>Ga0187892_10008378_pt1 | contig 14181 bp, 17 predicted proteins | sample MA1701073metaG_FD_139345 | JGI IMG/M metagenome (GOLD analysis project Ga0187892, IMG submission 139345) | Bio-ooze microbial communities from a basaltic lava cave in the Kipuka Kanohina Cave System on the Island of Hawaii, USA - MA170107-3 metaG ... | reverse complement strand
CTTTCGCAAAGTCGAAACGCGCCAAACCGACCGAAACAGAGTTCATCGCTCGCGTCAACGAATTTTGGTATGAAACTTATTACGCGGCAAAATATCTCAAACGCGGCGAATTGTGGTTGGCGAAGTTAATAGACTGCAATCTAAAGCGGTTTCTTCTTGAAATAATTGAGTGGCACGAGCAATCGAAGCACGACTGGAATTATGAAATTTATTATTCAGGCAAAGCTATGAAATCTTGGGCAAGCGCGGACACTTGGGCGAGTCTGCATCAAACTTTCGCCCATTTCGACAGTGTTGATAGCTGGACAAGTCTTTTCGCTACGATGAATCTTTTTCGTCAACTCGCGTCGGAAACGGCTCAAATACTCGAATTTTCTTATCCGCAAGAAGTTGACCGAAATATGACCCAATTTGTTTTACGAATCAAAAGGCGGTACAGCATAAAATTAACGCGCCGCCCAACAAATCAGCCTTGAAAGAAGCAGTCAAGCGCAGTGTTTGACCTGTCCGCCGGGATCAACAAAAAACGGTTGCTGCGGCAGGTTAATGTTAATGATCGCCGGATGGCGTTTTGACGTTGTTGAGAAAGAATTTTGGCAGTAGATCGTATTGAGAATTGATGCTTCCGGGGAATAATGTGAGAGATTTTATATTAGCACCTCGTATATGTTGCGCCGCGTCATCTCGAGCGCTAGTCTGCGTAGAGAGGCGAATGACATGAAGCGGTGGATTGGTCGGTGGATCATTGGGGTTGGAATCATCCACGCTGCCTTCGGCTTCGTCGTGTTTCGCGAGCCGCTGTCAGCAATGCTCCGTGATGGCGTGTGGAACGCTGTCGATGGCCATCCTGGTCGCCCGCTCGCGTTCTGGTTCGTTTTCGTGGGATTGCTCACGATCGTGTTCGGGCACCTTGTCGACTGGACGGAGGGCCGTGGCCTATTGCTCCCCCGCTTCGTTGCTTGGGGATTCTTCGTCCTGGTGATTCTCGGAATAGTGACTATGCCCGTCGGCGGTGGCTGGCTGCTTCTTCCGGCGGGGCTCGGTCTGGTCGTGCGTTCGTATCGGGGAAGAACCAGCGCAGGGCCCGCAGTCTAACAAGCTGATGCAGCGGACCGGTTGCGCTAGTCGCTGATCGGCAATCTTTACGCCAACTCGATCGCGGATCAGCGCAAGATTTGATTCGGGTGTTTGCTGAATTTCGATGGCATAGTTTTATATGGATCGTTTAGATTTCGAGGGCTGGACTTGTCCGTTGCCGCTGCGGGATTATCCGCGCGTGGTTCTTGGGCACGGCGGGGGCGGGCGGCTTTCGGGTGAATTGATCGAGCACATTTTTTTGCCCGCGTTTGCAAACGATACGCTTGCGGCGCTGGGCGATTCCGCGCGGATCGAAACGCCCGCCTCTCATCGCCTCGCCTTCACGACCGATTCCTTTGTTGTGAGCCCTCTCTTTTTTCGCGGGGGCGATATTGGCTCATTGGCCGTTAACGGTACCGTGAACGATCTCGCGATGAGCGGCGCCCGTCCGCTCGTGCTGAGTGCCGGATTCATAATCGAAGAGGGTCTGAGCGTCGAAGATCTCGGTCGCATCGTGCAATCGATGGCCGCCGCCGCGAATATCGCGGGCGTAAAGATCGTAACGGGCGATACAAAGGTTGTGGAGCGAGGCAAGGGTGACGGTCTGTTTATAAACACGAGCGGAATCGGCGCGATTCCCGATGACGTGGATATGTCGGCGGACAAGGCGAGGGTCGGAGACTATGTCATCGTTTCGGGTGAGATCGGGCTTCACGGCATAGCGATCATGAGCCAGCGCGAGGGGCTTGAATTCGATGCAGAAATCAGCTCCGATTGTGCCGCGCTGAACTCCCTCGTCGAGGCGATGCTCAAGATAACAAAAGAAATACGGGTGCTGCGCGATCCGACGCGCGGAGGATTGGCGACCGCGCTGAACGAGATAGCGAAAGCGTCGAACGTTGGCATAAGGCTCGACGATGAACGAATACCCGTTCCCAGAACGGTGCGAGCCGCCTGCGAACTGCTCGGCCTCGACCCGCTGTATGTCGCAAACGAAGGCAAGCTCGTCGCCGTCGTTCCCCGCGAACACGCGAGGCGCATCATAGAGTCGATGCAGTCTCATCCGTTAGGCACAGGCGCAACTATCGTGGGCGAAGTCACGGATCAAAATCCCGGATTCGTCGTCTTAAAGACAACCTTTGGCACAACCCGAATTCTTGATCTGCACCTGGGTGAGCAGCTTCCGAGAATTTGTTAAGCGATAGTTGTTTGCGGAATTTTTTTTCAAAATATTCTTTTCACTTGCCCTTAACTTTGGTTTTTCGAAGTATTCAACGATAACAGGCCTGAATAGAAAATCTCTGACAGGACGATGCTGGCGCGACAAGACTGTAGGTAATGGCACCATTGCGTTAAGCTTTTCCATTCCTTGACAAAAGGTGCTATGTTAACGGTGTTCTTATAACTGTCGCTCCGTTTTTAAAAAACGAGCGAGACTCTTTGGAAGATGCTAAGTTTACCGACCAATAATGCCTGCGGTTGTGTGGACGAATACTCAGATGGAATGTCTGAGTGCATTTGCCCCACGACCGGACTGGTACAGATCGTAGGCCGCAAATATGCGTTGCGCCTGCTTACCGTTATAGGCGAGCAGCCGAGCATACGGTTTGGCGATTTGAAAGCGGTGATGGACGATATGAGTTCATCGACCCTTTCGTCCCGACTCGCCGAACTTGAACACGCGGATCTGATCGCGCGCGAAACCTTTCACGAAACTCCCCCGCGAGTCGAATACAAACTGACAGGTAACGGGCGGTACTTGCGCCAAAGCCTGTTCTCGTTCTCGAAATATTCGCACCGAGAACCCGAATAGACATAAGGAGGAAAACGATGGATTCGATCACTATTTGGACTTACTCATTGATCGCTGGTGCGGTCGTGATACTGATCGTCGCCGCCTTGCTGATCGCGATCGTCCTGACCGCGCGAAAGATCGATTATCACGCTAAGGAGATATGGGTGGCCGGCAAGCAGATCGCCGGCAACACGGTATCGATATGGATGCTCAAGGACACGAACGCGGTAGCGGGTGATATTCTCACGACCGCGCAATCGATCGCCGGCGTGGCGGGCCAGATCAACGGCAAGCTCGACGACCTCGGACAGGCGCTCGCGCCGGGGAGGCAATAGACGATGGAGATACTTACCTGGGTGACGATCGTTTACGCGATTGTGCTGGTTCTGACGCTGGCGGTCGGGTTGATCACGATACTTTTAACATTGATGGCGGTCGCGCGAAAGCTCGGACAGATCGACGCCGGGCTCAAACAGGTTCGAGAGAACACCGCGCCGCTCAATGCAGGAGTCGAAAAGCTCAACGACGAACTCGGCAGTCTTGCCGGCGGCCTTAGCGTCGCCGAATCGAGTTTTGCATCGGCGAACGCGCACTTTCAGAATGCGCTCGACGCCGTCGCGGCAACGAGCCGCTAGGAGGGATTGATGGTTCTACTTCTTATTGAGATGAGCCGCTCGACAGCGGCGGCGGTCGAAATTGCATGGTGGATTGGGATCGTTGTTGCCTTGATCGTTACGGTCATCGACGTGCATCTGCTGATACGCGTGATCAACGCCGCGCGAAAGATCAACGGCCTGGCTGATCGCACGCTGCCGGCCGCGGTCGGGATTGTCGGGAACACGGCATCGATCGCGAAACTCGGAGCCACACTGGAAGTCGCCGCCGGGCTGATAAAAAACGCCGGCCCGATCGTCGAGGTAGCGGACGCTATCGACAGAAAACTCGGGGCGCTTTCGGCGCACGTCGGAGGAGGAAAAAGATAATGGAGCCAGTTCTGGTGTTAACCATTCTTACGATTCTTGCCGGTGCCGTTCTGCTGATCGCCCTCGGGATCGGACTCTGGCAGATAGCTTTGGCGCTTGAGGGCATCGGCTCGAGTCTTGACAAGATCGCATACGGAGTTCGGGCCATCGATACTGAGACGTCGCCACTGCCCGAATGCGTCGATGGCGTTAACGGCTCTCTCGCGCCGGTCGTCGGCGGTTTCGAGGCGGTCGGAACTGAATTGACAAGCGCCGACAAGCATTTGGGTAACGTAGCCGCCGCTTTGGGCGTCAGATAATCATGAAGATAGGAATCAGCGGAAAAGGCGGCTCGGGCAAAACGACCATCTCGGCAACACTGGCGCGCGTTTTCGCGAAGCAGGGTTTACCGGTTCTGGCCATCGACGGCGACCCGAACCCGAATCTCGGTATCGCGCTTGGGCTTAGTCCGACAACGCTGGAAGAAACGCGTTCGATACCGCGAGGGATCACCGAACGTGTCGAAGACCCCGATGGCAAGATGCGTCTCGTTCTCAAGGATTCGATCGAGAACATCAAAGCACTTCACGGAATTGCGGCTCCCGACGGCATCCGTCTGCTTGTCGGAACGAAAGTCGAAAATCCCGGCTCCGGCTGACTCTGTTCGGCTCATGCTGCCGTGCGCAGCATTATGGGAGAAATTGTTTCCGAGGCCGATGACATCACGGTGATGGACATGGAAGCGTCGCTCGAACATCTCAGCCGCGGAACCGTCAGGCACGTCGATACGCTGCTTGTCGTGACCGAGCCCTACTATCGTTCTCTTGAGACGGCGCGGCGGACCGTTCCGCTCGCTCGCGGCCTTGGCATCAACCACATCTACGCCGTTGTCAATAAATTCCGAAGCGACGAGGACGAAAAGCTGGTTGCGGAGTTCTGCCGTAACAACGAACTTGAGATCGTCGCCCGAATTCCGTTCGACGACGACGTGACTAAAGCGGATCTCAAGGGCGAATCGCTTTACGATTTTAATCCCGGTTCGCGGGTGGTAAAGAGAATCGAGGAACTCGCCGCAGTTCTGCGAGAAACTGTCCCGACCAACGGCTCATCGGCGAGCAAGCATTTGTCGAAACCGAATTGTTGAATCTGAGAGAAAGAGGGATAAATTTATGTACGACGATCCAGTAGGAAATATAACCACGACGGCGGAAATGTCCGAGGATGTTCGCGCACCGCAGCCGGAATCTGCCAAAAAGCTTTCGATGGGGCCGCTCACAAAGATTTACGCCTTCTGGCTCGCAGGGATGAGCTGCGACGGCTGCACGATCGGCGTTGCCGGCGCAACTAACCCGCCGCTTGAAGGTTTGCTGAATGGCACGATCGCCGGTCTTCCGCAACTCGTTCTGTTTCACCCAGCGCTTGCGGTAGAGGCCGGTGACGAGTTCATGCATAATTACGAATTGGCCGAGCGCGGCGAGCTCGACGCGCCGTTTGTCGTTTGTTACGAAGGCTCGATCGCCGATGAAAGAACCTCATCGATAACAGGCGGTTACTGGTCAGCCATGGGAGCTGAGAACCTTGGCGGTGACAGGAGGCGGCCGATTCCGTCCACCGAATGGCTTAAGCGATTGGCTCCGAAGGCCGCGGCGGTCGTCGCGGTCGGGACTTGCGCGACGTGGGGCGGCATACCGGCCGCTGCCGGCAATCCGACGAACGCGATGAGCGTGATGGACTTTCTCGGCAAAGACTATCGCGGCACCGCCGGTCTTCCCGTCATAAACATTCCCGGCTGCTCGCCTATCGGCGACAACTTTACCGAAACCGTCGGAATGATCCTGCTCTTTTTGCAGGGCTTTGGCCCGTTGCCGGAATTTGATGAGCTCGGCCGACCGGCGTGGCTTTTCAACGACACTGTACACAACAAATGCGTCCGTGCCGGCTTTTACGAAGAAGGCACCTTCGCCGAAAAATATGGCGACCGCGAATGTCTGGTCGAGATCGGGTGCTGGGGACCGGTCGTCCAGTGCAACATAACCCAACGCGGCGCCATAAATCACATGGGCGGATGCATGAACACCGGCGGAATTTGCATCGGCTGCACGATGCCCGGTTTCCCCGATAAATTTGCGCCATTTTACGCTACGCCGCCCGGATCAAGTGTTTCTACGAATTTGTCTCGAAGCTACGGAGCCGTCGTTCGGAGGCTGCGTCGAATGACGATGCGGTACCAAAACCAGGAATCGCGATGGGAGCAGCAGGGTTATATTCCGAGCGGATGGAGCGCCGAGATGACACCGTCGGTCGCGAGCCGGGCGATACATTTTCTCTATGAAAAGATGCAGTTCCGCAAAACCGCAAAACCGGGAAGCGTGATGAAAGCTTCCTCGAAACAGCCGCCGCAGGCCTAAGCAGCGGTCGGTTGAAGAGTGATCTAAGGAAAAACTATGTGCTTTAAAAATTTGCCGATCGAGTTTGATGAACAGGGAAATGCCTTTTTAAAGGGAGGCGTGCGAGATCCGTATTCGACAAAAAACGTTATCACGTCCGTCGGCGAGGTTCAGCAAATGCCGTATGAAACGGTGCGGGAGCTGCTCGGTCGCAACGGGTATATAAAAGATGTCGATTTCGATCCGGTTACACGCGTTGCCGGAGCACTTGCTTTCCACGGCGTTGCAGACCTCAAGGAACGGAAATTCATCGAGGCCCGATCAATGGCGACTCTGTTTCGTGGTTACGAGATAATCATGTGCGGCCGCGACCCGCGCGACGCGATATTCATAACGAGCCGCGCATGCGGCGTGTGCGGCGGAGTTCATTCGGCGACGGCCGCCCTAGGCATCGAAATGGCTTTCGGGATCAAGCCGCCGCCGCTCGGAATTATCGTCCGCAATCTGCTTTTGTCGATCGAATTTCTATACGATCATCCGCTTCACCTTTTTCTGCTCGCCGGCCCCGACTATTCCGAAATGATCGTGAAGGCGACGAACCCGACCCTTTGGGAAAAAGCGACCAGGACGGCCGCGCCGGGCGCGGCTGCCCATGGTTACGCGACGATGGGCGACCTGATGCGCGACATGAATCCGCTTTCCGGCGGCCTTTACCTCGAGGCCCTTCACATGACCCGCGTCGCCCGCGAGGCTTATGTCGTGATCGGCGGGAAATATCCACATCCCGAGACGCTCGTCCCGGGCGGAGTTTCGACAACCATTACGCTGCAGGTCTTCAACGAGGTTTATGTGCGGCTTCAACAGTTCTTCGATTACTCGAAAAAAGTCGTCGCGATCTGGGACGACATCACCGAGTTTTTCTACGAGGCGAACCCCGAATACCGCAAAAACGGGATGCGCGCGAAGAACATGGTCGATCTCGGCATCTGGGACGATCCCGAAACCTACGACGCGACCTACGAAAATTGCGCGACGTGGGGCGAGCGGCGCTGGGCGACGCCCGGCGCGGTCATCGGCGGCGAGCTTGTCACGACCAGCCTTAAGAATCTGAATCTCGGCATCGAGGAATTTGTCGAGCACTCATTCTACGATAATTGGTCGAACGGCAACGGAAATGTAAAGTATCAGACCGACCCGAGCGGTTCGCCGCTTTCGCCTTTTCATCCGTGGAACAAGACGACGCTCCCGCGACCGGAAGGGCAAAACTGGAAGGAGAAGTACACCTGGGCGACAAGCCCAAGATGGGACCGACAAGTTTTCGAGGCGGGAGCCTATGTGCGTTTATGGAACACGGCGGCGGCGAAAAAAATCCGGCCGAATCAGTTTATCGAATCCACGGGAACGAGCCTGAAGCTGCGTCTTCCGAAAGGAGCCAAACCCGAAACGGAGATCGAATGGAAGATCCCGGAGGACTGGAACACGTTTGAACGCAACCGCGCCCGAGCTTACGCCCTGCCTTTCACCGCTTTGGTCGCGATGAACGATTGGCTGAGCGGCCTGAATATGCTAAAGAAAGGCCAAACCGAGGTGAGCACAAAGTACGAGATACCGCGATCGAACCGCGTCGGCGTCGGGTTTTGGGGAGCGGGCCGCGGCTACCTTTCGCATCACATGGAACTCGACAAGGGCCTCGTTACCAACTATCAGATCGTCACGCCTTCAACCATCAACGCCTCGCCGATGGATGCCTGGGACAAGCACGGCCCGTATGAAGAAGCGGTGATGAACACGCCGATACTCGAAGAATTCGACACGGCGGAAAACTACAAAGGCATCGATCTGCTCCGCACGCTCCGCAGCTTCGACCCGTGCATGCCCTGCACAACCCATATCTACGCGGGTGAGCACACTGTTGTCAGAGAGATCAATACTTGTGCGTGCGGTGTCGACGGGTAATACGCTCTTACTCTTTGGCGCTTGAATCCGGAATAAGCTTTTGGTTTAAGGCAAAGCCAAGGAGATAGATTGAACGATAAACTTGAAAAACTTTCTACCGCCGTTAGTTTGACGGTTCTAGAAATAGACTTTTATCCAAACGAACTGATACCGGCTTTTCTGCTGGCGAACTTGATGTCTCCGGCACTTTGGGCGTGGCGTTCCGAGAAAAACGCTTTTTCAAATGACGGTGCATTGCTCAGTCCGAAAAACCGTCTGAACCAATTACAAAGATTCTTTCACCGTTACACTTTTCTTAATTTACCAGAACAGCCCGGCGGCGATGCGTGGGGACTTCTTAGCTTTGCCGAAGAAGAGAAAAGATTTGGCTCTGAGTTCGTGCAAAAGATCCGGGCGGAATACGACGCGACGTTCAGGAAACTCTTAAACGAAAATCCCGAATCACAGTTCGGGCAAATCATCAATCAGCCGTACTATAAAGAGGGCTTTTTCCCGCGCTTGAAAAATGAAACACTCGAAGTGATGAATGCTTTTGCCCGCACAGGCGCGATGGAAGGCAAACCTGCCGGAAAGTGCATTGGACTTGGAATGTTGTGGGCAGCGGCAATGTGCGTGTGGGCGCGTTTTCCGCTCAACCGCATCATTATCACCGGCAACCGCGCTCATATGTTCGTCTTTCTAGATGAAGAAAGCGGACATCTGCTCAACAATACGAAATGGTTCAGCAGCACCAGAATTAACAATCAATCGGAACTATCAGAGTTTGTCCGCGTCGTCGCCTCAAACACGGAGACGACATTTTTCTATAACCCTGAATTAGGAATGTGCCATTGCACGACCCGCACTTCGCAAATTCCCCAACAACATCTCGCAAACATTTATTCCAGCATCGGCGGTTTTGTTTCCAATCAGTTGAAGCACCCAAACCCCGAACAACTTCAATTTGTCCAACCGGATCACCAAATTCCCAACCCGCTTGAATACGATTCGGCAGAGAGTTATCAGTCGGTGATTTTCGCGCTTGCCGAACAGCAGCCCGATTCAATTTATGAGTTTGCGCTTTATACGTTTCGTCGGCTTGATGTTCCGCACCCGCAAGTTTATGTTCGCGCCGCCCTCCGTGATTGCAACGTTAAGCAGTTGGCGCAAGGAATAACGGAATTGTCAGCAGCGATTTCGATAGTTGCCGCCATTGAAGGACGAGATTCGATTTTCGGAAGCCGAGGGAGAATTACAATGCCCGACGAAGTTCTTTACTTCAATACCGGTGATGACCGAGACAGAGCGTTTCTGCTTTACACATTGCTTCAACATTCGCCCATTAGCGATGCGGAGAGTTTGATAGGCTTGTCGAATGAAAATAGCTTTGTTTTTCATAACGGCGAGTGGATCGATGTGGAAAGTTTGTCGCTGCTTTCTGCCGGACCTCCAGAGTTAAAACTTTTATTTAATGCGAATCACTCTGAGATGAAATAAAGGCGCGTGGAAAACAATGTCCTTCCTACGAGTCAATGAATGTGGGTGCAAAAAATAGATTTTGACCGGAGGCAGCATCGACCATCGGAAAGTACTTATCGCGGGTGTCGGCCACCCGAACCTGAGGGATTTGTCGTTCGGGCAAATCCTGCTCGCTCATCTGCAGCGGGAGGAGTGGCCCGAATGGGTTGATCTCGAAAATCTTAGTTATGGGGCGATCGCGGTTCTTCAGTGGTTTCAGGACTCGCCGGGAAAATACGCTAAGGTGTTGTTCGTCTCGGCGGTGGAACGCGAAGGGCGTGCACCGGGAACGATCGATGTTTATAGATACGATTTTCCGACGCTTGACGAAGATGTCGTGCAGGGGTGCGTCGCCGAATCGGTAACGGGTATAATCGGATTGGACAATTTGCTGGCCATACTGCACTACTTCAAAGCGTTGCCGCCGGATGTGGAGATCTTTGAGATCGAGCCGGTGGAAACCGACATCGGGTTTGAGTGCAGCCCGGAAATTGCCGGACGATTTCCGGAGTTCAGCGGCATCGTTCGGGAGTCCGTGAAATCCGTTTAGAATATGCCGGAAGAATCAACATCCGAGACCGGAGCCGACGCCTTCGAACAGCTGCAGATACTGCTGGATTCGATCGAACAACACCCGGACGAGCAGGTTCGCAATCACGTGAAGACCCTGGTTTTCACTCTTCTCGACCTGCACCACGCCGCCCTGCAAAGGATGATCGAGCTTCTGTCCGCTCGACCGGACGGCGGCGATGTGCTGGCGGAACTGGGCCGTGATGATCTGGTCAAGGCCGTTTTGATGGTTCATGAACTGCTGCCGCAAACTTCCGAATCGCGTCTCGAAACGGCTCTCGGCGAAGCGCGCGAGAACCTCTCGTCTTATGGGGCGAATGTCGAACTCGTCGGCATGACCAACGGCGTTGCGAAATTGCGGTTGATGGGCAGTGCGAAGACCGCAAACGTTTCGACCGCCATCTTGACTGCCGAGATAGAGCAAGTCCTCCATCGCGCTCTTCCTGATCTGCTCGGTGTCGAATACGAAGAAACGATCGCGGTTCCCAAACCGACAAAGCTTGTCCAGATCGGGCCGCGACCTTCGGCAAAAACCGGCGATGCGAACGGGCGACTGATGATCCCGATAATCCGTCTGGACCAGCTTCCCTCTAACGAGCTTCGGGTGATCGAAACCGGCGGCATCAATGTTTTGCTTTATAACGCCGGCGGAAAAGTGTACGCTTTTGAAAATCACTGCACGGGCGGTGATGTTTCGCTCGAGAATGCGACCGTCGAACACGGCGTTTTGACCTGCCCGTGCCACGGCAGCCGATACGACCTGCGTCACGGCGGGCGAGGCCTGTCGGGTTCAGACTCGAGGCTTGAATCACTCCCTGTTCGCGTTGAGAGTGAAATTGTAAAAATCGCATTTGCGCCAGGGAGGTTTGGATAATGCGGGACGTGAACTTTAATAAAACCAAGTCGGTCGCTCAGCCCGACATTTTCTGGCAGGACGAGATCCTGCAGGTGATGTACTGGATGCGCGGCGAGGGGTTCGCGCGCGCGATCTCCGTTAGCGATCTGCGACGGTTTCTCGACGCCGATCCCGAATCGCTGTCTGCAAATATCGCCGTCCTCTGCACGAACGGCCTGCTCGAACCGGATGCTGCCGACCGCTACCGTCTGACCCAGTCAGGAGTTCGCGAAGGCGGCCGTCGCTTCGCCGACGAATTCGACGGCATGCTAAGACAAGGCCATTACGAATGTGATGACCCGGACTGCGACTGCCACGGTCCCGATGCTACGCCTTGCGTCGCCGCCGGCTCTAGTCATAAACATTGACGGCCGGGCGATGAAGCAATCTTTTGTCAAAAGGGCGAATATTTTTCATGAATTGGTTTACTGCTTTGTCGCGGCGGGCGGTTCAGTCGATATTACTCGTTCTTTTGCTGATCGGGGTCAATTTTTTTCTTATCCACCTCGCGCCGGGTGATCCGGTCACATATCTTGCCGGGCAAAGCGGCGACGAAGCCTACTATAATTTGATTCGCGCGAAATTCGGATTGGATCAGCCGCTGCCGACTCAGCTTTGGTTATATATTTCCAGCGTGCTTCAGGGCGATCTGGGATACTCGTTGAGTCATCAACAGCCTGTCGGCTCGGTGATCGTTGCCCGTGTCCCGGCGACGCTGCTCCTTGTCCTGAGCTCCACGATCATCGCTTCACTCGCAGGGGTTTGGCTAGGGGTCGAAACCGCGCATCGCGAGGATTCTTTTTACGACCGGATCGTAAATGCCATTTCTCTGGCCGGACACTCGATCCCTTCCTTTTCTATAGGACTCGTTCTATTGCTGATCTTTTCGCTCTATCTCGGATTGTTTCCGGCACAGGGAATGACGTCGGCGGGCCGAACCTTGAGCGGCCCGGCATATCTCGTCGATCTGCTAACCCACTTAGCGTTACCCGTCGTGACCCTCGCGTTCGTCCAGATCGCGCAAGTTTTGCGTATCACGAGAGCTCAGATGATTAGTGTGCTGCGCGAAAACTTTATAACGACCGCGCGAGCCAAGGGCGTCGGCGAGAACAAGGTTCTTTACGGACACGCATTGCGTAATGCGATGCTTCCGATCGTAACGATAATCGGAAGCGACATCGGAGTGCTATTGAGCGGTGCGGTGCTGGTGGAAACGGTTTTTGCTTACCCGGGGTTGGGCCGGCTCATGATCGACGCCGTCGCCGCTCGCGATTACCCGATGCTGCTGGGCATCCTTCTGATGATCTCGGTCAGCGTGGCGGTCGTTAATTTTTTGGTGGACATGATCTACCCGGTCATCGATCCACGGATCGAATACAGTTAATGTGGCAATGATAGTATTGATTATCGCAAAGATATTTCACGGCTGGCGGGCTATGCTCGTCTATTTGCGGAAAAGCTTTGGAGTTTGTCTCAAAACTCGACAACGGGATTTTAGCTGCGGAGCAGCGGAATATCTTTAGCCACACGTGAAGCGAAGCGGAACGTGGGGAAACCGCGGGTTGCGGTCCGAGCCTGCGAAGCAGGCGACATAAACGACGTAAACTCCATGCTTTTTATTTTACAGGTACCTATGCCCACCTGCTTCGCAGGTTATGAGCTATGTTTGACGATGACCCCACGTTCCGTCCCGATGAAATCGGGACTCCACGTGGGGCTAAAGATATTCCGCTGCTCCGCAGCTAAATCACGGCAGTTGTCGAGTTTTGAGATAAGCTCTTTTGCTTTTCCGATTGCTGCCTTTCTCTGACTCGCGGCTGTGCCGCTGCTCGTATGAAACCTGATCGAAAGGAAAGCAGCGTCGGTGAAGCAAAGCTTCACCGCAAATAGAGCGGCAAAGCCGCCGTCCGATTACTTTTGCCCTGGTTAACAACTAAAATGACGGAAAGCACACGCGACAAGATATACGCAATAGCATACTTCGCGCGGAGAAACACTCTCGCGTCGATTGCGGTTATAATGCTTGCCGTTTTTGCCGGTTTTGCAGTTTTTGCGGATTTGATCGCGCCGCACGATCCGTTCAAGAGCACGGATGAGACGTTTCAGCCGCCGTCCTTCCAACATGTCTTTGGCACGGATGATCTCGGACGCGATGTTTTCAGCGGCGTAATTTACGGTGCCCGAACATCGATAATTATCGGAATTAGCGTTTCCGTCCTAAGCGGCCTGATCGGCGTGATCGTCGGCTCGACCGCCGGTTTTGCGGGAGGTTATCTAGACGACCTTTTGATGCGCCTCACCGAGCTCATTCTTATTCCGCCGCGCTTTTTTCTCGCTCTCGTGATCGCGGCGCTTTTCGGCTCGTCGATGGTTAATTTGATCGTGATACTTACCCTGACTTACTGGACGACGACCGCCCGGTTGGTTCGCTCCGAGGTCTTGTCGCTTAAGGAAAGGCCTTTCGTCGAAGCGTCGAGGGCGATGGGAGCGCGCGAAGCGAGAATCTTATTTCGAGAGATCATTCCGAACGCGATGCCGGTTATCGTTACGAACGTCACCCTGATGGTCGGCAGCGTGATTCTCCTCGAAGCCGCGCTGGATTTCATCGGGATCAGCGACGGCAATCGGATAAGCTGGGGAGCGATGCTGCATAACGGCCAGCATTTCATTCGAGACGGATGGTGGATGATCGTGTTTCCCAGTCTGGCGCTAACGTTGCTCGTCATCTCAGTAAACGTTCTGGCCGACATGCTGAATAATTGGCTCGATCCTAAGTCGAGGAGCATGCAATTCAATCAGTCAATTTGATCCGGCGCCTTTTCTGTCTTCGCCGAATGGCCAAAAGCAGAATTACCGCGGCCGCAATACTTTCGTCGAAAACTTCGACCATTAAACCCGGATTACGCAATAGGAGTTTTAATCCTATTTTTCTTCCTTTGCGTCCTTTGCGGCTTTGCGTGAAAAAATTCTTTTATCTCACGCAAAGACGCAAAGAACGCTAAGAAATCACAAAGAAGAAGCCAAAAGAGAAATCATTACTCT
>Ga0187892_10008377_pt1 | contig 14183 bp, 9 predicted proteins | sample MA1701073metaG_FD_139345 | JGI IMG/M metagenome (GOLD analysis project Ga0187892, IMG submission 139345) | Bio-ooze microbial communities from a basaltic lava cave in the Kipuka Kanohina Cave System on the Island of Hawaii, USA - MA170107-3 metaG ... | reverse complement strand
TCCGTGTCGACCTGGGCCGGGTTCCCGGTGTTGGTGCAGTTGTCGATCACGTCGTCCACCAGGTCCGTGGTGAACCCGGGGGGCTGCGGAGGGCCATCGCTGTTGCCGAGCAGCGAGCCCGCGGAGGCCAGGCCAGGAGCGGCGGTCACGAGCAGGATCGCGAGCCCGAACACGGAGATCTTCGCCTTCATGAATTTCCCTCCTCGTCAGTCACCGATCGCTCGGTGCAACCCCTCGATGTTTCGTCACCCTGTGATCTCGAGCCATGGCTCGTGCAAGTTCCGCGCCGCGGCGCCCTGGAGGGTAAGCCCTTGATTCCGTGAAGGATCGACAGGGAGGGGGCCCTCCAGGCAACATTTTTGGGAAATCATGTTCCTTGAAAAGGGAACTGGATTTCCCTCATCCAGGGAAAATATATTCCAATTGTAGGGAAATAACTTCACTCTTCCCCATCCAAACTCAACGCTTCGACCAGAAGCGGTCGAAGTGCCCGCAATCGAGCTTCCCCAGGGGTTCCCCGGGCAGCGGGGGCGAGCCCGTGAGGGCCACCGCCTTCCCCCCCTCGAAGCGCCGGTCCACGCGCCCGTCGAAGTCCACGTCCTCGTCCTGGCGGACCACGGCGTCGTTCTCCAGGTACTGAACCACGTCGGGTCGGCGGTCGCCATTGGTGTCGGCCTCGACCCGCACGCGCCGTCCGCCCGCGTAGACCTCGCGCAGGTCGGCGATCCCATCGCCGGCCGTGTCGACCCACGCCTCGCGGACGTTGCCCCCCTCCACGAGGAAGCGCTGGTCGAGCCGCCGGGTCTCCGGATTCCAGCGGCACTGGGCCGTCACCTCCCCCGCGGGTCCCAGGAAGAGCCGCTGGTCGGGCTGGCGCCCGTTCGACCCCGCGGCGAGCTCCTGCACGACGGGCCGGCCCTCGCCGTCGAGGAGGTTCAGCACGTCCGGGTGCCCGCTGCCCTTCGTGTCCTGGCCGACCCGCACCAGCTGGCCGTCCTCGAAATAGCTCCAGAGGTCGGACTTGCAATCCCCGTTGGTGTCGCGGAAGTCGGAGCGAACGCGCTCGTTCGCGTCGAACCACTGCTGGAGGTCGACACAGCCGCCCGCATCGCTGTCCTGCTCGAGACGCGCGAGCTTCCCGCCCTCGAACCACGCGGTGAAGTCCACGCGGCCATCGAAGTCGCGGTCCTCGCGCCTCTTCGTCGCGACGCCATCGGGGCCGAGCTCGATCCAGGTGTCGAGCGCGCCGTCGCCGTTGGAATCGGCCTCCTGGACCCGGGCTCCCCCCGCCCCGGAGGCGACGCGGACGTCGATCTTCCCATCGAAGTCGCGGTCCTCCTCCTGGCTCACCACCGCGTCGCCCGCGTAGGTGACGACGAGGTCGGGGACGCCGTCGCCGTTGCGGTCCTGCTCCGTCCGCAGCTTGACACCGCCCTCGAGGAGCGTCACCCGGTCGAGGCGGCCGTCGAGGTCCGGGTCCTCCTCGATCCGCTCGGGGCGCTCGGCGGCGTCGAAGCGGGTCACCACGTCGACGGCTCCGTCGAAGTTGCCGTCCTCGCGCTGGAGCGACTTGCGGCCGTCCTGGAACTCCACCCACAGGTCGACCGCGCCGTCGCCGTTGCGGTCGGCCAGGGAGCGCTCGGGCCGCCCGCCCGCGTGCTGCGTGGAGAGTTCGAAGCGGCCGTCGAAGTCGGCGTCGGTCTCCTCGCGCACGAGGGCACCGGCCTGGTAGATCTTCGCGAGATCGGGCCGCCCGTCCCCGTTGCTGTCGATCTCCTCCCGAGCCGGCCGCTCCTCCTGGTCGAAGCGCACCACCACGTCGGGCCGGCCGTCGCCGTCCCGGTCCAGGCTCTGGGAGACCTGGCGGCCCGCCTCGAAGAGCAGCACCGAGTCGAAGCGCCCGTCGCCGTTCATGTCGCGCTCCTGACGCACGGGCTCGGCGCCCGCGAAGGTCGTGACGCTGTCGAAGCGCCCGTCGCCGTTCGTGTCGCGTTCCTCCCGGGCCCGGGCGCCGTCCTGGTAGCTCACGCGCAGGTCGTAGCTCCCGTCGCCGTCGGTGTCCCGCTCCTCCTGGGCCGGCCGGCCCCCGGCCTCCAGGGAGCCCCGCAGGTCGGGGCGGCCGTCGAAGTCGGCGTCCTCCTCGAAGCGCGCCGGCGCCCCGTTCGCGAACCACACCACGCGGTCGGGCTTGCCGTCCGCGTTGCGGTCCTCCTCGAGCTTCTGGGCCACGCCCTGCGCATCGGCGCTGCGCCAGCTGTCGGGCTGGCCGTCGCCGTTCGTGTCGCGGGCGAGCCCGGTCTCCCGACCGCTCCCGGGGTCGAGGGCGATCCAGGTGTCGACGCGCCCGTCCCCGTCCTGGTCCTGCTCCTGGCGGACCACGGCGCCCCCCGGCGCGAGGAAGTTCCACAGGTCGGGCCGGCCGTCGCCATTCTCGTCGAGCTCGGCGCGGGCGAGCTGGGCCCCCTCGAAGATCTCGCGCCGCGCCACCCGATCGCTCCCGGCAGCCAGCGCGGTCCGGCTCGCGAGCTTGCCGCCCTCGTAGAGCGTCGAGATCTCCAGCTTCCCGTCGCGGTCCTCGTCGAGCTCCTCGCGCACGAGCTGGCCCTGGCCATCGAAGTGGTAGATGGCGTCGATCCGCCCATCCCCGTCGCGGTCCTCCTCCTGGCGGGCCTTGGTCCCGCCGGCGAAGTCGATGAAGGTGTCGAAGCGGCCGTCTCCATCGGTGTCCGCCTCGCGCCGGCGCGGCGCATCGCCCTCGAAGGTCGTCACGACGTCGGGCCGGCCATCCCCGGTCGCATCCTCCTCCTCGCGCACGCGCACGCCCCGCTCGAAGCTGCGCACGAGGTCCAGGCGGCCCGTGCCCCGGCTGTCGACCTCCTCGCGCTGCTTCTCGCCGCGGGCAGAGAGGTGGATCACGATCTCCGGCTTCCCGTCGCCATCCGCGTCCTGGCTCTGCCGGCGCTCGACCCCGCCCTCGTAGAGGGCAGCGGTCTCGAAGCGCCCGTCGCCGTCGCGGTCGGCCTCCCGGCGCAGGATCTCCTCGCCCTGGAAATGGGTCACGGCGTCGACCCGGCCGTCCCCGTTCGTGTCCTCCTCGACGCGCACCCGGGTGCCCTTCTCGTAGAAGAGCGTCGTGTCCAGGCGGCCGTCGCGGTTGGTGTCCTGCTGCTCCAGCCGGCGGCCCCCGCCCGCCTCGAACTCGGCGCGGACGTCGAGGCGGCCGTCGAAGTCCTTGTCCTCCTCGACGACCGCGATCTCGCCGTCCCGGTAGCTGGCGAAGCGGTCGTTTCGGCCATCGAAGTTGGTGTCCTGCTCGAGACGGGCCGGCCGCTCGCCCTCGTAGTGGAGGGTGGAGTCCACCCGGCCGTCGCCGTTCGAGTCGTCGAGCTGCGTGGTGGGGCGGCCATCGCGCAGGGTGACCCAGCGGTCGGGCTTGCCATCTCCGCTGCGGTCCTCCTCCTGGCGGGCGGGCTCGCCGGACTCGTCGAAGAACTGCCAGAGGTCGATCCGTCCATCGAAGTCCCGGTCGCGCTCGGCGCGCTCGGGCCGGCCGCCCTGGTAGTGCACGAACTCGTCGTGGCGGCAGTCCCGGTTGCTGTCGGTGCGCTTCTCGGCGACCTGCTCCTGCGCGTCGTAGAGCTCCTCGCTGACCGGGCAGCCGGGCTCGGCGCCGGCCCCGGCGGCCAGGAGCCAGGCGGGGAGGGCGAGCCACGCGCCGGCGCGCCGGCCGCGGGCGGAACTCCGTCGCCGGCTAGCCCGCACCGGCGCTGGTCGTGCGGAACTTGCCGAGGATCCTGCGGTCCGCGAGGCAACGGGCGCGCTCGGGCATGGGAGGGAAGGGCGAGGCGGCGCGCATGGCATCCACGGCGCTGGCGCCGAGGGCGTTGCTGGCGGCGCGGACCAGCTCCACCTGCTGGGCCGAGCCGGCGACGTCGAGCTGGAAGCGCAGGGTCACCTCGCTGTTGGGGACCCCGGGGGGCAGGCGCCAGCGCGAATTGATGCGCTCGTCGACCTGCACCAGGTAGGCCTGCACCTCGGGCCGCTCCTGGCACTCGGCCTCTCCCGCGGCGGGGGCGAGGCCGCTGCCGCTGCCTCCGCTGCCGCGCAGGAACCCGTCGCCGACGGCGGTGTCGATGCGGGCCAGGGGAGCCCCGTCGGGGGAGCCGATCACGTCGCGGTCCGAGGCGATGCCCTCGCGCACGGAGGAGCCGGCGCCGCCGATCTCGAAGGTCGCGCTGCCCAGGCTCCGGGCGGCGCCAGGGGCGGCCACCTGGCGCGGGCCCACCGAGGGGCCGCTCGGGGCCTCGAGCTTGACCGGGCCCCGCACCGCCGGCCCCAGCGCCTGCGGCACGTCCACCGCCGCGGCGCGCGCGCTGGCGATGGAGTTCACCCGCGCGACGTGCTCGACCGCGAGCGAGCGGCGCTCGATCTGGGCCGGGGCCCGCACGGCGGCGACGGCCTCCAGTGCCAGCGAGTCGGCCCGCACCGCCGGGGCGGCGTCGGCGATGACGCGCGGGTTCAGCACCTGCGGCTTCACGCTCTGGACCTGGGGCGCGAAGTCGGGCAGGCGCCGCTCCGCCAGGGCCCGGGGGGCGGGGGCCGGCTCCTCGGGCGGCGGCGGCGTCTCCCGCAGCAGCCGCACCGGGATCAGCTCCTCCTGGATCACGGGGGAGAGGCCCGCCAGGAGGACCAGGAGGCCGAAGCTCCCCAGGTGGAGGATCGCCGCGAAGGAGCCCGTGACGAGCGTGCGCCGGGTGCCCTCCTCCGGCTCCGGGATGCCCGGCCAGGCGAAGCGCGCGGGCAGGGAGCCGGGGCCCGCCGGGACGAGCGCGAGGGCGGGGCGCCGCCCGGGGCCGTTCTGCCGGTCGCGGGGACGGCGCCTGCGGATCTGGAGCGGCTCGTTCATGGAGTCCCGGGTGTCCTGGAGGTGAGTGGCCTCGCCTGGGGGAAACGCGTCGGAATCGGCCGGCTCCCCCGGCCCGGCGGCAGCGCGGCGCGCTCCGGCGATCCCGCCCGGGCGCCGGGCCCCGGCCCTTGCCTGCCTATCGGCGGGTGCCGCTCCGCGCCACACCGGGCGCGGTCGGAGGCTATGAGAGGGGTCCCGGGGTGTCAACGCGCCCCGGGCCGGGCTGCCCGGCCCCCCCTGATCGGATAACCTACCGGCCCACAACGGGAATCCCAGCGATCCCGAAGGGGGACTCCGGCTTGGACGCGCAATCGCTTCTGGATCTGCTGCAGCGCGGTGGCCTCACGGTCTACCCGCTCGCCCTGGCCTCGATCGTCTCGTTCGCGGTGCTGCTCGAGCGGCTGTGGCGGTTTCGCGGCATCGATCGCGCCTCGCGCGCCCTCACGCGGGCCACCGTGGAGCGGCTCGTGCGCCGTGACCTCGCGGGTGCGCGGGGTCTGTGCGAGGAGAGCGCGACGCCGCTCGCCGCCCTCTTCCTGGAGGCCATGCGCTGGCGCAACGTCGCCCTCGAGGACCTCGAGCGGGTGCTGGCGACCTCGCGGCAGGAGGAGGCGCAGCGGCTGCGGCGGGGTCTCTGGCTGGTGGGGACGGTGGGCTCGCTGGCGCCCTACGTGGGACTCTTCGGCACCGTGGTGGGCATCATCCGCGCCTTCCGGGACATGGCCATCCACGGAGCCGGGGGCTTCGAGGTGGTGGCCGCGGGCATCTCCGAGGCGCTGGTGGCCACCGGCGCGGGGCTCATCGTCGCGATCACGGCGCTCGCCTTCTTCAACTACCTGCAGGTGCGGGCCCAGGGCATCGCGGCGACCTACGCCCGCTGCTGCGAGCGCTTCGTGCAGGCGCTGCTCTACGTCGAGGCGGCCGCCGTCGAGGCGAACGGGGAGCGGGAGGTGGGCGGTGGGCGCCTCGTTCCGGCCGGCTGAGGAAGGGTCTCCCGACCAGGAGATCGTGGCGGAGATCAACATCACGCCGCTCACCGACGTGTTCCTGGTCCTCCTCATCATCTTCATGGTCACCACCTCGGTGATCCAGAGCCAGAGCAAGAACGTGGACCTGCCCGGCGCCGAGGTGAGCGAGCTCACGCCCCAGGGCGTGACGGTGACCGTGACGCAGGAGGGCCGGCTGCTCGTGAACGACGAGCCGACCAGCGAGGCCGATCTCTACGCGGCCCTGGAGGCGGCACTCTCGCGCGCGCGGGAGAAGCTCGTGATCCTGCGCGGCGACCGCCAGGTGCTGCTGGGCCAGGCGGTCAACGTCCTCGACGTGGCGCAGCAGGCCGGCGCCAAGGGCATCGCCCTCGCCACCCGTCCCCCAGCGGGGACGTTGGTTGAGTAGTTGACTCGCGCGCGCCCATCCCGATCGGCGCCCCCAGCGAGTCAACAGCTCAACCAACGTCCTTGCGCAGTCATCGACGTCCGCGCAGCCAGACGAGGCCGCCGGCGATGAGCAGGAGCTCGGGAACCAGGAGCCCCACGCCGTAGAGGGTGGTCAGCGTGCTCGTGAGCGGCAGCGGGAACTGGATCGCCGTGGCCAGCTTCGGACGCAGGGTGATCTCGGGCTCGCGCGCGAGCAGCCAGTGGACCCCGTTCAGGATCAGGTCGAGGTTGTAGATCGAGCGCAGGTAGCGGTTGCTCGCGAACTCGCTGTCGCCGAAGGCCAGGATGCGCGTCTCGGCGCCGCCGCGCCGGTAGCGCCCGGCCACCGCGATCGGGTAGAAGTCGCGCGGCGCGCCCTCGGGCGCCGCGAGCTCCCCGCCGCCCGGCGCCAGCGCCGCGAGGTCGTGACCGAGCCAGGCGTCGGGGCTCGCGTAGACCAGGCTCCAGAGCTGGTCGTCGGGCTCCGGCTTGCGCAGCCGGAAGGCGCGCGCGCCGGGAAAGAAGGTCATCCGGCTCTTGCCGAGCCCTCGCGTCACGGCGTGGCTCTCGTAGCGCGAGGCCACGACCCCGAGGCCCCGGGGCCGGCCGTCCACGCGGCCGGATTCCGGGTCGACGACCACGGCGTCGGGGCTCGCGAGGCCCCACTCGCCCAGGAGCTCCTCCAGGCCGGTCTGCCGGCCGGGCTCGAGCAGGGCCGCGAGCCTTCCGCCCCCCGCCAGGTAGCGGCGCAGCGCGGCGAGCGCCGGCTCCGGCAGCTGCCGTCGGGGCGCCAGCGCGAGCACGCCGGCGATCCCCTCGGGCACCTCTTCCAGCAGGGCCGAGACCGCGCTCTCGAGCCGGTAGCCCTCGGTGGCGAGGGCCGCGGCGAGGCCCGAGAAGCCGGCCTCGCGGGCGTCCTCCGGGTCCCCCTCGCCCTCGCCCCGCAGCACCAGGAGCGGCTGCGCCGCTCGGTCGCGCAGCCGGTAGAGGGCCTCGTAGACCGCGCCCTCCAGCGGGCGCTCCACCGTCTCGAAGCGCTCCCCCGCCTGGAAGACGATGCTGTTGGAGCGGGTGACCTCGAAGCGCTCGGCTTCGAGGGCGTCGTCCTCGAGGACGCGCTCGCGCAGCGCGAGGGGGCAGCCCCGCGCCAGCGCGCGCAGCAGCAGGCGCGAGCCCCGCAGGCGCGGGTCCTGGGGGTCGTGGAAGAGCGTGGCCGTGAGCCCGCGGGGCGCGAGCTCGTTGCAGGTCTCGAGGGTGGCCGGCGCGAGCTCGCTGCGGCCCTCGCGGGTGAGATCGAGCTCGATCCCCGAGAGCGCCGCAGCGCTCTCCAGCAGCAGCGCGAGGGCGAGCGCCGCCGCGACGCCCAGCGCGCCGCGCAGCAGGAGCCGCCGCGCCGGGGGGGTTCCCGCCGCGCGCAGCCGGCGTGCGCCGAGAGCCAGGGCCAGGAGCAGGGCCGTCGCCCCGAGGCCCAGGTTCGCACGCTGGAAGGGCCCGAAGTCCCCGGTCGCGTAGAAGGAGCCCAGGCCGAAGACGAGCGCCACCAGGCCCGCGAGCGCGAGCTCGCGCATCAGGAGAAGACCCGCCGCAGGTCGAAGGAGAAGCGCGCCAGCGCGAGCCCGACGATGGCGAGGCCGGCGAAATAGGCGACGTTCTCGAGCCCCACGATGCCCTCGGCGAAGGCGCTGTAGTGGGGATGGAGAGAGAGGGCGTCCAGCACCCCGGCCACCCCCTCGCTCACGAAGGGTTGGATCCAGGCGAAGTCCCAGAGCAGGAACGCGGCGGCCCAGGCCGAGGCGGCCGCCACGAGCTGGCTCGAGGTGAAGGCGGAGCAGATCAGCCCGAGGGAGGCCACCCCGACGGCGTGGAGCGCGAGGCCCAGGAACACGGCGCCGAGGTGCGCGATTCCCAGCCCGCCGCTCCCGATCGCCACCGCCGGGTAGACGAAGCTCACCGCCAACATGAGCACGACGAAGAGGAAGGTCACCGCGAACTTCCCCAGCGCGATGAGGCCCGGAGAGAGCCCCGTCGCGAGGAGCAGCTCGTCGGTGCCGCGGGCGCGCTCCTCGGCGAAGACGCGCATCGTGACCAGCGGGATCGCCGCCAGCAGCATGAGCGCCACCTGCTCCATCACCGGGAAGAAGACCGTGTCCCAGAGGTTCAGGTAGTCGGGGATCGTGTCGCTCTCGAAGCCTCCGAGAGTGGTGCTCGAGTAGGCGAAGAGGAGCTGGTTGTAGACCCGGAGGTGGTCGAAGAAGATGAGGGCCGTGACGAGCGCCACGGCGGTGAGCGTCAGATAGGCCGTGGGCGCGCCGAAGAGGCTCGCGAGCTCCTTGCGCAGGAGCGCGATCAGGCGGGTCAAGCGGTCGCCTCGCCGACCCGCGCGCGGAAGAGCGCCAGGGGGTCCTCGCCGGCCAGGAGCTCCGGGGTCGGGCCCTCCGCCACGAGGCGGCCCGCGCGCAGCAGGGCCACCCGGTCGGTGAGTCGCCTCGCCTCCCGGAGGTCGTGGGTGCAGAGCAGCACGGTGCGCTGCCCGCGCAGGTCGCGCAGCAGCTCCTGCACCTCGTCCTGCTGGAGCGGGTCGAGGCCCCCCGTCGGCTCGTCCACGATCACGAGAGGGGGATCGCACAGGAAGGCCTGGGCCAGCGAGACGCGCTGCTGGAAGCCCTTCGAGAGCTGGCCGATCGGCCGGCGGGCCACCGGCGCGAGACCGAAGCGCGCCACCACGCGCTCCAGCGCGGCGCCGAGGGGCGCCCCGCGCAGACCCCGCGCCCCACCCAGGAAGCGCAGGAAGCCCTCGACGCGGAGCTCGGGATAGAGGCGCGAGGTCTCCATCACGAAGCCCAGGCGCTCCGCCACGGCGCGCGGCTCGGCGGCAGGCGAGCGCCCGTCCACCAGGATCCGGCCGGCGCTCGGCAGGAGGAGCCCCGTCACGAGCCGCAGGAAGGTGGTCTTGCCGGCGCCGTTCGGGCCGAGGAGCCCGAAGCAGCTGCCGGCGGGGACGCGGAGCGTGAGGTCGTCGAGGGCCGCGAGGGAGCCGAAGCGGCGCGTGAGCCCCACCGCCTCGATCGCGATCCGATCCTCCAACGCTCCCTCCTGGCGGCGCCCGCAAGAAGCCGGGGCGGCGGCCCGCCCGCGCCGCCCCTAACATTACCCCCCCGTGACCGATCATCGACCCATCAGCGGCAGCGGCTCCTGCGCGCGCTGTCGCGAGAGCCTCGGGCTCGCCTCCCACAAGCGCGACGACACCTGGTACTGCAGCAGCGACTGCGCCGAGGGTCGCGTCTCCGCCGAGCCCCGGAAGGCCGGAGTGCCGGAGACCTGGCTCACCGCGCGCCCGCGCCGCTTCTTCCGCGCCCGCGCGCCGAAGGAGCTGCGGGGCGCAGCTCCGGATCCCGGGCCGGCCTGAGCCCGGCCCCGGCTGCGTTCGGCCCGGCCTCAGAGGCTGAGAGGGAGTCGCTCCGCGCCGGCTCGCCGTGCGCCCCTCGGGCTCGCACTCAGAGGGGCCGGCGCCGGCGCCATTCCTTGTGGGCCTCCATCACGACCACGATGAGCGCTGCCATGGCGGCGAGCACGGGCCACTCCTGCGGCCGCAGCGGGGCGATGGAGAGCAGCTGCTGGAAGAAGGGCGTGGTGAGGGCGATCCCGTGGATGCCGACCGCCGAGAGCGTGCCCAGGAAGAGGATCGGATTGAGGAGCGGACTGCGGCGCAAGAGCGACGTTCGCTCGGAGCGGGAGTTGCCGATCTGGAAGATCTCGAAGAGGACGAAGAGCTGGACCAGGAGATTGCGCACCTCGGCGACCGGCCGGCCCTCGGCCAGCCACCACGCCAGCCCCGCGAGTCCGACCCCCCCGAAGGTGGCCGCGGCCAGCATGGTGCGCTCGATCATCAGGCGGTCGAAGATCCGCTCCCGGGGCGGGCGTGGCGGCCGCGCGAGCACGCCGGGCTCGCCGGGCTCGAAGGCCAGGGCCACGTCCTGGATGCCGTTGGTGACGAGGTTGAGCCAGAGGAGCTGGACGGCGGTGAAGGGGATCGGGAGCCCGAGTGCCAGCGCCAGGGTGACCAGCAGGACCTCCCCGGCACCGGTGGAGACGAGGAGGTAGGTCACCTTCCGAACGTTCTCGTAGGCGATCCGCCCCTCTTCGATGCCGGAGACGATGCTCGAGAAGTCGTCGTCGGTGATCACCAGGTCCGCCGCCTCGCGCGCGACGTCGGTCCCTGCCAGGCCCATGGCCACGCCGAGGTCCGCCTGCCGCAGCGCCGGGGCGTCGTTCACGCCGTCCCCCGTGACGGCGACCAGTGCGCCCCGAGCCTGCCACGCCCGCACGACCCGCAGCTTGTCCGTGGGGGTGGCTCTCGCGACGACGCGACACCCGGCGATCCGCTCGGCCAGGGCGTCGTCGGCGAGCTCGGCGATCTGCGCGCCGGTCAGGACCTGGGATCCGGGCTCGGCGAGGCCGATGCGGGCGGCGATCGCGCCCGCGGTCGTCGCGTGATCCCCGGTCACCATCACCACGTGGATTCCCGCCGCCCGGCAGGAGGCGAGGGCCTCGGACACGCCGCCGCGGGGCGGGTCGGTCATTGCGACGAGGCCCAGGAACGCCAGGCCCCGGGGCTCGGGGGGCGGAGCGCCCGGCGCGAGCGGCTCGGCGCCCGGGTCGTCGGCCAGGGCCAGGACGCGATAGCCCTCGCGCATGAGCGCCTCCACGGCGCTCGCGGCCGCCGCCAGATCCAGGGGGCGCGTGCCGCCGTCGCGCCCCTCGTCCAGCTCGGCACTGCACATGTCGATCACGCGCTCCGGAGCGCCCTTGACGCAGACCAGCACGCCCCCGTCGCGGCTGCGGTGAAAGCTCGCGGCGTAGCGGCGCTCCGGCTCGAAGGGCAGGGCCGCGAGGAACGCGTGGTCCTGCTGGAGGACGACCGGTTCGCAGCCCGCCTTGATGCCGAGCGAGAGCAGGGCGACGTCGGTGGGATCGCCCGACCACTCCCAGCCGCCCTCCGCCCGGAGGGAGAGGCTGGCCTCGTTGGCGAGGCACGCCGCCCGCAGGAGCCGGAACAGCCGGGGGTGCTCCGCCGGGACCCACGGCTTGCCCGCGTCGAGAAGCTCGCCCTCCGGCGCGTAGCCGACGCCGCTCACCCGGAACGCGAGGCCCCCCGCGACCACGTGCTCCACGGTGAGCTCGTTGCGGGTGAGCGTCCCCGTCTTGTCGGTGGCGATCACGCCGCAGCTTCCGAGTGCCTCCACGGCGGGCAGGTTGCGCACCACCACGCGCCTTTTCGCCATGCGCGAGACCGCCACGGCGAGCGCGACGGTGAGCGCGATCGGCAGGCCCTCGGGGATCGCCGAGACGGCGAGCGCCACCGCGGCGAGGAGGAGCTCGTCCAGGCGCTGCCCGCGCAGGGCCCCGATGCCGATGAGCAGCGCCGCCAGCGCGAGGGTGCCGGCTCCGATCGCCCGGGCGAAGCGCTCCATGCGCCGCAAGAGCGGCGCGGGCTCGCGGGGGATCGCCCCGAGCTCTCCGGCGATCCGGCCCACCTCGCTCTGCTCCCCGGTCGCGACCACGAGGCCGGATCCCCGCCCGGAGGCGACCAGGCTCCCCGCGAAGGCCATGTTGCGGCGCTCGGCCAGGGGCGCCGCCTGGGGAAACACCGGCGACGGGTCCTTGTCCACCGGGACGGACTCGCCGGTCAGGAGCGATTCGTCCAGGCGCAGGGCGTGGGCCTCGACGAGGCGCACGTCCGCGGCGACCCGGGCCCCCGACTCGAGGAAGAGCAGGTCTCCCGGGACGACCTCCTCCCCGTCGATGTCGACCAGGTGCCCGCGACGCCGAACGCGGGCCCGCGTGCGGACGAGCCGGGTCAAGGCCTGGATCTCGCGTTCGGCGCGAGCCTCGTTGGCGAAGCCGATGGCCGCGTTGATCGCGAGAACCGCGCCGATGAAGCCCGCATCCGAGAGGTGGCCCAGGCCCACGGCGATGAGAGCGGCGGCGACGAGGACGGTGATGAGGGGACTTCGGAACTGGCGGAGCAGGATCCCCCAGCGGGAGGGGGGCGCCGGGGGGCGGAGCCGGTTGGCTCCGAAGCGGGCACGGCGCTCCGCGGCGTCGGCGTCCGAGAGTCCGGCGAGCGACACCCCGAGCTCGCTCGCGACGGCTGTGGGGTCCAGCGCGTGCCAGGCGTTCGTGGGGCTCCCCAGCGCCGTGGGATCGCTCCCGAGCTTCCGCGTCACCGCCCTAGAGCGCCGCCAGCATGGAGAAGTAGTCGGGCCAGGTCTTGGAGACGCAGCCCGGGTCCTGGATCTCGACGCCCGGGATGCGGAGTCCCGCGAGCGCAAAGGCCATGGCCATGCGGTGGTCGTCGTAGGTGGCGATGCTCGCTCCGCGCCGCGGGCCCGGCGCGATGTGCAGCGAGTCGGCGTCGGCCCGCGCGTCGGCGCCGAGCTTGCGGAGCTCGCTCTCGAGGGCCGCCAGGCGGTCGCTCTCCTTGATGCGCAGGTTGGCGAGGTTGCGCAGCCGACTCGGACCCTCGGCGAAGAGCGCCACCACGGCGAGCGCCAGGGCCGCGTCGGGGAGGTCGTTCATGTCCACGTCGATCCCGGAGAGGGCGCGGCGCGGCCCGCGCACCTCGGCCCAGTCGTCGCCCCGCTCGACCTGGCAGCCCATGCGCGCGAGGAGATCGAGGAGCGCGAAGTCGGCCTGGGTCGAGCGGCGCGGGATCCCCTCCACGCGCACCCGGCCCCCGGCGATGGCGGCCGCGCAGAAGGGGTAGGCGGCCGCCGAGGCGTCGGGCTCGATGGCGTAGTCGCGGGACCGGTACGGGTGGCCCGCCGCGACCCGCAGGCTCGCGGGCCCGGCGAAGCCCGCCTGGGCTCCGAAGGCGCGCATCACCTCGAGGGTGAGCTCCACGTAGGGCCGCGAGACGAGGGCGCCCCCCTCGAGCGCGAGCTCCACGTCCGAGCGCGCGCAGGGGGCCGCGAGGAGGATCGCGGAGACGTACTGACTGGAGCGGCGCGCATCGATGGAGGCCAGCCCCCCGGCGATCCCGCCGGGCTCGATGCGCACCGGCGGGCACCCGCCGCGCCCGAGGATCTCGGCGCGGACGCCGAGCTTCTCCAGGGCCCGCACCAGGTCGTCGATGGGCCGCTCGCGCATGCGCGGGCTCCCGTCGATCACGACCGGACCGGCGGCCAGCGCCGCGGCCGCGGTGAGGAAGCGCGCGGTGGTGCCGGAGCTCCCGACGTCGAGGGTCCGACGCGGGGCCCGGAAGGAGCCGCCCAGGCCCCGCACCCGCCAGGGCTCGCCCGCGCTCTCGATGGCGCAGCCGAGCTCGCCCAGGCAGTCGCGCATGACGCGCGTGTCGTCGCTCTCGAGGGCGCCGGAGAGCCGGCTCTCGCCCCGGGCCAGCGCCGCCGCGAGGAGCGCCCGGTTGGTGAGGCTCTTCGAGCCCGGCACCCGGACGCGGGCGGCGAGGGGGCCGCGGGGCTCGATCGCCAGGCCAGCGGGTCCGTCCATGCTGCGGAGGCTACCAGCCGCCCGACCTCCCGGCGCCGGACCGGCGGGCCCGCGCGAGCGCGCCGCGCCGGGATCCGCCTCGTTGACACCCCGAGGCCCCTCCGGCACACTCGCGCTGCATTTTTCCGCTGTCCCGACGGCCGGTTAGGAGCCTGGAAGCGGGCCGGAGGCCGCTCCCGGCGGCCGCCCGGAGGGGGGAGCACGACCACCCGCCCATGCTGAAGCGCCGACTCTTCACCCCGGGGCCCGTCCCCGTCCCGGATCGCGTGCGCCTCGCGATGGCGCAGCCGATCCTCAACCACCGCGCCGCGGACTTCCTGCCCGTCTTCGAGCAGTGCCGGCGCGGGCTCCAG
>Ga0187892_10008376_pt1 | contig 14183 bp, 11 predicted proteins | sample MA1701073metaG_FD_139345 | JGI IMG/M metagenome (GOLD analysis project Ga0187892, IMG submission 139345) | Bio-ooze microbial communities from a basaltic lava cave in the Kipuka Kanohina Cave System on the Island of Hawaii, USA - MA170107-3 metaG ... | reverse complement strand
CTCAGCGCCGGCATCGTGCGCTTCTCGGTGCGAGCATCTGGTTTCCATCTCGCGCAGTTCACCTATGCCCTTGCGAACGGCGAGCATATGGAGCGCGACATCGAGCTAGACTCGACATCAGTTGTGTTATCGAACAAACCTGCGCAGCAACTGCCGGAGGTTGCTGTCGAGGCCGCTGCGTCAATGGGCCGTCGCTTTGCCGACTTCGAGCGGCGCAAGGCCACGGGACGCGGGCATTACGTCACGCGAGCACAAATCGAGCAGAAGGGCGCGAACGACTTACCGAACGCGCTGCGCGACTTACGCGGAGTAACCATGGATTGCGCCGGGACCTCCTGCCACGTCCGCATGGTGCGCGCGCCATCGCGCTGTCAGCCGGAGTACATCGTGGACGAACGCGTCGATAACATGTTCGGCCCCTACGTCCCTATTCGCGACATCGAGGCGATCGAAGTATACACAGGCCCTTCTGACGTTCCTGGAGAGTTCGCCGGCACGAACGCGGGCTGCGGCGTGATCGTGATCTGGACGCGATCGGGACCGCCGCGAAAAAGGGGATAGGGGGATAGGGGATAGGGGATAGGTGGATAGGGGATAGGGGATAGGGGATAGGAAGATTGCTCTCGTTAGGAATCGGTACGTGCAAGCGTTGCGCGCACAGCATCATGCGCCTATGTCGATTCCACACAAGCGGCAGCGCGTCAGCGGATATCGCGATCTCATAGTCTTTCAAAAGGCTGTGTCGCTGGTAGTTGCTTCATACTCCGTGGCGCGTAGCCTTCCTGCGGACGAGCGCTTCGAGTTAGGCAAGCAGCTTCGCCGCGCGTGCACTTCTATTCCGCTCAACATCGCGGAAGGATCTGGGCGGATGAGTAAGCCCGACTACGCAAGGTTCCTCGCTATAGCTCGCGGCTCGTTGTCCGAAGTCGAGGCGTGTTGCGTGCTGATCGAGGCGCTCGATTATGCGCCCGCTAAACGGATCGACACCGCGATGAGCCTTGCTGACGAAGTCGGAAGAATGCTGACGGTAATGCTCCGTCGCCCCACGGAATGCGCGCGCCTAACGCGACCCTATCCCCCTATCCTCCTATCCCCTATCTCCTATCTCCTATCTCCTATCTCTTGATCACGACTTCGCGCTGACCTGTTAGGGGAACTATCTGTGTCTTCCCGCCCGGCCAGCGCACCCAAAGCGAATCCGCGCCATCAGGCAGCGCGAGCACGCTCGTACTCCCGTCCATCGACCAGTAGCCCGTCCCCGCGCGAACTTCGCGCAGCGGCCCACCTCGCCCCTTCGAGAACACCCGCAACTGTGCGCCGATCCCGAGCGAGTTCCCCGTGCCACCCTCTAGCCTAACGCGAACACCGGGCCGCCCGGCCGCATTGCGGAAGAGCCTCGTCAACGCGCCGTTCTGCGAGACGGCCAGATCCGGCCTCGCATCGCCATCATAATCTGCCGTGGCGGCGCCACGTTGATCGCCGAGCACGGAAACACCGGAGCGGCGCACGCTGAGCGCGGTGAAGCCACCGCTTCCGTCACCCAGCAGAACGACGCCAGCTCCCGCGTCGAATCGCATCGTGCTGATTTCGGTTGGAAAGAAGTTCTGGCTGAGAAAGAGATCCTCGCGCCCGTCACCGTCGAAATCCGCCACGACCGGACAGCTCGCCGGCGCCATCTGGCTCGCCGCCGGCAGCGCGCGCGCCTCGAAGCGCGTCCCGCGATTGAGAAAGAGCATGTGGTCGAACGTCGTCGCGCCAACGCGCACCGCCGACGCCACCGCATCCCCAAGAATCGTCGCGACGTCGGCCTTGGCGTACTCGGCGTACGTGCCAATGCGCCGTCGCACGTTAGGCAGCGGCACCGTGACGCGCGAGAAGGACTCCGTCGGCATCTCCGCGCGGGTTGTCGAATCGTACTCCGCGGTCAGAAGCGCCAGCGCATTGTCTACTCTTCCAACCCAGAGCGCGTATGGGTGCTCGAGCGTAGCACGCCAGGGAGTATTGCGGCCCCAGCTCGTGGCGACGAGATCGAGCTTGCCGTCGCCGTCGAAATCGCCAGCCGTCACGCCTAACCAGCGGCTGGACATCTCAGCGAGTCCGAGCTCGCTGGTAGCGTCTCTGAGACGCCCTTTCTCGCTCAAGTAGACTCGCACCGGCCCCCACTCGCTTGCCACGACTAGGTCGGCAAGCCCGTCACCATTGAGATCGGCGAAGGTCGACGCGGTGACGAGGCCAGCGCCCTGGATGGTCGCATCGTTCGTGGGATCGGCAGCGAAGCGTCCATCCGCCTGCCCACGGTACAGGTGCGAGCGCTCCGGCAGCGGCCAGACGCCGGGACGGACACGAGTCCCAACGAAGAGATCGAGGATGCCGTCGCCATCGACGTCGCCTAACGAGAGCGCGCCGACGGACGCGGAGTCGCCCGCCACGAGCGTCTGCGGCGTGCCCGGTCGTCCCGCCGGCGCAGGATACGCCAGCACGCGCGGGATCGCGACGGCATCGCCCGCCGACGCGGCTTCGTAGTTCGCTTGCGACGCGATGAGCGTAACTTGGCCGCCGCGCACGAGCGGCAGTACGGTTTCGAGATCACCAGTCGCCGGAGCTGCATCCGCGCGCACAAATCCTGACGGCGTGTTGCGCAGTACGGCGAGACTCCCGCCGCGGCCACTCCCAACGACGAGATCCTCGCGCCCGTCACGATCGACGTCGATCCACGAGATGCCAGGCCCCAACTGCGAGAAGCGATTGGGAATCAGCGGCTGGCGCGCGTAGTCCTCGAACAACGTCTCCACGTGGCTGTGGCCACGCAGAGCAGGCGTGGCGTCGCTGAAGAGCGCCGTCGCCGCGCTGTCGACGGGTGTGCTCCCGTTAGGCGTTTCGTCGTCGGTCGCGCTGGCCTCGTCGATCTCATACAGCCGATTCGCTCTCGCATCGGCGATACGCGAAAGCCGCCCATCGCGCCAGCGCACTTCGATCGCGGCTGTGCTGTCCTTTCCGGTTGCGAAGCTCTGCAGCGCATCGCTCCCGGAGAGGTAGTAGCCACCAACAGTTACCTCGCGCGACTGCGCAGGAAGTGACGGCGCACGCACTGTGACAACGGCGCCGGCCGCGCCCGTGTTCGGCGTGCGACCAATGAGTCGCACGGCGATACGCGCGTTACCGCTCTCGTTCCTGTGCATCACCGGAGGCGCGCCGAGCCGCGTGACGATGGGATCGATGTCGCCGTCGCCGTCGAAATCGGCGAGCACAATGGCGTGTGAGATCGCGGAATCTGTTCCAAAGCGCCACTCGCGGCTCACGTCGGCGAACGTGAGATCGCCACGGTTGCGGAACGCCACGTTAGGCACGTTGAGTCGAGGGAACTCGCCCTGCTCCCGGTTCCACGCCACACGCGGAAACGCATTTCGGATTCGATCGTACGCGTCGGCATCGCGCACGTCCCAGCGATGCCCGGCCACGACGAGCAGATCCTCATACCCGTCGAGATCAGCGTCGACGAAAGCGGAGCCCCACGTCCAGTCGGTGGCCGCGACGCCGGCGAAATCGGCGATCTGCGCCCACGTTCCGTCTCCGCGCCCGATTTGCAGCATGTTGCGCATCCACTGGGCGCGATCGAGCGACGCGCCAATCGTCTTAGGCAGCGGTGTGTGCGTCGGGATGTGCTCCTGCCGCGCCGCGCGCGTCGGGCTCAGCATGTCTGCGGTGAAGAAGTCCACGGCGCCGTCGCGATTCACATCGGCGAAGTCCACCGACATGCAGGTGTTGCTCGTCGCGCGCACTGCTGCGCGCGACACCATGCGGAACTTGCCGCGCCCGTCGTTCAGCCAGAACTGATCGGGATCCTCGAAGTCGTTGCAGACATAGAGATCAGGGGCGCCGTCTCCATTCACGTCGTAGAATCGCGCGGCCAGCGAAAAGAAATCCGGAGCGTCCTTGAGCGGTACGCCATCCTCGTTGAGCCACTGCTCTCCTGTCGTCGGCTGCGCGGTGAAGTGTCCAGTGCCGTCGTTCAGATAAAAGAGATCGCGATCGGCGCGCTGCGAGCGAACGATGCCTCCCAGATCTGGGCGATCCTCGATGCGGAACTCCTTCGTCCATTCCGGCAGCACTTGATACGTGCCGGCGATTTTCTTCACGACTTGATCGAAGGCGCGCGCTTGCGGCGGATATGCATCGAGCGCGTTGCGCACTTTGTACGTGGCAACGTACAGATCGAGGTCACCGTCCCCGTCGACATCGGCCAACGTGAGCGTCGTAGCCGCAAAGCCGCTATCCAGCCCGCTCCCCGCCGTTACGTCCGCGAAATGGCCTTCGCCGTCGTTCTGAAAGAGACACAGCGGGCCGCCTAACGTGCCGACGAGGAGATCCAGGTCGGCGTCGCCGTCCACGTCGGCGAACGCGGCACCCGTCGTTGCTCGGCCGCTCAGCTTGATGCCACTCGAGTCCGTGACGTCCCGAAAACGCATGCCGCCCGTATTGCGATACAGCGCGGCCGGCCGTTCGACTGAAGCGAGAAAGAGATCGGGAAGCCCGTCGCCGTCCACATCGCCAGCGGCGGCACCGGCACCGATCAACAGGTTGCGGTTGGCCAGCGCGTGCTCGTCCTCCACCAGGTTGGCATGCGTGATCCCTGTCTCGTTAGGCCCCAGTGGCGTGAAGCCGGCCCGGCCGCGACTCGGCACGGCGAGCCGGTGCCAGCGGAACCCTTGTTCCTGATGCCAGGCTGTGTCCGCCGGCTCTTCGCACGCGGCAAATACGATGAGGGCCGCAAGGACCGCGCGCCGCGTGACCTTCACGTGAGCCTAACGATTGTGCAGCCGCTCGAGCACGCGGTCGCCGATGCACTGACCCTGCGCCATGCCGTCGATTACGGCCGGCATGTAGTGTACGCCGGCGTAGACTCGCGAAATCGCGACTTCCTTGAGCGCCGCGGTGAAATTCACGAAGTGGCGGGGCGGCTGGCCGATGTCGACCTGCGTCGAATCCTCGAAGGAAATGGTGTCGCCTAACAAGGCCGTCAACACACGCACCGCCGCCGCAGACTGCACGGAGTGCCCCGACGGATACTCCGGGAACGGAGGCGTCGGAATGACTGTCGTGAAGCTCTTGTCGAATGCGCGGTGCATATACGTCACCGGCCGCACGACGAATGAGCGATACTTTTCCTTCCAGCAGCCGATGAATGCGTCGGCGATAGCGATCGACGTCAGGGCATAGAGCTCTGCCGCCTGGGGAGCGCTCAGCTTGCGCCGGTCGATCATCTGATTGACAACGCTGATCCAGTGAAAGCCGGGCGTGCCGGTCGCGACCGGGTTGTCGGCCCAGAATAGGGCGATCTGTTTCTTCTCAGGCGTGAGCCCGTTCACCGAATCGGCGAACTCCTTCCCCATCTTCCAGAAGCCGGATCCCTCGCGGTCCGAATAAGCCGGTGGTGCTGGCGGCGCGCATTCGTCACCGTCTCGTAAGGCAAACGTGCGCAGCTCACCCCAGTACGGCTCGGTCGGGCGCACGGGATTGAACGTGGGCAGCGTGGTCCCCGCGGAGTTTTTGGGGCGATTCGTGAAGACGAAACGCTCGCCCGCACGTTCCAGCTCCATCGCGACACCCGGATTCGTCGGCGCGACGAGATCGCTTTCACCCGAAAGCATGATGGGGACGAACTGGTCCTGCGTGATCGTGTTCTCCCACTCCTCGCGTTTGCCGGACGGGGCCCACGTACGCTTGCGCGTCGCGAAGAAGCCGTCGGTGGCCGCCCACGCGAGAATGGCAGCGCCTAACGAGCGACCATGGTTCGCCGAGCTTTCGGCGAGCGCCTCAGTTACACCGGCGGCTTTGCGTCCGGCCATTTGCGCCGCGGCGAGCGAGTCGATCGTGTTACGCGTGCTGGCAAAACCGTCCCGAAACAGCGAGTCGAGCACGATACGTTCGGCTTCCGCGGCGACAATCGCTCCGTCCACGCCATCCGCGGGCGCCGCCGGTACCGACGTTAGGCCGTTGAGCCTTGGTGCCAGCGAAGATAGGCCGCTGTTACGATCAGCGGCATATCCCTCGTAGAGGGCCAGGGCGCCGTACGCCGAGATGCGCGACGCAACCGGAGGACCGAGTCGCTCGCTGCGCACGAAGGACAGGGACGACCGGAGCCACTGCGCCACATATTGCGGATCGGGCGCTGGCGCCTGGCGCGTGCAACCTATTACCAGTGTACTGGCGATCGTGATCAGTAGTGTTCGCCGCATGCTCGAGGATGCTGTAATCGATGCCGACGACAAACTATCGTATTGGGCAGGCCCAGCGCAGCCCCATGAGAAGGACCCCTACTCGCCGCACTTCGCGCCTCCTGGCGCTTCTGGCGCCGTTGATCGGCGTAGTCGCGGCGTGCGGCGGCGATTCGAAGGAGTCCCGCCCTGAGTTCAAGACGGCGCCGCCTTTGACGCCGAGCCAGCTTGCGATCCGCGACTCCATCAAAGCGCGCACCAACGCCAGTCTCGTTACGCGACCGGATACGTTAGGCATGCGCGCCGATTCCGCGCGCGTACTCGGCGCGCCAACGGCAAATCTGTTTCTCATCGTGACGAGCGATTTCCAGTGCCCTGCGTGCCGTGACCTCGCGCTGAATGTGCTACCGGATGTGCGCAAGGAATTCGTGGATAACGGGCGCATCCGACTCGCCTTCATCAACAGCCCGCAGGAGCGCTACTTCAACGCGCGCTTCGCCGCACTCGCGGCGCTCTGCGCGGGGACAGCGGGACGCTTTTGGCAGATGCACGACGTGCTCTTCATTAATCAGGCGAGTTGGGAGCGGCTCCCCGACCCGCGCGACTTCATGCATTCGCTCGCAATTACGGCCGGTGTCCCTGCAAGCGTGTACAGCGATTGCATGTCGAAAAACCGGATGCTCCGGCAACTCTCGGCAGACATCTCGCGGAGCCGCGAATCCGGCGTGGGTGAGGTGCCAACTGTGTTTGTTGGAGATCGTAGGCTGGAGCAGAAGGAGTTGACGGTGGGTGGAATCCGGCGCGCCGTGCTCCGGGCGCTCGGAGATCACTAAGGCCACGCAACTAGCCCGCGAAACGACGGCTCATGCAATCAGTCCTTCGTAATAGATTGCAACGGCCCGACCGCCCATCCTGTCCCACATTCCGAGCCCCTATGTACAACTCATATAGGCTCAGCCGCCTTCCTTGGCTCCTTCCGCTCCCCCTCCTTCTCGCGTGTCAAACGCGAGAAAAGCAGGGTGCTCAGGTGGCGGTTGCCGCAGCCGAAGCTGCGGATACGTCCAAAGCGGATCCGCGCTTGGCGAAGGCCGATCTGTCTCGCATTCAGGGTACCGCGACAGCCAGGGCCTGGTTGGTCATCGTTAGCGATTTTCAGTGCCCCTACTGCAAACGGTGGCACGACTCGTCAGGCGAGGCGATTCGCCGCGAGTACGTGGCGCCGGGCAAGATTCGCGTTGCATACGTCAACTACCCGTTAGGCCAACACGTCCAGGCAGTTCCAACGGCTGAAGCGGCAATGTGCGCCGGACTCGAGGACAAGTTCTGGCAGTACCACGACGCACTCTTCGCGACGCAGAAGCGCTGGCATGAGCTCGGCGATGCGACGCCGGTGCTCGATTCGCTCGCGCGAGCACTTGGCCTCAACGTGGCGCAGCACAAGCTGTGCCGCGACCAGCACGTGATGCTGCCACTCATCAGCGCGGATCGTGATCGCGCGAACAACGCCGGCGCGTCTTCGACGCCGACGTTCCTGGTCGCCGGTCGGGTCCTGAAGGGCGTCTATCCGCTTGACATGATGCGACAGATCCTGGACGCTGCCGTGGCGCAGGCTCGTTAGGCTAGCCCCGTTCCAATTGATCCATGAGCTGGTTTGGTATGTTTAGCTCACTCAGGTTGGAACGGGGCGAGGGCGCTTGAATGCCCTGTGGCGCGTTGCGTATGCCGGCGCTGCTGGAGCCGCGCGCGCGCTAGTAGCGGTCGCACCTACCTCCGAACGTAAGCTCTGGCGCGGCCTCGCACGCCGGCGCGGACTGCTCCAGCGGCTCGAGCAATGGTCCGCGGCGCAGCGCGACGTCAAGCGTCCGCTGCTATGGATGCACGCTCCTTCCGTCGGCGAGGGACTGCAAGCGCGCGTTGTGCTGGAACGCCTCCATGCGCGACGTCCCGACGTGCAAATCGCCTTCACGTTCTTTTCGCCGAGCGCGGAGAACTTCGCCGCTTCCGTACCCGCGGACGTGCGCGACTACCTGCCGATCGACGCGGGGCGCGACGTTCGCAGCGCGCTAACGGCGCTGCGTCCAACCGCGCTCGTGTTCAGCAAGCTCGATGTGTGGCCCGTTCTCACAGCCGAGGCGAGCGCGCGCGGGGTACGTGTCGGTCTGATCAGCGGAACTGTTGGACCGGAGTCGTCGCGCCTGCGCGCCGCGGCGCGCGCACTGCTTGCCGATGCTTACGCTGCACTGGATGCGGCCGGTGCCATCGCGGCGACGGACGCACAACGATTGGTCACGTTAGGCGCTCGTCCGGAGCGTGTGCGAGTCACCGGCGATTCGCGTTGTGATCAGGTGTGGGCGCGAGCACGGGCAACCGACCTGAGCTCGGCGCTGCTCACGCGCCTCGCTTCTGCGCGCCCAACCCTCGTTGCCGGCTCTACCTGGCCCAGCGACGAACATGTGCTGCTCACGGCGTGGCTGCACGTGCGCCAAACGCTGCCGGCGGCGCGACTCATCATTGCGCCTCACGAGCCCACCGAAGCGCATCTTGCACCGATGGAGCAGTGGGCCGCAAAGCACGATCTCGTGCTGCGTCGACTCGGCCACTTGGATGACTCGGTCGCTGCCGACGTCCTGCTCGTTGACCGCGTCGGCCTGTTAGGCGAGCTGTACGCGATCGCGATGTGCGCCTACGTCGGGGGCGGCTTTCATCGTGCGGGATTGCATTCAGTACTCGAGCCCGCGGCATTCGGTGCGCCCGTTCTCTTTGGGCCGCGGCACACGAACAGCGGCGACGCCGCGGCGCTTCTGGCTGTGGGCGGCGCCGAATCGGCGGCGACGCCCGCTGCGCTTGCGGCGCAGTTGCTCAGATGGCTCGGCGATCGGCCGGAACGTGACCGCGCCGGCCAGCGCGCTTCGCGGGTCGTCGAAGCCGGCCTCGGCGCCGCTGACCGGTCCTGCGATCTCGTGCTCGAGTTGCTCGCCCCGATCCAAGCCGCGTGAGCTCGTCGGGAGCGAACCTAATGAGCGAGCTTGGAACGGAGCTAGCCTAACGGGAAAGCGCGCGGGGCGTCCAGGCTATCGACACGCCAAAGCCGTCATCGTCGAAGAGGTCCGATCCGCCGAAGAAGGCGCTGGCTCTGAGAGATATCGTGCGAGTGATTTCGAGGCTCCCTCCCAGGTCGAAGATGAGTCCCAGCTCCGTGTCGTTGGAGCACTTGCCGCAGAGGTCGAAGGAAACCCGCGGATGCACAAACGGCGTGATTGCGAGATCACCCTCGAGCGGGAAGCGATGCCCAACGACTATTCCCACCGGAATTCGAAAAACCGAGCGCTTATTGATCGCCATGTTCACGCCCGATGTGAACAGAAAGTCGAGGGGCGTTTCACTCGTCGATGTCGCGAGCTGATAAGCGAACTGACCACCGGCGAACACAGTGACCGAGTAGTCGCCCTGCTCGGGATCCGCGAAGCCGGCGTCCAGCGACAACTGCGTCCTCGCGCCGGTTTGTTCACGCCATTGAAAGAGAGCGCTTACACCGGCGATGCCGCCGTCCGCCACACCAATGTTGAACTCGCGCTCGACGACGCGCGGGGTTTGAAATGCTGGATATGACCACGCTTGGGCGCTGGCGCTCTGAGCCAGTGCCGACACGGCGAGTGCCATCACACGCCACCGTCGAACGTGCTGCATAACGATCGTTCCTCCGTTCAGGGCGGCCGCCGCTATGACGGTCCGCCGTACGCGGAGAAGGAAAACAGGGCGCAACGAGTTACGACAGTGTGTGCTCGCACAAGAGTCGCTTCGCGCGAGAGTGGTACGAACCACGCGACACGCGTCGATCAGTCGCTCCGATCGTGCTGAGGCGGCCAATCGACGCGCGTCGTCAGGCAGTGTCGCCTTCTCGATAGCAAGGCCGCTACTGCCTAGCGATCTGGCCGCGGATCTCGCCACCACCGAAGCGCCGCGTATGCACGTTCACGTACGAAGTTCCCGCGTTCATGCGCGTCAAGAGCGAGTCAAAAGTAAAGACCCCTTGGAACGTCGACGTCCGCGTAATCGTCCCCTGATACAGCGTTGCTAGTGTAGTGAAGCTCACCGGTGGAGAGCTCGTCCCCAGAAAGACTATTAGTCCGCCCGCGGAGGCGGCGTCTCCAAAATGGATGTGGGATACGGTAACTGAGTCGATGCTCGCCACCTGCACGCGGTAGCTGATGCTGTCATCGTCGAAGAGAGTGAGCGTGGCGTTACCGGTCGCGGTGGTGGTAACCGGATTCGGACGCTCATTGGCGCCATTCAGCGTCGCGGTGAAGTTGGTCCGGACAACGTTGGGGCCGCTCGGGTCATCGTCGTCGCACGCGACGGCCAATGCAACGGAGGCGACGATTGCGGCGCTCGCGATGTAGCGTACACGGTACGTCATTCTCTGCTCCCGGATTTGAAGGCTGTAGAGTTCGCTGCCTCGTTCAAAGCAGCGCCGATTGTTGACGCGTCTTGCAATCGAGGTGCCGACAGCAAGCGGCGTCGGCTGGCACTAGGCGGACTCGTCAGGCTGCCTAACGAGTCAGTACGACCATCAAGAAGCGGCGGCGCAAAACCATGCCTGCGCGCTTCCACGGCAGCCGCCCCTCTACTGCGGTGCTGTCCCTCGGCTCCGATTGCTGTGAGACGGCACGCACACTCGATGCTTCATAGGCGCCTCCGGAAAAGGTTGACGTGTGCAGTATCCAATGTGTCTCCTGTCCCCAGAGCCACAAGCCCCCGCCGACCCTAGAGGTCGGCAGGGGCCTGAATACGCGGCCGGTGTCCGGCCGAGCGTTGCCTAACGCGGTGGATGCTTGTCGATCACGTACACGATGCCAGGCCGCGTGAACGCACCGGTCTGCGGTGCGGCGCTCCCTGGCACCGAGCGCCGAAAGACGAACGCCGTGAAAGCGCTGCCGCCCATCGTGCTGCCACCAACAGGTGTCAGGTTCTGCGATGCGTCCCCCGCCTGACCCGGCGGCGCGACGACCTGTGTGAGTATGGGAGATCGGGTCCCGGCCGCAGTCAGCCGCAGCCACAACGGCCCGGGCGTTTGTGCTTGATATGCAGAGACGGCGTCCGCCGCGACGGCACTCAAGAGCGGCGCGGCTGGCAGCGCAGAAGTGGTATCTGGCGACGCGAAAACGTCGACGCTCCCCAAATCAACGCCCGTATTCACTACTCGCACTGCCACTTGCCCGCTTGGTACATCAGGGATCTTGTCCTCGATCAGCACAAGCCGGTCTGCCGGCGCCTGTCCGCTTCGTGAGAAACCAGTCCAGAGGAGCGTGTAATACGTATTCTCGCTGAACGTGATTGTCGTATCGACAATGGGCACCGACGTGACGTTGATGTCAGTGCTCGTCGTGAAAACTCGGATCTTGCGCGCCCCCGAACCCATCGCTTGGTACGGCGTGAAGCCGCGGAAGGCGAGACCGAACGCCGGTGGTGAGTTGTCCAGCGCATCGATCGGGCGCCAGTCCGTCGCACCGGTGTCAGGAACGGCGTGCACATAGCGCACGTACGCGATCGACTGCTTCGGCGCGAGGAACGGACCCTCTTCCTTTCCGCATCCTGCGAGAAGTCCGCTGAGCAAGAGCGTGAATCCACAGATCTGTCTCATGCGATGATCCTCATCTCGAAAATACCCATGAAATCGTTAGGCCATATCCCACACGGCTCGAAGACGGATCCGGTGGCGGCGGCTCGGGGTCGGTGGAGCCGCTGAAGAACCCAGCCAGATCCGTCGTGATGAACACGCCCACGGCTCCGGCAACGACAGCCCCGACGGCGAGCGCCGTTCGCCCGCGCGAGAGCTCGCGTCGCCACACGCTTCCCACAAAGCCGCGCTCGATGCGAACAGCCTCGCCGCTCCAGCGAGTTGGCGGCGCAGCGAAGAAGGCCACGCGATGCACGTTCAACGCGTACTGCTGCTCCGAATCGCTCGTTAAGCGGCCCTCCACGCGCATCACCCCCGGCCCGAACCGCTCGCCCAGCTGCACACGCCCGGCATCGGTGATGTCGAGCGCCACGGCCTCGCCGGCCGCTGGCGCGACGCCCGTCGACATGGGCGTGTACGTATAGCAGCCTGCCAGCATCGGCAGCGCCACGACGCCCAAGCGAAACAACTCGTTAGGCATCCGCGGCCCTAGAACCCGTATGTTCCCTTCGGCGCGCTGCTCGGTCCACCTCCACCCAGGTTGTAGAACGGCAGCGTACGCGCGTCCATCTCCTGATACGGCACCGGGTACTCATACGCCGTGTTGAAGACGAGATCGCCCCAGCCGCGACTATCGAAGTACCACGCCCCCAGGAAGTTGTACGCCAGCTCCATGCGCTTCTCCCACTTCAGTGCCTCGAAGATGTTGCCGCACGCTGTGCTCGTGAAACTCGGCGATTGCGGGACTCGCGGCACGCACTGCGCGCCTCCCGGGACAGGCTGCGTCGCACTCGTTATGACGCCGGCGAGTGCGGGCAGCCCACCGCGCGCTACGCGCGAGGCGTCAATCTTCGCGGCGGCTTTAGCGAAATCATTCGTGCGGATGTATCCCTCAGCTGCCAGGAGATCGACTTCGATTTTCAGGAACTCGGGGTACGGCCCCGTGTTGCTGTTGATGCGGATGTACTTGTACCGCTGGTGGTCGTAGTACGACTGACCCCACGGGTCACCTGGCGTGTCCTGCGCTGTGCGGTTCTTCACGTATGGACGTGCGAGGTAATTCGCCGGATCCGGTGAGGACGCTTGCTGTGCAGCGCGTGTTGTTCCTTGCGGGAATCGCTGATCGGGCGTGACGATCAGGAAGTAGCCACGCTGATCGATCGGCGTAGCTAGCCACGTATCATAGCCGCCGGATACATCAGCCATTCCGAAGTACATCGGGGTGATCTGGTGCCACGCAGAGCTGACGTGCATCTGTGCGCCCTGGAAGCCGATATTCCAGCCAGTCGTGCCGCCGACATTCACGACGATGTCGGCGGTTATGCCGTTCTCTGCGTCGGCGATCACCGCGTTCCAATCAACGGCCGCTCGCTCTGTGGGTGTGCGTGCGCCCGCTGCACGGAAGCGCGCCCGGTACGAACGCACGAGTCGGATGAAGTTCTGTCGGCTCAACGTCACGCCGCTCATCCAGGGCGCCGGTGTAGGAAACCCCGACTCAGCAGCCGCGTTGTTGGCGATGTTGACGGCGGAGTCGAACATCTGAATCGCCGCAGCCATTACGTCCTTGTAGCCGCTGAGCGACGGAATCGAGTCGACGTCCATTCCCGGCCTGGCAATTCCGGCCGAATCGTAAATCGCGCCGAGGTACCCGAGGTTGCAGCCAACAACGAAGAAACCCCAGGCGCGAGCGCGCAGGTTCTGCGCCGCAGTGCCTAACGTGCCCTTGTTGGCTAGCAGGCGATCCAGCGCTGTAAGGGCATTCGCCAGCGTGCGTGCCTGACGAGAAAGCTGCGAGAACTCCGTGAAGATGCCGAAGTTGGCGCCGCGAGTATTCTGGACCGGCCCGCGCGGGATGCCGCCCACGGGCCCCATGCTGAAGTTGTTGAGTTGCGAGTAACTCTCGCCGCTCATGGTCGCCATCTGCGGGAAAAGGTTTCCGGCGAACTGGATTGTGTTACGGCACTGCTGATAGCCGGAACCGAGCGTTTGCTCTATGGTCGCCGGCAGCTCGAATACACGCTCGATGTCAGGGTTGTTCTGATTGTCGACCTCGAGCGCCGACTCGCAGCCGATCAGCGCGCCGCTTGCGAGCCCGAGCAATACGAAGCGAACGAGTTTCTGCGTCATGAAATCCTCGGATAGGCCGTGTATGCGGCGGGGCAGTCTCGCTCATGCGAGCTGCCCCGCCACACCGCGCCCGTCTAGAATCGTGTGCTGATGCCGAAGGTGAACGTGCGTGTCTGCGGGTACTGGAAGCCGGCAACCGCCGTGATCGCCGACGAATTGAGGTT
>Ga0187892_10008375_pt1 | contig 14183 bp, 12 predicted proteins | sample MA1701073metaG_FD_139345 | JGI IMG/M metagenome (GOLD analysis project Ga0187892, IMG submission 139345) | Bio-ooze microbial communities from a basaltic lava cave in the Kipuka Kanohina Cave System on the Island of Hawaii, USA - MA170107-3 metaG ... | reverse complement strand
CGAAGGTCGCCGGTGATTGGCGTGAAGAGTGGCCGCGCATTTGGTAGCGAGCCCGCCTAACGCATCCCCACGGCAAGCGTGGGGGATTGCCGACACCACCAACAACTTCGGGATGCGCCCCCGGGATTCGTTCATCGGTCAGCACGCCATTCCGAATACCGGTTGGCGCATACCAAATCACTCCGCTCACCGGTCACACTCGCCCATCACGAAATCGATGCTGCCAAGGATCGCCACGACGTCGGCGATCATGTGGCCCTTGAGGATTTCGGGTAGCACCGAGAGGTTCACGAACGAGGGCGAGCGGATCTTCAATCGCCACGGAACGCCGCCGCCCTTGCTGACGATGTAAAACCCGAGCTGGCCTTTCGGGTTCTCCGCCTCGAAATACACCTCGCCGGGCGGGCAGGGCGGGCCTTCCGTGACGAGGATGAACTGATGGATCAGCTCCTCCATTTTCGTGAGGACCTTTTCCTTCTTCGGCAGGAGCAGCTTGGGATCGTTGTAATTGATCGGCCCCTCGGGCATTTTCTGGACGCACTGTTGCAGGATCCGGCAACTCTGGCGGATTTCCTCGATGCGCACGAGCCAGCGGTCGTAGCAGTCGCCCACGGTCCCGACCGGGATGTCGAAGTCGAGTTCGGGATAGCAGAGGTAAGGATGGTTCTTGCGCAGGTCGAACTCGACGCCCGAGCCGCGCAGGTTCGGGCCGGTCACGCCGTAGGCGATGGCCATTTCCCTCGGCAGGATGCCGACTTTCTGGGTGCGGTCGATGAAGATTTTGTTCCGGTTCAACAGCTTCTCGACTTCCTCGATCACGCGGGGAAGCTGATCCACGAATTTGCGGACTTCGCCGAGCCAGCCATCCGGAATGTCACGTGAAAGGCCGCCGATCCGCGTGTAGCTGGTGGTGAACCGCGCGCCGGTGAGCGCTTCGATCAGGTTGTAGATCGTCTCACGCTCGTTGAAGGCGTAGAGGAATACCGTCATCGCGCCCGTATCCATCGCGAACGCGCCCAGGCCGACGAGGTGGGCCGAGATGCGCGCCAGTTCGCAGCACATGACGCGAATGTACTGGCAGCGCGGCGGGAGTTCGTCGTGGATGCCGAGTAGTTTTTCCACCGCGAGCGAGTAAGCGACGTTGTTCGAGAGCGGCGCGAGATAGTCGAGGCGGTCGGTGTACGGAATGAACTGCGTGTAGGTCATGTTCTCGGCGATCTTCTCGTCGCCGCGGTGCAGGTAACCGACTTCCGGCTGCGCGCCGGTGATGATTTCGCCGTCGAGTTCCAGCACCACGCGCAACACGCCGTGCGTGCTCGGATGGGACGGGCCCATGTTGAGCACGAGTTTCTCGGAGAGCGTGTCGTGCGCGGTCGGTGTCTCCGCGGCGCGCGCGGCGGAATCGGGAAGTTGAATTTCTGTGGCCATGCTATCGGTCGATGGTTGAAAGTCGGAGGCGCCTTCGCGCGCCGACCGGAGGCCGGACATCGATGGCGTAAACCGGTCGGCGCGCAGAGGCGCCTCCCACATTCACCTGTCCCACATGAAGATACCGATAGGGAAAAACGTATCCCATGAATCAGTTCTCTCCCTTGCCACGCGGTTCGCGCTCGATCGTCGTCGGGCCGCCGGGCGCGCTCACGAACGGTCCGCCGGCCATCGGGGAAGGTTTCGCCTGGGCGTCGATGTCCTCATCGGGCAACGGCGCGTCCTTGCCGGCCAGCGGGAATTCCTTTCGCAACGGATAATACGGATAACGGTCCCACATGAGAATGCGGCGGAGGTTCGGGTGGCCGCGAAACGCGATGCCGTACATGTCGAACGCCTCGCGCTCGTGCCAGTCCGCGCCCGGCCAGACGCTTGTGACGGTCGGACAAATGCAATCGTCTTCGGGCACGCGGACTTTGAGTCGCAGCCAGCAGGCGTTCTTGTACGAGTAGAGGTGATAGACGACTTCGAAGCGCGGCTCTTCGTCCTGGTAATCCACGCCGCTCACGTCGCTGAGCACGTCGAACGAAGCGACCGGATCGTCCCGCAGGAACCGGCAAACCGAGACGATGGCGTCGCGCTCCACGCGGACGGTGAGTTCCTCACGAAACTCGGATGGCTGGGAGACGGCTTCGCCGAATCGTTCGCGCAACACGCTGGCTGCTTCCAAGGGGGTCATGGAGGCAATGCTGGCGAGGCTCAGTGGCCGACCGGTTCCTTCTTCAACTCGGCCCGGCCGCGTTCTTTCATGATCTTCTTCTGGATTTTCATCAGCCCGTCGAGCAACGCTTCGGGACGCGGTGGGCAGCCGGACACGTACACGTCCACGGGAAGGATGCGGTCGATCCCTTGCAGCACGGCGTACGACCGGTACATGCCGCCGCTCGACGCGCAGGCGCCCATCGCGATCACCCATTTCGGCTCGGCCATCTGGTCGTAAATCCGCCGGGCGCATTGGGCCATCTTGTACGTGACTGTGCCGGCCACGATGAGCAGGTCGGCCTGGCGCGGCGAGAAGCGCATGACCTCGGCGCCGAAGCGGGCGATGTCGAACCGGGAAGCGCCGGCGGCCATCAACTCGATCGCACAACAGGCGAGTCCCAGCGGCATGGGCCAGCAGGAATTCGCGCGCATCCAATCGATCGCGACGTCGAGCCGGGTCGGGATGACGTCGCCTTCGATCTTCGAATCGTAAGCGATGGTTTGGGTTGCGGTGCTCATGCGCGCTCTTGTTGCCAGCCGAAGCTAACGAGATTTGACTGGCGGCGCAAGGAAGATTGTGATTTTTTTCACGAAGTCAATGGGGCCATCGTATGACGGCTGATCTTTCCCTGATGGGAGTCATTCGCCGCGAAATCGAATTGCGGGGGTCCATTCCCTTTGCGCGCTTCATGGAACTGGCGCTCTACCATCCCACGCACGGCTACTACTGTGCGGAGGGGGGGCAGATCGGCCGGGAGGGCGATTTCATAACGAGCGTAGCGGTCGGGCCGGTGTTTGGCGGGTTCCTAGCCATGCAGTTTGCCGAGATGTGGGAACGCATGGGAAGGCCGAAGCCATTTACCCTGCTCGAACTCGGCTCGCACCGGGGTTGGCTCGCCGAGGATGTGTTGGCATGGGCGCGGCAGAGACGACCTGACTTCGCGGACGCAGTCGAGTACTGGATCTGCGACTCGAACGCGGCAAGTGTTTCTCCCGTCTCCACGCAGCGTAAGTCCTTCACTACATGGTACGACATCCCAAACTGGTCGGTGGTCGGCTGCATCTTCTCCAATGAACTGGTCGATGCCCTGCCGGTCCATCGCATCCGGCGCACGAGCCCCAGTGAGTGGAAGGAATTCTACGTGACGTTCGGGGAGCGCGGCTGGGTGTGGGAACTCGGCCCACCGAGCTTCTCCATCGATTGCCTACCGCTTACCTTGCGGGAGTTTCCGTATCCTCCCGGGTACATGACCGAGGTCCATCTCGCCGCTCTCGACTGGGTTCGAGAGATGGCGCGCATTCTGAAACGTGGTTTCCTGCTCACTATCGATTATGGCTACACCGAAGCGGAATACTACGCGCCGCACCGCCCGAACGGCACGCTGCGCTGCTATCACCGCCACGAGGTGAACACGGAGCCGCTGGAGCGCGTAGGCGAACAGGACATCACCGCGCACGTGAATTTCGGCGCGCTGATCACGCAGGGCATTCCACTCGGCCTGGACTTCACCGGCCTCATCGATCAGTCCCGCTTCCTGATGGGAATCGGTCAGGACGAGATCGAACGGATCGTGAACGCGCGACCCGGCCAACCCGACAAAGCGCGCCGGCAGCTTCAGATGCTCCTGAACCCCGCCGATATGGGGCGGGCGTTCAAGGTGCTCATCCAACACAAAGGCGTGGATGCTCCCAGGCTTTCCGGATTGCGGTACGCCCGGGGCTAGCTTCGGCAATTCGGCTGGTGCGAGTGGGTCGCGGGCAGCACAGCTCAGCTCCAACGTTCGGCCGTGCAGTCTGAGAGTTGCCTCCGCCGGTCGTTCCTGCTAGGGTGTTGGCATGACAGCCGATATTCGCCACAGACTTGCGGCGCAGCCTTTCGTGCCGTTTGTCGTGCATATGGCAGACGGCCGCGAGTATAGCGTTCCGACGCCTGATCACGCTCACGTTTCCCCTGCTGGCGGTCGCGTCAGTATTTGGACGGACGACGATACGGAGTACATCCTGCCTGCTTTGCTCATCAGTGGCTTGAAGGTTCGGGCGGATGGCAAAGGCGCAACATAAGGTGGGTTCAGCCGGTCCGCAATTCCGCCCAAGCCGGATGCCGCTCCAGTCGCCGTTCCATGTCGCGGAATGCAACCATCGACCGCTTGAGGTTCGCGTACACGTCGCCGCCGACTGAATAACCCTGAAAGCCCACCATCCCCGCGTAGCCGATCTTCCGCAGCAGGCCGAGCACGGCGAAGTTGTCGAGATCGCCGGTGTCCATCGGCTCAATGCTGGCCGGCATCCCGCCGACTGGCTGGGCGAAACGACGGCTGCCGCAAAGATTCACCGAGCGCAACCACGGCGCGGCTTCCTGGAGTCGCGCCGGGAGGTCCTTGCCATCCACCGCGTACCAATGGTAGCCGCAGAACACCGCGCGCAGGTTTGGATGGTTGACTTTGCCGCAGAGCCGCACGGCGTCTTCGACGCGCTCCAACCAGAAGTTCATGTGCGGATACAACGAGACCGTGATCCCGCGCCGTTGCGCCACGGAAAGCATCTTGTCCAGCCATCGCAGCATTCGCGCGTCATGCGTCGGGTCCGACATCGCGATCTTCTGATCGGTAGTTCGCACGGCAAGTTCGACGTGATTGCAGCCTTCGAGCGTCTCGATCAAGCGCACGATCCGTTGGTTCCCGGCGTGGTCGTCGCCGCCGGCAATGTCCCAGGTCGCGTACACGGCGGCCACGTCCAGGCCGAAGCGGGCTTTCACGCTTGGCAGTTTGAGCACGTCGTTCCAAGCCGCCTCGTTCCACGTTGTAAGGTATGTGGCGTCGTAACCGAGTTCGCGGAGCATCTCGCAGCGCGCGTCGAACTCGTACGCGCCGAGCGACGTGTAGAAATACGTGTCCATCGCGAACAACCGGTAGCTCATGGGTTTCTCCTTGCCATGCGATCTGCGAGCGAATCAAGCTTGCTTCGTAGGTTTTGAACTTTCCGCCTATCATGCAAGATGAATCTGAGTCGCCTCCCGGAAAGATGCTCGCATCCTCCGACGTGAGGAGGCGGCGCTTGTCCAGCACGTCCTGCGACCAGGTTCTTACGTCAGTGGCTACCTGCGGCGGCTGTGTAAAGGTGCACCTGTTGCCGGTGCATCTCACCTTTTGAGCGGTGGGAAATGCATGGTGGCGCGAGCGTCCCGCTTGTCGCCCCGGCTGGGTATTGGAGTGCGACAAGCGGGACGCTCGCGCCACCATGCACAAGCTCGCACCAGACTGAAAACGTGGGAAAATCAACTGCTCAAGAACTGGATGAATTCCGCCATCGAGTTTCCGATGGACTAATCAGGCAAGTTGGTCCAATTGTTCCCGTGCGGCCATGCTGCTCAGCGCGTTTCTAAATTCCCTGCTCGACAACGGGCAAATCGTGGTCTCCTCGGACCTCGAAGTCGGCATATCGGACGACGTGCCGGCGCAACTCCAGGAACTCGACCGCAGCGCGCGCGCGAACCTGGCTTTCGAGGCGCCCGACCTGGACGTCGCCGCCGCCACGTGGGCGGCCACGGTGCTTTGCCACGGCTGCCAGTTCCTCCTCTGCCGCGATGCCCCGGAGCAGACCGTGGACAAATTGCTCTCCGTGCCCTGCCCTGTCCGTCGCGAGCCAGCCACGCATTACTCGGTGGACTTGTTGTTCCAATATCTTCCCGACCTCATCGCGCTCGCCCGCCGACTCGCGCCGAACGACCCGCTCGTGAAACGTCTGCTCGCGTTGGCGACCGAATGGCCGCTTTCCTCGGTCGGCATCGAAGGCGTCGGACCGGTCAACGTGGACGGCTTCATTCAAAACGACTGTCTCCGGCAACTCTATGTGGACCGCGTCCTGGCGCGCGAAGACATGGGCCGCGCGAAATACCCGCGCGTCGAGGCGGCGATCAAGGAAACCCTCGGCGCGCATCCCGAGCTTTGCCCTTCCGCGCCGCACGTGTAGATTGTCTCCGCGCACATGACAACGGACCCCTCTCTGCTCTCGCTCGGCCAGAAGCTCACGACCGAGGTGCTCCAGCCCATGAAACGCACGTTCGTCGGCAAGGACGAGATCATCGACCTGCTCGGCGTGTGCCTCGTGGGTGGCGAGAACCTGTTCATCCTCGGCCCGCCCGGCACAGCCAAAAGCGCGCTCGTTCACAACCTCAGCCGGCGACTCCACGGCGAGTCGTTCGATTACCTCCTGACCCGGTTCACCGAGCCGAACGAACTGTTCGGGCCTTTCGACATCCGCAAACTCCGCGAAGGCGAGCTGGCGACGAACACCGAAGGGATGTTGCCGGAAGCATACCTGGTGTTCCTCGACGAACTGCTCAATGCCAACAGCGCGATCCTGAACAGCCTCCTCACCGCCCTCAACGAACGCGTGTTCCGCCGCGGCAAAGAGACGCGCCCGCTCAAGGCGCTCATGTTCGTCGGCGCGAGCAATCATCTCCCCGAGGACGACGCGCTCAACGCGCTCTTCGACCGGTTTCTCCTGCGCGTGCACTGCGATTCCGTCGCCGCCGAACAGCTCACCGACGTGCTCGAAGCCGGCTGGCGGTTGCACCACGACACCGTCCCCACGGCGTCGTTCTCGTTCGAGGAAGTGCGCAACCTCCAGGGCCTCATCGCCGCCGTCGATGTCACGACGCTCCGGTCGGTGTTCGTCGAATTGATCCATCGCATCCGCCACGCCGGGATCTCCGTCTCGGACCGGCGCGCGGTGAAACTCCAGCGGCTGATGGCCGCCAGCGCGATCCTGTGCGGGCGAATGGACGTGCGCGTCTCGGACATGTGGGTGCTCAAGTTTATCTGGGACACGGACGACCAACAGGAGGTATTGAACGAGATCGTCTCGCACGCCATTGCGCAGCGTGGTCAGGACGCCCAGGACCATCCCCGCGCGCGCGCCACCGGCGAACCCGATCCCGAGAGCCTCGCGCGCGATCTCGATTCGATCGCCGAGCATCTCCAGAACGGCGAGCAATCCAGGGCCGACCTCGCGTACCTGCGCGACCGGCTGGGCATTCTCGACGGACGCTGCCAATGGGTCAAGTATGCCGGCAAGCGGGAGTTCCTCGCCAAGCGCGTGGCGGAGTTGTGGACGAAGCTTCCGGAGACGGAAAAGTGAACGCAGCACCCATACCCTTTTGTCCTCGTCCTCGCCGTCGTTCTCGTCCTCGATTGCACGTCGTTCGACGACAAGGACGACGACGAGGACGAACATGAGTTGCGCCTGGGCAATCACGCTACACAAGACGCACGCCGGCAGCCTCGGTGCGCTGCGGCTGCTGCCCGGCATCGACGTAGCCCAAAGCGGCGACGGGATTTGGGTTCGCGGCAAAACCATCAACGACGAACTCGACCGCGAACTGCTCAAACTGCCCACGCAACAACGATTCGAAGTGATCGGCCAGGACCAACTCCGCCCGGTCGGCTCGCGCATCCCGACCGGCCAACTGCCGTCGTTGCAATGGACGCCGCTCGCGCAATGGCTCAGCGTCCGGCTGCCTCCTGCGGCCCTCGCGGGTGAGGTGCGAGAACGCGTCGCCCTCCAGCTCGTTCGCAGCACGCAACCACGCGAGCCGACTGTTTTTCTCACCGATCTGGAGAGTTGGACGAAATTCGCGACGCGCGCGCCGGAAATCCGCCTGCGCCATCTTCAGTTCGCCGTGGCCGACGACGATCGCGTTCTCGTGAAAGGCTCGCCGTTGCCGTCGATTCCCGGCAAGCAGTTCGTCGATCACGACGGCGTCGCCGTCCCGGTCGGCTTTGGCTGGTCGCCCGCGTTGGATGCAGCCGTGGTCCGGCGGCTGTTCGGCGTCGGCGAAGGCGGCCTGGCGGTGTGGCACGAAGACGGCACGCTGACGCTGCTTTCGTCGGAACAATTTGTCCCCGCCACGCGTAGCGCCGCGCGGATGTCGATGCAACGGGAGGCCGCATGAATGCTTCGACCCCCCGTTCGGCGGACTTGGTTGTGGTGGCTGCCGTCCACGGCGGCAACAGTCCGGCCAGCCGCCGGGACGGCGGCCACCACAACGGCGAGATCGTAAAGGACGTCCAATGACCACCGCGCCCACACGTTCCCTAGCCGCGAGCTACCTGCAGAGCACCAAAGAGTCGCCCTGGCGCTGGGCCGACCGCGGTCGCGTGATCGAGTGGCAGGACGGAACGACAATCGCCTTTCGCGAGGAAGTCGAGTTTGTGCTCGATTGGCTTGCTCCGAACGGCCTGCCTCCGTTCGGCGCAGTGGTCCTGCTACTGGCGGCGTGTCGAGGAAAAGTGCCACCGCATTCACCGCCGCCTCTGCGCTTGCTCATCGACAGCTCTCCCGTTCTCGGGCGGCCAGAGTTGGTCAACCTGCTCTCCGGGGAACAGCATCGCCGGCTCGCCTCGGCGCTCGATCGGCTTGCCCGACTGCCCCAGGAGTTGCTCGCCGACAAGAAAGGCCGCGCCATTCTCGCCGAGATCGTGTTCGAGGAAACGCCGGGCGTGTTCACCGGCGAGAGCGCGCGGGCGGTCGTCCGATGTCTCGCCGAGGGCACGTTGACCGAGGCGGAACTGAATCGGCCCGATGTGCAAACCAGCCCGCACTGGCAGGCAAACCATCTGCACCTGCTCGACGAAGGATTGAAACGGCTCACTTCCGACGCGCTGGCGTTGCGCATCCGCACCGGCCTCGATGAATTGCCCGCCGAGGCGGACGTTCCGTTGAAGCCATCCGAGCGCGTCCGCAAGCTGCTGAGCGAGCTTCGCGACGATCCCGAACACGCCGGTCTGGCCAGGGTCGCCCGCGACATCATGGCGGCGATCTACCTGCCGCGCGCGTTGTCCGATCTCGAGGAACTCGCGCTCGGCGGCGTGTCCGACATCACCAACCGCGGCAGCCTCGACCGGCTGTTGCTGAGTGAACTGGCGCACGACGACCTGACGCTCGCGGTGCGCGTCGCGTTGAACGAGGCGCTCTACATTCGCCGCGAACCGCCGGTGACGCACCCGCCATCGGACTTCGCCGTGTTGCTCGACTCGGGCCTTCGTCTCTGGGGCGTGCCGCGCGTGTTTGCCACGGCGGTGGCGCTGGCGATGATCGCCAAGGACAACACGCACGCCCGGGTCAGCGTCTATCGCGCCCGGCGCAACGCCATTCATCTCGTCGATCTGTTCTCGCGCCGCGGGTTGGTCGAACATCTCGCCGCGCTGGAGACGGACGCCCAGCCCGGCTCGGCGCTGAAAGGGTTCGCCGCGCAGCTCGCCGACGCGCCCGGGACCGAAGCGGTCGTCATCACGCATCGCGACGCGTTGCGCGACCAGCAGTTTGTGCAGGCACTCGCCTCGGTGACACTGGAAAAATGTTACCTCGCGACCGTGGACCGGGACGGGCTGTTCCAGTTGCACCAGCATCCGTTCCACGGCCAGAAGCCGCTCAGCCAGGCAACCATCCCACTGGATGAACTGTGGCAACCGCCGGGCAGGCCCGTTCGTCCGCGCGCGCCGTTGATTGACCGGCGGCACGATCCCGAGTTGCCGCTGATCTTCGGCGTGCGACCATTCCCGCTGTTGCTGCCCGTGCGCGGCAAACTCGACAAGGTCGCCGCGCTCAAACACGGCGGCGGCGTGGCGGTCGTGGACAGTCGCACGTTGGTTCACTGGCAGAACGAGAACGAAGGCGCGCGCACGCTGACCTGTTCGCTCCCGCCCGGCAAGACGGTCTGGCTGCACGGCGACGACTTCCGCAAGGCGCACATTCTCAAGGGACGCTGGGAGAACGGGGCGCTGCCGCTGGTGTCGGTCCATCTCGACACCGGCGAGGTGCAAACCAAATCGCTGCCGACGCGGAGGGTGCCGACGGATTTTTATTTTACCGCCGGCGTGGTGTTCCTCGTCCTGCGGGACACGATCCACGTATTCGACCTGGAAACCGGCAGCGCGGTGCAGACGATCGAGACGCGCGGGCGCTGGTGGGGTCGCGGGAAATACTGGTACGGCAAGGAAGGCTGGGTGGTGTTGAACTGGGACGGCATCGGCGCATCGTTCCAGCCGGTGATCCTGAGCGATTCATTGCGGCGGCAGGGGATCGTCCGTTTGTTCGACCGGCAAGGCTTCGAGGGACCGTGTTGCGTCACGACGCACGGTCGCATCCTCACCTCGGCGGGCGAACAGATCATGGACCTCGGTCGCAACCTGCCGGTGCAACGCATCTCGCAAGATGGACACCGGTTGCTGATCACCGACAAGGACGTCATGAAACTGGTGGACTTGAATCGGCGGACCGTGTTGCCCGTGGCCGGCAAGGCGGCTGTTTTCGCGCTCGATCCGCTGATCACGCCGCCCGTGCGCAACGTGCGCAATCGGTTCACGCACGTGTTCGCGTCGCCGCCGGACACGCTGGGGTTGATCACGCCGCGCGGCGACACGTTCGTGTTCGAGCTGTTCCCCAACGGCGACCTGGTGCTGAGCCCGCTGCTCGGCGCGCCGAAGCCGGTCGAAGGGATCGTGGCCAACCGTCCGTTCGAGGGCGCTGCGCCGCGCAGGGATGCGAATTGTGTGTTGCGTGTGGCGAAATGGGGCAACGGCAGCCGCGCGTATCTGGACAGCCGCGGCTTGTTGCACCTGAAGAGCAGCCACGAAGCGCTTCCCGAGGCCTCGATCGTCATGAATAATGGTCCTCTGGCTGCGTGGTCGTCGGATGGCTTGGTCTGCGGGCCGACATTCTTCACCGGCAACCAGGTCCGCTGCGAGCCGAAGTTGATGTGGGAGCGAATCAAGGCGTTCGTCGCCCACGCCGTATGAACATCGTCACGCTCCAACTCCGCCGCACGAATGCGCCCGTCCATGAGCCGGCGGCCTGGTTCATCGCAGGCGAAGACCCGGCGCGCTGGCTGGAGGAAATCGCCTCCTGGGAGCTGCCGCACGACCAACTCGCGCTCCACGTCGTCCCTCGCTCGATGGCGGATCGCACTCCCATCGGGCTGTTGGTCATTCCGCCGCGTGGGACGACGCTCCGTCACAACCCGCGCGCGATGCCGTTGGGACTGCTCGGTCAACGGCTCTATCTGCCGGCCGATTCCACGCTCACGCCACAGGTGTCGCCCCAGGAACTCGACAAACTCTGCCCCGTCGACATCTGCTTCTTCCATCCCGGCATCGGGCTGATCGGTTTCGAGCGCGATGCTTCGTTGCGGTTGTGGGACCTTCTTGCGCTGCCGGTCGTTCGCGACGAGAACTGGAACTTCGCCAACCCGGGCATCAATCCGCACCGGCGGCTGGTCTCGGTGCGGATGGAGGAGAAGCTGAGTTGGCGCGACCTGTTCGGCGGCGAGGGAGACGACATCGGAAAGGAATCCCCGAAGGACCTCCCGCCGCGCGAAGGTGAACCGAAGGACAGCGCGCCGCGCAAACTCTGGCGCACGGTCCGCGGCAGCATCGCCAGGGCCGCGTCCGACATGGCGGGACAGCTCCCGCAAACCGGGCAGCAGCGCACCTGGATCAACGACCTCGGCGACTGGGGCCGGTCGAAGCTGAACGTGCTGTCGAAGGAGCTGGAAAATCTTCGGACCAAGGAAGTCCGCCGCTTGATGGATATGCTGGAGAAGGACCCGGAGAAGGGCCTGCGTCACGCGATCCCGTTCGCGCGGTTCCTCGGACGCGGCACGGCGGCGCCCGGCTGGAAACTCAACTGGCACAATCTCCACTTCAACCTGGGCAACCTCGGCGGCGGTCAGTCGATGGATTCCTGGCATCTGCCGTACGACATGCATCAGTGGCTGATGAACAAGTACCGCGAGCTGGCCGTGCGGGAGACGAACCTGGGCCGGTATCGTCGGGCCGCTTACATCTACGCGGAGCTTCTCGGCGATTTGCACGCCGCGGCAATGGTGCTGAAGCAAGGCCGGCATTTCCGCGAGGCCGCCGTGCTGTTCAAGGACCACCTGAAGCTGCCAATCGAAGCCGCGCGCTGTCTCGCGGAAGGCGGGTTGGTCCGCGAGGCGATCGAGATTTACGTGCAACAGGGCTTGCACGTCGATGCCGGCGACCTGCACGCGTTGCTCGGAGAGGGAGACGAGGCGATGGCGCATTACCGGGCTGCGGTCGCGCGGCTCAAACAGTCCGCCAACCTGCTCTTGGCGGCGGAGCTTCTGGAAACCAAGCTGCGCGCGCCTGAAGAAGCGCTGGAGTTGTTGCACTCAGCCTGGCCGCAATCCGCCCAGGCCAGCGCGTGTTTGCAGGCGGAGTTCGTCCTTCTCGGCAAGCTGGGCCTGCACAAACGGGCGGAGGCGTTGCTCGGGCAACTTGCCGAGGAACACACGCAAGTGCGCCGGATCGGGCCGTTGACGAAAATCCTCGCCGAAACCAGCGCGCGATATCCCGATGCTTCCATCCGTCACTCGGCCGCCGACCTGGCGCGGGTGAAAATCGCGGAACGGATCGGCGAGGCCGACACGCTGGAATGCCGCGAGCTGGTCCAGACGCTGACCCGGCTGGCGCCCGAAGACCGGCTGTTGGTGCGAGACGGCAACCGGTTCCTGGCTGCGCGAAAGGAACGGCGCGTCGCGGACCGTCAAAAGACCCCCGCCCGTCCGCTCAAGGGCCCCGTGCTCGCCACGACGTTTCAGTTGCCCAAATACATCCAATGGAAAGTGGTCCGCACCGCGGGCCGGTATTTCTTCGCGGCCGGCTTCACCAAATCCGGCGTGACGCTCGTGCGCGGCATCTGGGACGGAACGATCCAGGCGTTGACCTGGGGGCCGATGCAGATCGAGAGCCGCGTGTTGCTCCTCGAAGTCGATCCCGACGAACGCCACGACGCGTTGCTGGTGCACCGCGACGCGCCGCCGCTGAAAAAGCAACTGTTTCCCGCCAAGGACACTTCGATGCATCGCATGAGTGCCGCCGGCACGCCCGAATGGTTTTCCGCCGACGTGCGGACGTGCGCCTGGGGCCCGGGCGCGATCTGGACCTGGCGGATCATGGGCCCGCAGTGGGTGGTGGATTGCCACAGCGACGACGGCGTCCAGGTTTTCAGCTTCGACGTGAGCGATCTGATCGTGGACAACCAGTTTGCCGGCGAGGCCGAGCCCTGCATGGCTGCCACCCGGCATTGCGTCGGCGTGGCCTACGGCAATCGCCTGCGCGTGCTCAGCCGTCCGCGGATCATGCGCAACCTGGATTTCGACGGCTGCATCTCCGGCCTGGCGACGACTCCGTGGTACGCCCGCCCGGGTCTCGCCGTGATGATGGATCGCGGCCTGAGCGTGCATTGGCTCGAACTCGACACCGTCGAATCGGTCGCCACCGATCTCGTGCGTCCGCTGGCGACCTTCACCGGCGACGGCACGCTGGTGGCGATCGCCGGACGCGACGCCCGCATCTTCGACGTGGACACGCGCGGCGTGAACCAGATCATCCAGTTCGAGTTCCCCGACCGCGACTTGATCGCCGTCGTGAAGGGAGGCGAACCGAACGAGTTCGCCTGTTTCTCCGCCGAGGGGTTGGTGAAGCTGTTCCGTGTGCAGCGGTAGCGGCGGGTGGGGAAATCTTCTGGCCACGAAAGGGCACGAAAAGTCACGAAGAAGGGATCACGTCAGAATCTTGTTCTTGTGTCGGAGTGCGTGGCAATCGGCGCCGGTGTGGTGGCGTCTGTCCCAGGCGCATTCGCGTTCGTTCGCGCCATTCGCGGCTACTGTCCCTTTGAAGTTCGACGTTCAGCGTTCGAAGTTGGACGTTCGATGTTCCCGCAGTTTCCTCCATCCTGCAACGAGGGCAGACTGAGCCGCACCGCTCCGATTTCAATTATCTCCCTATCGTCCGTTCGCCTCCACCTTGTCCAGCAGGTGGCTTCCAGATCGACAACGACATACCGTATGGGTGTCACGGTGTTTTGTGCTGAGGAAACAACCGCGGGAGGAGCGCTTCGGCTTCGGCGAGGGAGATGCGGCGATTTCCGTGATGCAGCTTCAGGATGCAGACTTGGCCATTGTACTGTGT
>Ga0187892_10008374_pt1 | contig 14184 bp, 10 predicted proteins | sample MA1701073metaG_FD_139345 | JGI IMG/M metagenome (GOLD analysis project Ga0187892, IMG submission 139345) | Bio-ooze microbial communities from a basaltic lava cave in the Kipuka Kanohina Cave System on the Island of Hawaii, USA - MA170107-3 metaG ... | reverse complement strand
ATCAAGACGTCGCAGATGCAGGCGGCCATGAAGTGGGCGACCGACATCTACAAGGACGGCATCCAGCCCGCCGACACGCTGACCTGGACCGGCTCGGGCAACAACGAGAACTTCATCGCCAAGAACATCGCGCAGACCTCGAACGGCCCCAGCATCACCTTCGCGCTCGAGAACGCGCTGGCCAAGGCCACCGACGCCAAGGAGCGGAAGGCGAGGGAAGAGGCGATCGCCAACCACGTCGCGCTCCCGCACCCGGCCGGGCCCGAAGGGCGTCGCATGTGGGCCATCGCGATGAGCTTCGGCATCTTCAAGAGCAGCAAGGACCCGGAGGCGGCGATGAGCCTGGTCGCCCATATGCTCTCGCCCGAGGAGACGGTGGCGGTCATGAAGGACTCCTACGGGCAGTTCGCGCCGGTGATGTCCAAGGCGCGCGACGCGTCCAAGGAGTACTTCAACAAGAACGAGAACTACCGGACGTTCGGGCGGGCCGCGGAGTGGTTCGTGCCCACCGGCTTCCCGGGCCCGGTGACCGCGGCCGCCGCGGAGGTGCAGGCGAGCAACGTGCTCACCGACGCGCCCGCCAAGGTCATCGTGGACAAGTGGTCGGTGGATCAGGCCATCGACTGGGAGGACAAGAAGATCAAGGAAATCTACGACACCCTCCGCGGGTGACGTGGCGCTTCCCGCCGCATCCCGCGCTCCCGTGATGCGGCCGCGCGCTTCCCTCTGGAAGCGCGCGGCCATCCGGGAGGCGGCGACCGCGCTCCTCTTCCTGCTGCCGCTGCTGGTCCTGGTGGTGGCCCTGATCATCTACCCGGTGTACCGGGCGGTGTGGCTCTCCCTCACCGACAAGCTGGTCGGCTATCCCGAGCGCTTCGTTGGCCTCAAGAACTACTTCTATCTCGCCGAGGACGATACCTTCCACCAGGTCGTCAAGAACAGCTTCGTGTTCACGGTGGCCTCGGTGGGGCTCAAGGTCGTCACCGGCGTGCTCATGGCCCTCGTGCTCAACAACGTCATCCGGGGCCGCAACTTCTTCCGCGGCCTCTTCCTGCTGCCGTGGATCACCTCGACCGTGATCATCGCGCTCACCTGGCGGTGGATGTTCGACGCCTTCCCGGGCCGCGGCTTCTTCAACAGCGTCCTGCTCGACCTGGGGCTCCTGAGCCGTCCGATCGCCTTCATGGCCACCCCGGAGGGCGCGATGATGGCGGTGATCGTGGCCAACTGGTGGCGCGGGTTCCCCTTCTTCGGGGTCTCCTTCCTCGCCGGCCTTCAGTCCATTCCTCGCGAGCAGTACGAAGCCGCGTCGGTGGACGGCGCCTCGGCGTGGCGGCGCTTCTGGCACGTCACCCTGCCCGGGCTCAAGCACGTGATGATCGTCACGACGCTCCTGAGCTTCATCCTCACCATCAACGACTTCAACATCATCTACGTGATGACCCGGGGCGGCCCGGGCAGCGCGACCCAGATCTTCGCGACCTATTCCTACCAGGTCGCGTTCAACCAGCTCCGGTGGGGCCGCGGGGTCACCGTCTGCCTCTTCATGGTACCGATCCTCGTCCTCGGCATCATCCTGATCAGCCGCTATCTCCTCCGGGACCGGAAGTAGCCATGCGCCTGTCCCTCAAGGCTCTCACCCTCGCCGGCATGGGCGTGTTCTTGCTCGTGATCTTGGTGCCGTTCTGGTGGATCGCGAGCATGTCGTTCAAGACCTACGAGCAGATCCAGTTCGCCACCAGCATCTACGTGCCCAACCCGTTCACCTGGGAGAACTACACCGGCCTCTGGACCGAGACGCGCTTCCCCATCTGGCTGCGCAACAGTCTCGTCACCGCGCTGGTGGTGACCGGCATCACCACCGTGGTCGCGAGCCTCGGCGGCTACGCGGTGGCCCGGCTTCGCTTCCCCGGCCGCGAGTCGGTGGCGAGCCTCATCCTCATCCTCTACCTGATCCCGCCCGCCCTGCTCTTCATCCCGCTCTACCGCGTGCTCGCCGAGCTGGGGGCCACCAACCATCTCTCGTCGCTCTTCCTCTCCTATCCGACCTTCACGGTCCCGTTCTGCACCTGGCTCCTCATCGGCTTCTTCAAGGCGCTCCCCGAGGAGCTGGAGGAGGCGGCCCTGATCGACGGGGCCGGCCGCGTCACCGCGTTCCTGCGCGTGCTCTTGCCGCTCGCCGCTCCCGGCCTCGTGGCCTCCGCCATCTTCGCCTTCACGCTCTCCTGGAACGAGTTCCTCTACGCCCTCGTCTTCATCCAGGACGAGACCGCCACCACGGTGCCGGTAGGGCTCAATCTCCTCATCTACGGCGACGTCTTCCACTGGGGCCAGCTCATGGCCGCCTCCGTGATCACCACGATCCCGGTGGTCGCCCTGTACGTCTTCATCCACCGCTGGATGGTGGAGGGACTGGTCGCGGGCTCGGTGAAGGGGTGACGGCTACCGCGACTTCCCCTTCACCGGGATGAGCGACGGCCCCTTCAAGTCGACCGGCAAGATCTCGAAGAGGAGGTGTTGGTTCGGTTTGTCGCTCTTGTTGTAGACGGTGTGGTTGATGTCGCCGGATTCGAAGAAGAAGTCCCCGGGCTTGTAGATGATCGTCTTGTCGGGCAGCACGTAGGTCATCTCGCCGAACGTCATCAGGCGGATCCCCGGGCCCACGTGGTTGTGCTCGCCGACGTGCCCGCCCGGGTCGAGGGTGAGCTCGGTGACCCGGAGCTTGTACTTGCCGTTCAGATCGGTCAGGTAGCCCTCGAGCGCGTGCTCGAACTTGATCTTGGCCACGAGCCCGTGGGTGTCGACCTTCACCGGGCTCGGAGCCTGCGCCATCGCTACCCGCGGTTGCGCCATCAGAACCGCCGTCGGAATCATGGCCGCCAGGTGCTGGAGAAGGTCCCGTCGCGTCGACTGGTGCATGGATGCCTCCTGAAAGGGAAAGTCGGTCGAGCTAGTCTTATCGCCGAGGGAGTGAAGGCGCCGTTAGCGCTCTGTTAAAACGTCGGCGGTTGATGCTATAGTCGCTGGCAGTCGACGGGCGACGCACGGTATGGCGTTTCTCCATCTCACACTTCTCGGCGGTTTCAGCGCCCGAGTGGACGCCCGGCCCGTCATGTTCCCGTCCCGCAAGGCGCGGGCCTTGCTGGCGTACCTGGCGCTCTCGCCCGGCAAGCCCCACTCCCGGGACAAGCTCGCCGCCCTGCTCTGGGGCGACAGCGCCGAGCCGCAGGCCCGCAACAGCCTCCGGCAGTGCCTCTTCGTGATCCGGCGTATCCTTGGCGTCCATCGGGTGCGGGCCCTCTCCATGGAGGGCGAGTCGGTCGCGCTCGATGCCGGCGCGGTCAGAGTTGACGTCGGCGCTTTCGAGCAGCTCGTCAGCCGGGGAACCACGGAGGCCGTGGAGCGCGCGCTGGCTCTCTATCGAGGACCGCTGCTGGATGGGATGAGCATGCGCGAGCCCGCGTTCGAGGACTGGCTGATGGCGGAACGTCGCCTCCTGGGCGAGCGGGCGTCCAGCGCGCTCGCCCGGCTCGTCGATCGGCATGCCGAGGCGGGAGCGATCGACCGCGCCATCCGCGCGGGGATCCGGCTCGTCGCGCTCGATCCGCTCTCGGAGCCGGCTCAGCGTGCCTTGATGCGGCTCCACGCCTCAGTGGGCCAGCGGGGGACCGCGCTCCGGCAGTATCAGGCCTGCGCGGAGATCCTCCGGCGCGAGCTCGGGGTCGAGCCCGACACGGAGACGCAGCGACTCTACCGCGAAATCCTGCGCCAGTCCGTGAGCGCGGCGTCCGGCTCGAGGTCGCGCCCTGCCGTCCGTCCCGGGATCGCGCAGGCGGCTCGGGGCCGGATCACCGCGCCCCTCGCCGGCCGCGCCGACGAGCTTGGCCGTCTGCTCGACGAAGCCGCGGGCGCGCGGAACGGGAACGGCCACATCGTGGCGCTCTTGGGCGAGGCCGGGATCGGCAAGAGCCGGCTGGTCGAGGAGATCGAGCAGACGGTGATCGCCGAGGGATGGCGGGTGATCGCCGGCCGCGCGCACGAGACCGAGCAGATGCTGGCGCTCGGCGTCTGGGCGGCGGCCTTGCGGGCCGCCGGCTTTGCCTCTCCGTGCGCGGCGGTGGGGGAGCTGGGACCGGCGTGGCGGAGTGAGCTCGCGCGCCTCCTTCCCGATCTGGCGGAGACCGGTGCCCGGGCGCCGCGCCCCTCCAGCAGCGAGTTGCGCCTCTTCGAGGCGGCCGCGCGCTTGCTCGAGCACCTGCTCGCGGCCCAACCGGTGCTCATCGTCCTCGAGGACGTGCACTGGGCGGACGAGGCGAGCCTCCGTCTCGCCGCCTTTCTGGCGCGGCGGCTCGAAAGCCGACCGCTCCTCGTACTGGCGACCGCGCGGGTCGAGGAGGTCGATGCCTACCCGATGCTCGCGCGGGTGCTCACCGAGCTGAGACGGGAGCAGCGGGTGGCCGAGATCGTCCTGCCCCCGCTGGCGAGGTGGGCCAGCGACGACCTGGTGCGCGCGCTCGTCGCGAGCGGCATGGGGGAGACCGAGCTCGGCGCGCTCGGCGAGCGGGTCTGGCGGATCAGCGAAGGCAACCCGTTCATCGCAGTCGAGACGGTGCGGGCCGGCCAGGAGGGCGTGCGGCTCGAGTCGAACCCGGACACCGCCTTGCCGGCGCGCGTCCGCGCCATGCTCCTCGGCCGGGTCGAGCGACTCGGTGAAAGCAGTCGGGGCCTGCTCGACGTGGCCGCGGTGATCGGCCGCGACTTCGAGTTCCCTCTCGTGCAGCGCGCAGCAGGGATGGACGAGGCCGCGGCGGCGAGCGGACTGGAGGAACTCGTCCGTCGTCGGCTCGTGCATGGCCTGGGCGAGCGCTTCGACTTCACCCACGACCGCATCTGGGAGGTCGTCTACGAGGAGATCCCACCGGTGCGCCGCCGGCTCCTGCATACCGCGGTGGCCCGCGCCATCGAGGAGCTGCACAGCGCCGATCTCGCACCCCGACACGCGTCGCTCGGTGTGCACTGCACCAAGGGCCAGGTCTGGGACCGCGCGGTGGCACACCTCCGCGCCGCCGGAGCCCTGGCCGCCAGCCGCGGCGCCTACCGGGAGGCGGTGGCCCTCTTTGAACAGGCCCTGGACGCGCTCGGCCGGTTGCCCGAAAGGGCCGACACGGTGGCCCAGGCCATCGATCTCCGGATCGAGTTGCGCGACTGGCTCTTGCCGCTCGGTGAGCTGGATCGGCTCGCCGGCTACGTGCGCGAGGCCGAGCAGCTCGCGGCCAGCCGCGGCGACGATCGACGGCTGGCGGTGGTGTGCGGACACCTCTCCCACTACCACTGGATGATGGGCGAGCATGGGCCGGCTATCGAATACGCCGAGCGGGCGCTCGTCATCGCCCGGCGCCTGGGCGACCGGGCGCTGATGACCGCGGGTAGTTTCTACCTGGGCAATGCCTGCCACGCACTGGGTGACCATCGGCGCGCGGTCGAAGTCCTCCGCGACAACGCGGCGCTCACCGGCGAGCGGATGGTCGAGCGGCTGGCGGGGCCCGGGCTGGTGCCGGTCATGTCGCGCGTCTGGCTCGCTTTCTCATTGTCCGAGCTCGGGCGGTTCGCCGAGGCGATCGGCCTGCTGGAGGCGGCGCTCCCGGACGTGGAGGCCGGCGAGCACCCGTACAGTCTGATGCGGGTGCACTTCGGGATCGGGGTGATCCAGCTCGCTCGCGGCGACCTCGAGCACGCGGTGGCCGCGCTCGAGCGCGCGCTGGCCCTAGTCGACCGCTGGGACGTCGCACTGAGCCGCCCGGACGTCACGTCTGCGCTGGGCCTCGCCTACGTCGTCTCCGGCCGGGCCGAAGGTCTGCCCCTTCTCGATCGCTCGGTGGAGCGACTCTTTCCGCCCCGGGTGAGCTCGCTCCTGAGTCGGCGAATCGCGGCCGCATACCTGCTCGTCGGCCGGCGGGACGTGGCGCTCGCCTGGGCCGCGTCGGCGCTCGACCACGCTCGGAGGTGCGGCGGCCGAAGCGATGAGGCGTGGGCACTTCATGTCCTGGCGGATATCGCGGCGTGGCCGGGCGCGCCGGAGCGCGAGCGGGCGAGTGATCTCTACGAGCAGGCGCGAACCCTCGCCGCGGAGCTCGGCATGCAGCCGCTGCTGGCCCGATGTCGCCTCGGCCTCGGGCAGCTCTACGCGCGTGTTGGCGATCCGTCGCGGGCGGCCACCGAGCTCGGGTTGGCGGTGGAGCTGGCGCGCGCCATGGATCTCGGTCTCTGGCGCCATCAGGCCGAGGAGGCGCTGGCCGAGCTGCCCGTCGCGGCCACCGCCGGCCGCCGCGCTTGAGCTTCCAGACCGGCTGCGGCTAGAATCACGACGAGGAGGCCGCCATGGCGACCATCGCGACGACGCTCACCGTCACGCCCGCCCACCCCGCGTTCGCGGCCGAGATCATGGGCGTGGACCTCACGCAGCCCCTCGACGACGCGACCTTCGAGCGCATCGCGGTGGCCTTCGACGATTACTCGGTGCTGGTCTTCCACGGCCAGGCCCTCAGCGACGAGCAGCAGATGGCCTTCAGCGAGCGCTGGGGTCCGCTGGAGACCACGGTGCGCACCATGGGGGGCGAGGACCGGCTGGGCGCCAACATCGTGGACCTCTCCAATACCGACGCGGACGGCAAGCTGATGGGCTGGGACGATCGGCGCATGCAGTATCAATCCGGCAACCAGCTCTGGCACAGCGACAGCTCGTTCAAGCCGGTGCCGGCCCACTCGTCCGCGCTCTCCGCCCGCGTGATCCCGCCCGAGGGCGGCGAGACCGAGTTCGCGAGCATGCGGGTGGCCTACGAGACGCTCCCGGACGAGCTACGCCGCCAGGTGGACGGTCGCGTCGTCGTGCACAGCTTCGGGTTCTCGCGCAGCCTGATCGATCCCGGCATCGGCACCGAGGTCGGCCGCGACTACCCGCCGGTGCGGCACGCCCTGGTGCGCGCCAACCCGCGCAACGGCCGCCGCTCGCTCTACATCGGCTCGCACGCCTGGTACATCGAGGGCATGGGGCTCGACGAGAGCCGCATCCTCATCGCCAAGCTGCTCGAGCACACGGTGCGGGCCGACGCGTGTATCGGCATCGCTGGCAGGTGGGCGATCTCGTGATGTGGGACAACCGCTGCGCGCTCCACCGCGGCCGTCTCTGGGACAGCGCGCGCTACCAGCGCGTGATGCGCCGCACCACGGTGGCCGGCGACGGCAAGTAATCGGAGGGGGCCCCTTCAGCGGTCCACGAAGGAGCCCCCTCCGCTAGAACAGAGGCGAATCTTTCAGCCGGCGGTGGGGCCGGTCTCTTCAGCCGCGGCGGGTTTCTGACCGCCGTCCTCGGGCGCCATTCCGCGCATCCCGGGGCCCTGCGGCCCACGGTGCTGCATGCGCTGGTTGAGGAGCGTCCGCAGCTTCTCGCGCTGCTCCGGCGTCAGCATCTGGCGGCTCTGTTCGAGGCTCCGGATCTGGGCCACCCGCCCATCCGCGCGCAGCTTCTCGATCTCGCGCACCTTGGTCTCGATCTTCGCCAGGTCCCTCGGCTTGTTGGGATCGGCCGCGTCCGGCGCCATCAGCGTCCGCAGATCCAGCTCGGCCAGCCGGCGGTCGGCCTGCTGCTTGATGGCGTCGCGCCGCGCCTCCGTCCCGAGCTTGCGCAGGCCATCCACCTGGGCCGGCGTCAGCGCCAGGTCCGTCTGGTGCCGCAGGGCCAGGCTGCTCAGGGAGAAGCGGTGAGCCCCGGCCCGGCGCTGCCACCCGTGATGGCCGTGCTTGCCTCCATGTCCCTCCGGTCGCTGGCCCCAGTGCCGAGCTCCCGGGCGCGGGGCGTCCGCGGACGCCTGCGCCAGCTGCGTGCCGTCCACGGTCTGGGCGCCCACGGGCAGGGCCATCCCCAGAACCAACGCTAGTCCTGTCAGTGCATTACGTGCCTTCATGGCGGTCCTCCTTGATCCTTCATAACGGGGTCCGTCGACCAGGGGGGGTCCCCGGTGGGCTCTCTGCCTCTGCCCCTATGGACGAACGATCGGTCCGGATCGTTGACAGCGAGCCAAGGGAAAGATCAGGAGGCGATGGAGGCGGCGACCTGGCGGGAGACCAGCCGGGCGTAGAGGCCCCGCCGGCGCAGGAGATCCTCGTGATGGCCCTGCTCGACCACGCGGCCCTCGTCCAGCACCACGATCTGGTCGGCGGCGCGGACGGTGGAGAGGCGGTGGGCGATCACGATGGTGGTGCGGGCGCGGGCCAGGCCGGCGAGGGCCTCCTGCACCACCTGCTCGTTGACCGCGTCGAGATGCGACGTGGCCTCGTCCAGGATCAGGACGGGCGCCTCCCGCAGGAAGGCCCGCGCGATGGCGACCCGCTGACGCTGGCCACCCGAGAGCTGCAGGCCCCGCTCGCCGACCCGCGTGTCGAGCCCCTCGGGCAGCGAGCGCACCAGCGGCAGCAGCGAGGCGCGCTCGATCGCGGCCGCCACCTCCGCGGCGGTGGCCTCCGGCCGGGCGATGCGGATATTGCCGCCGAGCGTGTCGTTGAAGAGATGCGTGTCCTGCGCGACCAGCGCGATCTCCCGACGCAGCCCTTCGAGACGCCATCGCCGCAGGTCGTGGCCGCCGAGCGTGATGACGCCGGAGTCCGGGTCCCAGAAGCGCAGCAGCAGGCTCGCGATCGTGGTCTTGCCCGCGCCGGACGGGCCGACCAGCGCCACCGTCGCGCCCGCGGGCACCGTGAAGGACACGTCGAGCAGCGCGGGCTGTCGCCGGCCCGGGTAGGTGAAGGTGACGCCGTGGAGCGCGATGGCGGCCGCCGCCTCGCGGCGCGGGCCGGGGATGCCGGGACCGTCCGCGATGCGCACCGGCTCGCGGTGGACGGCGTGCACGCGCCGCGTGGACGCGAGCGTATCCGCGAGCTGGCGGCCGACCTGCGCGATCTCCCAGACCGGCACGAACGCGGACATGGCGAGCAGCGTGAGCAGCGGCAGCATCGCGCTCTCGAGCCGCCCCGCGGACACGAGCCACGCACCCACCAGCGTCACCGCGAGGCCGCCGAGCCCGGTGGCCACCTCCTGGAGCGCCGACTGGCGCGCGAGGTCGGCGAGGAAGGGCATGCGCGCGCCCGCGTAGGCCATGGCCCGCGCGGCCAGCGCCTCGCCGCGCTGCGCCTCCTGCTGGAAGGCGACGATCTCGGCGAGGCCCTGCACCGAGTCCACCGTGTGCGCGTTCAGCTCGCCGGAGGCGTCGCGGGCGCGCACGCTGAGCCGGTCGATGCGCCCGCGCCCGAGCACCGGGCTCAGCCCCGCGTAGGCCAGGAAGGGCAGCACCGCCAGCGCCAGCGGCCACCCGAAGGTGCCGAGCGTGGCGAGCACCACCGCGGGCACCAGCACCGCGACGAGGCCCGGGGTGATCGTGTGGGCGAAGAAGTACTCGATCAGCTCGATGTCGTGAGTGGCCACGCCGAGAAGATCGCCGGTCCGCCGCGAGGCCAGGTAGGCCGGCCCCAGCTCCACGAGCTTGCGGAAGAAGCGCATCCGCATGTCGGCGAGCAGCCGATACGCCATGTCGTGGGCGAGCCAGGACTCGAGCCAGTGCAGCACCCCCGCGAGCGGCGCGACGATCAGCAGCGACACGAGCAGCGCCCCGGTCGGCTCGCCGCGGCTCACCGCGCGGACCACGAGCGCGCTCAGCAGCCCGACGCCGATGAGCGCGGCCACCCGCGCCACCCCGAGCAGGAAGGTGACGACGAGCCGGCCGTGATAGCCCGAGGCCATCGCCATCAGGATGCGGCCCACCTCCCACCAGCCCGGGCCCGCCGCGCGGAGGAGCGCGGTGGGCTCCGCGGTCGGGGCCCCGGCCGCGTCGTGGGGCGTGAGCGAGTCGCGGTTCTCCTCGGCCTCCTCGCCGACGCGGCCATCGCCGATCACCCCGTCGGCGCCCCCCGTGGCCTGGCCCGCCATGAGGCGCCGGTACACGCCGTCGCCCGCCATCAGGGTGGTGTGGGTGCCGCTCTCAGCCACCCGGCCCTCGTCGAGCACGAGGATGCGGTCGGCGCCGATGATGCTCGAGAGCCGGTGGGCGAAGATGAGCGTGGTCCGCCCGCGCATCAGCCGGTCCAGCGCGTCCTGGATCGCGGCCTCGCTCTCCGCGTCCACCGAGGAGAGCGCTTCGTCCAGGATGAGAATGGGCGCGTCGCGGAGGAGGGCGCGCGCGATGGCGATGCGCTGGCGCTGGCCCCCCGAGAGCCGCACCCCGCGCTCGCCCACCACCGTCTGGTAGCCCTGGGGCAAGGCCACGATGGCGTCGTGCATGTTGGCGCTGCGCGCGGCCGCCTCGAGGTCGGCCTGACTCGCCTCGGGCCGACCCATCCGGAGGTTTTCCTCGACGGTGCCATGAAAGAGGTAGGTGTCCTGGCTCACCACCGCGATCAGCCGCCGCAGATCCCGGAGGGAGAGCCCGCGCAGATCGTGCCCGCCGATGGTGACGCGGCCCGCGGTCGGGTCCGCGAAGCGGAGCAGGAGCCGCGAGATGGTGGACTTGCCGGCGCCGCTCGCGCCCACCACGCCGACGCGCTCGCCCGCGGCGACGCTGAACGAGAGCTGCTCGAGCGCGGCCCCGCGCCCGCCCGGATAGCTGAACGTGACGGTCTCGAAGGCGATGGTTGGTTGGATCGGAGGGTCTGCGGTGAAGCGATTGTTCTGATCGGGGGGGAGCGGCGTCGCTCCTCCCCCGAACCCCCCCACCGCATCGTTCCTCCCCGTTGCTGCGATATCCGTCACCTGTGGCTTGAGCGCGAGGAGGGCCAGGATGGACTGGGCCGCGGAGAGGCCGAGCATGCCCTGGTGGAGCACGGTGCGCAGCTCGCGGAGCGGGCGAAAGATCTCGACGCCCAGCATCAGCACCACCACGAGCGCGGTGAGCTCCATCTGGCCGGCCTGCACCCGATAGGCCCCGATCGCCAGCGCCACCGCGGCGCCCAGCGCGATGCACACGTCGCTGATGCCGCGGGCCAGGGTATTGGTGCTCAGCAGCCACATGGTGGCCTGGAAGAGGGCACGGCCGCGCTCTTCCAGCAGCCTGGCGCGGGACTGGCTCTGGCCGAAGGCGGCCAGGGTGCGCAGCCCCTGGACCGCGTCGAGGAACTCGGCGCCGTAGGCCGCGTAGGTCTTCGAGCGAGCGAGGCTGTGGCGGCTGTCCCAGCGATGCCAGAGGGTCGGCATCAGGAATGTGCCGATCGCGGCCACCAGGAAGACGAAGGCGAGCGGCAGATCGATCGTGGCCACCACCGCGAAGATCAGGAACGGGGTCAGGGCGGAGACGAAGAGCTGGGGTAGGAACTGGCCGAAGTAGACCTCGAGCTGCTGCACGCCCTCGACGACCGAGAGGATGACGTCGCCGGTTCGCGTGTGGGTGAAGTGGGCCGGGCCCAGCCCGGTGATCTGGTCGTAGAGGCGCCCCCGCAGCCGGCGCTGTACGCGCGCCGCGGTGTGGTGGGCGACCATGGTGCGCCCGTACTCGAGCAGGCCGCGGAGCGCGATGAGGGCCGCCACGCCCGCGACCGGCCAGGCCAGCTCCGCCAGCGTAGCGCCGGCCAGCACACCGCCCAGGACCCAGCCGAGCAGGGCCAGGCGAGCGGTACCCGCGAGCACCGCCAGCAGCCCGGCGATGGTCGTGCCCACGATGCGGAGGCGGACGCCCCGCGTGAAGGCCCAGAGCCGGCGGTTCAGGTACACAGGGCAGGATACCCCATCCGGGACCCTCTCACCGGGAAGGCCTTGCGAGTCGGCCGGCGACGATGCGCACCTTCCGGGGGGCCGCGAGCCAGATCGTCACCGCGGAGATCACGCTGCACGCGATCGCGATCCAGAACGCGAGGGTGTAGCTGCCGGTGCGGTCGTAGAGCATGCCGGTGAGCCACGGACCCGCCGCGCCGCCCGCGATCGAGGACAGCATCAGCATGCCGAAGATGGAGCCGTAATGACGGCCCTGGAAGATCTCGGCGGGGATCGCGCCCACCACCGAGGTGAGGCCGTACCCGAGCATGCCCTGGGAGACCACCATCACATAGAGCAGCGCCGGGGTCGGGGTGACGGCCAGCAGAAGCAGCGTCGCGTAACAGATCGTGAAGCCGAGCGCGCCCGCGGTCCACACCCACTCACGGCCGATCCGGTCCGAGAGCCAGCCGAGCGCGATCTGGCCCGGGATGCCGGCCAGGCTCACGAAGCCGAGGGCCCACGCCGCGTCGGTCGGGTCGAAGCCGATCTCGATCAGATACTTGGTCTGGTGCACCTGCACCGCGTACCAGGCGAAGAGCCCGCAGAAGTAGCCGATGGCGATCCACCAGAAGCGGGCGGTGCGCGCCGCGCGGCCGAGCGTCCAGTCCACCGCCGCCCACGCCGCGTCGACCACGTTGGACGGGCGCGCCACCGCGCCGGAGGCCGCGGCGCGATCGCCGTCGGGCTCGAGACCCATGTCCTCGGGTCGGCGGCGGAGGAGCAGGTTGAGCGGGACCAGGAGCAGCAGGACGAGCAGGCCCAGCGCCCAGCACGCGGCCCGCCAGCCCGAGCGCCCGATCAGGGTCTGCATCCAGGGCAGCAGGATCATCGAGCCCACCCCCACCCCCGAGAAGGCGAGGCTCATCGCGAAGCCGCGCCGGCGCACGAACCAGTCGGGGAGGAACAGCGACTGGCCGGTGTAACCCAGGCAGACGCTCCCGCCGCCCACCATCACGCCGAGGGTGATGTAGAGGTGCCACGGGCGCGTCACCAGGGTGGCGAGCAGCAGGCCCGCCCCGATCAGGAGCACGCCCAGCTCGATCACCACGCGGGGGCCGCGTCGGTCCATGAGGCGGCCGAGCGACGGGCTCAGCGCCGCCGAGACCAGGAAGCCGAAGGAGAACGCGCCCGCGGTGACGCCGCGCTCCCAGCCGAACTCGGAGAGGATCGGCGGGAACAGCAGCGAGAAGGCGGTCCGCGCGTTGACGCCCACGCCCATGGAGACGAAGACGACGGCCACGATGACCCAGCCGTAGTAGAAGGGCAGGCGCACGAAGGGGGATTGTACGCGGTTTGACTCCGCGATGGGGATTTGCCAGGATGTGCCGGCCGGCGGTCGAAGATGCTCATCGGGAGGAGCCGACCATGACGACCACGCCCACGATCCTGGACATCACCCAGAACGACAACACCGCCGCGCGCGCGGGCGACAAGCTCAAGCGGCGCGTGGCGTTCGTCACCGGCGGGACCCGCGGGATCGGCGCCGCCATCTGCCGCAGCCTGGCCAGTCAGGGCGCGACCCTGGCCGCGGGCTACGCGGGCAACGATGACGCGGCGAAGAAGTTCCGCGACGGCTTCGCGTCGACCTACGGCACCGAGGTCAGCATCCACCGGGGCAACGTGGGGGACGCCAACGACTGCCGGCGCACCATCGACGAGGTGATCGCGGCCCACGGCCGCCTCGACATCCTGGTCAACAACGCGGGGATCACCATCGACAAGACCGTGCTCAAGCTCTCCGACGAGGACTGGTTCAAGGTCCTGAACGTCAATCTTTCCGGCGCGTTCTTCCTGTCGCAGGCCGCCCTGCGGCACATGGCGGAGCGGGGGAGCGGGCGCATCGTGAACGTCTCGAGCGTGATCGGCGAGATGGGCAATATCGGCCAGGCCAACTACGCGGCGTCCAAGTCGGGCCTCTTCGGGCTCACCAAGACGCTGGCCCGCGAGGCCGCATTCCTGCTCGGGAAGGCCGGGCGGCTCACGGATCCGGACGGGGTGGGGCTCACCGTGAACACGGTGACCCCCGGCTTCATCGCCACCGAGATGCTCGAGCACATCCCGGCCAAGGTGCTCGAGCGAATCGTCGGCCAGATCCCGCTCGGTCGGCTCGGCAAGCCCGAGGAGGTCGCCCGCGTCGTGCACTTCCTGGCCGCCGACGCGTCGAGCTACATCACCGGCCAGGTCTGGGGCGTCAACGGCGGCATGGACATGTAGCGAAACTCACTCTGACAGGAGACCTCCATCATGTGCGTGGACGACGATTCCTTTCCTCCGATTCCTCCGATCTCGGGCGGCGCGGCCGGCTCCCGCGACTTTCAGCTCACCTCGAGCGACGGCACCCGCTTCATGGCTCACGCGGCCCGCGCGGCCAAGCCCACCGGCGCGGGCATGGT
>Ga0187892_10008373_pt1 | contig 14184 bp, 14 predicted proteins | sample MA1701073metaG_FD_139345 | JGI IMG/M metagenome (GOLD analysis project Ga0187892, IMG submission 139345) | Bio-ooze microbial communities from a basaltic lava cave in the Kipuka Kanohina Cave System on the Island of Hawaii, USA - MA170107-3 metaG ... | reverse complement strand
CCGAAAGCTCCTCACCATCCTCAACGCCATCGCCCGAGAAAGGACCGCTTGGCAAGCCTAAACGCCTTGACTTCGATCACGATCGCTTGTTAGGCGGCGCACGTGAAGACGGAGCTCGCTGCGGAAATTGCGACGAGACCACCGAGCGCCGCGGCGTAGCCGGAGGCACCAGCGACCAGGGAGCGCTTGAGATCGAGTGTGGTGCCCAGGGCCACCGCAAGACCGAGAGCCCCAACCTCGAGTGACAGCTCGATGGCGAAGCGTGCCAGGTGCCAGAGCTCCGAGTACGGCAGGGAGGCTGGGAATGAAGGCACGCACGACTCGCGCTGCGTAGAGCAAGGCAACCCCTGAGATGACCAGGAGGGGCCAGGAGACGACTCTTCCCGAATAGAAGTAGACACTGAGCAACGAACCAGGAACGGTGCAGACGAAGAAGAGTAGAAAGAGCCCGATGGCGCGGAGTAGTTCGTGAATCGGGACTTCCCCATTGGTGCACTGGCGCCTTCTTGCGCCGCCTAACAGGTACTAGACCGCGTACCCCGTCCGATTGTGCCGGGACGATAGGCTGCAGCGCAACGGGTTCTGGTGGCTCAGGGCGCGGATCGGAGGCGCGAGGGCGCTCGCGAGCGCGTTTCGTCGCGGCTCGGCGCGGTCTTCCTACCCTCCTTCGGCGGGCGATAGGCAGCGTCCACCGCTCGGTGCAGAGGGGGCACAGGTTCCAAGTCTCGCCCGCGCGCGAGGTGCCTGGAGCGACTGTTGCAGTTCGAGCATTTCGGCTTGCCGGGTCGGCAAGTCAGCGGGGGACATTCGCCCACCCGCTACGCGGGCAGGTCAGGCCTGGGGCGCGACCGGCCCTGGTCCGGTGCTACGTAGTTTACGCACGGGCCGCATCCGAGCCGCGATCGACTACGCGACGGCCGGAGGGTCAGATGAGAAAACTCGCGATGACCGTCTCGGCACTCTTGCTGGCGGTCGCACTCTACTACTACGCGGCGCCCCATCTTGCGGTGCTCGGTTTGCGCGAGGCGATCCTCAAAGGCGACTCCGTCGAGCTTGGCGACCGAGTTGACTTCGCCCGGGTCCGACAAAGCATCAAGGACCAACTCAACGCCACGGTGCTCGAGAAATCCTCAGAGGAGCTGGCGTCCAATCCCTTCGGGGCGCTCGCCATGGGGCTTGCCTCCAAGCTAGTCGAGGGCATGGTCGACTCGTACGTAACTGCCACGGGCCTCGCCGCGCTCGCCAAGGGGCGAAAACCCGAAACCGATGCGACCGCTCCAGAGTCCTCTGCAAGCTCAACGTCGCTTCAGCAGCGAGTCGAGCCGTTCGCGAACGCGCGGCTCTCCCGTGAGTCCCTCGATCGTTTCTCGGTCTGGGTGCCGACTGACACGGGCAAGGAGACCCGTTTCGTCTTCCGCCGCTATGGCCTCTCTTGGAAGCTCACCGAAGTTCTTCTTCCCTTCGATCAGTAGGCGGGCTGCTCCCTAGCAAGCGCCTTTCGTCGTTCCTCATCAACCTCGGCTTTGCCCACAACAGAGCCAACTGCGAGTCTGTCGGTGCACGCCACCACTGGTACCACATCGATGGCCAGCACAGCGGGTGTTGCCTCTGCAAGGTCACAGGGCCAGATCGGCTCTGGCGGTCGCCCGACCGAAGCAGCATCGACCCCTAGCCCTCAGCACTCACTCCTGCCAGCGGTCACGCGCCGTGAGTTCCTCGCGGGTGGCGGCTCTCTAGTCCTTGCCCTGTTCGCCGCGGGTGTCGGCGCTACCCGGTTGGCGACCCGCTGCCCCTACTGCGCCTCGCACAACACTCGTCTATTTCACACCCGTCCGTACCAGCTCTGTCTCGCGGGCCATCCCTCGGTGCATTCGCAACGCATTGCTGCATCGAGCCCACCCAGCTCCGCCGCCAGGATGGCACGAGCCGCCCTGCGAGGGAAGCGAGCGGTGGGTGGCGCTGCCCCAATACGCACCGAATAGACTGAAGCGCATTGTGCGGTGGCCGCGTTGTGCGGAACAATCATTCTTCGCTGTCGCTAGGTGCCAGCGTAGGCGCGGCGGGCGCATCGAGTTCTCCGGCCTGCTGAGTCTCCTCGTACGGAAATCGGCGCAGGTAAAGGCCCGCCAAGAGCATCACTGAACCCTTCGCCGAGTCGGTTGACATCTTACGTTTCCATTCGTCGATGTGTTCCCTCGGAAGAAGAGTGACCTCGAAGAACGTGAACTTATGCTCAGTACCTTCAATCGTCAGCGTACCGACTACTTCTGCCTGCTCGTCCTCGGAGGTCGTCTCCTGCGCGAGCAACTTCAGCACACGGTCGCCTTCGACGCCGAACAACGTTCCGGCAGGAAAGCTCACTGTGTTTCGAGGCGTCAGAGGCTGACCCGGAGAGGTGCGATAATCGGGCTGGGACACGGACTCGAACATGTCGTAGAAGGCAGTCAGTGTCTTCGCATCTTTCCGCCCCAGTGACGGGCGCGGCACGTGATAGGACGACAGACGGGTGGCGACTGCGCCTAGCGACGGGTGCATGATGAGTGTGGGAATGTGTATTTGGAGCCAGTAGCACAGCAACTTCTTGCACGAATCGAATGACATCTGATGATCGGCTTCAGCACTGATTTCCAGCAGCTTCTCCCGTATGACGTCGCGAGTGTGTTCGGCTGTGACTCCAAACGTAAGCCCATTGTGCGTGAAGGCGACCTTCGTCACGTCGACAGCGATGCAACCGAGCAACCGCCGCATTCGTCCCTTGCGTGGCATTCGGTGGGTGAGCTGAGCCCTTGCTTCCGAAAGGCGTGTTCCGAGCTTACTCCTGCTAGCGACCCGCTTGCATTCCACGAAGAACGCGTGGCGACTCGTCCGCGCGACCACGTCCGTATCGGTGGACATGTCTACGTCACAGCCACTCTGGCAGAAGTAGCTAGCTATCCTCAGCTCGAACTGGGCGTCCCGCGACCGCGAATCCTGATCGAGCGCTGCGAAGTCGCGTCCCCCTACGATGAGTCGGAGTTTTTCGTCCGCGCCTGCGGGCACATGGCGCTTGAGACCCTTGAGGATCCACATGAGCTCGTGGACCTCGCGAAGAACGTAAAGGAACCAATCGATCGGAGTCCGAAACGGCTCACCTGCGGAGTTCTTGAAGACCTCCTCACCGGCGACCCACTGTGTACCGTCTTGGAGAGACCGCTCGAGATACTGGCCGTATCGTTCGATCCGGGTATTCGTCGTCTCGATGCCTCGGCTCTCCAGAAAGGTACGCACGTCCCTTATGTCGTTGAGGTGGTGAGCGAGGTCGAGAGTCGGGGTGGACTCGGTAGGTAGGGTGTAGGAGCGTGTAGCGTCCTTCATGGGTTTCTCTCGCAGAGATCGGCGATCGGAATCTATGGTCGAAGACGCCGCTGCGTGTCATGTCCCTTCTTTCCGGCCGCCTAACAGGTCTTGGACTGACCAGCCTTCTGGTCTCGAGTTACCGAAACACAGCGGATTCTCAGGTGCGAAAGGCTGCGGCGCAAGCAACCGACGACGCCTCCCCGCATTGGCGGCTCGACGCGGAGACATGAGGTGCGCCGGGATCGCTGTGTTTCCGGGCGCAGCGTTTTCCTCTGACGCGCCCCTAGAAGTATCCCCGCATCAGTATTTCCACCCACTCCGGCACTCGAGCCCCCTTCGGCGCATCGAACACCGGAAAGTGCGGCTTCAGATCCAACACCGGAGTCCCATCGATCGCGTCGAGCCCGCGCACCGTCAGGCCGTCGGCCTCGACGGACACCAGCTCCACCACCGTCACCCCGAGCGGATTCGGCCGGTCCTTCGCGCGCTGCGCGAAGATGCCGAGCTCCGGAAGCTCGGCGAGCCCGCGCGGGCGGCGCACCAGGTGTCGCGCCGGGTCGAAGGCCGCGCCGTGGAGCCACGCCACCACGAGCACGTGCGAGAAGTCGCCGAGCCCGCGCAGGCCCGCGCGGAACGAAGGCTCGAGCACGATGCGGGACTCGACGGCGCCCCAGTCGAGGTCCACCGGCTCCGTCACGCGGGAGCGCACGAAGCCGATCGGGCGCACGGGGAAGCTCGGCGCGCTCACTCGGAGAGCGGCTCCGGGTTTCGCCGCGAGCCGGCCCAGAGGAACACGAGCAGGCCGGCCACGATCGCGAGGTCGGCGACGTTGAAGATGCCGGTGCGGAGGCGGCCGAGGCCGAGGCTCACGAAGTCGGTGACGGCGCCGTCGTCGCGCACGCGGTCGAGCCAGTTGGCGAGGCCGCCGCCGGCGATCAGGCCGAACGCGATCACCTGCGCGCGCGTGGCGCCCGGCGCGCGGAACATCAGCCAGCCGACGGCCGCGAGCATGAGCGGCACGAAGCCGATCAGCACGAGGTGGCGGAGCGTCTCGGGGAGCTCCTCGCCGAGGCTCAGGAAGGCGCCGGTGTTCGCGACGAGCTGGAAGCGCACGATGCCGCCGAGCAGCGCGACACCGCCCGAGTCCGACAGCAGCTGGACGGCCACGTGCTTGGCCGCGTGGTCGCAGCCCACGCACGCGAGGAGCACGAACGCGAAGACCCAGAGGTGGCGCTTCATCTCGCTCGGCTCTCCGCTTCGATGCTCCGCCAGCGGAACGGCGCGGCGATCTGCGCGAGGTAGCCGCGCGGGAAGGCATCGAGACCGGCGATGCCGAGCGCCTCGACCTCGCGGCCCTCGGGCCGCAGGTAGGTGCCGAACACGAGGTCCCAGAAGATGAAGGTGTCGCCGTAGTTGTGGTCGGCCTCGTCCTTCGCGCGCGAGTGGTGCCAGCGATGGACGGGCGCGGCGCTGAACACGTAGTCGAGCGGGCCGAGGCGGATCGCGATGTTCGCATGCTGGAACAGGCCGACCACGGCGTCCGTGATGGTCTGGAGCGCGATCAGCTCCGTCGGAGCGCCGGCCAGCGCGAGCGGCAGCAGGCCGAAGCTCGAGCGGAACACGTGCTCGAGCGGGTGCGCGCGCGTAGCGTTCAGCCAGTAGAGGCGCTCGGGGCTGTGGTGCGTGGCGTGGAGCCGCCACAGCCACGGCACCTCGTGCAGCCAGCGGTGCGGCCAGTAGGCGAACAGCTCGACCGCGGCCCACGCGAGCGGGAGCTGCGCGAGAAGCGGCCAGTCGTGCGGCCAGAGCTCCAGGCCGAAGCGCGCCGAGATCCAGCCCGCGAACACGACGCCCGCGGCTGTGACGAACGGCCGCATCAGTCCCACCACGGCCGAGGTGGTGGGCAGGTAGAGCGCGTCCGCGAGCAGGTCGCCCCGCGCGCGGTTCCAGTCCGCGCGGTACGGCAACACGCGCTCGAGCCACGCCACCCACGCGATGCTCGCGAAGAACACCACCGGCAGGACCACCGGCACCGCCACGCCTCGCGACAACGCGAGCCACGACACGCCGAGCGCGACGGCGAGCGTCCCGGGCATCACGGTGAGCGAGAGGAGCCTCATCGGTTGTCGCAGCCGCCCGGCTCCTGCGGCTCGTTGCGCGAGAAGTCGTACGCCTTGCCGTCCCAGCGCCAGACCGGGAAGCAGAAGCCCGGGCCGCCGATCAGGAGGTCGGGGTAGCCCTGCGACTTCTCCGGCTTGGGATCCGCCGTCACGCCCGGGAAGCCGAGGTTCGCCTCGTACTTGCCCGCGGCGTTCTTGATGAACAGGATGACCGAAGCCCCGGCCATGCCGGAGGTGCAGGTGTTGCCGTAGACGACGAGCACCTCCTCCTTGCCGTCGCCGTTCATGTCGCGTAGCTCGACCGTCGCGTCGGCCGGTTGCTCGCAGAGGGTGTCGAGGAAGCCCTTGCCGTCGGGCGCCACCTTCAGATCGAGCACGGCGAAGATCGCGCGCTGATCGGCGGGCGTGACCTGGCCGGCGGCCCCTGCGAACAGCAGGGCCGGTCCGTCGGCGGCCATCGCGAAGGCGAGGCCGGCGGCCGCGAGAAACGCGAACGCGTAGGTCACGGGTGCGCCTCCGGAGTGCCATCCTATCACCGTGCCCGAACGACGCATCCGCGTGGACCTCGGCGCGCAGCGCCTCGACCTGCTCGAAGGCGCGCGGGTGCTGCGCTCGTGGCCCGTCTCCACGGCGCGCAACGGACCGGGCGAGCTCTCCGGCAGCGAGCAGACGCCGCGCGGCCTCCACGAGATCCGCGCGAAGATCGGAGCCGGCGCGCCCGAGGGCGCCGTGTTCGTGGGGCGCCGGCCGACCGGCGAGGTCTGCACGCCCGAGCGCGCGCGCGCCGAGCCGAGCCGCGACTGGATGCTGTCGCGCCTGCTCTGGCTGCGCGGGCTCGAGCCCGGCCGCAACCGGCGCGGGAACGTCGACTCGATGCGCCGCTACATCTACATCCACGGCACGCCCGACGAGGCCGCCCTCGGCACGCCCGCCTCGCACGGCTGCATCCGCATGCGGAACGCCGACGTGATCGCCCTCTTCGACCTGGTCGAGCCGGGCACAGAGGTCGAGATCGTCGAGTAGCCGTATCCCAGCCGGCGCCTCGTTCGTCGTATGCTGGCGAAGGAGGTGTGCCATGAGCGAGCCGCGCGCGCCGAGGGAGTCGCTGGCGGAGCTGCTGCGCATCGAGCGCCGGGGCGACGGCCACGTCGCCCGGCTCGAGAGCTTCTGGGGCAGCACGGCGCGGGGCGACGTGCTGGCCCGCGCCACGCTGGCGGGCTGCGCCGGGCGCGGCGACGTCCCGAGCGCCGCGCACGCCGTCTTCCTGCGCCGGGCGCCTCCCGACGTCGAGCTGACACTCTCGTGTGACGCTCTCGCGCCGGACCGCACGCGCGTGACGGTGCGCGAGGGCGACGCGCGGATCGCCGAGGTGCTGCTGCGCTTCGGGCCGGACGGCGAGGGGCTGACCTACCAGACCACCGCACCCGAGCCCGGGCTGCCCGCGCCCGAGGATCTGCCGAGCGAGGCGGAGACGGCCGAACGCGAGGGCTGGGCGCCCTACGCCGTCGGGCCGATCGAGTCGCGCCGCATCACGCCGCCTACGCAAGTGAAGGACCACGAGCCCGCGGTCTGGCTCGGCTGGCTGCGCCCGCGCGCCGCGCTCGGCGACGACGCGCGGCGGGAGGCCGCCGCCCTCGCCTTCCTCGCCGAGTACCGCTCGCACTGGGCCGTCGAGCGCCGCCTCGGTCCCGCCTTCCCGAGCACGGACATCACGCTGCTCGACCACGCGCTCTGGGTGCACCACGCCGCGCGCTGGGACGACTGGTGGCTGGTGCGGACGTCGACCGGGATCGGCGTCGACGGCCGCTGCCTGTCGCGCCGCGAGATCTTCGCGCGCGGCGGGGCGCTGATCGCGTCGGCGGCGTGGGAGGCGGCGCTCCGCACCGCCTAGCGTCGGCGCTCGCTGATCAACACGAGGCGGCGGCTGCCGAGCTCGAGCGCGCTGCCGTCGAGCCCGCCGTACCACGCCACGGGCTCGAGGCCGGCGCTCCGCATCAGCGCGATCAGCTCGTGCAGCGAGCGCGTGCAGACGGAGGTGGTGTACTCGGCGCGCGTGCCGTCCGGCCGGACGAGGGCGACGCTCTCCTCGATGCGGTTCCGCGCGAGGTCCCAGACGTAGTCGCGGGTCACCTGCGCGCCGCCCGACGTCGTGTACTCGACGCGCGGGCGGAAGCGCGCCAGCAGGGCGTCGCGGTGGAGCGTCTCCAGCAGGAAGCGGCCGCCCGGCGCGAGCGCGCGGCGCACGCCCCGCAGCGTCTCGGCGTCTTCCTCGGGGTCCTCGAAGTAGCCGAAGGCGGTGAAGACGTTGATCGCCGCGTCGAACTCGGTGTCGAAGGGCAGCGCGCGCATGTCGCCGCGCAGCCAGCGCACGGGGACGCCCCGCGCCGCCGCGGCGGCCCGCGCGTGCGTGAGGAACGTCTCGCTCAGGTCGTAGCCGGTGACGGCGCAGCCGCGCTCCGCGAGCGGGATGGCGTGGCGGCCGTGGCCGCACGCGAGGTCGAGCACGCGCGCGCCGGGCGCGAGCCCGAGGAGCGACACGAGGCCCGCCACGTCCGCCGCCGCGGCCTCCGGCGGAAAGAGGTCGCGGTAGATCTCGAGATAGTCCGCGCCGAAGAAGGACTCGTACCAGGCGGGCTCGCGCATCAGCCCGCCCAGCCCGCGAGCGTCTCGCGCGCGATCGCGAGGAGGTCGCCCCCCGGCCGGTGCGCGAGCGCTGGGACGTCGGGCGGAGGGCCGGCGCCGACGTAGAAGCGCAGCGACGCCGCGGACAGCAGCTCCGCGTCGGAGCCCGAGTCGCCGACGGCGGCGACTCGCTCGGGAGGCAGCGCGAGCTCCGCGCGGACGTCTTCCAGCCAGCGCGCCTTGTCGCGCGGCCACACGTCCCGCACGCCGCCGTCCGCCTCGAGCTTTGTTCCGAGCACACGCGCCACGCCGAGCCGCTCTGCCACCCACTCGACGGCGAAGCGCCAGGTGATCGACGCGATCACGACCTCGACGCCGTGCGACTGGAGGAGCGCCACGCCTTCGCGGGCGCCCGGCGCCCAGTGCGCGGCCTCGAGCCCGGCGCAGAGCTGCGCCGGCGTGCGCCCCTCGTACCAGCGCGCCATCTCGCGGCGCGCCGCCGCGATCTCCGCCTCCGCCGCGAGCGTCTCGAAGCGGCGCATCTCCGCGAGGCGGCCGAGCGGCTCCGCCAGCAGCTCGCAGACGGTCGGGCCGCGCAGGAGCGTGCCGTCGAGATCGAAGGCGACGACTCCACGCGGCCGGCTCGGCATGGCCGACTCAGCTTCGCACGGGCTTCACGACGGCGCCGGGCCGCGCGCTCTCGACGTCCATGCCGCCCTGTCGGATCGCGACGCCGCCCACGAACACGTGCTCGATGCCGGTGCTGCGCGCGACCAGCCGGTCGGCGCCGGCGGGGAAGTCGTACACGCGCTCGAGCGGGCGGCTGCCGACGCTGCGCGGGTCGAACACCACCACGTCCGCGATCGCGCCCGGGGCGAGGCGCCCGCGGCCGGCGAAGCCGAGCAGCTCGGCCGGCTGCCCGGTGAGCCGCCAGACGGCCTTTTCGAGCGAGAGCGCGCCGCGCTCGCGGCACCAGTGCCCGAGCAGGTAGGTGGCGAAGTCCGCGTCGCAGAGCTGGCTCGTGTGCGCGCCGGCGTCGGAGAGGCCGAGCAGCAGCGCGTCGTCGTTCAGCATGCGGCCGATCTGCTCCTCGTCGTCGTTGGTCATCGGCACGTGGAAGCGCGTGCCGAGGTCCTCTTCGAGCGCGAGGTCGAGCATCAGCGCGAACGCCGAGACGCCGCGCGCCTTGGCGAGCGCGCCGAGCTTCGGCCCGCCGACGAGCCCCGCGTGGCGTGCGCTCTCGGAGACGGTGGCCTCGTCCACGATCGCGCCCCACGCTGCGGCGATCTGCGCCTCGGCCCGCGCGCGCCACGCGGCGTCGCGATAGCGCGCGGGGCGCTGCTCGTGCGGGAGCGCCAGCACCTCGACGAAGGCGGGCACGTTCCCGAACGGGCCGGGGTCGGTGAGCATGATCTGCACCACGATCGGGCGGCCCGCGATCTGCGGCCGCACCAGCCCGCCCGCCGCCGCGGTGCGGCGCACCACGTCGGGCGCGTAGTCGGGCTGGCGCCGCGTGGCCATGATCGCGGCCCACGACACGGGCCGGCCGATCTCCTTCGCGAGCGCCGCGAACTCGTCCACGAACAGGTCGGGCCCCCAGGTGGCTTCGACGATGCCGACGCCGCGCTTCCCGAGCTCGCCCGCGAGCGTGAAGATCTCGTGCAGCGTGGCGAGCCGGCTCGCCACGGGCTTGCCGTAGGCGCCCACGTGCGACCTGGCGTGCGAGGTGGAGAAGCCCGCCGCGCCGGCGTCGAGCGCCTCGCCGACGATGCGCCGCATCGCCTCCACCTCGTCCGCCGTGGCCGCGCGCTCGGTGGCGGCCTCCCCCATCACGTACTGCCGCACCGGCGTGTGCCCGACGAAGGCGGCGGCGTTGATGCGGAGCGGCAGCTTCGCCACCGCGGCGAGGTACTCCGGGAACGTCTCGAAGCCCCACGGAATGCCGTGCTCGAGCGCCTCCAGCGTCATGCCCTCGACGTTCTCGAGGATGCGCGCGATCAGCGGCCGGTCCGCGGGCCGCGTCGGCGCGATGCCGAAGCCGCAGTTGCCCATCACCACGGTGGTGACGCCGTGCCACGACGACGGCGTCAGCGCCGGATCCCAGAACACCTGCGCGTCGTAGTGCGTGTGCACGTCGATGAAGCCGGGCGCGACGACGAGGCCCGAGCAGTCGAGCTCTTGCGCGTCGCGGCGCGCGAAGCGGTCCGCGTTCCCGACGGCTGCGACGCGCCCGTCCTCGAGCAGCACGTCCGCCGCGCGCGCGGGCACGCCGCTGCCGTCCACCACGCTGCCGCCGCGCAGCACGGTGCGCATCAGAACACCGCGACCGGGTTGAGCGGCGAGCCGGTGCCGTGCCGCACGCGGATCGGCGCGGCGGAGAACAGGAACGCCCAGCGCTTCCGCGCACGGCACGCCTCGGCGAGCGGCGCGAGATCGAGGTTGTCGATCAGGTGGAGACCGAGGCCGGTGATGCCGATCTGGTGGATCGGAAAGGGCCAGTCGGGAATCGCGAGCGGAGGCATCACGTCCGAGATGCCGTCGCTGCCGAGTGCGGCGACGCGCCGCTCGTGGAGCCACGGCAGGCACTCCGGGTGGAGGCCGGCGAGCCCCTGCGTGAACGGGTTCAGGCCTCCCTTGCTGGCGGCGCGCCGCGCGTCCCGCCCGGTCGAGACGAGCAGCACGTCGCCCTCGCCGACTGCGACCTGCGCGAACGCCTCGGCCGCTGCCAGCTCCGCGACGCGCACCTGCCGGCGCCCCTCGAGGAACGGCACGCCGAGAGCGCCGGGCACGTCGAGCAGCACGCCGCGCCCGACGAGACCGTCCGCGAGCGAGAGGATCGAGTTCCTCGCCGCGCCGTTGCTCCTGACGTCCGAGGCGGGGAAACCGTTGTACATCCGGCCGCGCACGAACATGTGGCAGAGCGCGTCCACGTGGGTGAGGCCGAGGCCGTGCACCTCGGTGCCGATGTAGTCGCGCGAGGCTTCGTAGCCCGGGATGCCGCTCTCATCGCGCGCGTCGCCGGCCGCCAGCATGTGGTGGTGCGCGGGGCCGGGCGTCTCGGCGCTGGGCTCGACCGGCAGGTCGTGCGCGAGGCTGACGGCGACCCCGTCGCGCACGAGCGCGGCGGCCTCGCGGCGGCGCTCGGGCGTCAGGAAGTTGAGCGCGCCGCGCTCGTCGGCGGGGCCCCAGCGGCCCCAGTTCTTCGTGCGCTCCCAGATCGCTTCGAGCTCGTCCTTCGTCATGCGGGCGACAGTACCGCGGCGGCCTCGGCCTCGACGCTCGTGCCGGCGAAGAAGCCCCGGTCGAGCGAGGCGTAGAAGCGCACCGCGTTCTCGAAGGTGAAGGCGCGGAACTGGTCCGGGTCGAGGTGCCCGTCGTCGAGCAGCTCGTGCGCCTCGGCGAGCACCGCGTTCATCTCGGGCACGTCCCAGTGCCCGATGTCCGAGCTGAACATCGGCCGCAGCACCGCGCCGCCCGGATTCGTGCGCGCGCTGAACGCCCACGAGACCATCGGGTCGTCGGCCTCGCAGCCGAAATAGAAGCGCGGCACGAACAGCTCGCGCAGCTCGTCCGCGCCCCTGGCGCCGAGCGCCGCGAACTCGTCGAGCTGGGCGGGCCGCTCCTCGCCGGCCGCGATCCACGCCTCGATCCGCGGCAACGCGGCGCGCGTGCGCGCGTCGCCGTATCGCTCGAGCAGCCGGCGCAGCTCGGCCCGGTCGAGCGATTGCGGATCGAGGCGGTGGATCGCGTCGGCATTGCGCTTCTCCCAGTGCGAGACGAGGTCGGCGTACAGGTTGCACGCCCAGCCGACGCCGCCCTCCATCAGCGCGAAGCACAGCTCCGGGTGGCGCCGCGTCACGCCGCCGAGGAACAGCGACTTGCAGATCGCCTCGCCCGCCGCCGCGAACGAGCCGACGTGGTTGTAGACGTAGCTGCTCGGCGAGCGCCGGCTGCCCCAGCCCTGCCCGCTCGCGTGGAAGCAGGGTGCGACGCGCAGCTCGACGAGCCGCCGCCAGAGCGGCTCGTAGTCGTGCTCGCTGTCGAGCCCGAGCGTGTCGAGCCGCGTGCCGCCGCCCTCGAGCGGCCGATGCACGAGGCCATTCAGCAGCACCGTCTTCGCGCCGAGCTCGCGCGCGACGAACTCGAGCTCGGCGAGCGCCTCCTCGGGCGTGTGCGTCGGGATCACGGCGACGGGCCGTAGCCGGCGGCCGAACTCGGCGTACAGCCCCGCGTGGTAGACGTTGAGCGCGCGGATCGCGAGCTGGCGCAGCTCGGCCTCGGGGATCGAGACCATCGGCAGCGCGCGTGACGGGAACAGGATCGCGAAGTCGATGCCGAGCTCGTCGAGCCGCTCGTGGAGGAGGCGGGGCAGGTAGCCGGTGGCGCGGTCGCGCGCGTTCGCGGGCAGCGACCAGAAGGGCGGCCGGTTCACGCCCTGGCGGCGGCGCTGCTCGGGGCCGAGCGCCGCGTAGCGCCCCTGCACGCGGCGGTCGTAGAAGAGCCCGTCGCGGCGCGCGAGCGCGCTCGCCGCCTCGCCGCCCGCGAGGCCCTTCGCGAAGTCGAAGAAGAACTCCTCGAAGAGCGGCTGCAGCTCGAGCAGGTGGCCGTCGGCGTCGACCACGGGGTGGCCGAGCCGAGCCCGAAGCTCGCTGGAGGATCGCGGGGTTGCGCCCATCCCTCATATCTTTTAGAGGATTATGGCAGATGCGTCGAGAAGAGATAGGGACCCCCCGGCCCCGCCTCCACGCGCCGCGCCTCGCCGCGCTCGTGGCCGGCGCGCTGCGGCGCCGCATCCTCGCGGGCGAGCTCGCCGACGGCGCGCAGCTCCCGAAGCAGGAGCGGCTCCTCGCGGAGCACGGCGTGAGCGCGCCCACCCTGCGCGAGGCGCTGCGCATCCTCGAGTCCGAGGGACTCCTCCGCGTGCTGCGCGGCAAGCGCGGCGGCGCCGTCGTCTACCGGCCGACCTCGGCCATGGCCGCGTACGCGATCGCGAAGGTGCTCGAGGCCGACGAGGTCGCGCTCTCCGACGTCGCGCTCGCGCTCCAGGCGCTCGAGCCGGTGTGTCTGGAGATGGCCGCGCGGCGGGAGGATCGACACGACGTCGTGTCACGCCTGCGCGAAGTGCACGAGCAAGCCGTCGCTGCGTTCGACGATCTCGAGCGGTATCGCAGCCTCTCGCACGAGCTGCACAAGGGGTTCGTCGAGGCCTCGGGGTCGCAGACGCTGGCGCTGCTGGCGGGAGCGCTCGAAGCGCTCTGGCTGGCGCACGCGCGCGAGCGGGCGAAGCCGGTGGCCGCAGCCGTGCGGCGCAGCCATCTCGGGGCGCACGCGGCGATCATCGACGCGGTGGAGCGGGGGGATGCGGAGAGCGCGCGGCGGCTGGCGCGAGAGCACCTGTGCGAGGCGACGCGGTATGCATTGCGGCCGGGGGCAAGTCCCGCCGTCGATTCGACGAGCCTCGTGCCCAATCCACGCTGAACCGATCCGACCTCGAGGCAGGAACGCGCTCGTCACCCACCCTGCTGTACGTTGCGCGCCCGGAGGTTCCGCCTTGCAAGAGCACGCCGCTCCGGTGCGCGACCTCGCGCGCCACTGGACGCTCGACCCCGCGATCACCTTCCTGAACCACGGCTCCTTCGGCGCGTGCCCGCGGCCCGTGCTCGAGGCGCAGCAGGCGCTGCGCGAGCAGCTCGAGCGCGAGCCCGCGCGCTTCTTCAATCGCGAGTCGCCGGTGCTGCTCGCCGCCGCGCGCCAGGAGCTGGCGGAGTTCCTGAAGGCTCCGGTCGCGGGCCTCTCCTTCGTGCGCAACGTGACCACGGCGATCAACTCCGTGCTGCGCTCGGTGCCGCTCGCGGCGGGCTCCGAGCTGCTCGTGACGGACCATGAGTACAACGCGACGCGCAACATCCTCGAGTACGTGGCCGCCGAGCGGGGCTGCCGCGTCGTCGTGGCGCAGGTGCCTTTCCCGATACCGGGTCCCGAGGCGGTCGTGGAGGCGGTGCTCTCGCGCGTCACCGCGCGCACGCGCCTCGCCGTCCTCGACCACGTCACGAGTCAGACCGCGCTCGTGTTCCCGATCGCCGAGCTCGTGCGTGAGCTCGAGGCT
>Ga0187892_10008372_pt1 | contig 14187 bp, 16 predicted proteins | sample MA1701073metaG_FD_139345 | JGI IMG/M metagenome (GOLD analysis project Ga0187892, IMG submission 139345) | Bio-ooze microbial communities from a basaltic lava cave in the Kipuka Kanohina Cave System on the Island of Hawaii, USA - MA170107-3 metaG ... | reverse complement strand
CGTCGCCCTGCGCGAGCGGGATCAGCACGAACTTCGAGATGCCGGCGTCGCGATAGGCGGCGATGCGGTCGAGCACGTCCTTCGCCTCGCCGAGCGCGAAGTAGGCCTTGGGGTCGAAGTCCGCGCCGGCCGCGCGCGCGCGGGCGGCGAACGCGCGCGAGGCGACGCCGTCGTCGACCGCGCCGAGCCGGAACACGAAGCTCGCGCCGTAGTGATCCTCCGGGATCGGGCGGCCGGTCTCGGCGCCGTGGCGCTTGATCGCCGCGACCACGGGCGCGACCTGCGCGGGTGTCTGGATGCCGGCGAGCCAGCCGGTGCCGAGCCGCACCGTGCGCCGGATCGCGGCGGGACTCGAGCCGCCGATCCAGAGCGGCAGCGGCTGCTGGATCGGGCGCGGCGTGATGGTCACGTCCTCGTAGCGGTAGAACTCGCCGCGAAACGTCACGCGCTCCTCGCTCCACAGCCGGCGGCAGATCTCGAGCGTCTCGTCGGCGCGCCGGCCGCGCTCCTTCGGATCGCGGCCGGTGGCCCGAAGTTCGGGCGCGGCGTCCGAGCCGACGCCGAACACCGGCAGCAGCCGCCCGTTCGAGAGCCAGTCGATCGTCGCGCACTGCTTGGCGAGCACGAGCGGGTCGCGCGTGCTCGCGACCACCGCGTTCATGCCGAACTTGAGCCGCGAGGTACAGCCGGCGAGCGCGGCCATGGTCGAGAGCGCTTCGAGAAACGGCTGCGGCGAGACCAGCCGGTCGGTCTGCCAGATCGAGTCGAGCGCCGAGTCCTCGCACAGGTCGACCCAGTCGAGAAACGCGCGCCCGCTCGCGAAGGGCAGGGTGGAGATGCCGATCCCGACGCGCACCTTCACGAGCGGTCCTCGCCGCGCGTCTGCTGCTGGCCGCGCGCGCGCACGAGCTTGCGCGCCGCCTCGACCGCGCCGGGCTCCACGCCGCGGTTCGCGGCGCCGGACAGCTCGCGCTCGAGCTTCATCGCCTCGCCGAACGCGACCGCGTAGCCCTGGTCGATGATGCGCTTGTAGTTGCGCAGGCCCGCGTCGGGAACGGACAGCATGTCCTGGGCGAGCTTGCGGCAGGCAGGCAGGAGCTCGGGAGGCGAGGTCACGGAGTTGACCAGCCCCCACGCGCAGGCCGTCTCGGCGTCGAGATAGTTGCCGGTCAGCGAGAGCTGCTTCGCGCGGCCGATCCCGATCAGGCGCGAGAGCTTCTGCGACAGGCCCCAGCCGGGCATTATGCCGACGCGCGCGTGCGTGTCGGCGAAGCGCGCCTCGCTCGACGCGATCAACACGTCGCAGGCCAGCGCCAGCTCGAAGCCGCCGGTCACCGCCACGCCGTTGATCGCGCCGATGATCGGGCCGGCGAAGCCCTCGATCGCGCGGAGCACGTTCGGCTCCTCGCGCGGCGCTTCGCGGCCGATCGGGCCCGCGCCGCTGCCGAGCTCCTTCAGATCGAGCCCCGCGCAGAACGCGCGCCCGGCGCCGGTCAGGATCACGACGCGCGCCTTGGGATCGAAGGCGAGCGAGGTGAACACCTCGACGATGCCCGCGCGCAGCTCGCGCGAGAGCGCGTTCATCGCCTGCGGGCGGTTCAGCGTGACGGTGACGATGCCGGCGTCGCGCTCGACGAGCAGTACGGGCTCGGACATTGCGGGCTCTCCCGGGATTGAGTGAGCCCGATGATAGGCGCGCGCGCCGCCGGGCGACAAACCGCCACCCGGCGACGCGCCAGTGCCAGCGCGGCTAGGCGCGCGCGGGCGCGGGCCGCGGCACGAGCGTGCGATGTCGCGGCTCGGGCCGCAGCGCCGGCGTCAGCTGGCCCCACGCGACGGACGGCGTGAACCGGCCGCGCGGGCGGAAGCCGCTGCGCGCCTTCTGGTGCGCGAGCGCGAGCGCGAGACCCATCACCACTACGAGCGCGATCATCATCGTCATGTCCGTTTCCTCCGAGGGCTCTGAGGAGCGGGTGGCTCCGATGACAGGATCATCGGCCGGACCCGAGCGAGGCACAGTGAAGCGCTTCACTCGGCGATGCAGATTCTCAAGGACGCAACGAGTACGCACGCGGGCCGCGCAACTCCTGCAGCAGCGGCTGGATCCATTCGATCCACGCACACAGCGCCGCGCGCGTGCGGCGCGGATCGATCAGGTCCGCTACCCCGAACAGCTCGGCGCGCGCGTAGGGGTCGCGGCGCGCGGCGAGCCTGGCTTCGAGCTCGGCGCGCTTCGCTTCCGGATCGGGCGCGGCCTCGATCTCGCGCCGGAACGCGACCGCGACGCCGCCCTCGAGCGGCAGCGCGCCTGATTCGGCCGAGGGCCAGGCGAGCACGTGGCCGTTCGGCCCGAAGTGCGCGGCCGCCGCCACGCCGAACGCCTTGCGCACGTGCACCGACACCCACGGCACGCTCGACTGCATGACCGCGAAGATCGCCGCCGTGCCGTGGCGGATCGTCGCGGACGCCTCCGCGTCGGGACCGATCAGGAAGCCCGGCTCGTCGACGAAGCTCACGATCGGCAAGTGGAACGTGTCGCACAGGTCGACGTGGCGGCGCAGCTTCTGCGCGGACTCCGCGCTCATCGCGCCGGCGTAGAAGTTCGGGTCGTTCGCGATCACGCCCACGGGCTGGCCGCGCAGGCGCGCGAGCCCGCAGATCAGCGAGCGCCCGAATTCCGGCGCGAGCTCGAAGAAGCTCTCGCGGTCGAGCACGAGCTCGAGCGCGCGCCGCATCTTGTACGACTTGCGCCGCTCGCGCGGCACGAGCGCGAGCAGCTCCTCCTCCGCGCGGTCGGCGGGGTCGTCGCAGGGGGCGACCGGCGCGGGCTGCCACACGTTGGTCGGCAGGTAGGACAGGAAGCGCCGCGCGAGCGCGAACACCGCGCGCTCGTCGTCGCCGGCGTTGTCGACCACGCCGCTGCGCAGGTGCACGCGCGCGCCGCCGAGCTCCTCCTTGCTCGCGCGCACGCCGCGCGCGCGCTCGACCAGCGCGGGGCCGGCGATCAGCACCTGCGCGGTCTCGCGCGCCATCAGCGCCAGGTGCGACGCGACCAGGCGCGCGGCGGGTAGACCCGCGACCGCGCCGAGCGCAGTCGACACGACCGGCGACTGCGCCATCACCTGCGCGAACGAGAGGAAGCGCGGCGGCGCGTTCGCCGAGTCGACGACGATCGGCGCATCGGCGTGCTTGCGCGGTGCCACGCTGCCGCCGCCGCCCTCGAGCAGGCGCAGGAGCGGGAGCTTGAGCCGCACCGCCAGCTCCTCGGCCATCACCGATTTGCGTAGCCCGGCGGGCGACGGAGATCCCCCGGCCTGGGTGAAGTCCTCGCCGCCGATCACGACCGGCCGGCCGTCGACCTTCGCCACGCCGAGCACGTAGTTCGCCGGCGTGAAGCCCACGAGCCGGCCCTGCGCGTCCTTCTCGGCGTGGCCCGCGATCGGGCCCTGCTCCTCGAACGAGCCCGGGTCGGCGAGCGCGTCGATCCGCTCGCGCACGGTGAGCCGGCCCTTCGCGTGCTGCGCCTCGACGGCCGCCGCGCCGCCGAGCGCGAGCGCGGCCTTGCGCCGCGCCTCGATCCCGTCGACCTCGTCCTGCCAGCTCACAGCTGCGGCGGGTACTCGTGGTACTGGGGCAGCGCGTCCCGGATCGGGAACCAGGACGACTTCGAGCCCGTGAAGATGTGGATGCCCGGGACCGCTCCGGGATCGTCGTCCAGCGTGCCCGCCGGAATCACCGCGCGCAGGATGCCCGCCGGCTGCGGCGAGCCGCAGCGGCTGCAGAACGCCTGCGTGAAGCGCTCCGCTTCGGGCACCTTGTACGACGAGACGAGCGCCTCGCCGCGCAGCCAGCGGAAGCGGCTGCGCGGCTCGACGAAGAAGTTCGCGTTGTGGGCCGCCGCGCGCGCCTTGCGGCAGCGCGTGCAGTGGCAGCGCACGATCGCGCGCTCGATCGGCGCGGGCGCTTCCCAGGCGACCTCGCCGCACAGACAGCCGCCGCGCAGCACGCCGGGCGCGGAGTCCGTCACCCGTTTGGTCGGCAGGGCCTCGCCCATGCCCGGCGGGTACGCGTCGAAGCGCGGCGCGCCGTCGTCCGGGATCTCGTACCAGGGCGCCTTCGAGCCGACGAAGATGTGCTGCATCGGCCCGAGCGCGAGCTCGCCGTCGATCAGCCCCGCGGGCACGAACATCCGGTCGCCCACCGGCCCGGCCGGCACGGTCGAGCCACAGCGCGGGCAGAACGGGCGCTCGCCCTGCGGCGAGGACGCGTAGCTCTTCACGCCCTTCGCGCCGGAAAGCCAGCGGAACGACGTCGCGGGCGCGGACACGAAGCTCGCGAACGCCGCGCCGTGCGCCTTCCGGCACATCGAGCAGTGACAGTGGCCGAGCGGCTCGACCGGGCCCTCGATCTCGAACGCGACGTCGCCGCAGAGACAGCTTCCGCGCAGCATGCGGCCAGTATACTCGCGCGCGATGTCGAGGAACCCACCGGATCTGGAACGCGCGCTGGCCGCGCTCGAAGCGCGCTTCGACGAGACGCTCGCCGAGCTGTGCGCGCTGGCGCGGATTCCGGGCGTGTCGGCCGCGCGCTCCGCGGCGGGCGAGCTCGAGCGCTCGGCCGGGCAGGTCGCGGAGCTGATGCGCGGCGCGCGGCTCGAGCACGTCGAGGTGCTGCGCCTGCCGGGCGCGCATCCGTACGTGGTCGGCGACTGGCTGCACGCCGGTCCGGACGCCCCGACCGCGCTGGTCTACGCGCACCACGACGTGCAGCCGCCCGGCCGGCCCGAGAAGTGGCAGACGCCGGCGTTCGAGCCGACCCTGCGCGCGGACGGCCGGCTCTACGGCCGCGGCGTGGTCGACGACAAGGCCGGGCTGTTCGTGCACCTCGCCGCGCTGCGCGCGTACTTCGACGCGGGCGGCGCGCCGCCCATGAACGTGAAGCTCGTCGTCGAGGGCGAGGAGGAGATCGGCTCGCCGCACCTCGAGGCGTTCCTGCGCCAGCACCGGGAGCGGCTCGCGGCCGACGTGATCGTGCTCTCCGACACCGCGAACCTCGACGCCGGCGTGCCGTCGCTCACGACCAGCCTGCGCGGGCTGGTGGTGGTCGACGTGCGCGTGCGCGCGCTCGACCACCCGCTGCACAGCGGCATGTGGGGCGGCCCGGTGGCCGACAGCGCGAGCGCGCTCGTGCGGCTGCTCGCGCGCCTGGTCGACGACCGCGGCGTGATCCAGATCCCGGGTATCTACGACGACGTGCGCGCGCTCGGGCGCGACGAGCGCGCGCGGCTCGCGCGCCTGCCGTTCGACGAACGCGCGTTCCGGGCGCAGGCGGGGCTCGTGACCTCGGGCGCGCTCGCGGGCGAGCCCGGCTTCACGCCCTACGAGCGCCTGTGGCTGCGCCCGAGCCTCGCCTTCACCGCGCTCGAGGGCGTGCCGATCGCGGGCTCCGCGAACCGGCTGATGGAAGAGGCCTCCGCGCGCGTCGGCCTGCGGCTCGCGCCGAGCCAGGACGCGCAGCGCGCGGCAAAGCTGCTGTGCGACTTCCTGCGCCGCGCTCCACCGAACGGTGTCGAGGTCTCGGTCGCGCTCGAGAGCGCCTCGGGCGGTTGGGAGACCGACCCGACCGGCCCCGCGTTCGACGCCGCGCGGCGCGCGCTCGAGGCCGGCTTCGACCACGAGCTGGCGCTGATCGGCTGCGGCGGCTCGATCCCCTTCGTCGGTCCGTTCGCCGAAGTGCTCGGCGGCGTGCCCGCGCTCCTGCTCGGGCTCGAAGACCCGATCTGCAACGCGCACGGCGAGAACGAGAGCCTGAACGTCGACGATTTCAAGAAGGCCGCGCGCTCGGCGCTGCGGCTGTACTTCGAGCTGGCCGCGGTACTCTAGGAGCGATCGTGCCCACGATTCGAACGGTCGCGCGCGTCCTGCCCAAGCACTACGCCGACCAGGAGCAGCTGATCGCGGCGTTCCGCGACGCCTGGGCGGAGCGGCACTTCAACGTCGCGCGGCTCGAGCAGCTGCACCGCGCCGTCGGCGTGCGCGGGCGCCACCTCGCGCTACCGGTCGAGGCGTACGCGGGCCTCCGCTCGTTCGAGGCGCGCAACGCCGCCTGGACGAGCTGCGCGGTCGAGCTCGGCGAGCAGGCGATCCGCGAAGCGGTGGCGAAGGCGGGCCTCGAGCCGCGCGACCTCGGACACGTCTTCTTCGTCACCGTGACGGGCCTCGCGACGCCCTCGATCGACGCGCGGCTGTGCAACCGGCTCGCGCTGCGCAGCGACATCCGGCGCACGCCGATCTTCGGCCTCGGCTGCGTCGCGGGCGCCGCCGGCACGGCGCGCATGAGCGATTGGCTGCGCGCGTTCCCGGACCAGCACGCGGTGCTGCTCTCGGTCGAGCTGTGCTCGCTCACGCTGCAGCGCGAGGATCTCTCGATCGCCAACATCATCGCTTCGGGACTGTTCGGCGACGGCGCCGCCGCGGTCGTCATGTCCGGCGCGAAGGCGGGCGGGCGCGGGCCGGCGGTCGTCGCGACCGGCGCCGTGCTCTACCCGGATACGGAGCGCGTGATGGGCTGGGACTTCGTCGACACGGGCTTCAAGGTCGTCCTGTCGGCGAAGGTGCCGGACGTCGTGCGCGCGCACGTGCGGCGCGACGTCGACGACTTCCTGCGCGCCCACGGGCTCGACCGCTCGCGCATCCAGCACTGGATCGCGCACACCGGCGGGCCGAAGGTGCTCGAGGCGTTCGCGTCGGCGCTCGAGCTGCCGGCGGGAGCACTGGACCGCTCGTGGCGCAGCCTGCGCGAGGTCGGGAACCTGTCGTCCGCGTCCGTGCTGTTCGTGCTCGGCGAGCTGCTCGAGAGCGGCGAGGCCGCGCCCGGCGACTACGGGCTGCTGCTCGCGATGGGCCCCGGCTTCTGCGCCGAGCTGGTGCTGCTGCGGTGGTGAGCTTCGCCTACCTCGGCCTGCTGGTCGTGGAGCGCTCGTACGAGCTCTGGCTCTCGCGCCGCAACGCCGCGAGCACGTTCGCGCGCGGCGGGGTGGAGGTCGGGCAGGGCCTGTACCGCGTGATGGCGGTCTTCCACGCGCTGTTCTTCGTCGCGTGTGTGCTCGAAGCGAGACCATTCCACGTGGGTCTCTACTTCTCGTTCCTGCCCGTCGCGCTCTGCGCAATGGCCTTGCGATACTGGGCGATCCGCACGCTCGGCGAGCTCTGGAACACGCGCGTGATCGTGGTGCCGGGCGAGGCTCCCGTCACGACGGGGCCGTATCGATTCATGAAGCATCCCAACTACCTCGCGGTATGCCTCGAGCTCTTCTCCGTCCCGATGATGATCGGCGCGTGGCGCACCGCGCTCGTCTTCTCGCTCGGCAACGCGCTCATCCTGTGGTGGCGGATTCGCGACGAGGAACGCGCGCTCGGGCCGGTCTGGGAGCAGGCGTTCGCGGGCCGGCGCCGGCTGGTGCCGGGGGGCAGGCATGGCTGATCCGTTCGAGGCGCGCGTGCTCGAGGAGGTGCGCCGCATCTTCGCGCAGGAGCTCGAGCGCGAGCAGACGATCGAGCTCGAGCACGAGCTGCTCGGCGAGCTGCACGTCGACTCGCTCGACGCGGTGGTGCTCGCGGTCGGGCTCGAGAACGCGTTCCGCCTGAAGCTCGAGGACGAGGACATCGCGGGCGTGGTGACGGTGGGCGATCTGGTCGAGCGCGTCGCGCTGCGCGTGAAGGCGGCATCGTGAAGGGCCCGCCGCTCGCGCCGCCGGCGGCGAGCACGATCAACGCCGCGCTCGCGCGCGCGGCTCGGTCGCGCTTCGGGCTCATCTTCGTCGACGTCCACGAGCGCGAGCAGCGCGTCTCGTGGTCGGAGCTGCACACGCGCGCGCGCGTGATGGCCGGTGCGCTGCTCGAGCTCGGGGTGAAGCGCGGCGAGACGGTCGCGATCGTCCTGCCGACCGGGCCCGGCTTCATGGACGCCTTCTTCGGCGCGCTGCTCGCCGGCGCGATCCCCGTGCCGCTCTATCCGCCGGTGCGGCTCGGACGCATGGAGGAGTACGCACGCTCCACCGCGCGCATGCTCGAGGTCACACGCGCGCGCTGCGTGCTCTCGGACCGGCGCGTGCGGCTCCTGCTCGGCGGCGCGATCGAGCGCGCCCGGCCCGCGCTCGGCTGCCTGCTCGTGTCCGAGCTGATGAAGACCGGCGCCGAGGCGGAGCAGGAGGCTGCGCCGGGCGAGCTCGCGCTCGTGCAGTTCTCGTCGGGTTCGACGGTCGACCCGAAGCCCGTCGCGCTCAGCCACGCGAACGTCATGGCGCAGGTCGCGATCCTGAAGCAGGTGATGCCCGGCATGGACGCCGGCGTCGATCGCGGCGTGAGCTGGCTCCCGCTCTACCACGACATGGGCCTGATCGGCTGTCTCCTCTCCGCGGTGCACTGGCCGGGCGACCTCGTGCTGCTGCCGCCGGAGGGATTCCTCGCCCGGCCCGCGCTCTGGCTGCGCGCGATCTCGAAGTACCACGGCTCGGTGTCGCCCGCGCCGAACTTCGCCTACGGCGTGTGCCTGAAGCGCGTCCGCGACGAGGAGCTCGAGGGCGTGGACCTCGGCTGCTGGCAGTATGCGCTGAACGGAGCGGAGCCGGTGTCGGTCTCGCTGCAGCGCCGCTTCAGCGAGCGATTCGCGCGCTGGGGGTTTCGCGAGGAATCGCTGCTGCCGGTCTACGGGCTCTCGGAAGCCTCGCTCGCGGTCAGCTTCAGCGGGCGCGGCGCGCCCGCGCGCGCGATCGAACACGACGGACGCGCGCTCGCCTCGGTCGGCAAGCCCGTGCCGGGAACGGAGCTCGAGATCCGCGACGGGCGCATCTTCGTGCGCGGCCCCTCGGTCATGACCGGCTACTTCGCGAACCCGGAAGCGACGGCGCGAACGCTCGTGGACGGCTGGCTCGACACCGGCGACCTGGGCTTCAGCGACGGCGGCGAGCTGTTCGTGAGCGGGCGCGCGAAGGACGTGGTGATCGTGCGCGGCGCGAACCACGCGCCGCAGACCTTCGAGGAGTGTGTCGACAAGGTGGCGGGCGTGCGGCTCGGCTGCGCGGTCGCGGTCGGCTACGTGCCGGACGGTCAGGACAGCGAGGCGCTGCTCCTGCTCGTGGAGGGCGACGGCGACGACCTCGCGGCGCGCGTGACGGCGGCGGTCGCGGAGCGGACCTCGATCCGGCCGCACAAGGTCGAGATCCTCGCGCCCGGCACGCTGCCGCGAACGTCGAGCGGCAAGCTGCGCCGGCAGGAGGCGCTGCGCCGCTACCTGGCGGGCGAGCTCGGCCCGCCGCGCCCCGTGAACGCGCTGCGCGTCGGCGGCGAGGTCGCGAAGAGCCTGGTCTCGTTCGCGAAGCGCCGGCTCACGTGAGCGCCCTCCGGTGAGCAGGTACGACGTCGCCGTCGTCGGCGGCGGACCCGCCGGCCTGGCGGCGGCGATCGAGGTCGCTTCGCGCGGCCACTCGTGCGTGCTGTTCGAGCGCGCGAGCGACCCGGTCGACAAGGCGTGCGGCGAGGGGCTGATGCCGGCCGGGCTCGCGGCGCTCGACGCCTGGAAGGTGCTGCTCGCGCCCGAGGACTGCGCGCCGTTCGAAGCGATCCGCTACGTGCAGGAGGACGGCCGCCACGTCGATGCGCTGCTCCACGCGCCTGGCGGGCTCGGCATCCGCCGCGTCGCCCTGCGGCGCGCGCTCGTGCAGGTCGCGCGCGAGAGCGGAGCCGAGCTGCGCGAGGGCTGTGCCGTGCACGGCCAGCGCGCGAGCGCGGACGCGGTGGAGATCGACACGGACGCCGGAGCGGTGACGGCGAAGCTCGTCGTCGCGGCCGACGGCCTGCACTCGCCGCTGCGCAAGGCCGCGGGACTCGGCGGCCCGGTGGCCCGCTCGCGCCGCTTCGGGCTGCGCCAGCACTTCGCGCGCGAGCCCTGGGACGGCCCGACGCGGGTCGAGGTGCACTTCGCGGCCGGCGTCGAGGCCTACGTCACGCCCGTCGGCTCGAACCGGATCGGTGTCGCGTTCCTGTGGGAGGACGGCCTGATCGAGCGGCCGGTCTCGTTCGCGAAGCTGCTCGATCAGTTCCCGCGCCTGCGCGAGAGGCTCGACGGCGCGCCGGCCGACTCGCGAGCGCTCGGCGCCGGGCCGCTGCTCCAGCGCACGCGCGGCCTGGTGCGCGGCCGGCTCCTCCTGCTCGGCGACGCGGCCGGCTACGTCGACGCGATCACCGGCGAGGGCCTGACGCTGGCGTTCGACCAGGCGCGCAGGCTCGGCCGCCTGCTGCCCGGGGTCCTCCGCGATCCCTCTCGACTACAGCGCTACGAGCGCGACTCGCAGCGCGCGTTCCGCTCGTACGCGCGGTTGGCCTCGGCGCTCGTCGCGCTCGCTCGCCGGCCCACCCTGCGGCGCGTCGCGATCGACCGCCTGGTCGCGCACCCGAGTCTGTTCGGCTTCCTGCTGCGCAGCCTCACGCGCCCCGGGCACTAGCCCCCGAGCGAGTTCCGCTGCGTGAAGCGCAGGCCCCGGTCCAGGTAGATGCGCTCGATCAGCGAGCTCGCGCGCTCGGGCGTGGTGACGAAGCGGATGCGCAGCTCGTCGGTCTCGACCACGCAGCTCTCGACCCGCTCGTCGGAGATGATGCGCTCGAAGGCGGCGGACAGACGGAAGGTGTCCGTGAAGTAGAGCGTGTGCACGTACGAGCGCGTCATCCCCCCGCGCACGAGACGCAATTCGCGTGCCGGAACGCGAGCAGTGGAAAGCACCGCGCGCGCGGCACGGGCTGCCCGGAATCCGGGCGACACCGCACAGTGACTAGGCGCGCGAGCCCCAGGAGTTCCAGCTCGTGAGCTCGCGCGCGGGCAGGCGCTTGGCGACCTGGAACTCCTTGCCCTTGAAGTACGCGACGGGCAGGAGCGCGGTCTGCGTGACCGTGTCGGGGATGCCGAGCAGCTTCCCGATCTCCTTCTCGTGCGCGAGGTGGAGCGTCGTCCAGGCCATGCCGAGCCCGCGGGCGCGCGCGGCCAGCATGAACGACCAGGCGGCGGGCAGGATCGAGCCGTAGATCGAGGCCTGCGCCATCACGCCCGCGTTCTCGACTCGGCCCTCGATGCACGGGATCACGTGCACGGGGACCTCGTGCATGTGGTCCGCCAGGTAGAGCGCGGACTCGCGCACGCGGGTCTCCTGCGCCTTGCGCGGGTCGTTCGGCGAGGTCCAGCGCGGGCCGCCGGCCTCCTGCATCTTGATGTAGCCGGCCAGCGTCTCCTTGTAGCAACGCGCGATCTCGGCGCGCTTGGCCGCGTCGGTCACGACCACGAAGTGCCAGCCCTGGGCGTTCGAGCCGGTCGGCGCCTGCAGCGCGATCTCGATGCACTCCACGATCAGGGCGGGCGGCACGGGGCGCGTCAGGTCGAGGCGCTTGCGCACGGAGCGGGTCGTGGTCAGGAGCTCGTCGCCGGCTTTCAGGTCCATGGGTTCCTCCGTTCTTTCGTGCCCGAATTACAGCACGCCGGTCGCTTGCTCCGCGACCGGGCAGGCGCGTATAACGGGCGCCGAAACCGAAGGAGACCCGCGATGAAGGCCGTCGTCACCCGTGAGCTGAACCAGTACTCCGTCGAGGACGTGACGCTCGATCCGCCCAAGGCCGGCGAGCTCAAGATCAAGATGGCCGCGACCGGCGTGTGCCACTCGGATCTCTCCGTCATCAACGGCACGCTGCCGCTGCCGAAGCCCATGGTGCTCGGCCACGAGGGCGCGGGCGTGGTGGCGGAGATCGGCGCGGGCGTCACCGGCTTCAACGTCGGCGACCACGTGGTGCTCTCGTTCGCGCCGGCCTGCGGCACGTGCTCCTACTGCAAGAGCAAGCAGCCGCAGTTCTGCATCGTCGGCGGCCCGCACGGGCGCATGCTCGACGGCACCGCGCGCATGCACGACAAGAGCGGCGCGGACCTCGGCGTGATGCAGTTCCTCGGCTGCATGGCGGAGCAGGTGATCGTGCCGGCGATCAGCGCCTGCGTGATCGACAAGCAGATCCCGCTCGACAAGGCGGCGCTGGTCGGCTGCGGCGTGATGACGGGCGTGGGCGCGGCGATCAACACCGCGCGCGTGACGCCGGGCGCCTCGGTCGCGGTGTTCGGCTGCGGGGGAGTCGGGCTCTCGATCATCCAGGGCGCGCGGCTCGCGGGCGCGGCCAAGATCATCGCGGTCGACATCGCCGACAAGAAGCTCGAGATGGCGCGCCACTTCGGCGCCACGCACACCGTGAACGGCTCGAAGGAGAGCTCGGTCATGAAGTGCAAGGAGCTGACGGGCGGTCAGGGGCCCGACTTCACCTTCGAGGCCGTCGGCGTCCCGCAGCTGATGCTCGAGGCGCACGCCGCCGGCCGGCGCGGCGCGACCACCACGATCGTCGGCGTCGGCAAGCTCACCGAGCAGGTGCCGTTCAACGGCCTGATGCTCTCGATGGAGGGCAAGACCATCAAGGGCAGCTTCTACGGCGACACGAACTTCCGGTCCGACTTCCCGATGCTGCTCGACCTGTACACCAGCGGGAAGCTGAACCTCGACGACATGGTCAGCGCCACGTACTCGATCGAGGACGCCCCGCGGGCGATCCAGGATCTCGAGAAGGGTGTGAACGCGCGCGGGGTGATCGTCTATCGCTGAGTGCGGGTGGCGCGCGGCCGTCCGCGCGCCGGGTCCCGCCCGTCGTGGTGTGAACGCGAGAGGCGTGATCGTCTATCGCTAGTGGTCGAGGCCACCGGCGAGAGGCCGAGCGCGTAGCGCAGCACGAGCCGCGCGGGGTCCGCGACGCACAGCTCCGTGCGCGCGTCGCACGCCCAGCGCTCGAACGCCTTGGCCAGCTCCTGCCGCGTGCTGAACTGTACGGTCGTCACGTCCATGCTCGTCTCTCCTCGCGCCATTCTCGGAGAGTTTGACGCGCGAAACGCGTGCCGTAATCACACTCGCGCGAATCGTCGCTCGAACGTGCCACAATCGAGCGATGCCGTACTGGGAGCGCGCGCCCGATCCGCGGCTCGAGCGCTTCGTGGAGCGCGTGGCGTTCTCGGCCGATCCCGCGGGCCAGCTCTCGCCGCCGATCCGCGTCGTGCCGGACGGGCGGATGGATCTCCTGGTATCGGTCGACGAGCGCGGCGAGGGGCGGGCGGAGCTGTTCGGCCTGAAGACGACGGCGCTGTTCGCTAGGAGCGAGCGCCCGGTCGCGAACGTGGCGCTGCGCTTGCGGCCCGGGGTGGCGCTCGCGCTGTTCGGCGTGCGCGCGGACGAGCTGACCGATCGCGTGCTCGCGGCGAACGAGCTGTTCGGCCGCGGCTTCGCGGCGCGGCTGCTCGAGGCGCGGGATTCGGAGGCGCGGCGCCGCCTGCTCGAGCAGGCGCTCCTCGCGCGCGCGCGGGCGGCCGAGGCGGGCCTGGACGCGCTCGTGTCGAGCGCCGTCAGGCGCATCGAGCGAGCGGGCGGGCAGCTGCGCGTCGCGGAGCTCGCGTCCGCACTGGGCGTGGGCGAGCGGCGCCTCGAACGCGCCTTCCGCGCACACGTCGGCGTAGCGCCCAAGACGTTCGCGCGCATCGCGCGCTTCTCGTCGGCCTGGCGCGCGCTCGAGCGCGGCGGCCGCGCGGCCGAGGTCGCGCTCGCGCGGGGCTACTTCGACCAGCCGCACCTCGTGCGCGACTTCGTCGCCTTTGCCTGCGACTCCCCGCGTCGGATTTTTCCAAGCCGGGCTCGCCGCCCCGTGGCTAGCCTGGGGTCATGAAGAAGCTCCCCTCACCGAGCTATCGCAGAGCCCGAGATTTCATCCACGGTCAGGCCCGGCCACTCGAGCGCGCTCGCTTCGCGCACGAGTTCGAGGCCGGTCCTCGCGAGGCCGTGCTCGAAGCGCTGGCGCCCTACCAGAACCCCGACGGCGGCTAGGGCCGCGCGCTCGAGCCGGACGTGTTGCTGCCGGAGTCGTCGGGGATCGCGACGCTGACCGCGCTCGACGTGCTGCACGACGTCGGCGCCGGCGCGGACGCGCCGCAGCTGCGCCGCGCGCTCGGTTGGCTCGTCGAGCAGTTCGACCCCTCGCTGCCCGGCTGGCGCGCGGTGCCCCCCGCCGTGGACGACTTCCCGCACGCGGGCCACTGGAGCTTCGCGCTGCACGCGCCCGGCGGCGGCTG
>Ga0187892_10008371_pt1 | contig 14187 bp, 12 predicted proteins | sample MA1701073metaG_FD_139345 | JGI IMG/M metagenome (GOLD analysis project Ga0187892, IMG submission 139345) | Bio-ooze microbial communities from a basaltic lava cave in the Kipuka Kanohina Cave System on the Island of Hawaii, USA - MA170107-3 metaG ... | reverse complement strand
CTCGGCCTGGACCATGGCCTTCTGGAAGTTCTTCTGGGTCTTGACGAAGTCGACGCTGCCGTAGACGTCGGCGATCGCCTTGGCGACGGAGCCCATGGAGCGGGCGAAGTCGGCGTCGCTCTCCGCCTGGTCCTTGATCTGGACGGCGGTCTCGATCGAAAGGAGCTGCCGCTCGCGCATCCGCTTCTGGGCGGCGGTCTTCTTGAGCTGGCGCTTGAGGAACTCGTACTGGTCCTTGTCGCCGATCTTCTTGGCGCGCTTGGCCTTGTGGACGTACGACTTCTCGTGCTTGGCGAGCGCGTTGATGTTCCGCTTGAGGGAGTTGACGCCCTTGCGGACTTCGATGTCGCGCTCGATCCGCCGCTCCTCGCGCGATTTGAAGATGCCCACCGTTCGTCTCCCTTCAGGGCCTTGCCCCCGTCGCTCGCCCCCCGGGGAAGGGGGGACCTTCTGCTAAGGCCTAGGGCCTAAGGCCTAGGGCCTAGATTTCCTCCGCACTCTCTTTCCAGCTGAAATACTTCTGCATCTCCTCGGCGGTCGTCTGCGGGTGGATGAGGCGCGCCGCCGTCACGAAGTCCTCCCGCGTGAGGGTCCGGACCTTGATCTTGTACTTCTTCACCGTGTCCAGCCCGCGGTCGACCATTCCGGGGATGTCCCGGTTGACTTCCTCGATCATGCTCGTCGTGACTTCCTTGCAGAAGCGCTCGATCTCGCGGCCGCTGTAGCCGGTCGTGAGGCGGGACAGCTCCCCGTAGTCCACCTCGGCCTGAAAGCCCTTCTTCTCGAGGTGGATCCGCAGGATCTTCTCGCGCGTGGTCTCGTCCGGGAGCGGGATGAGGACCTTCTTCTCGAATCGCGAGAGGACCGCCGGGTCGAGGTCCCACGGGCGGTTGGTCGCCGCGATCGTGAGGACGTAGAGATCGCTTCGGCCCTTCGAGTCCATCCCGTCGAGCTCGGAGAGCAGGGTCGACAGGATCCGCCGCTCGGCGCCCGAGTCGCTGGCGTCGCGCTGGCCGGCGAGCGACTCGAACTCGTCCAGGAAGACGACCGAGGGCGACGTGTCGCGCGCCGTCCCGTAGAGCTCGCTGACGATCTTCGAGCTTTCCCCGAAGTACTTGGAGAGGATGCTCGAGACCTTGACGTTGTAGAAGACGCTGGGGACCCCTTCGGTCGACTTGACGGCGTTCGACGTCGCCGCCGCCAGGAGCGTTTTGCCCGTCCCCGGCGGTCCGTAGAAGAGGATCTTGGTCCACGCGGCGATCTTGACGCCCGGCGGGTGCTGGGCGAGCGTCATGCCGAGCGCGAACTTGATCTCGTTCTTGGTTTCGTCCAGGCCGCCGATGTCGTCCCAGGAGACCTTCGACTGGTGCATGAGGTTGGAGACGATCGAGCGGATCTCGCCGCCGGCCGCCGCCGCGGCGCCCGGGCGGTCCTTCCCGGTCGAGGTGTCCGAGGAGGGGGCCGGCGTGCCCGGCGCGAGCTCTCCGGCGCGGAGCCGCTTGGCGTACTCGCGGTACTCGATGGCTTTCTTCTTCCGGCGCTCCTCGGCTTCGCGGCCCATCGCCTGTTCGGCGAACTTGAGCATCAGGTTCGCGGCCCGGTCGTAGGCGCCGGCGGCCTGGTCGAAGTCCTTGGCGTCCTCGAAGGTCTTGGCCTTCGAGAGGGCCTGCTTGATCGGCGTATGAAAATCCAGCTCCATGGCGCTATTTCACCACAAAGGCACAAAGACCACAAAGTCCGGACGGAAAAGACTCTTTGTGCTCTTTGTGTCTTTGTGGTGTTTCTTCACTCGGGTTCGAGCTCCGCCTTGCGCTCCTTTTCGCGGACCCTCTTGTCGGCGAGCTTGAGCCCGTCCTCGAAGCTCTCGATCTCGCCCTCGTCCATCTTCTGCCAGACGTCCATGACCTCGTTGCCCTCCTTGCCGAGGTCCTCGCTCACCTGGACGGCCCCCTCGGTGACGCTGGAGAGGACGGAGTTGAGCTTCTCGAGGTACATCTCCTGGGTGATCTTGTCGTCCTCGAGGTAGGTCATGAGCTCCGCCTCGTCGACCCGGTTGAGGAGGCGCGAGACCCCGTCGCGGGACATCTGGCGCCGCTCGAGGGCGAGCTTGAGGGCGGCGATGGTCGTGAGCTCCTTCGAGATGACGGCGAGCTCCCGCTCCAGCATCTTGACGCCCGACGATTTCATCTCGTAGAGCCGCGCCAGCTGCCGCCGCCGCGACGGCGCCTTGATCTTCATCCCGCGGGAGAAGATCTCCTCGCGCTCCTTCTCGATCTTCTCGAGCTTCCCGAGCGTCTGGTTCTCGCGGATGCCGAGCTTGATCTCCTCGCGCTTGACCTGGTCGAGCGAGAGGTCGCGCCGCTTGACGCCCAAGATTTGAAGAATCCCCATTCGTCTACGCCGGCTCCGCCTGGCCGGGCTCCTCTTCCTTTTCCTTGGACTCCTTCTGGCCGCCCGCTTTCTCGCTCTGCGTGGCCTCCTTGAGGCCCTCGCTGAACTCCAGCTCGCCTTCGTCCATCTGCTCCCAGGTCTTCAGGACCTCCAGGCCCTCGTTGCCGATGTCCTGGCTCTCGTAGGCGGGGTCGTTCACCACGCCCAAGAGCGAGTCGAGCTTCTGGAGGTAGACCTCCTCGCCGATCTTGTCGTCCTCGAGGAGCGTGGTCAGGCGCACGACGTCCTCCTCGCTGAGGTTCTGGAGGACGTTCTGGGTCGGGATCTGCCGGGAACGCTCCATGATCGAGCGGACGCGGTTGAGGGTCATGAGCTCCTTGACGACGCGGGTGAGCTCGCGCTCGACCATCCCGATCCGCTGGGCGTATTCGCCGAAGCGGCGGGCGTAGATCCGACGGCGAGCGGGGGATTTGGTCTTGGCGCCCTGGTGGAAGACGTCCTCGCGGAGCTTGTCGAACTTCTCGATCTGGTGGAGGTGCTGGTTCTCGCGGATCTCGAGGCGCTTCTCCTCCACGCGGACCTCCTCGAGCGAGAGGTCCGTCAGTCCGCGCCGGCCTTTGAAGATCTTGCCCAGGATCGACATCTCACTCCTCCAGGGGCCGCAGGAGGAGCGCGGCGAGCGTCTCCTCGGACAGGTCCCGCGCGGCGGCCTCCGCCTCGGCGCGGTACAGGACCGCCCCGGTCCGCGCCTCGACGAGGGTGACGCCCGCGAGCACCCGCGGACCTTTGTAGCCTTCCCCGTACAGGTCTTTGCGGTAGTATTCCCGGCGGCCGGCGGCGCCGGAGTACAGGGACTCCTCTTCCGGCGCCCTTCTCGCGGGGGCGGCGGCGTCCCGCGCGACGACCGCGACGGTGAGGGCCGCGTCGGCGCCGCTCCCCTGCGCCGCCCGGGCGGCGCGCGCGGCGTCCCACTCGCCCGTGGCGGTCTTCTCGGCGAACGTTCCGGCGCCCTCGTAGCCCAGTTCGCGCAGGCGCTGGGCGACCTCGGCCTGGAGCACCGCCGCGTCGAACGCCCCCGACCGCTCGGCGACGTCCAGGACGGCGATCCGCAAGGACTTATTCCTCAGGGCCGCCGCGTCGTGAGTGAGGACGCGGGGGGCGGCGGCGCAGCCCGCCGTCGCGGCCCAGCAGGCCAGGACCAGGGATCGTGCGGTCATTCCTCGAACATGATCTCCGGGGGCTCCTCCTGGCGGCGCGCCTTCTCGGCCTTTTCGACTTTCTTTTCCGCCTTCTCCGCCGCGGGGGCCTCCTTCGACTCGCGCTCCTTCTCCTTGCGGGGTTCCTCGCGAATGGTCTCCAGGTCCGCGCGCTTCTCCATTTCGCGGAGGATCTCCTTCTCCTCCTCGTCCGGCACGGGCGACTCGGGCGCCAGGGCGATCCCTTCGGCCAGCTCCTTGGTCTTCTCCAGGTCCTCGAGCAGCTGCTTGGCCTTGATCGCCATTTCCTCCATGGTTTTCTTGTCGGGGAGCGCTTCGCTGGTGAGCTCCAGGACCGTTTCGAGCGACGCGACGTGCTCGTTGAGGACCTTGAGCCGCTTGTTGTAGATGTTCTCGATCCGGTTGTTGAGCTCCTGCATCTTCCACCGGATTTCCTTGATCCGGCGGGCGAGCATGAGGCGACGGTTTTCCGTCATCTCCTGCTTGCCTTCCTCGAGGAGCTCCTCCTCCATGCGGTCGAGGACCTCGAGGTCCTGCATGGCGCGGCGTCGGCGCGACTCGTCGCGGCGGCGGGCCTCCTTGAGGAGGATGAGGGCCTCGCGTTCGTTCTTGGCGCCGCGGTACAAAGGCGTTACCTCGTCCGGGAGATCCTTGACGCCGAGCAGCTTTCTGATCTTATCCAACATGAAACCCTCGGCGTTCGTGCCAACTCCCAACTCCCAACTCCGACTCCCAAATCCCAACCGGATCCCCTCTCCCGTCCCCCCGGGGGGGACGACAGGGGGGAAGCCCTTTGGGAGTTTGGATTTGGGAGTTTATTGGGAGTTGGGAGTTGGGGGTTGGGAGTTTATCCATAGACCCTCACCAGCCGGTAAGGCCGGGCGCTGGTGTCAAATCGGACGTACTTGTCCTCCGCGGCGATCAGCTCGAACGCCTCCCGGACGATCGGGATCGCGTACCCCAGCTCGTCGAACACCGTGTCCTCCGTCAGCTCGTCCATGAGGAGCTCGAACGTGTGCCGGTTCACCCACCGGCGGATCGCCTCCACCTTTTCCTCCTCCGTCGTCAGGTCGAAGATCCGCGCGGCCGACCGCCACCGCGGGTCGGGCGCGTAATAAGTCCTCCAGGCGCCCTCGTGGACGTCCGAGAGGGCGATCAGGTAGTTCGACCCGACGAGCACCCGGCGGGCCTCCTCGTCCCAGGCGGTCGTGGCGAACGCCCCAATATAATAGAAGACGTTTTCGTTTCGAACGATCAGGTCCTTGACCCGGTTGAGCTCCTCCGCGGGGGTCTTCCGACGGCTGGTGCCGGAGCGGATGAGGTCCTCGACGGGGCTGAGGGAAGCGCCGGCCACGGCCACACGCACGGCGGGCCGGCCCAGAAGCTCCTTGTGGAGGACTTCGTAGAGGGTAATGCCGTTCTTGGGCATCTCCTCGTAGGTCCGCATCAGGTCCCGCTCGGCGAGCCTCTTGATCAGCCCTTTTACCTCACTAGACCTCTCGTCGAGGGCTTTCGTTACCCTGTTCCGGGGAGAGGCGTCGTACGTCCGGCCCGTCAGAGGGTCGTACAGGCCCGCCGTGGCGTTCACGTTCGCCGCAAGCCGCTCGAAGTAGCTGTCTTCGGTGACGCGGGCCGCCTTGCGGTCGACGTCCGCGGAGGGCGCCCTCCGGATCTTCGTGCTTGCCATCACTGGAACCGGCCTCGGAAAGTCAGGGGAGTCGGAGCCCTTCTCCGCTCGGGCCTCAGGCCCGAGCTTTGAAGGGTCCTCCGAAGCTCCCGCAACATGCGGGAGCGGAGGAGGAGCCCGACCCTCCCAACGTTGCGGCGCGGTCTACCATTCCCTCGTCTCTGAGCCCCGTCAGGCGCTTTTGGCGCGGACCTTCTTCATCCAAATGTCCAGGACGGGCTTGTCGGACTGTTTCCAGACCTCGATCTCCCGCACGGGCCGGGCCGGCGCCGTCGACTTCCACACGAGGACGCGCCGGCCTTCCGCGTCGGAAGCGCAGATGACGTCGCTCGCCGCGTCCAGCACGCCCACGGCCGCCCCGTCGGATTCGTAGGAGGTCTCCAGGTTCTGCCCGATCACGCGGGCCCGGATGGAGAGGTCGCGCGTCGAGTAGATCAGGTGCGGGATCGCGCAGATCTTCGCGAGGCGGAGGTTGACGATCGCGTCGCGCTTCCGGACGAGCACGACCGGCTGGTCCGGCGCGTCGAGCTTCCAGCACACGATCGCCCCGTTCTCGGTGCCCGCGAAGATCGTCCGGGCGGCCGTGGCGATGCACGTGACGGGACTCTCGATGCTGGAGACGTACTTCACCGGGCTCCCCGCGCCGCCGGGGAAGCCGGAGTAGATGTGGCTCCCGCTGGCGAAGAGGATCGCACCCCGCGCGTCGGTCTGGACGGCGCGCGTCGTCTTGTTGGGCTTGGTGATCTCCTCGAAGAGGAAGTCCGGCGGCTCGCCGGGAGACTTCACCGGCCAGGCCGCCAGGCCGTATTCCGAATGCGTGGCGTAGAGGTGGTTGCCGTCGAAGGCGATGGAGTTCACGCCCCCGCGCACGGGGCGCCCGTTGGGGAGGGGGTAGACCTTCGCCTCGGCGTCTTCCCCCACCGGCGCGGCGAAGACGTTCCGCTTGGAGCCGCCCGCGAGGAAGGGCCCCTGGGGGCTGTCGACGTAGCGGACCGAGCGGAGCGGCTCGCGGAACGCGTGCACGCGCGGCTTCTCGTCGCTCGCGGGGTCGAGCTCCAGGACCCGCGCCCCGGCCGCCACGAAGATCCGGTCCGCGTTCACGGACTCGACCTCGTCGGCGCCCACCGAGGCGCCGTTGGAGAGCAGGCCTTCCATGGCCTTGTAAATGACCTGGACGACCTCCTCGCCGCAGTCCTTGGCCTTGGAGATCAGCTCCTCGGCGGTGATCTGGACGGCGTCGTCCTCCATGAGCTTGGCGTAGAGCAGGGCCTTGAGCCGCTCGTCGGGGACGCGCGTGAGCAGGCCCTGGACGTCCTGGTCCTTGAGGATGCCCGCCAGGCGGCGGAGGCGTTCCTCTTTCTTCTCGATCACCTGCGCGGAGCGGAGCAGCTCCTCGGCGCGCTTCTTTTCGGCTTCCGTCCGCTGCTCGTACTCGGCCGAGACGAACGCAAGCTCCAGGAGCCGCTCGTAGCGCACCCCGGCGTCGAAGAGGAACCTCTCCAAGGACCCTTTCAGGAGGTCGCCGACGGGGGCGGCGAGGTCCGCGCGGTGGGTTTCCGCCGCGGTGCGGCCGGCGACGAAGGAAGCCAGCTCGCGCCGGAGCTCGCCGGCGAGGTGGGTTTTCAGGTCCGCCACGCCGAACGTGCCCGGAAAGTTGAAGAGGCCGCGGCAGAAGTCGCGAAAGAGGTCGGCCCGGGAGAGCGAAAGCTCCACGGCGACGGAGGCGGTGGCCGAGACGGGGAGACCGTCGGAGCTCCGCAGGTCGGCGAAGACCAGGCGGAGCTGGATTTCGCCGTGCTTGGCGAGGATGAGGTCGAATTTTCCCGAGACCTCCTGGCCTTCGTGGAAGAGGCTGCAGGCGCCGTCGGCAAACAGGGCCAGGCCGGTCGTGTTCAGCGGGATGCGGAATGATTTTCGGAAAAAGCCCGCCAGCTCCGCGGACGAAATCTTGACGGCCAGCAGGCTGCGATTCGCAAGGAATTCGAGCAGCGTAGGCTTGGCCATGCTGATCCTAGGATAACCAAATCCCAAGGTTTATGCAAGGTGGGGGGCCCGGAGGCCCGAATCGCGAATCAAGAATCACGAATTACGAATCACGGGTGGATCCCCCCGGACGCCCATGTCGACCCCCGGGGGGACATTGGGTCAATTCATCGGTCGGCACGCGTGAGGCGTCCCGCTGGTTTATCTACGGACTCCGCAAGTCCACGAGGTTCCCCTCGGGGTCAGGCTCGCACCCAGGGGGACGGCCCGTGATTCGTAATTCGTGATTCTTGATTCGGCCGGTCAGCTCGCCGCGGCCCAGAGGCCCGCCGTGCGGTCGTAGTAGAGGAATACCTGTTCGTCTCCCGTGAGCGGGTCCTCGCCGGGCTTTCGAAAGACCCCCCAGGGAGAGCGCCCCAGGTGCAGGCTCGCTTCCACGGTGCGTCCCTTGTCCTCCACCTCGGAGGCGGAGGACGAGAAGCCGGCGCCGTCGGCGAGGGCGATGATCTGGTCCAGGACGCGCGAGGGGATGCGGCCCAGGTACCCGTCCGTCACGCCGTAGAGGAACCCGCGGAGGAGCGCCTCGACCGCGCGGCGCAGGTGGTCCTCTCGCGCGAAGAGGACGCGCGTCAGGCCGTCATCCTGCGTCGCGAAAAGGAACGCCTCCTCCGGCAGAGACAGGCGCATCTGGGCGAGGTCGCCGTGGACCGCCGAGATCGCGTCGGCCGACCCCTTGGGGATCCCCGAGAGCGCCGCCCACTCGAAACGGTTGCGGCCGTTCCACGCGGAGGCCAGGGCCAGGAGGCCTTCGCCCCCCGTCCGGAAGACGTACCCGTTGAGGATTTCGACGGGGACGTCGAGTCCGTCCCGGAGGATGCGCGAGCGCGCCACGCGGTCGGAGCGCCACACGAGGACGCGGTCGCCTTCGCTCCGGGTGATGAGGCCGACCATTTTTTCGCGGACGGCGTCTTCGGTTTCCTTGGTGAGCGGCTCCCAGTAATTGGGGTTGAGCAGCTCGGGAGGCATCCGGTACACCAGGACGTCGAGGGGGCGAAGTTCGGAGGAGAACAGCCTGCCGAAGTCCGCGGGCGTCACGCCCTGGGCGTAGAAGTGGGACTCCGCGGGGCGTTCCCGGCGGACGAAGAGTTCGAGCGGCGCGGCGTCGCGGCCGCGCGCGCCCTGGAGCAAGAGCTCCTTCTCGTTCATCGCGGCGATGGTCACGGGGCCATTATAGGGGCGACGGAGAGAGCCGCAACGAAAAGGAGAAAGGGAGATGAAGGGGGGTGTAGCGCCGAATCGTGGGTCCGATTGAGCCGAAGTGAAAGGAGATAGGGAGATGTCTGGAGATGGGGAGATGGGAGTCTTGTTCTCCCAATCTCCAGCCATCTCCCGATCCCCTTTCGTTCCAACGCTCGCGTGCCGATGCACGAATTGGAGCTACACCCGATGAAGGGAGATGAAGCCGGAGATAGGGAGATAAGAGGAGGAGGAACGGTCATAACATCCGGTGCCGCTCCTTACTCCTTGACATCAAGAAGTCACCCCCTAGAATGGTCCGCGCATTCGACGGTTGGAGGGTTCCATGGCCATCCGCGTGGCGATCAACGGCTTCGGACGCATCGGCCGGCTGGTCTTCCGGGCGCTCCACGAGCAGGGGCTCCTGGCCAAGGAGCTCGATCTCGTGGCCGTCGGGGACATCGTGCCCGCGGACAACCTGGCGTACCTTTTGAAGTACGACTCCACCCAGGGCCCCTTCAAGGGGCAGGCCGGCTCGAAGAAGTCCGCGGCCGACAAGCCGGATGACGACATCCTCGTGGTCGACGGCAAGGACATCAAGGTCGTTTCGGCCAAGACGCCCGCCGAGCTTCCCTGGAAGGACCTGGGGGTCCAGCTGGTGGTCGAATCCACGGGCCTCTTTACGGAGGCGGAGAAGGCGAAGGGACACCTGGCCGCGGGCGCCAAGAAGGTGATCATCACCGCCCCGGCCAAGGGCGAGGACCTCACGGTCGTCATCGGCGTCAACGACTCCAAATACGACCCGGGCAAGCACCACATCGTCTCCAACGCCTCGTGCACGACGAACTGCCTGGCGCCGCTGGTCTACGTCGTGCTCAAGGAAGGCTTCGGCCTGGCCGAAGGCCTCATGACGACCGTCCACTCCTACACGGCCACCCAGAAAACGGTGGACGGGCCGTCCAAGAAGGACTGGAAGGGCGGCCGGAGCGCGGCCCTGAACATCATCCCCTCGACGACGGGAGCGGCGAAGGCCGTGGGCCTGGTCCTTCCCGAGATCAAGGGGAAGCTGACCGGCATGGCCTTCCGCGTGCCGACGCCGACCGTCTCGGTCGTCGACCTGACCTTCAAGACCGTCAAGGACACGTCGTTGGACGAGCTCAAGGCGGCGGTGAAGAAGGCCTCGGAAACCTACCTCAAAGGGATCATGGGCTACACCGACGACGAAGTCGTCTCCTCGGACTTCATCCACGACGCGCGCTCGTCCATCTTCGACGCCGGGAGCTGCATCGAGCTGAACAAGAACTTCTTCAAGCTCGTCAGCTGGTACGACAACGAGTGGGGCTACTCCTGCCGGGTTGCGGAACTAACCCGGCTTATGGCGTCAAAGATGCAGTAAGGGTTCCATTCAGGGTTCGCTTGAAATCGTCTCGTCGTTCGGGGTTCGAACGATTTCAAGAAGAGAAGACCGGACCTTCAAGAAAGATGGCTAAGCTTTCGGTCCGCGACCTGGACGTCAAGGGGAAGCGCGTGCTGGTGCGCGTGGACTTCAACGTCCCGGTGAAGGACGGCAAGGTCGCCGACGACACGCGCATCGAGGCGTCCCTCCCGACGATCCGGCACCTCCTCGAGAAAGGCGCGAAGGTCGTGCTCGTCTCGCACCTGGGGAGGCCGGAGGGGAAGGCGGACCCCAAGTACTCGCTCAGGCCCGTGGCGGCGCGGCTGGAGGAGCTGATCGGCCGAAAGGTCGCGTTCGGAGAGCCGGCCGGAGAGCTCAGCCTGCTCGAGAACGTCCGCTTCGATCCCGGCGAGGAAAAGAACGACGACGCGCTCGCGAAGAAGCTCGCCGGCTATGGCGACCTTTTCGTGAACGACGCCTTCGGCACGGCGCACCGCGCGCACGCCTCGACCGCCGGCGTCACGAAGTACCTGAAGCCCGCGGCGGCCGGGTTCCTCATCGAAAAGGAGATTAAGTACCTGGGCCAAGTGCTCCATGCGCCGGACAAGCCGTTCGTCGCCCTCCTCGGGGGGGCGAAGGTTTCCGACAAGATCCTCGTTCTGGAGCAGCTCGCCAGGAAAGTGGATGCGATCCTGGTGGGCGGCGGGATGGCCTATACCTTTCTCAAGGCGCGGGGGAGGCCGATCGGAGCCTCGAAGCTGGAGGCCGACCGGATCGACACGGCGAAAAAGATCCTGGCTTCCTCGCGCGTGGTGCTGCCGGTGGATCACGTGATCGCGGACAAGTTCGACGCGGCGGCGAAGACGAAGGTCGCGGACGACGTGCCCGAAGATTGGATGGGCCTCGACATCGGCCCCAAGACGGTCGAGCTTTTCAAGTCGCAGCTCAAGAACGCCAAGACGGTGCTCTGGAACGGCCCGGTGGGAGTCTTTGAGATGGGGCCGTTCTCCCGCGGCACGCGGGAGCTGGCCGAGTTCCTGGCGGGCCTGAAGGGCGTCACCACGGTGGTGGGCGGCGGCGACACGGCGGCGGCGGTCGAGAAGTTCGGCGTGGCCGGCCGGATGTCCCACGTCTCGACCGGCGGGGGGGCCTCGCTCGAATTCCTCGAGGGGAAGGAGCTCCCCGGCATCGCCGCGCTCACGGACCGCCGTTGACATCATGCCTCCATGATGCCATGATGGCGGCATGGGGACCGTTCGGACCCAAGTCTATCTGGACGTGGACCAGTACGAGTGGCTGCGGGCGGAGGCCTACCGGCGGCGGACGACTCTGTCGAAGGTCTTGCGCGAGGCCGTGATCGGGCTTCGGGACGGCGGGCGACCCGGTGGAAAACGGCTGGATCTGCGCAAGCTGAGCCGCTATGTCGGTTCCGTCAAGGGGGGGCCCCGCGACGTCTCCGTGAATCACGACCGCTACGCCTGGGGCGGTTAATGGCAAAGGTCTTCGCGGATACCTCCGCGCTCCTGGCGCTCGCCGTGGAGGGCGACCGGAATCACGCCCGCGCAGCCCGAGCTTTGGCCGGACTGGCCGAGTCTCAGTCAGCCCTGTGGACTTCCTCGTACGTCGTGGTCGAACACGTATCCATCCTCCAAAGCCGACGGGGGGTGGGGGCCGTTCGGGCCTTCGTGGACCATATGTTGCCGCAACTCGAGGTCCATTGGGTCGACGAAGCCTTGCATCGAGAGGCCTTGGACCTGCTCCTCGCCGTGGGGAGGCGGAGAGTGAGCCTCGTCGACTGCGCCTCGTTTGTCCTGCTTCGCCGCGAGCGCGATCCCCAGGTCTTCGCGTTCGACCCCGATTTCGAGGCCGAAGGGTTCCGCGTCCTCCCTTGAATTGAATACCGTCCCATTCCTCAACGCCGCGGCGGCGAAACGCGTCCCAGGCAAAGGGCGAGCGCAAAGAGCCCGAGGGCCAACCACGACACCGACGGCCGAGCACTGATCGAGCCGCCGCACTTGTCGTTGATCCAGGCGTCGCCGTTGGCGCCCTCGCGGGAGGCGGGCAGCGCCCCCGGCCCGGGCCCCGGCACGGGGGGCGGAGGCGCGGCGGCGGTGACGACCACGTTCACGTCGGCCGTCGTCTGGCCGAAGACGTCCACCCCGTCCTGCACCATGCTCCAGCGCGACAGGTACGTCCCGGGCGTCGCCGGGGCGGTGATGTAGAAGGAGAACGTGACGGTCTGCCCCGGCGCGATCGAGTCGCCGGGCGCCAGGTAGGCCCGGTTGATTCCCCAGGTCGTGTTGTCCCGGGGTCCCCTGGAGGTAAGCCGATGCTGAGCCGCTTCCGTCCAGGTCGTCGTGCCGGTATTGCGCAGGGTCACGGAGACGGAAGTGCTTTGTCCGGCGGACATCGTCGTGGGGATGCTCTGCGAGACGAATTGCGCGTCGTTGGCGCCGGCCGGCGGAGGGGGCGGCGGAGGCGGCGGCGGGGGGGGAGGCGGCGGCGCCGCCGTCACGGTGACGTTCACGTCGGGGGTGGTCGCGTCAAATCCGCCCACCGCGTCGTTGGCGACGCTCCAGCGGGAGAGGTACGTCCCGGCGGCCGCCGGCGCCGTCACGGTGAAGGAGAAAGCCTTCTGCTGCCCCGGCGCGATCGAATCCCCGGCCGCCAGCGGCACGCGGTTCGTCGTCCAGGTGGTGTTGTCGTACGGGCCGCGCGAATTGAGGCGGTAGCCGGCCCCCGGGGTCCAGGTCGTCGTGCCGTCATTCCGCATGGTCACGGTGACGGTGTAGTTCTGTCCCGCCGCCATGGTCGTGGGGATGTTCTGCGAAACGAAGGCCGCGAGATCCGTCCCCGCCGGAGGCGGCGGGGGCGGAGGAGGAGGGGGAGGAGGCGGGGCGCCGGTCACCGAGACGTTCACATCGGGGGTCGTGGCGTCAAATCCGCCGACCGCGTCGTTGGCGACGCTCCAGCGGGAGAGGTACGTCCCGGCGGTCGCGGGCGCCGTCATGGTGAAGGAGAAGGCCTTGTCCTGGCCCGGCGCGATCGAATCGCCGGCGGCCAGCGGGACGCGGTTCAGGCCCCAGGTCATGTTGTCGTAGGGGCCGCGGGAATTGAGGCGGTAGCCCCCGGCCGACGTCCAGGTGGTGGTGCCGCTATTGCGCATCGTCACCGTGACCGCGTAGGTCTGCCCGGCGGTCATGGTGGAGGGAACGTCCTGCGACACGAACGTCGCCGCGTCCGTCGCCGCCGGGGGCGGAGGCGGAGGAGGCGGCGGCGGGGGTGGAACGCCCCCGACCTGAGTGCGGAGGTAGGCGATCCGCCTCGTGTACCAGTCCTTGAGCTCCGTCACGGCCGCGTCGAACTCCGCGTTGGTGATGCCGTCCGTGTCGGATTCCGACTGCCCCTTCAGCGGGTCCTGGTAGGCGTGGTCCCGGATCTGGCTGTAGATCGAGTCGATCCGGGAGTGAATGCCGGCAACCGGTCCGTCCAACACTTCGCGGATCTTCGCTCTCAGCGTCGCCATGGCCGTGGCGTCGCTTTGGATCCAGGCCGTCATCTTCACTTTTTCAAAGTTGTAGTCGATGGGCACTTCTTCGGACGGGATGCCGTTCACGTCGCCGGGCGATTGGGAGGCACCGGGATCCCACTTGATGATCTCGAGCTTGTCCGTGGCCGCGAGGTGGTACCAGTAATGGTTGTTCGTCCCTCCGAACCGGTAGTAATGCGAGACGTCGTCGCCGTCCCCGATGACCTTGACGATCGCCAGGTGGCGGAAGAACGAGTCCAGGTTGATCCTCGCCTGGAGCTCCGCGCGGATCTGGCCGGAGAAACTGACGATGTTGATGAGTTCTACGAGGTCCGTATAGTCGGAGGGATTGTTGGTTTCATTCCACCAGAAGCCTGGAATATAGTCCGTCGGATTCGCCCCTTGCCAGTCGTAGGCGGGGGGGCCCTGCCACCCGTTCGGCTTGCAAAGATTTCCCGCGTCCTCATTCCACCGGTAGCGCACGAAGTCCTTTCGGACAGGCTCCTCGACCGTGTAGAGCCCCTTGAACTCGAATCCCGATCCGGTATCGACGTTGACTCGCGCGTGAGAGGCGCGCGAGGCCGGGTGGCCCATCGCGCGGAAGACCCCGTAGGCGACGCGGTCGCGCATCAGGGCGGGGTCGGTGTTTCCGATCATGGAATCGAGCTTGATGCGGTTGACGCCCTTCCACGTCCGGCCCGGCGTGCCGGGGCCCGGCGGGTTCGCGTGCTGGAACTCGTTGAAGCTG
>Ga0187892_10008370_pt1 | contig 14189 bp, 12 predicted proteins | sample MA1701073metaG_FD_139345 | JGI IMG/M metagenome (GOLD analysis project Ga0187892, IMG submission 139345) | Bio-ooze microbial communities from a basaltic lava cave in the Kipuka Kanohina Cave System on the Island of Hawaii, USA - MA170107-3 metaG ... | reverse complement strand
TGGGGCTTCTTGCGTTACGGGTGCCGATCTGAAAAGGAGGCTTGAAATGATACTGAAGTCAACGATTCTGACTCGCCTTATGGTCTGGCATTGGACCCTGGTTGGAGCCGCGGCCTCCGGGTTACTGGTGTTTTCCGTGGCCACAGGCTATCCACCTGCAACTCTGCTCCGTGCCCAGACGGCGCCACAGGCGGCTACACTGGTGCGCGAAGGCGTAGTCGTGCCTCAGCGCCAGATATTCTTCAAGAGTGCGCTGTCCGAAGACAAGCAGAGAGAGATTTTCGAAAAGCTGAAAGAGGCTCCCGAGGTCAGCATTAACCTCGAAAACAAGCCCGACTCCCCGGTGACTGTGGTACCACCTTGCGCTCGGTTGAGTTCTGGGAGGAACCAGGATCAGCCCCGGCCTACGCCTTCCAAGTTGCATTTCAGGTTTCAAACACGACGAGCCGCCTCATCAAGCACGTTAGCTTCAGTCTTTTCTTCCCAGAGCAGGGCCAGCTGCCGTCCGGAGGCAGTTCTGTTGTGTTCTTCTCGCGCACGATTGAACCATTCGGAAAAGTGGAAATGTCGTTTCCTCCGGCAAACGACTTGATTGCCGCAAGAGAAAGGCCAGAAACCCTTACACTTCGAATAGATGGTGTAGGGTTTGAAGACGGATCAGGCTGGGGTAATCTGCCACCCAAGGCGCCCCCGGCTGGTTCACAAGCCGCTGGAGCACCTTCGCGAGTGCGAGTCGGAGGAGCCGTTCAGAGTTGGAACCTGATTTCTCAGGTGGCTCCCATCTACCCGCCGCTCGCCAAACAAGCCCGCATCCAAGGCGAGGTGGTCCTGGAAACACTGATTAGCCGAGAGGGTGACGTTACCAATCTCAAGGTTGTGAGCGGGCATCCACTGCTGGTTGACGCTGCGCTCACGGCGGCTCGTCAATGGAAGTACAGGCCAACTCTACTCAACGGCCAGGCCGTGGAAGTGGTTTCCCAAGTCACAGTGCCGTTCAAGCTAGAACCCTAGAACCTATGAACCTTTAGTGGTGAAGCCCAGTCGGAAACAGGCGAACGGTTCTTCGTCCAGTTTCCTGAACGCATCAAGTTAATCCTCTGACGCAACGCAGCGCCGTTTGCTCTGCCTACTCCTGCCCCAACTGGGAACTCCTGCAAGATTCTCCCATTGAGTTTGGCAGAGCGCGACTCAGCAGGCAACTGAATAGGCGAGATCGCTCATCCTTAGACGCATGGAAAGCTATATTGGAAAGAGGAGGAGCTCATGCCAGCCAAACAGAGGGTGCTTCTTGCAGTCTTGAATTCGTCCGTTCTTGCCCTTGTTCTGGGAAGCGCACTAGCTCAGGAAGGCGCGAACCCGAGGGTCTACATTTCGGATAGTCAATCGTGGCAGACGTCGGGCGGATTTGGCGGTAGCCGTGACGGGATTGCGGGCGCCAGTAGCGGCGGGGCGCGGCCTCAAACGGCGGAAATCATTAAGACATTCAACGAGAAATGCCCGAACTGCACAGTCACCGGGAAAAAGGAGAAGGCCGATTACGTTGTCATCCTGGAACACGAAGGGGGAAAGGATCCATTCAGCAGGGACAACAAGTTTGCCCTTTTCAACAAAGACGGCGACGTCATCAAGAGTGGCTCGACCCGGAGTCTGGGAAACGCCGTTAAGGAAGCGTGCCGCATCATCATGAACGATTGGAGAGCACCGGCCTCCCAGAAGGAAACCTCGGCTAGCAGACCAGAAAAGACAGATTCTTGATTGTCCCGTTAAACTCTCCTCACCACTAGGATCGTCCTAGGCGAGCATCCACCCGGACAAGAGACCAGCGTGCGGAGCCAGCCAACTGGCTCCGCTCGTAGTCATGGCCATCACAGACGATCTACCTGATCTTCGAGTAGTCCGTTGCTTCCAGGTAGATTGAATCCACCTTGGCCGTCAGCACCCCGTTGACTTCAGACTCCTGTTTCACTTTCACCCATTCCGGGTCTTTCCGAAATCCTTCCCACGCCTTCTTTGCCGCCTCCCGATTTGGGTACGCGAGAACATAGACCAGCGTGTTCTTTGACAGCGGCTCATCCAGTGGTTTCCAATATCCAACATTGGTCATGCCGTGCTTTTCAAAGATCTTCGTCGTGTGGTTTCGAAACCGGGCATGAAGAGCATCAATTTTCCCCTCGTTGGCCGTGTAGGTTCTGATCTCGAAAACTCTTCCCTTGGCGGCGGCATCCGCTGAGGTTGTTTTGCCAACCCAGACACCTGCCACAAAGATCACGAGCACGGCGCTGCATTGAATCAGGATTGTTTTCATAGTGTCCTCTTTTCTCTCGTTAAGGTTTTCGCTCTACTCCTACATACACCCAACCAGAAACCTTCTGACCCTTCTCGGCGATTAGCAGATGCGCCTCTTTCTCCAGACCCTTGGCGTACAGGTTGTGGGCATCCGTTGAGCAGGTCTGGTTCTCCATGCAGAAGAATGCCTTTCCTGGCGGTGTGTACACCACCATGTGCGTGAACTCCGGCGATCCCCTTAAGCTCACCTTAATCCCTTTGTCCCGGACTTCGTAGCCTGGAACGCGCTCTGGCGTCAGCCCCCAGTAGACATCGTCGAGTTTCAACGCCTCCAGCGACACCGGTTCCCGCAAGTCATAAGGTGCTCCCGCCAAGGCCGCCAGTTTTCCGGTAGGTAACAAGCCCTCGGCTTCCATGTGCTTCTGCGCCGGAACCCGAAGATAGGTGTCTGCGCGGCTGCCGAGAATCTGAAACCACGGGTGGAAAGCGAATCCAAAGGGAAGCCGCTTTGCGTCTTGATTGTCGACCGTGAACGTTAACTTCACGCCGTGTGCATCCAGAATGAAACGCAAACTGAGCCGATGCTTGATCGGAAAAAGCTTGAAGTCCGGTTGAGTCGAGTCCCAATCCAGATAGGTCTCCATCGAAGCCGACTTTGCGTCTGCCGATATCGCGCCCGCCCGCCAAGGCAGCTTGTGAACGAGGCCATGTATAAAATGAGTCCGCTCGTTCGCTGGGAAGGTATAGGTCTGCCCATCAAACGTGAACTTGCTGTCGCGCACGCGATTTGGTGTTGGGAACAACACGGGAAAACCGTATCGCAGACTCGGCGTGGTTCCCCACTCTGCCGGCGGCACCAGCAGCTCAGTGCCACCAATCTTAAGTGAGTATAAGTTGCTGCCAGCTTCCGGAGCGACACGTGCCTCAAGATTGCGTGCTGCATCACCTGGGTCGGTGTACTTCAAGACAGTGACGCCCCACCCAGTTTTGGGTTCGCGTTCCACCGCGGCACTAAAGAGTTGCTTGTTCATTTTGTTTGCAGGAGAGGGATTCTTGTCTTTGCCCTGCAAGCCGGCCTGCAAACACAGCAACAGAGCAAAGGCGGCGCTGCAACGCCACGCTGTACGCACCATTCGAAGGTTCCTCTTTCAAAATAGCGGCCATAATAGCATGAGTTCAAAGCACCTCTTTCCGAATTCTATGTAGGGCCGACCAGGCTTTCGAGGTCGGCTCCTATACAGTCCCCCTGGAGCTGTGAAAAAATTGAATCCGGACAATCCTGACCCATCACAGTTCTGAAGCTTCAGCCGAAAACGCGCGCGGAGCGCACGTTCCACCTGATGGAGCGGGCGCGTGGGACCGCCGTCCCCCTGCGCACGCTACTTGCCGGAAGGAGCCGATTTTAAATTTTTTCACAGCTTGCCTTAACAAAGGGGGAAGGAAGGCGAAGCGACAGCGGTCGCGGAGCCTTCAGGGGGTTGTCTTGGTTGGGTTTAGGAGCAGCACACGCGGGACGAAGAGCTCCCTCGACAATCGATCGATTCTCGACAGAGACGAAGCACTCCCCCACAAATCCCTTGCCGCGCGCTTTTGCGGCACCCTATAATCTCGCGACTGCGCAGCCCTTCAACCCTGATGCCCACTGCTTTTCTGCATGGAAGCCAAGGTGGCGACTGAGCACCGAGATCTTCAAGCTTCGCTGCGACGACGCAACGGTCCGTTGAGCGAAACATCCTATCGCTTGCGTGGAGACCTTTTCCGCGCCGGTCGTGATCCGGAGAACGACCTCGTCATCGAGGGCCCTGAAGCTGCCATCGTTTCCTCCCGCCACCTGGAGATCCGTCGCGCTGAGAACACGTTTCGGCTCGTGGATCTCGACAGTACGAATGGCACTTATCTGGACGGGCAACGCGTGACCGAAGCTCTGCTCCACAACCATGCCCTGATTACGATGGGCCCGGGCGGACCGGAGTTCCAGTTCGAGCTCGAAGCGGCCAGCGAGACCGACTTAAACCAAACACTCCGCCTGCCCGTCACACCCGCACAGCTGCCTTCACAACCTGTCGGTCAGGTTTCGATTGTATTACCAGGCGCCTCAACCGGCAAACAAGACGAACTCCTGAAAGAAGCTGTGAAGCGCGCCCGCCAGGCGAGGCGTTCCGGCATCGGTGGTCAAACCAGCCTCATCATGCGGGACATGTTGGATAAGGCGCTCCACCGATCGAGTCGAAAATTCAAGATCACCATCGGCGCCCTGGTCTTTGCATTGCTGGGTGTCAGTGCGTACGCAGGCTGGACCATTCAGAACCTCAAAAAGCAGAAGACTCAGATTGATGTCGAGATCAATCAAGTTGAAGCGGAGCTGCAGTCTGCCGGTGACGATCCAAAGCGAGTCGATGAACTTCTGGAAAAGCTCAACGGCTACCAGCAGCAGGCGCTCACGATGCAGAAAACGTTGCTATACCGGCTCGGCGTGCGCAGCGAGGAACAGGATTTCGTCGAGTCGGAGATTAAAGCTCTGCTTAAGGAATTTGGCGCGGAGGAGTACAGCATTTCGAAAGAGTTTACGGAACAAGTGCGGCGCTTCATCCGGCAGTATCAGGAGCGCGATCGCCCGCACATGGAACGGGCGCTGGGACGCTCGCGCAAGGAATTGGAAGCTGTGCGGAAGCAATTGGAGGCCGACAAGCTACCCCCCGACCTCGCCTATATGGCTCTGGTTGAAAGTGCCTTCATCGGCGGCAGCACGAGTTCGGCCGGGGCCGCGGGATTGTGGCAGTTCACGCCGGCCACTGCGAAGGCCTATGGCCTGAAGGTGGGCGAAGGCATTGACGAACGGCTGGACGCAAGAAAATCCACTGCAGCCGCGGGCCGGTATATGCGCGAATTGATCCTGGACTTCGGATCTGGAAGCTCGGTCATGCTGGCTTTGGCGGCTTATAATTCAGGGCCTGGTAAAGTAAAACGGGCCATTCGCACGGTGGCGGATCCCATCAAGCAGCGCGACTTCTGGTACCTTTACCGCACCAAGGCCTTGCCGCCAGAAACTCGCGCGTACATACCCAAGACTATCGGTGTGATCATCATCGGACGACACCCAGCGCGGTTCGGCTTTTCGTAGCCCGGACAGAAACAAACCGCCAAGGCGCAAAGAAAGCTAAGAAGGCTTACCCTTTCTAACGATTACATTTACTGGGGTTGGAATCCAGCGTACTCGGGAATTTTGAACAGGGAAGAACAATTTCTTCAGGCTCGAGGCTTGTTATTTGGCGTCCTCGGCGCCTTGGCGGTTAAAATCTTTGTCCATGCTTCAGAAACTTGGCCGGTATGAAATCATTGAAGAACTTGGCCGGGGCGCCATGGGCGTCATCTACAAAGCGAAGGATCCGGTGATTGGCCGCTATGTTGCCGTCAAGACCATCCGCTTGGGAGACTTCACCGATTCCGCCCATGTAGCCGAGCTGCATTCGCGTCTGATGCGCGAGGCTCAGTCGGCCGGGGTCCTTTCTCATCCGAACATCATCACCATCTTCGACGTCGGCGAAGAAGCCGGCCTGGCTTATTTCGCCATGGAGCTGGTGGAAGGCGCGACGCTCGAGCACATCGTTGAAGGTGAGCAGCGTCTGGACGAATCCGCCATTGTCAGCATTGCGCGCCAAACGGCCGACGCGCTTGGCTTTGCGCATCAACGTGGCATCGTGCATCGGGACATCAAACCCGCCAACATCATGCTCACGCAGGACGGTCGCGTCAAAGTGGCCGATTTCGGCATCGCCAAAGTCGGTTCCACCAAGATGACCCAGACGGGCATGCTGCTGGGATCACCCAGCTACATGGCCCCGGAACATTTTCTTGGCCAGCCTTTGGACGGACGGTCCGATATCTTCGCCCTCGGCATCCTGCTCTACGAACTCATCACGGGACAGCCCCCCTTCTCGGCAGAAAATCTGGGAACGCTCAGCTATAAGATCGTGCATGAAGACCCTCTGCCACCCATCAAGCTCAAACCGGGCATGAACCCCAAGCTGAACGCTTTGGTTGTCCAGGCTCTGGCGCGCGATCCTGCAGCCCGTTTTCAAACGGCTGAGGAGATGTGTGCGGCGCTGGATACATTGGACATCCCACGCGTAGGAACAAAGACCGAACGGATCGAGCCGTTACTTGTCCGAACGGTCGCGGTGGCTGTGCCTGTCAGGAAGCGGGGAGGAAAGGGTCTTTGGTTTTTGGTTCTTCTCTTGTTGCTCACGGGCGCCACTGCTGGAGTGGCCATTCTTTATCCTGAAGAGTTCAAGCGAACGTTCCGTCTCGCCAAGGCAAAGCTGCAGCCGTGGATCGATCGTGTCAAACAGACTGCTTCAGGCCAGCAGCCGGAACCTCAAACGCCGGTGCCGGAAGCTCCGGCAGGACCGCCACCGACGGCCAGTGAAACGGCCAGTAGCGGGACGGAGGAAGCCAAGCCTTCCGAGACCCCAGCCAACCCTGTGGAAACTCCAGCCGAGTCGGCGGTGGCACCGCCCGCAGTGGCTGTGGAGCCTCCCTCATCCGCCGGACCTGAGGATGCGCCGCCGAGTTCGAAAGCGACATCACCAGCGATTTCCAAGCCGACTCCGACGCCGACAAACGCTGCGGCGACAGTGCCTGGCATCATTCAGGTGACTTCCAGTCCTTCGGGCGCTGAGATCATTTTTGACGACCGGCAGAACAGCGCCTGGACCACGCCTTTTACCTTTCAAAATGTTTCCAAGGGGCGGCACACGCTCGAAGTTCGAAAGACAGGTTATGTCACCGAAAGGCGCATCGTGGTTCTGCTCGGAAACGAAAGCCAACGAGTGAGCGTGCTGCTGGCAATGGCGGCGGGCGTGCTGAAAGTGAGCACGGTGCCCGGAGGTGCGAGCATCTATGTCGATGGTGAATTGAAGCGTGAAGTCACACCGGCCAGCCTGAAGATTCCCGCTGGAGCGCGACGCATTCTGCTGCGGAAGGAAGGCTATCGGGATGTCGAGCAAGTCCTCGAGATCGAGGACAATTCCATTACCACTCTGAACCAGCAGTTGGCCCCGGCACCGTAAGTAGGGGAACAGAGCACAGCAACACCTAGGGTGTGCTGCCTCTCAAGCACACCGTCTGTCAGGCTAACGGGCAGGTGAGAGAAAATGATCAGACACGGATCACACAGAAAACACTGATAACGCGTGAGCACCCTGAGGAAGTCTCAAAAATCCGCGTTCATCCGTGTTTATCCGTGTCCTGCATCTCCCTTTCATTCCTTCAGAATCTGATCCAAGAGTTTATCGTGTCTTTCCATGATCACGATCTCGCAAAGGCTGTGTCTCGCAGCCCTGACCTCTGAGAGCTGAGCAGTCTCAGAGCGTGTCTTAAAACCTAGCTGGCGGGCGCGGGCTGAGGGTCGGCAGGAACCCTCGTCATTCCGGCCAAGCGCAGCGCGAGCCGGAATCCAGGCTGGATTCCCGCTTTACGGGAATGACAAACCGAGGCACACCGGGTATGGGTTCCCGGGCCACTCCGGCTCATCGGGTTTTCAGACACGCTCTCAGTTCCACACACCCAGAGGAGCCTTTTGCGTCAGAGAGGCTCGAACGCCGCGCTCCTACCGCTTCGGCGCAACTGCCCGCAGTACCGGATAGAACTGCGTAAACACGTTGTCCGTCGCAGCTTTTTGGTCATGGCAAGACCAGCAGCGATTTTTGGGGAACGGCTGTGCTTTGCTCACAGGCTTACCATCCGGGCCTTCGAAGCTGAAGTACGCCCACTCTTCAGCGAAGCGCTTGCTGTCTTTCACTGTTGCCTCCAGCGCAACAAACTCGTTCTGGTAGGACCCCTGCAATCTCGGCTCTTTCTTCACACCGGCACTCGCCAGTTCTAAAACCAGGATGGTGCCGTCGGGAAACTTGCCGCTTCTGGCAAAAGCCTTGTAGCTGGATGGATTGATGTAGACGTTGTGGTAGAGCCCAAGGTCGGCCGCGGGCTTGTCAGCACCATCGGGATTTTCCTTGTAGCTGAGCCCCAGAGAGCTGCCCACAAAAATCCATTCCCGGTACCCCTCCGGCCTGAGCAGGGTATCTTTGCCTTCAAAGCGAGCGGGGGACGCGTCTTCGGCGCGGAACCAACCCGCACACGCGAAGGCGGCAACCAAGGCAAGACACAAAGCACGTGCAGCACGTTTCATAGCGCGGTCTCCTTACACAGTCTCGTCGAGCAGGCATTCCAAATTCGGTGTGCTATACTACCACCGTTTCAGACAGTCGTTCATCTTCAGCGGATTCGAGGTGCAGAATGGAGAAGGAAGAAAGCGGATTCAAAGTGGCCGACCGGCGGCTGTTTACTGCGGACGGCGATCTGCGCGATACCGAGCCCGAACCGGCATCGCTTGACGCAAGCATACCCACTTTGGATGCGTCTCCTGGAGTGGCTTCGCAACCAGAGCAAGACATGCCAATGACGTTTGAGACGTTGATATTCTCGCTCAGCACCACTGCCCTGCTTCAGTTGGGGATGGCTCCTCATCCCGAAACCGGAAAGCAGGAAAAGGACCTGCCAGGCGCCAAGCAGACCATCGACATTCTGGAAATCCTTCAACAAAAGACCCGCGGCAATCTGACGGCCGACGAAGGGCAACTGCTTGAAGAATGCCTCTACGACCTGAAGATGACGTATGTCAAAGCCCTTCAGGCCACCAAGCCTTAGTGCCCCCACAGCCGTCCCGCCCGCCGATGAAAATCTTGCACGATTACCGGCACTTCCCTTCCTCGAAACGAAGCTCGGTGACTATAGGAAATTTTGACGGGTTGCATCTCGGCCACCGACGGATTCTTGAAGATCTGATTCGGGCCGCAGCCGCTTCAGACACATGCTCCGTCGTGATGACGTTTTCGCCGCATCCTTTGCAGATCCTGCATCCCGGTAAAGCCCCGAAGCTGATCGTCCCAACCGAAGACAAGATTGCTCAAATCGAATCACTGGGTATCGACTATCTGCTGCTCGTAAAGTTTGACGAGGCCCTTTCCCGGCTGAGCGGCGAGGGGTTTATACGCGAGATTCTGGTGGGCTCACTGAAAGTTCAACACGTTTTCGTCGGGCACAACTTTGTGTTTGGCCACAAGCGCTCAGGCAATGTTGCGTTGCTGCAAGCTCTGGGCCGAGAATATGGCTATACCGTTCACGTCATCCCTCCCGTCGAAGTGCGTGGCAGCCGCGTGAGTAGCACCTGGATTCGAGAGTTGATTCGATCGGGTCGGATCAGCCAGGCCAATCGCCTGTTAGGACGCTACTACAGCCTTCAGGGACGCGTGGTTTCCGGCCAGGGTCTGGGCAGAACGGTTCTGTTCCCTACCTTGAATCTCGAAGCCCAGAACGAAGTTCTACCGGGAAATGGTGTCTACGCCACGCTGGCCCTTTTCGAAGGGAGAAGCCACACGGCAGTGACCAACGTCGGCACGCGACCGACCGTTTCCGGAACCAGTTTGTCGGTTGAGACCCATCTCCTGGAGCATACGCCAGAGGCGCCACCCTCCACCCTGGAGCTGCAGTTTCTACACCGGCTCCGGGATGAACGAAAATTCCCCTCGGTGGACGAACTGAAAAAACAAATTACTAAGGATATCCAGCGCTCCAAGCGTTTTTTTGGATTGCTTCACAAGCTGCGGCAGAGGCGCTAGCCCGCGCGGTTGCAAGGCGAGGACCTCGAGTTGGTCATTTTTTCAAACTGACACAAACCAGGCTGTTCTCATTTCTCACATAGAGACGTCCTTGTGCCAGAGCGGGATAAGCGCGGACGGTACCCACAATGATCTGAGCCTTGGCCACCGGCTGAAATGCCTTCGGAACAGCGGCCGCAATCAGCAATTCCCCGCTCTCCTTCAACACCAGCAGATGCTCGCCTGCCAACGTGAGCGTTCCTGCTCCAAAAGAGTCAACGCTCCACATCACCTTTCCTGTCTGAAGCTGCACGCAACGCAGACTCGGTCCGTGCTCCTGACGGCCATGAAACCCGTACAGGAAGCCGTTGTGAGCGACGCTGCTGGCATAGTGATTGGATAGCGCGTCATCCGACGCCCACACCTTCTTGACGGCAGAACCGGTGACCTGCAGCAACACAGCCCCGGTTTGATAGCTGGCAGAAATGAAGACGAGATCGCCGACGACAAGCGGCGTGGCTGCGTTCACAGAAGCTTGCATACGGGCGCGCCAGAGAAACTCGAATCGTATGACTCCGCTAGCCGGATCTACGCCGACCAGCCCATTCCGCGTGAAGCAGAACACAGACCGCAATCCGCCCAAGGTCGCCGCCACCGGCGAGGAATAGCTGGCTTCGTCACGCGACACCGCCCACATCACCTTGCCTGTCTCCCGGTCAAAAGCCACCAACCCGGAAGGCTTTGAGCCTCCAATATTGAGCAGAACAGCGCGTCCTTCGACGAGCGGAGAGCATGCAGCGCCGAAAAAACCTTTGCGAACGTCGAACTGCTGGTGCGTCTCGACAGTCCACAACTTCTTCCCGGTGGCAAAGTCGAGACTGTGAAGGACGCCCTCGGCCCCGAACGTGTAAACGCGCCCGGAAGCAATCGAAGGGGTCGAACGTGGACCCTCGTCGAACCCGAAATCATCGCGGTAATGTGTTCGGTAGTCGAAGCGCCAATGTTCCTTACCGGTCGCAGCATCCAGACATTCGACGGTCTCTTTGTCACCCACGCGATGAAACAGAATCAGCTTGCCTTCTGCTACAACCGGCCCGCTGAAGCCCTGCCCGATCGTTTTCTTCCAAACCACCGGCGGACCCGCCTTTGGGAGGACAGTTGTGAGGTCATTGCCGGCATATTTGCCGTTCCGCGTCGGTCCCAGGAACTGCGGCCAGTCCTGCCCGTATGCGATTGGAGTTGGTCGGACCAGAGAAAAAAGAAGGATGATGGTGAGAATCAGGTAGCGCAAAGTCTTCTGTAGCCGCCGACGTGAGAGGCGACTCTCCAAGGGAACACAAGTCCCGCTAACAAACGAAAGCTGTGCAAGACTTGAAACTCAACAAAAAAGTCGGCTCCCCTCACCCAACGTGGGAGAGGGGAGCTGTGAAAAAATTGAAAATCGGCTCGTTCCGGCAACGAACGTGCGCAGGAGCGCCCGCTCCACCCAGGTGGAACGTGCGCTCCGCGCGCGTTTTTCGGCTGTGGATTCAGAACCGTGACATGTCAGGATCGTCCCATTCAATTGTTTCACAGCACCAGGGAGTAGCGGTTTCGCAGAAACCGCGCGATGGTTGTCAGTCCTCCGATCTACGAAACCTTCGAGTACCGATTGGCACGGTTCAGCACGACTGCATGTCGAACTATCTTACTTCTGACCAGCCGGCTTGACAGGTGCCGGCTTAAGACCGTGATAGGGCGCATCCAGCTTGAATGTTCCCTTCCACGGATTTGGTATCGGCAGTCCCAAGGTCCAATGAATGCCGTTGATCACCAGCTGCTGCACAGCCTCCACCTTGAAGTCTTCCGGGTGCCCTAGTGTCGTAAAAAACACTCGCCCACCAAACTTGTTCTTCCAGGTCCACGCCACCGGATTCTCCTGTGCGAGCTTGTTCGGATTGACGGCTTTGCCTTGCAGTAACCACACCGCGTCTGCCGGTGGCCAGTTGGGCCTCACTTGGTAAAGCCACGACCGGACGTGAAAGGGACCCGTCACGCCCTGCAGCACGGGATGCCCAGCCGCAGCAGGAACAACCGATACGTCGGTACTGGATTCATGGCCGTAATGGGTGTGGCCATCCTTGCCCCAACCCGGGGGAGAGCCGAAAGCATCGGCGCCGAAAGCGTTCCATTGTTCCAATTCATGACCTTTCGGGTAGTTGAAGGCATGTGAGCTGGTGCGAAACCCCATCACAGGCTTTCCAGAGTCGAGGTAAGCCTTGATATGAGCCACCTGCGACGCGGGAAGTTGTCGCCAGCGCAGAAAGAACACCGCCAGGTCTGCCTTGGCCAGCGCCTCCAGACCAGGAATATCCGTCTCGGAATCTTGATCTGGATACGCTTTCAGCACCGTCGCATTCATGCGATAGTTTTTTTCCAGTTCGCGTGCGAGAAGCGGCATGGTCTCTTCACCACTGTATTCGTGGTCGCCCGTGACAAACACCACGTGGGGCGTTGAACTGGAAAGCGTGACGCCGAGTGGTGCGAGCACTGCAATCGTCAAGCAAAACATTAGCAATGTGGCGTTCTGCATAGGTTCTCCAATTCCGCAAATGGGTTGGCAAAACCCCGATCGCCTCCCGGAGTTCGGCTCCCACGTTCAAATTGTCAAAGCTCGTCATTCCCGCGAAAGCGGGAATCCAGGGTTTTCGGCACTGGCTGGATTCCTGCTCGCGCGCGAATGACAGATAACCACCAGGTTTCCTGGCTGTTGTGCCTTCGAGAATTGCCGCTATGCGACCGCCCTCGCTATAACCTGTCCCCTGTAACCTATTCACTCGCCCGCAGGTCATAGCACAGAAGGCGCGGCGGTTCGCCGTTCAGCAGCCCCCGCGAGTTCTGGCAGACATAGAGTAGCCCGCGACTCAGCACCGGCAACGTCCAGCTCTCGCGCGCTGCAAACAGCCAAGTTCGCGAGATTTCCCGGTATCCCTGCGGAGTGATCTCAAGCCGAAGCAGATGACCCAATTCGCCCAGACAGAGAACGCCTCCGTCGGCCCAAAGCAACGAGCCGCGAAACGTTCCCAGGATCTGTTTCTGTGGCGATCCATTGCGCCGAAACGTTTCCTGCCACTCAGGAGAAACACGCCACATGATTTTTCCGCTGGCTAGCTCGACACAGGTTAGCGCCGCATCGGGTTCGTTGCGCCCGTCAAAGCCGTAAAGATAACCATTACGATGAATGGGCGTGTTCCAATGCAACCCGAACTCTTGCGTTGTCCAGACTACTTTGTGACCGCCGTTGGGCAATAGATCCAGCAGTGCTCCTCCCGTTTTGTAGCTTGCTGAAACAAACACCTGGTTGCCGATCGCCACCGGGCAGGAAGCATTCACCGACTCGTAACTGCGGCTGCGCCAGGGAAATTGAAAGTCGATCGCGCCCGTCAGTGGATCAATGCTCAGCAAACCTCCCGTTGGCGGCTGACTTTCGCCCCCCGCAAAAACCAGGAGACGCCGCTTGCCGTGCACCATAGCCGGCACCGGTGAAGCATAGCTGGCGCCCCAGACCTCGCCCGCACCCCACAACATCTTGCCGGAGCGCTTGTCAAAGGCTGCCACACAAGGCCCGCCGGGGGCACCCACATTAATGATGAGGGAGTCCCCCTCGATGAGCGGCGTCGAGGCTACTCCAAAAAAGTCCTGCCGCACTTTGAACTCGGACGCAAGATCGCGCTTCCAGTACAACTGTCCCGTCTCAAGTTTAAGGCAGTGCAGCTTGCCTTCAGCGCCCATTGTATAAATCCGATCTTCATCAATGACAGGGCTCGCACGGGGTCCGTTGTTGTATCCGTATCGATCTTCGAATTGAGTCGGGTAGCTGAACTTCCAATAGCGAGCCCCGGTCTCGGAGTGAAGACATTCCACGATCTCTTCACTCCTCACCCGGTGCAAGTATACGAGCCGCTCGCCTGCCACCGCCGGCGAGCTGTAACCAGTTCCCTTGCGCATTTCCCAAAGGAGCGTTGGGCCGCTTGCTGCCCAGCTTTTCAGCAGCTTAGTTTCCGAGGAGACCGCGTTGTGCGTCGGACCCAGAAACGTCCTCCAATCGTGGGTCACGACTCCGCGTGGCAAAGGCTTGGGCCTGGCGTGAACTTTCACATCCGGATGCGGCGTGGTTGCCGGCGGTTCCATCCGGGAGAGTTTTTCAAGGCGAGGCACTGCCGGATCGGTGAAAATCCGAGGTTTACCCTGCTGGGTCGTTGCCTGTGG
>Ga0187892_10008369_pt1 | contig 14190 bp, 12 predicted proteins | sample MA1701073metaG_FD_139345 | JGI IMG/M metagenome (GOLD analysis project Ga0187892, IMG submission 139345) | Bio-ooze microbial communities from a basaltic lava cave in the Kipuka Kanohina Cave System on the Island of Hawaii, USA - MA170107-3 metaG ... | reverse complement strand
TGGATCGCTCGACGGACTGCCTCAGTCGTTGTGGCGCTGCCGTGAAGAATTTGCCCCATAGTGCAATCCTCCATTCAAGAGACAATAATGCACCATCAAAACCCGGGACCAAACACCTAGTTCGTAAGGAAATCAACGCATTTGGGTGCGGGTAAATTGCCCCAGGGCATAATCGGCACCGTCGAGGTTGAATTTTCCGGGCTACCTTCAATCAGCTTGTCGGTGAAGCTGAGATAGACGAGCACGTTGCGCTTGGCATCGCAGCCGCGCACGATTTGCATCTTCTTGAAGAACAGGGAGCGGCGCTGGCGGTAGATATCCACGCCCTGCTCGAACTTCGCCTTGAAGGTGATGGGGCCGATCTGGCGGCAGGAAAGCGAGGTCTCCGAACGCTCCTCGGCAAAACCGGCCCAGCCCTTCCAGCCACCGATTTCAGGAACCGTGAAATGGCAGGCCACCCCTTCAACGCCGGGATCGTCGATGGCATAGGTCGCAAGTTTGGCATCGGGCGACAACAGGCGCCACACGGTGGTGTTCTTGAAAATCAGCTCCGGATCGTCTGCCTCTTGAGCCAAAGCTGGGACGACAACCGTTGCCGCGACCGCGGCTGCGCAAAGAAATTTTCGCATGGGCAATCCCTCCATAGCGGCATCACATGGTGGGAAGCGGCGGCAATTCAAGCGTGTGCCCTGAGTGCGGCAAAGCCGTCGGTGAGGTCGGCGATCAGATCGGCGGGATTTTCGAGTCCGATGTGGAAGCGCAAACAGGGGCCGGTAGCGGCCCATTGGGTCGCCGTGCGATGCGGCTTGAAGGGCACGACGAGGCTTTCAAATCCACCCCAGCTTTCGCCAATAGCGAAGACTCGCAGATTATCCAGCATCGCGGCAAGCTGGGACCGGCTTGCCGGTTTCAGGATGACCGACAGCAAGCCGGAAGCTCCCGTGAAGTCGCGCTTCCACACTGCGTGACCGCGCGATTTCGAAAGGGCGGGGTAAATCACTTCCTCAACATCGCTTTGTTCGTCGAGCCAGGCCGCGACCGTCATGGCATTTTCCATGTGCCGTTTAAGCCTGACGTCGAGTGTTCGCAGGCCCCTCAACGCCATCGCCATGTCATCAGGGCCGGCGAACTGGCCGAGGGTCTCAAACCCTTCCTTGAAACGGGGCCAAACCGCCTTGGTGCACGTGACCGTTCCCAGCATCATGTCGGCATGGCCGCCGATGTATTTCGTCGCCGCATGAATGGACAAATCCGCGCCGTGCGTGAAAGCGTTGAAATAGTATCCCCCCGACCAGGTATTGTCGGCCGCCACGAGAATTCCATGACGGTGGGCTACGTCGGCGATCACCGGAATGTCCTGGACTTCGAGGGTTTGCGATCCCGGACTTTCACAGTAGATCATGCGCGTGTTGGGGCGGATAAGGTTGGCAATCCCCGCGCCGATCAGCGGGTCATAGTAGGTCGTTTCGATTCCGAGTCTCGAGAGCAGCGTGTCGCAAAGATGCCTTGCCGGGGAATAGACGGCGTCGGTCATAAGCAGATGGTCGCCAGCCTTCAGAAAAGCCAGCAGCGCTGCGCTGATGGCCGCCAGGCCCGAAGGGCCGGCCTTGGCCGCGTATCCGCCTTCCAGCATCGCAATGGCGCTTTCGAACGCCCGCGATGTCGGCGTTCCGCGCCGGCCATAGCTGTATTCCTTGTCGGGCGCGTGGAAATCCGCAAGCGTCGGAAACAGGTATGTGGAAGCGTGGTACACCGGCGGCGCAATGATGCCGTGCTGGGAGAATTCCCGCGCCGCGAGAACAAGCCGGGTTTCGGGGGAGAGTTTGGAAAGATCGGGTTTGATTTTTGACATGGCGCTGGGTAGCACGGGGATGAGTGCCGGGAAAGCGAGGGGGCTTGCGTCAGCCGCCCTTGTCCTCACCCTGAGGAGCCCGGCGCAGCCGGGCCTCGAAGGGCCTGCCTGCCAAACTTTCGGCTTATGCTTCGAGGCTCGCGGTTCCCGCGAACACCTCAGTATGAGGATAAAAAACGAGAAGAGGTTTCTGCCGATGCTTGAATCCGCCAAACGGGTGGCTGACAGAAAGGACTGGATGAAGGGTGCCTCCGGCGATTGGGAAATCGTCATCGGCATGGAGGTCCATGCTCAGGTTTTGGCCAAATCCAAATTATTCTCCGGCGCTTCGGCCGAATATGGCGGCGAGCCCAACGATCATGTGTCGCTGGTCGATGCCGCGATGCCCGGCATGCTGCCGGTGATCAATGAATTCTGTGTCGAACAGGCAGTGCGGACCGGGCTCGGCCTCAAGGCCAAAATCAACAAGCACTCGGTCTTCGACCGCAAGAATTATTTCTATCCGGACCTGCCGCAGGGCTACCAGATTTCCCAGTACAAGCAGCCCGTCGTCGGCGAAGGCGTCGTCCATGTGGAGGTCGATGGCGGCAAGTCCGTCGAGGTCGGCATCGAGCGGTTGCACCTTGAACAGGATGCCGGCAAATCCCTGCATGACCAGCATCCCTCCATGAGCTTCGTCGATTTGAACCGCTCCGGCTGCGCGCTCATGGAAATCGTGTCGAAGCCCGACATGCGTTCGGCCGCCGAGGCGAAAGCCTATGTGACCAAGCTTCGCCAGATCATGCGCTATCTGGGCACCTGCGACGGCAACATGGAACAGGGCAGCTTGCGCGCCGACATCAATGTCTCGGTGCGAAAGCCCGGAGCCGAATTCGGCACCCGTTGCGAGATCAAGAATGTGAACTCCGTCCGCTTCATGGGCCAAGCCATCGAGTACGAAGCCCGCCGCCAGATCGGCATTCTTGAGGACGGCGGCAGGATCGATCAGGAGACACGCCTCTTCGACGCCAGGAAGGGCGAAACCCGGTCCATGCGTTCCAAGGAAGAGGCCCACGATTACCGGTATTTCCCTGACCCAGATCTTTTGCCGCTGCAATTGGAAGAGGAGTGGATCGGAGGCATCGCAAAGACGCTGCCGGAGCTGCCCGATGAAAAAATTGCGAGATTCGTGATCGGCTATGGGCTTTCGCCCTATGACGCGACCGTACTGGTGGCGGAGCGCGCTTCCGCAGATTTCTTCGAGCGTGTGGCGAAGGGCCGAGAGGGCAAGATGGCCGCGAACTGGGTCATCAACGAGCTCTTTGGAAGGTTGAACAAAGAAGGAAAAACCTTTGAAAATACACCAGTTTCCGCTTCGCAACTGGGCGAGATCATCGATCTGATACAGGCCCGGGTCATATCTGGCAAGATTGCCAAGGAGGTCTTCGAGATCGTCTGGGCCGACGGCGGCTCGCCCGCCGAAATTGTCAAAAACCGGGGTCTTGAGCAGGTCACCGACATGGGCGCCATCGAAAAGGCGGTGGATGAGATCATCGCAGCCAACCCCGCCAAGGTGGAACAGGTCAAGGCCAAGCCCTCGATGCTGGGCTGGTTCGTGGGCCAGGTGATGAAGGCGACCGAGGGTAAGGCAAACCCCCAAGCCGTGAGCGACGAGCTGACCAAAAGACTCCAAATTAACCAATAAATTCAATTAATTGGTGCGTAATTTCCGTTTCTGCTGAATCTCAGCTATAGTCCGTGGGCTGAATTATCTGCGGGGACGGAGGACGGACATGGCAAAGACAGCCAAGAAGGCTGCGAAGAAGGCGCTTGTCAAAAAAGCGGCAAAGCCCGTGGCAAAAAAGTCCGCGAGGAAGAAATCCGCCAAATCCTCGGTCAGTGGCGACAAGCAACGGTTTACCCTTTACGGCACCATGACATCGGGCCCCACTTACACCGTGGGGCTGATGCTCTCGCTATGCCGCCATCCCTTCTCCTATATCCATGTGAATTTGCGGGAAGGCCAGCACAAGCAGCCGGACTATCTGGTCAAGAACCGTTACGGCCAGGTCCCTACCCTCCGTGACCGGCAGACCATCTACGTTCAATCGGCGGCAATCCTCGAACACCTTTCCGACACTCTCAACAAGTTCAACGGCAGGACGCCGCTCGACCGCCAGCGGATCCGCGAGTGGCTGTTCTGGCAGTGGGACAAGCTTTCGCTGCCGGTGTTGCGCCTGCGCGCCCGGGCTCGCGGCTTCCGCCAATTCGGTGACGAAGTGCGGGTGATGTACGATACTGAAGCTAAAGCGGCGTTCGCGATGCTCGAACACGAACTGGCGAAATCTCCCTGGATCGCCGCTAGGAGACCCACCATCGCCGATATCGGCATCTATGCGGTCACCCGTTACACGGCGGAAGCCAACATTGACCTCACGCATTATCCCCATGTGCTCGCCTGGAAGAAACGCTTTGAGGCGCTTCCCGGTTTTGGTACACCCGAACAGATCCTGCCGATGGAAAGCAGGCTCCTCTAAGCTTTCGGGGGCCATGACTTGAACGATGCGAAGGCCAATCCTGCTTTATCTCCGGCGGAGACGCAGCGCACCTTAAGAAAGCGCAGACGCGGCGGCGGCCGCTTTGAATGCAATGTGGGCCTGTTGATCGGGCTCGGCGGACTTGCCGCCTCAAGGCTTGGATATTTGTGGATCGCCTTCGACGTTTTTGCACAATTCACATTGCAATTCGCGGTGGTGACGCTGGCCTTCGCCATCGGCCGCATCATGCCGAAAGCGCGGTTGTTCGTGGCGTTTCTGGTGCTGGCTATAGGGATCGGAGCAATCGGCGGGTGGCCCCATTTTGTAAGCCGGGCGCCATGGGTCGTCGATGAGGTCAAGGCGGGCGAACGCCCGGTTACGGTCGCGAGCTTCAATGCCTGGTACGACAATCAACAAGTGGACGAGGTGCGCGCGGAGATCGAACGCCTCGACGCCGATATCGTGACGCTTATCGAGTTTGGCCCGAACAAGCACAGCCTCCTGAAAGAGCTAGCGGCGCGCTATCCGCACCAGGCCGAGTGCTTCGCCATGGACTATTGTCATCTGGCCATTCTGTCGAAGTTTCCCCTGGCAAGTTCAAGCGCCAGCACGGGCTGGGACGGGCCGCCGATGATCATGGCCAAGCTTGGCCCCGAGCTTGGAGGGCTCACGGTCATCGGCGTTCACACCATCCGTTTCCCTTATGCGCAATCCCAGTTCCGGCAAATCAAGGCGCTGGCAAACCTGATTGACACGCTTCCCGGCGCCAAGCTGGTGATGGGCGATTTCAACGCCACGCCGTTCTCGCGCATCACTTCGACACTGGCGAACCAAACCGGTCTCGCGCGGCTCACCTGGCTGCCTTCCTGGCCCTCGCAGGCATGGCTACCGCAAATGGCAATCGACCACATATTCGCATCCCCCGGCATTCGCACCCTGGAAGCGGAGCGTCTCGGCAGAACAGCGGGGTCAGATCATTATCCCATTGTGATGAAGCTTGCCGTGCCATTGGGCAATTGAAGAGAGTGGAGTTGGTGAATTAGCTGTGACGGAACAGGATAAACGAGCCCCTTGCGTTTAATCTAACCCATTGAATCAGGCCCCTTATCTTTTTAACGGACCGTTGCAACCCTGCCGTGCTTTCACATCTGTTTAATCCTGCGGCTTAACCCCGCGTTGCAAGGAGGCGCCCATTATCCGTCCAGGGAAACAAACAGAGCACGTCACATGTCAATGGAGAATCCAGGGAAAATCCCGGCGGAAATCACGCCTGATACAGCGACCGCGGGCACACTCTATGAACTCGGGTTGATGTTCTGCAATCAAAGCGGCAACGGGCCGGACTACATCACAGCGCACAAGTGGTTCAATCTCGCGGCGCTGAAAGGAAGTGAAGAGGCGAAACGCTGCCGCTGCGAACTGTCACGCGAAATGACGGCCTCGGAAGTGCATGAAGCGCAACGCCAGGCGCGGGCTTGGCTCACTCTGCACTGAATTTAGTAGTCGATGAAATCGCTGCTGCCCTTCAGCTCCTGGCTGTTGGAGAACTGATCAAGGTTGCTGCGGAATTCCTTGGCCCGGCGCGCCCGCGTATAAACGTCGGACTCGAAGATATCGACCTGGGCGTTGATCTGGTCTCGCCGGCTGTTCAGCTCCGGCAGAACGGGTTCATCGGGCGAATAATTGTGTCCCAAGGGGATGAAATTTTCATAGGCACCAGCCTGCGTGGGCCACAGCGCGCACGTCAGCAATAGAAAAGCAACTCCAATCCGCATTTGAATCACTCCCCAGACCCAACCCGATTATAGGACACCGTGCGGTTGAAAGCACCAACATTCGGTTAACCATCCACCGCCCCGGGAAGTTCCATCCAGCGCACGCCTAATCGTTGAACTGCACTTCATCCACAAGGCGGGCCGCGGCGGGTTCGTATTTGGCGATCGCGGCGATGGCCAATGAATCCGGCGTGAAGGCACCCCATGACCGCACCAGCTCGGAGGGCATGACCGCGGGATTGACCGGATATTCGAAATTGCCGTCGGCATAAAGGCGCTGGGCTTCATCGCCCGCCAGGAATTCCATGAGCTTCACGGCATTATCGCGGTTGGGCGCGTTCTTGGCCATCAGCATGCCCGAGATATTCACATGCGTGCCGAAATCCGGCGAAGCCGGGAAGATGATGCGCACCGTCTTGGCCCAGTCTTTCTGTTCCGGTTCTTTGTCGTTGGTCAGCATCTTGCCCATGTAATAGGTATTAGCGACGGCAAGATCGCATTCTCCCGCGAAAACGCTTTTGGCTTGCGATCGGTCGTTGCCCGAGGGCTTCGCCGCGAGATTGGCTTTGAGGCCCTTAAGCCACTCGCGCGTTTGATCCTCGCCCTTGTGAGCGATCATCGCGGCGATGAGAGCGAGATTATAAGGATGGTTGCCGGGGCGGAGGCAAATCTTGCCCTTCCATTTGGGGTCCGCCAGATCCTCATAGCTGATGGTTTCCGCCGTCACTCGATCCTTCGAAGCGTAAATGACACGCGCCCGCATGGTGAGGCCAAACCACAACCCGCCAGGATCGCGGAGATTGGCTGGAACCTTCTCGGTGATCGCCGCTGAATCGACGGGCTGCGCCAGATCGCGCTCCACCGCTTCAACCAGACGGCCCACATCGGCGCTGAGCAGCACGTCGGCGGGGCTGTTGCGGCCCTCCTGCGCCAGGCGCTCGATCAGTCCGCTTTCGGCAAAGACCGTCTTGACTTCGATCCCCGAGGCCCTGGTGAAGGCCTCAAACAGCGGGTCGATCAGCGCCGGCTGGCGGTAGGAATAGACATTGACCACGCCATCGGCCTTGGCCGGGCTAGCAAGGCCCGCAAAGGCGGCAGCGGTGGCGAGACTGAGAACGGCGCGGCGGGTGATCGGCATGGCAAACCTCTTTGAGAACCAACTTCGCGGGCGTCTATGCGGGACGGCAACTGGCCTGTCAAGAAAAACCGACTAAATTAGTCGGCATTAGAATTGTTCAAATCTGCACCTGGGCTTGCGAACCGGTTACCTTGCATGGCGGATCAAATCGGGGCAAAAGCCGATGACCGGAGACGTGGCCGAGTGGCTGAAGGCAACGGTTTGCTAAATCGTCATACGTGTTACAGCGTATCGAGGGTTCGAATCCCTCCGTCTCCGCCAGCATTTCGCGTACGCATATGAATTAAAGCAGCTTTCTAATTCAGTAGAGGGCCGGTGCCTAGAAAGCAAATCGTATGGCCGATCCGCTTCCCATCATCATCGATACGGATCCAGGGCAGGACGATGCTGTCGCCATTCTCTTGGCGCTGGCGTCACCCGAATTTGAGGTTCTTGGCATCACCACCGTCGCCGGGAATGTGCCGCTGGCCCTTACGGAAAAAAATGCCCGCAAGGTTTGCGAACTGGCGGGGCGGCCCGATGTAAAGGTTTATGCTGGCGCCGTCCGTCCCATGCTGCGTTCGCTGGTGACGGCCGAGAGCGTCCATGGCAAGACCGGCCTCGATGGTCCGGTTCTGCCGGAGCCACGCATGCCGCTCCAGCAGCAGCACGGCGTCGACTTCATCATCGATACCTTGATGAACCGCAACGCCGGGACCGTGACGGTGTGCGCCCTTGGGCCTCTGACCAACATCGGGCTTGCGCTCGTGCGCGAACCTCGCATCGCTTCGCGCATCGCCCGCATCGTCGCCATGGGCGGGGGTTTTTTCGAAGGCGGCAACACCACGCCGGCAGCCGAATTCAATATCTATGTCGACCCTCACGCCGCGAGGCTCGTCTTCGAAGCCGGGATTCCAATCACCTTGATTCCGCTCGATTGCACCCACCAGGCGCTGACAACGGCGGCACGGATCGGCAAATTCCGGAAACTACCCAATCGCTCCGGCCCCGCCGTTGCCGCCATGCTCGATTTTTATGAGCGTTTCGACGAGCAGAAATACGGAACCGAGGGCGGGCCGCTGCACGATCCTTGCGTCATCGCCTGGCTGCTGAAGCCGGAGTTGTTCGAGGGCCGCCTTGTCAATGTCGCCATCGAGTGCGAATCGGAACTGACCATGGGCATGACGGTGTTCGACTGGTGGCATGTGTCGGGGCGAACGCCCAATGCCACGGTGTTGCGAAACGTCGACGCTGACAGGTTCTTCGATCTTCTGGCCGGGCGGATTGCCCGGTTGCCCTAGTTCTGCTTCGGCTTTGCAACCAGGGTTATATTGGGCGGTTGATCCACATTCGGCCTGCGCTGAACCTTGAGCCGCAGGATCGCTTGCGATGTGGCGTGAACCGAATCGGCTACGTGTTCGGAAATTGGCGGAAGCTTTTTCTTCGGTGCTGCAAATGCGGTGACGGTCATGGCAGCGGTCGCCACCGCCAAGACGAGCGCCATCAGAACCATTATTTTGCTTTTCATCGCCATCACATCCACTTTACATCCACTTTCTGCAATCTAAGCTTGTGAACTTGAGGCCAGATTACAAGGGGAACCGTGAAGCGGGCGTGAGATCGCCGTTCATCCGCCGTTCATCTCCAGCGGGCCTCAGCCACACGCGATTGTCATGAAAGCAGCCGCCGGCGTTGGGTGCTGGCTGATCGGCACCCGTCAGGGTGTTGATGCCCTTGCCATCGGTAAAGGCTTCGTTGGGCCACACGCCCTCGGAAATGAGAACGCCTCGTCGCAAGCCACTGTAAGCCTTGGCATGCAACGTCACCTCGCCCCGGGCGCTGCCGATATTGACCATGGCGCCATCGGCAATGCCGAGTGCCGCCAGATCGTCGGGATGAACGAGAACGGTGGGCCTGCCCTCGCGCTTCCGCGATGAGGGCGTCTCATTGAACGACGAATTGAGGAAGGCGCGGGCGGGGCTTGTAGCCAGCCGGAAGGGATATTCCGCCGTCGCCTCTTCGATCACCGGACAATGATCGGGAAACTCGGGCAGATCATCGATCGGGCCAAAGGGGCCGACGCCAGCTTTGAAACGCACGTCACGCCATTGCGGACGGAAACGGAATTTTCCATCCGGAAAACCAAAACCATTGAGATTGTGTGCCGTGGCGAAATCAGGCTGCACGTCAAACCAGTTCGCTTCATCGAGCGAGTTTAGATCGGGCCTTTGAGAATTGCTGAGCGTCCAGTCAATCAATTGGCGGGGGCTCATGTCAAAACCTGGATGCGATGCCCCTACCCTGCGCGCCAGATCGCAAATCACCTCGTGATTGTTGCGGCACTCGCCGGGCGCTTCCACGAGTTTGCGGCCGAACATGATGTGCTGGTGGCCACCGCCTTGATAAATATCGTCATGCTCGAGAAACATGGTGGCCGGTAGCACGATGTCGGCGAATTTCGCCGTCTCGGTTATGAACTGCTCATGCACGCAGGTGAACAAATCTTCGCGCACCAAGCCTTGCTTGACGCGATTCTGGTCGGGCGCGACCGAAGCTGGATTGGTGTTCTGAATGATCATGGCCTTGATGGGCGGGCCACCGGCGATATCGTACGGGTCGTTCAGGAGAGCAGAACCGATGCGGCACTGATCGATCATGCGGATGCCCGGGCGCTTCGCGTCGAGCCCCTCGATCATTGTCTTGTTCCACTTGTAGATGCCGCTGTTGGAATGGAGGGCGCCGCCCCCTTCATGCCGCCAGGCGCCCGTGACAGCGGGTATGCAACTTGCCGCATGCATGTTGATGGAGCCATTGCGCGAGCGCGTGAAGCCATAGCCCAGGCGGAAATAGCTGCGCTTGGTTTGGCCGATCAATTTTGCGAAGGCTTCGATTTCGACGGGAGGAATATCGCAAACCTTCGCCGCCCAATCGGGTGTGCGGGTCTTGAGGTGAGCCTCGAACTCACGCGGCGCGTCGGTATATTTTTCAAGATACGGCCAGTCGGCATAACCATCGCGGAATAGAACATGCATGATGGCGCAGGCCAGCGCTCCGTCCGTGCCCGGACGAATGAGCATTTTCACATCGGCCTGCTTCATCGTACCCGTGTCATAGATATCGACGCAGGCGATCTTCGCCCCCCGCTGTTTCCGCGCCATCATGGCGTGGGTCATCACATTGACCTGCGTGTTGACCGGATTGCCGCCCCAGATGACGATCAAATCGGATTTCTGCATCTCGCGGGGATCGACGCCAGTCACATTGCCGGTGCCCGCCTTGAACCCGGTCCAGGACAGCGCCACGCAGAATGTATCGTAAAGTCCTGAATAGCCTTTGACATGGCGCAGCCGGTCGATGCCATCGCGCATCACCAGGCCCATGGTGCCCGCATAGTAATAGGGCCAGACCGATTGGCTGCCGTATTGGCTTTCGGCCTTGAGGAAGGCGTCGGCCGTCTCGGCCATCGCGTCGTCCCAGGAAATACGCTGGAACTCGCCGGAGCCTTTCGGGCCCTTGCGCTTCAGCGGATAAAGCAGGCGCTCAGGGTGATGGATGCGTTCGGCATAGCGTCCGACTTTTTCGCAGATGACGCCCAGCGTGTATGAGTTATCGCGCGCTCCCCGCACCCGGCCGATGGTGTGTTCGTCGAGCACTTCGACCTCAAGCGCACAAGCCGACGGGCAATCATGCGGACAGACAGAAAAGCCGGTCTTGATATTGGGCAGGAGGCTCATGGGGGGATGATAGGGGCTTTGTGCGCAAATGTCCTCTCCCCCGCGTGAGCGGGGAGAGGAAGGGGACCCATCGCGTCAGCGATGGGGGAGGAGAGGGGCCAACGGACATTTCATGATACAGTGGTCAAATGCGGGGCCCCGATCGTTTCCAGCTACCAAGAGCCCGAGACCCCCGGCGCGAATCATTACTGGCCGAGGCTCGACTTTGGGAGCAGCTTCGCGCCAAACGGCTGGACGGTTTGAAATTCGTACGCCAATGCCCGGTTGGGCCTTATGTCGCGGATTTTGCCTGTCGCTCCCGGAAGCGAATTATCGAAGTCGATGGGGCAACTCATTCGACGGAAGAAGAACTGCACCAATGATCATATGAGAACGCAGTTTCTGCAAAAACAGAAGTATCGCATATTCCGTGTCAGCAATGACGAGGTGATGAACGGTATGGATGAAGTTCTAATCTTAATTCGGGAGGAGATCGGGCGTGAGAGTTAATCCGCTGGCCCCTCTCCTCCCCCATCGCTGGCGCGATGGGTCCCCTTCCTCTCCCCGCTTCGCGGAGGAGAGGACATAGTGCTTATTTCTTCCCTGCAAAACCCCACAATCAAGCTTATCCGGTCTCTCGCCAATAAAAAATACCGCGATGAGACAAGGTTCTTCGTAGCCGAGGGTGAGAAGGTTCTTCAACGGGCCTACAGCATGGGCTGGACACCGGAAATACTGGTTTCCACTGGCGCTGTATCGCCGTGGGGCGATGCGCGGTTGCTGGAGGCGACGACCGAAGTCATGGCCTCGCTCAGTGCGCAGAATAACCCGTCAGCGATGCTCGGAGTGTTCCGGCAGAAATGGCAGGAAAAAGTGGGGCCCGCCGGGCTGTGGCTGGCGCTGGAAGATATGCGCGATCCCGGCAATTTGGGGACCATTATCCGCACGGCGGACGCTGCTGGGGCGACAGGTGTGATTCTCGCCGGACAATCCTGCGATCCGTGGAGTCAAGAATGCGTGCGCGCCACTACGGGCTCGATTTTCGCCGTGCCGATGGTGCGGATGCCGGCGCCCTCTCTCATAGAGCTGTGCCAAAGTTGGCGAGGCGAAACCGTTGGCACACATCTTCAGGGCGCGGAGGATTATCGCAAGACTTATCGCGAGCCAACTCTCATCATTATGGGGAGCGAGGGACGCGGTCTGTCCGATGCACTGACGAAGGCGTGCTCGACATTGGTGCGCATTCCCATGCGCGAGGGGCCGGACTCGCTCAATGTTGCCGTGGCCGCTGGGCTTATGTTGTTCGAGGTAAGGAGAAATTCCACCTCTCTCCATGACCGGCCTTGAGCCGGTCATCCAGGCTGGATGGCCGCCTCGGTGGGCGGCCATGGAGAGAGAATAATTATACCGCCATGCCGGCTTTCAAGCCATCATAGACGGCTTCCTCGGCGGTGCGGGGTGTGAGGCAATCGCCGATCAGGTGGAGTTCGATGCCTCGTGCGTTCACCGCGTCGGCCAATTCGTCAACAGGGTGGTTGGGGACTGAGAGCACCAGCGTATCGACGTCTTCGAAGACTACGGGTTCACGTGCCGCCGTATGGATGAAATAGGCAGTGCGATCATCGGCGCCATAGAGCCTGAGCCAGGGATGGACTTCGACGCCGAGCTTGTGCAGCCGGCCGATGATCTCGAAACGCACATAGCTCTGGATACTGGCGGCCGCACACATGCCATTGACGGCGAGCCGCACGTGGGTGCCTTCGGCGACAAGCCGCTCCGCAATGCCTGCCCCGATCCAGTCGGCATGCCAATCGTATATCACCACGCGAGCACCCGTTTTGACATTGCCCGCCAGAATATCGGTGGCGTGAACCATCTGCGCGGCCTCCCCCTCCATGGGCGGCAAATGCGGACGGCTGCCGGTGGCCAGGATCACGGCGGCGGGTTTCTCGCGGGCAATCATCTCAGCCGTCACATCGCTTCGCCGATGGATGCGGGCGCCGTGGCGTTCAGCTTCGCGAGTTAGGTTCAGGGTCATGCCGCCGAATTCCGCGCGGGTGGGCAGCAATTGCGCCAGCTTGACCTGCCCGCCCAATTGCCCCTCGCGCTCATGCAGATCGACCTCATGGCCGCGCTGGGCGGCCACCGCGGCGGCTTTCAGGCCAGCGGGACCACCGCCAACCACCATGATGCGGCGGGGCTTAACCGCGCGGGGCTTTGTCTCGTAGGCCAGTTCACGTCCGGTTTCGGGATGTTGAATACACGAGATGGCGATACCCAGTTGGAAGTGGCCGATACAGGCCTGGTTGCAGGCAATGCACGCGCGAATATCGTTAGTGGCCCCGGCCTTGGCCTTCGACGCCATATCCGGGTCGGCGATCATGGCGCGGGTCATGCCGCACATGTCGGCGGCTCCCTCCGCCAAAATGCGCTCAGCTTCTTGCGGCTGGTTGATGCGGCCCGCCACGAAGATCGGCGAGCCTGTCGCCTGTTTCACCTTCTGGGCGAAGGGCGCCACGTAGCCATGAGCATTGGCCATGGATGGCACGATGTGGACCGCGCCGGAGACGGAGGCGGACGTGCCGGCAATGACATTGAGATAATCGAGGTGATCCTTGAGACCTCGGGCGATGGCGACGGAATTGTCTTCCATCAGCCCATCCTGATCGTGTTCATCGCCGGACATGCGGATGCCAACGATAAAATCAGCGGGTACATTGGCGCGCACAGCCGCGATGGCTTCGCGCGTGAAGCGAAGACGGTTTTCCAGCGAACCGCCGTACTGGTCGGTGCGGCGGTTGACGTTGGGGTTCATGAATTGGGCCGGCAGATAACCGTGGCTCGCCACGATCTCCACGCCGTCAGCACCCGCTTCCGCCATGCGGCGTGCCGTTGCACCATAGCCTTCGACAATCTCGCCGATGAGATCGGAGGAAAGCGCGCGCGGAATTACATGGAACCGTTCCGAGGGCGAATGCGATGGCGCATAGGCCGGCTGTACGACGCCATCCGGACGGCCGAGCAGTTCACGGCCCGGGTGAAAGAGCTGGACAAAACATTTGGTGCCCTCCGCATGAATCGCTTCGGTGAGGCGGCGGAAATGGGGAATGCAATCATCCGATGTGCCCATGAGCAGGGCTTCGGTGTAACGCGAGGATTCGTGCACGCCCACAACCTGGATGACGATGAGGCCGGCACCGCCTCTGGCACGGGCGCG
>Ga0187892_10008368_pt1 | contig 14191 bp, 16 predicted proteins | sample MA1701073metaG_FD_139345 | JGI IMG/M metagenome (GOLD analysis project Ga0187892, IMG submission 139345) | Bio-ooze microbial communities from a basaltic lava cave in the Kipuka Kanohina Cave System on the Island of Hawaii, USA - MA170107-3 metaG ... | reverse complement strand
GTTGATAAATTTGCCGTTCATCGTCATCGGCTACAGACAGATCGGTAAGATGTTCGCCGTCAAAAGTGCGATCGCGATCGCCGGGCTTGCGATCTGTCTTGCGGTTGTTCAATTTCCCGATGTTACGCCCGATAAGTTGTTAACTGCGGTATTCGGCGGACTTTTTATCGGCGCGGGTATTGGATTGGCAATTCGCGGCGGCTCGGTTCTCGATGGCACCGAGATTGCGGCGCTTCTGATCAGCCGCAAGAGCCATCTGCTGCGCGTCGGCGACGTAATTCTGATCTTGAATGTATTTATTTTCCTTGCCGCCGCGTTCTTTCTCGGGCCTGAGATCGCTATGTATTCGATCCTCACGTATGTAACCGCGTCTAAAACAATTGATTTTCTGCTGCACGGCGTCGAAGAATATACGGCGATCACTATCATCTCGAAACACAGCGACGAAATAAAAGATTCGATCATCAACCGGCTGCATCGCGGCGTCACTGTCTATAAAGGAAGCGGCGGCGTCGGCAGCACCGGCGAAAACGCGAGCGATGTCGAGATACTATATTGTGTCGTTACGCGACTAGAGATCGGCAGTGTAAAATCGGTGGTCAATGACATCGATCCGATCGCGTTTGTCACGACGCATGCTCTGTCAGACGTTATGGGCGGATTGATCAAACGGCCGATGCTTCATTAAATTTATATGAGAAAACCTGTAATTGCCGGAAACTGGAAGATGTATAAGTCGCTCGCCGAGGCGGTTGATACAGCGATTGCGCTAAAGCCGCTTGTTGCGAACGCGAATCATTGTGAAATCGTCATCGCTCCGGTCTTTACGGCTCTCAAAAATGTAGCAGCTCGGCTCGAAGGTTCTAACATCAAGGTCGCTGCGCAGGATTGTGCGGTGCAAAACGAATTCGGCGCTCATACCGGCGAAGTTGCTCCGGCGATGATAAAGGACGTCGGATGTTCGCACGTGATCATTGGTCATAGCGAGCGGCGGCAGTTCTATGGCGAGACTGACGATTCGGTAAATAAGAAGACAAAAGCTGCACTCGCAGCGGGTTTGACGGCGATAGTTTGTGTCGGCGAGATGCTCGACGAAAGGGAAGCGGGCAATGCAAATTCCGTTGTCGAAACGCAGTTAAATGGCGGTCTCAGTGGTTTGACAGTCGCCGATATGGAACGTATTATTATCGCTTACGAGCCTGTCTGGGCGATCGGAACGGGTAAAACCGCGACGCCTGAACAGGCTCAAGACATGCACGCTGCGATTCGTGCGGTTTTGAAAAATACGAACGGCGCGGCGGTCGCCGATACAACACGGATTCTCTACGGCGGTTCGGTTAAGCCCGACAACATCGCCGAGCTAATGTCGCAAGCGGACGTTGACGGAGCACTTGTCGGCGGTGCGAGCCTCGACGCCGAAAGTTTTGCAAAGATCGTGAACTGCGATCGACAGTGAAAATGGGAAAAGAGTGAAAATGTGAAAAAGCAACTTTTTCACCTTTAACCTTTTTCACATTTTAACTTTGTTATGATTTATATTTTATACGGAATATTTTTTCTCTCGTGTCTTGTTTTGATCGCGGCGGTTCTTTTGCAGCCGGGTAAGACCGACGCCGGTGCGTTGTTTACAAGTAACGTTTCGAGCTCGGCATTCGCACCGCGTGGAACGGCAACCGTTCTATCGAAGGTGACGATCACGGCCGCGATAGTGTTTATGCTTTCGGCTTTACTGTTGTCGATGCCGTCGTTGAAGGGCGGAGTCTCCGTGCTTGGGGCAAATCCCGAGGCTGCGACGGAAGCTCCGACCGAAGCACCGGCCGCGACCGAAGCGAATGTAACAGTTCCCGAAGCCTCGAATTCCGCTTTGGACAATTCTAACGGAGCGCTAATTCAGCCGCCCGCGACCGAAGCCGTGAATGCCAATTCGGCGAACACGGCGCCGCCCGCGAATAATTAGTTTTTTGAAATTACAAATTTGAGATCTCAGATCTGAGATCCCAAATGCTCAGGTGGCGTAATTGGTAGCCGCGCACGTTTGAGGGGCGTGTGGAGCAATCCGTGCGAGTTCGAGTCTCGCCCTGAGCACCATCTCTTTGCAGAAGCCCGCACGAAGTAAGGGCACCCGTAATGATAACGAGTGCCCTTACTTCGTGCGGGCTTCTGCAAAAAGCAGCTAAAAAATAGTCAGTTTAATACTTAGATACTTCTTCGGATTTTTTCGAAAGTCGTCGAGCAGCTTTGTGCCTTCGCCGGTGAAGGTCGCGACGTTGGCGGCGGTGACGCTGAGGTTGTTGTAGAGCGTTTCGTCGTTGAGTATCTTGCCTAGCGTGCCTTTGCCCGAGCGTGCGTCGGTGAGTATCGCGTCAAGGCGTGTAGCGGTGGAATTGAATTTTTCAAGCGCGGTTCGCGTATCGTCATATAACTTTTCGTCGCGAAGAAGTTTGCCCGCCGTACCTTTTCCTGCGTTAATGTCAGCCGTGATCGCTTTAACATCATCCGCGATCTGTGAAATTTTTTCCGCAGATTTGCGAAGCTCAGCGACGGCGCCGCGAGCTTCGTTATAAAATTGCTCGTCGTTTACAAACTTGCCTGCAGAACCTTTGCCGGCTCGGATGTCCGTGGAGATCGCTTCGAGTTGCGCGACGGTTTTATTGAGGCTGTTGTAAAGCTCGGGGTCGTTCACGAGTTTTCCTGCACTGCCTTCGCCGCGATTTATCTTGTCGATAGTCGTCTGCAGTCGCGTCATCGTCTGTTTGGTTTCATAAACAGCGCTGTCGAGGCTGTTGTAAAGTTGTTGGTCGTTCACGATGCGCCCCAATGTGCCTTCACCTCGATTCGCTTTGTTAAGAATTTCGTTCGCAGGGCCGGCGAGTTTGTTAATTTGAGTGAGCAGATCGTTGCCGGTCGAAGTAAGTTGATTTAACGAGATCATCGTATTCGACGGCAGAATGGCATTTTCTTGAACCGCTTCGCCTTTAGAAGTGCCCGGCGTGATGTTGATCATTTTGTCGTTGCCGAGAACCGACGTTGCCACGAGCGTCGCGGTCGAATCGCTACGGATAAGCTCGGTTATCGGTTTTTTATCAAGCGAACTTACGACGTTGAGTGTTGCCTCGATACGTTCGCCTTCGGGAAGATCGGGCGGTAAAAAGCTTACGTTTTCGACCTTGCCGATCGATACGCCGGCAAGCTGCACGTCGGCGCCGCTGTGCAATCCGTCAGCCGTCACAAAGCGCGCACGCAGACGCATCTTTTTCTCGAACGGATTAAAGCTGCCTGTCGAATTGAGTATCAAAAATCCGGTTAGCAGAATCGCCGCGAGCATAAAAATGCCGACGCGTATATCGCTGAAAGTTACTTTTTGCTGTCGTCTTGGCATTGTTCTTCGTTTCTTCTTTGCGTTCTTGGCGTCTTTGCGTGAGAAGGCTTTATTTCACGCAAAGACGCAAAGAACGCAAAGTTTTATTTACCGCGAATAAACCGCTTGATGTACGGATCGTCCGTTGCACGCAGATCGTCTTCTGAGCCGTTGAAAATAATATTACCTTGCCGCAGCATCATCACGCTCGTGTTCGTGAGGCAAAACGTTTTTCCCGCAAGCTCGAAATTTACATCGCCGCTGCGATCAATTACGGCGTATTCGCTTGACAGATATTCGAGGTTATTCATCTCGTGCGTTACAAAAATAGATGATACATCTTCGATGTCGCGAAGTTTAATCGCGAGTTCGCAGATCGTGCGTGCGGTCGGCGGATCGAGGCCGGCGGTCGGTTCGTCAAATAGCACGATGTTCGGATTGCCGACGAGCGCTCGCGCAATGCCGACGCGTCGTCGCATTCCGCCCGAAAGCTCGATCGGCATCTTGTCGATAGCTTCTTCAAGATCGATGAAGCGGAGCATTCGCAAAACTTCGTGCTCGCACTCGTCCTCGGCGACGCCTTCTTCGTGCAGACGATACGCAACGTTGTCGTAAACCGAAAGCGAATCGAACAACGCGCCTTCCTGAAAGATCATGCCGATCGTCTTTCTGATACGCATCATATCCTGATCATCAAGTTCGGTAATATCGATGCCTTCAATAATAATTTTACCTGCGTCGGGTTTTATGAGGCCGAGAATGAGGTTGATGATCGTCGATTTGCCGCTGCCTGAGCCGCCAAGCACGATGCGCGTTTCGCCACGACGAACCGAAAAACTAACTTTGTTTAGAATTACCTGATCGTCGAACGCAAGCTCTACGTCGCGAAATTCGATAGCCGGAATCAGACGCTTGTCCATCGTAGCGTCATAAGCAGATTGCGAGTTCACTTCGCCATTCGCGTCGTATCTTTCAGATAAATCGAAGGTCATAGCTTAAAATAAAGTGCCGCCAAAGATTGACTGCAATGCCGCCGAGAGAAAAAAGTCGGCGATAATTACATTTATCGACGAGGCGACGACGGCCTTTGTCGTCGCTTCGCCGACGCCGGCCGTGCCGCCGGTAGTCGATAATCCCTTGTAACACGAGATCAGTCCAATGATGAGCCCGAAGACAACCGGCTTCATAATGCCTCCGATAAGGTCCTCGATCTTTACGCCGGCGCGAACCGATGAGATGTAAAGGTTCATGTCGAGCCCGTGCAACTCACGCGCGATAATGCCGCCGCCGATGATCCCAAAAAGATCAGTTGTTATCGTCAACAACGGAAGCGAAACGATCAGCGCGATTAGCCGCGGTGTCACCAGCTTGCGAACCGGCGATGTGCCGAGTGCACGCATAGCGTCTATCTGCTGCGATACAACCATCGAACCCAATTCTGCCGAGATCGCCGAACCGACGCGACCGGCGACCATCAGCGCGCTCAGAACTGGCCCGAGCTCGCGTATCAAACTTGTGGCGACTCCTTGTCCGGCGTTGCTCTGAGCTCCGTAATATTCGAGTGTCGGGTAAGATTGGAGAATCATCACGCCGCCTGTAAAAAATCCCGTGAGCACTATGATCCCGAACGACCCGACACCTATGTTATCGATCTGATTTATGATCTCGCGGACGTAGCGCGGCTTTTTACGCAGCCCCTTGATCGAGCGCCACAAAAGATTTGTGACCTCTTGCAACTCGAAAATAAATGCCGTGATCGGGTTCATCGGAAAGCAAGTAAAGGCTTACCGACAAGGATATTACGACAAGGGGCGAAAAGAAAAGAGACTGTGTGAAAAGTCTATGAAAGGTGCCGGGCAGAAACGCGAGTGTGAACGAGCGTGTTTCGTTCGCACTTACTCACGATGATCTACCTACAGAAACATGCTCCCGGCGGCCCGCGTTTCCGCCCGATGGAAACACGCTCCCTTACGGTCGCGTTTCCGCCCGTTGACGAATAATGCGACGCCGGTTTGGGTCTTCGTTTGGCCGGACGATGTCGGTTTGATTTCGACGGTTAATTTGCCTCTCGCGACGCTTATCTTGAACATTCTGCTGTGCGGCGTCGAACCGGCGGCGCAGCTCGCGAAACTTAACAAGCTGTTCGGGCGTCAACACGCGGCGAATCGCCAGTTCGTTCATAAACCTGATTCTCGAGACCTCGGCTTGTGCGAGTTGCAAAGCTTTTAAGCGATCCTGAAACTCACCGTCAGCGACATTATCCGCATAGATCGTCTCGTCGAGCCGTTGAGTCGCATCGCGAACGCTTTGCTGTGCGGCGTCCATCAGCGGTTTGCGCTCGGCGTTCATGCGGCGTATCTGTTGAATTTGCTCGCGTGTTAGACCGAGATGACGCAAGAGCGTAACCTTGTTATCGACCGCCGGCGTGTTCGGCTGCGGCTGCTCATCGGTTTTTGCATCTTGAGCAAAAATATTTGCGCCGAAGCACAGCGTCGCGGTTAGAATCGCAATTTTGAAAAAAGTATTTAGTTTCATCACGTTATCCGCCTACCTCGTCAAAAAGATCGGCAAGTCTGATCGATTCGTCGCGGTCCTCATCAAATTCGTTGAGCACAGGTCTCTGCGCCGTCGTTTGTCGCAACTGATTTCGCTTCGGTGCATTATTAACCGCGCGTTTTACGACCGGTAAAGCCTTTTGCGGGGCGGAAACTTTCTGCGGTTGAGGCAAATCAATTTCTTTCTCAGGATCGGTGGCATTCGCAGGTTGTTCGGCGATGCGCTGTGGAAGGGAAATCTTCGGTTCATCGATCATGTTCGCGGCGATCTGTTGATCGCCTTCACGTAAAAAGTTGATCGCGACAAATCCGACGCCGAGACAGACGAGCAGCAGAGCAGCCACGGCGATCGGCGATCTCGCAAACGAAAGCGAAGGTAAGATATCTGCAAACCAGCCGCTTCCGCGTCCGACGGCGGCCTTTCCTTTCGCGAGTTCCGGAATTACGAACTTCGGCGTTGCGAGGTGATCAAACTCTTCTTTTCGCCACTCGAACATCGAATATCGCGCATTAGAAACGGCCGCGAATTCATCTGTGCACGCCATGCAATCGGCGAGGTGCGTTTCGAAGTTGTCGCCGTCGAACTCGCCGTAAATATACGAGACGATCTGTAGCGTGAAAGGGCATTCTGTTTTGTTGTTCATCGACATATTCTTAGTCTTTCCTCACTTTGCGTTCTTTGCGGCTTTGCGTGAAATAAAAACCTTCTCACGCAAAGACGCAAAGAGAGGCAAAGGGTTAAACCACCTCGACCGGCGTTTTGTCCAGCCTCATCCGCAACTGTTTCAGCGCGGTGTAAAGACGGCTCTTAACGGTGCTCAGCGGAATCTCGAGCGTGTCCGAGATCTCCTGAAACGTCATATCTTCAAATTCTTTCATCACGATCACTTGTCGCAGATCACCGGGCAAAGCCTTGACCGCCTGTCTCACCAGCTTTAACCTTTCGCCTTTTTCCGCTTGTTTCGCCGGCGAATAATGAGCGGCGGCGATAAATGTTTTTGCTTCGGCCTCGCTATCGTCATCGGTATCGATAAAATCTTCGGCGCGTGTTTTCTGACGACGCTTTGTCGTCAAACATTGGTTTACCGCGATCCTATGCAGCCAACTCGAAACCCGCGCTTCGCCGCGAAAGTTCTTCAAGTTTTTATACGCCGCGATAAAAGCCTCTTGCGCGGCGTCGCCGGCGTCGTCTTCGCGACCGAGCATGCCAAAGCACAGAGCGAAGATCTTCCGCTCCCAACGCCTGACAACCTCGCCGAACGCGTCTCTGTCGTCCGAAACCGCCAGGCTGACTAACTCTTCATCGGTCAGATTTATGTACATTCGCTCGTGTTAAACTGTTGCTCCTCGCACGAGAATAATAACTCAAAACCGGCCAGCGAAGGCGATAAACGTCTCGCCGTTTCAAATGTTTAGACGCCACGAACTAAAGAAAAGTCTTACCTCATTGAGTTTTTTCTACGTTTGAATTCGCGGCCTATTTCGCGAGAATTCTAAATTTGAGATAATCTTCGCCTAATGTCACAGGAGATAAAACCTATCGTTTCGATGGAAGAAACCTTTGACCGGCTGGAAATTCGCGTCGGCCGTGTCCTGTCAGTCGAGCCGGCACCCACCGCCCGGAAGCCGTCTTATTTGATCCGCGCGGATTTTGGAAAGTTTGGAGTACGAACTTCGATTGCTCGATTGACGCGGCATGCGACCGATGAATTGAAAGGGAAGCGAATACTTGGCGTCCTTAATTTTGAGGCTCGCGAGATCGGCGGCGTAATGTCGGAATTCCTCTGTCTCGGCGTTCAATATCCCAAGGCCGAGAGCGGCGAGGCGACGCCGATCACGCCCATGATCGAAGCGAAGATCGGCAGCAAGCTATTCTAAAAATTCTGTTTGACATATATCCGCAACGGATATAGTATTAGTCAGCACAATGAATAAACAAACACCATTGACACCGGCCGTGTTTCATATCCTGCTTGCTTTATCGACGGAGGAGCGACACGGCTACGGCATCATGAAACAGGTCGAAGCTGATTCGCTCGGAAAGGTTTCGATGGGAGCCGGAACATTATACGGATCACTCAAGCGAATGCTGGATGCCGGACTCGTGAAAGAATCAGACAAGCGCAGTGACCCAGGAATGGACGATGCGCGCAGGATCTATTACAAGATAACCGCCGCCGGCGAAACAGCGCTCAAGCAAGAGATCGAGCGTTACCATCACGTGATCGGCCGCGCGCAAGAGATAAATCTTGCGTCCGAGATGCTTGCATGAATACAGAGAATACACCGCCCGCGTTTCGCGCTTTCTATCGGAAGCTCTTGAAGTTTTACCCGCGTTCGTTTCGCGAGCGTTTTGGCGAATCGATGGAGCAGACCTTCGACGACCTTTGTCGTGAGCAAGAAGGGCATCCCCGGCGGTTGCTTTCGTTAACAGTTCACTTGTCTATCGACACAGGGGTCGGCATCGTCAAGGAGCATGTGCTGCACCTTTCTCAACGGAGGGCTATGGTCGCCATTCTCAAGAATCCAAAGTTCACTGCGCTTATTGGCGTCCTATTGATATTACCGGGAGCACTGATAATCTCGTCGGCGATGTTCGGGTTCGATGCGCCCGTGCGTTTTTTGGACGGTTATCTCAAACCCGCCGATCCGGATGCGCCTGACCTTATCGGCTCGCTCCTTTTTTTGATCTTGGTGCTGCTACTTCCGGCAATCGGTCTTAACATTAACGTGGCGGCGACGGAAGGCGGCGCGGCGCGACGAGTGTCCTCCAATCTCGCCGCAGCGGCCGTTCTGGGCTTCGTCCCCGTGGTTCCGCTTATTCTTTTGGAATTGAACTACGGCCAAGCATCTTATTCAAGATTTCCAGTCGGGCTGTTCGCCATCTTGTTAATACTCTCGTCGACGTTCTTCTTGACCTTGATCCCGATCGTCAAGAATGTGCTAGCAGGGAAGGGACTCTTCGCGAATCCTATCACCCTTCTCCTCAGCATAGCGTTCATGGTGATGGTAGGAGCCTTCTGGGGCGGCCTGGTTCACGATCAGATGCCGTGCTTTCTCGGCGTACCGAATTGCGACTAGCGGGCACCACCGAATTTCCACCGAGCGGTGCCGGCGAGAGCACCTCTTCAAAGATCAATTCATCGATCATTCTCAGCTTTAGTATGCCCGGGCGAAGATGACGCGCTTTGAGGAGTCTTTGCCTGAATAGACGCATTTTCCGACCTCGGTCGCGGAGATTAGGGGAATGCAGCGGATTGTTGCTTTGGTCTCGTCTTTTATTTTCTCTTCCGTTTCGGCGGTGCCGTCCCAGTGGGCTGAAATAAAGCCGCCGCGGTCGATCTGGGCTTTGAATTCGTCCCAGGTATCGACGCGAAATGTATTTTCCTCGCGAAAGGTCAGGGCCTTTTGGTAAATATTTACTTGAATCTCGTCGAGAAGAGTTTTAATGTGTTCGACAATGCCGTCGAGCGGGTGTGATTCTTTTGTCAGCGTATCGCGGCGGGCGACTTCGACGGTGCCGCTTTCAAGATCGCGCAAGCCGATGCCAAGACGAACAGGCACGCCTTTTAATTCATACTCCGCAAACTTCCAGCCTGAACGCTGGTTGTCGCTGTCGTCATATTTGACCGAGATCCCAACAGCCTTGAGATCGACGATCAGAGGATCGACCTTTGCAGAGATCGCCGCTAAATCTTCTGGCGATTTGTAGATCGGCACGATCACAACTTGAATCGGCGCGAGTTTTGGCGGCAAAACCAGACCGTTGTCATCCGAATGCGCCATTATCAACGCACCCATCAGCCGCGTCGAAACGCCCCAACTCGTCGCCCACGCATATTCTTGTTCGTTATCTTTGTTTACAAATTTGACGTCGAAACTCTTTGCAAAATTTTGTCCGAGAAAGTGCGACGTGCCGGCTTGCAACGCCTTGCCATCCTGCATCAACGCTTCGATACAGTAAGTTTCGACCGCACCGGCGAAACGCTCGTTCGGCGATTTCAGGCCTTTGATCACAGGCAAACCTATCCACTGCTCGGCAAACGTCGCGTAAACGCCGAGCATCCGTTCCGTTTCCTCGACGGCCTCTTGCTCGGTCGCATGAGCCGTGTGACCTTCTTGCCACAGAAACTCCGCCGTGCGCAAAAACAAACGCGTTCGCATTTCCCAACGAACGATGTTGCACCATTGATTGATAAGCAGCGGCAGATCGCGCCACGATTGGATCCAATTTTTGTATGTGTTCCAAATGATCGTTTCCGAGGTCGGGCGAATGATGAGTTCCTCTTCGAGCTTGGCGTTAGGATCGACGACGAGGCCTTTGCCGTCGGGGTTTGCTTTAAGTCGATAATGCGTAACGACGGCGCATTCTTTGGCAAAACCTTCGGCGTGCTCTTCTTCTTTTTCGAGGAACGATTTCGGCACGAACAGCGGAAAATACGCATTCACATGACCGGTCGCCTTAAACATATCATCAAGAGCACGCTGCATCTTTTCCCAGATCGCAAAGCCATACGGCTTGATCACCATACAGCCGCGAACCGCGCTGTTCTCGGCCAGATCGGCACGTTTGACGATCTCGTTATACCACTCGGAATAGTTCTCCGATCTTTTAGGAAGCCCTTTTGCCATAAAAACTCTCAACCGCAGAGACGCAGAGACGCTGAGTAGAGATATGATAATAGGACAAATCCAGTGGAGACACAATTTGCCTTTTTACCCTGATTTGTTCTACTTTGCGTCTTTGCGTCTCTGCGGTTAAGCTTTTTGTCATATGAGCGAATTCCGGCTGGACTTCCAAGACACGGCGACGGCCTTTGCGGACAAGACAGACGCACAGTTACGAGAGAAGTATCGGCTTTTTAAGATGTTGAATTCGCCGTTTTTGAATTCGCTCGGCTCGACGGCTGCACGGTTCGCACTCTCGATCGGTTTGCCCGTCGAAGGCATTATAAAATCCACCATATTCGAACAATTCTGCGGCGGCGAGAACATCGCTGAGTGCGAAGACGCGATCACGACGCTCGGTCGCGCACACATCGGCACGATCCTTGATTACTCGGTCGAGGGCAAAGCGACCGAGGAAGATTTCGACAAGACAAGAGACGAGATCATTCGCACGATCGAGCGCGCTAAAGACGACCCGAACGTTCCGTTCGCCGTTTTCAAAGTAACCGGCATCGCGCCGCTCGGAACACTCGAACGTCTCAGCGGAAAAAAGAAGCTCGACGCAAAAAGCCAGGCGAAGTGCGAGCGCATCAACAAACGCGTTAACGAGATTTGCGAACTTGCTTACAACCTTCGCCAGCCGGTGTTTATCGATGCCGAAGAATCGTGGATACAGGACGCGATCGACCGGCTCGCTCACGACATGATGGAGCGATACAACCGCGAGCAGCCGATAGTTTTCAACACGATTCAGCTTTATCGAAAAGACCGGTTGGAATTTTTAAAGAATGCGCGGCGGCAGGCAAAACTTGACGGTTACATTTATGCTGCGAAGTTAGTTCGCGGTGCTTATATGGAAAAGGAACGAGCGCACGCAGCCGAAGTCGGTTATCCCTCGCCTATACACGAAACGCGCGAAGCAACCGACAACGATTACAATGCCGCGATCGACTATTGCATCCGGCATTTTGAAGATATGGCGTTTGTCGCCGCGACGCACAACGAAAAAAGCGCGCAGCGGCTGGCACGTCTGATGCACGAATCCGAGATCGCGCCTAACCATCGCAACATTTTCTTCTCACAGCTTTACGGAATGGGCGACAACATTTCTTACGTCCTCGGCGCCAATGGTTATAACGTCTCGAAATACGTTCCATACGGACCCGTAGCTGATGCAATTCCATACTTGATTCGCCGAGCGCAGGAGAATTCATCCGCTGCCGGACATGTAAGTCGCGAGCTCGAAATGATAGACAAAGAGCTAAAGAGACGGAAGTAAATTGACGCGCGAATTGTTTATCTCAGTCCCAACAACAATCTTACAGAGCGATCCGAGATCACACGAGTCGGATCTTCACGCCATTTATTTAATTCAGTAAGTTCGTGATCAAGTAGTTCGCGATTTGCGATCTTCGCGACCTGAGTGCTCTCGAATGCTCGTTGCGTTACGGCGAGATGCTGAGCGCTTGTTGTTAAGTTCGCAGGTTCATTTGTCGCGGCTTCGGCTGACTCAACGTCGGCAAACAGATCGCTGTAAGCCGCGATATGCCACGCGCTCTCATCAACGGCGAGAACGCGCAGCAACGCAAAACCTGCTTCGAGTTGGAAGACGAGAAAATCGCCGGGTTGAAAATTCTGAGACACGGCATCATTATAACGTGGTTAAGGGAAATCGCGGCTTAACAGTGTCATTTTCCGAAAACAGGGTACTGTCCTAAACTTGTGGTGTCTGATGACTTTTTCCTTTGTGCTCTTTGTGTCCTCGCTCGGTGCACTCTGTGATTACTTCCTTGTTTTAATCACAGAGTTCACAAAGGCAGGACACAAAGGGCACAAAGGCTGAACACCACAGGATTAGGACATTACTAAAACAGAATACTTTTATGAAAAAAACAAGAAAACCATTCATCGGAACCGTTGTCCTACTCGACATCTCCGGCATTGGCCCAAATTCGGCTCAAATATTATTCACCTTAAAGAGTCCGGTCGAAAGCAAATCTTTTGTTGTTAATGCGTATCCGGCCCACGAGCCGGCCGTGTTTGCGGCCTATTCTTCGCTTTTATCGATGGCATACGTTAACAACGATTCCGTTGGAGTAAGGTACGAGTCGTTCCCCGGAGAAACTGATCGCGTAGCCGGAATGTCTATAAAGAAATAAACAAATGATCAATAATGCTCTTGCTCGATCAATGTTAGAGGTTGCTATAACAGAAGCTACGCTCGGCCTTACCGAATGCGGCATACCAATCGGCGCGGCGTTGTTCGACGGCGATGGAAATCTTCTCGGCCGCGGACGCAATCGGCGAGTGCAGGAAGACGATCCTTCGATACACGGCGAGACGGACGCCTTTCGCAAAGCTGGCCGACAGCGAAGCTATAGAGATACGATCATGGTCACGACGCTCGCGCCGTGTTGGTATTGCAGCGGACTTGTGCGTCAATTCGGCATCGGGACAGTCATCGTCGGCGAATCGCAAACATTCCAAGGCGGCATCGACTGGCTGCGCGAAAACGGCGTCGACGTTGTCGATCTCGATTCCGAAATTTGCAAAAATATGCTCGGTGATTTCATCGCCGCATACCCTGAAATTTGGAACGAAGACATCGGTGTCGACTGATTGCGAACAACAGACTGCCGTGCGAAAATACTGGTTTGCTACACGGTAGATGTAGACAAAGGGATCAGTTATTAAGATGAGCAACAACAATAAAGCAGTAATAATCAGTGCGGCGCGAACGCCGACGGGCAAGTTTCAGGGAGCGTTGAAGGGTTTTAGCGCGCCCGATCTGGCGGCGATCGCTATCAAGGAAGCGGTAAAACGCGCCGGCGTTGCCGAAGCGGATGTTGACGAAGTGATCATGGGCTGCGTCGTGCAGGCCGGCATCGGCCAAGCTCCGGCGCGACAAGCGGCATTGAAAGCAGGTTTGCCGCCGGAAGTTTCGGCGTTGACCGTGAACATGGTATGCGGTTCGGGTTTGCGTGCGGTCGCACTCGCTGCTCAAGCAGTGCAACTTGGCGATTCTGAGGTCGTCGTTGCGGGCGGCATGGAGTCGATGTCGAATGTTCCATACGCGCTTCAAACGGGGCGCGAGGGCTTTCGCATGGGCAATCAGACAGCGACAGATCTGATGATTCACGATGGTTTGTGGTGTCCGTTCGAAAATTGGCACATGGGCAATACCGGCGAAGTTGTTGCCGAAAAATACGAGATCACGCGCGAGGAGCAGGACGAATTCGCTTTCGGCTCTCACAAAAAGGCTGCCGAGGCTCAAAGTGAAGGTCGGTTTAAAGATGAGATCGTCGCGATCGAAATCCCGCAGAAGAAGGGCGATACGATCGTGCTTGACTACGATGAACCCGTGCGACCCGATACGACAGTCGAGAGTCTTGGCAAACTCAAACCTGCATTCAAAAAAGACGGCGGCACGGTAACCGCAGGTAACGCTCCGGGCGTGAATGACGGTGCGTCGGCGTTAGTTGTTACTTCGGCCGAGAAAGCAAAAGAGCTCGGCATTGAACCTCTGGCGCGCGTTGTCGCATCTGCGACTTCGGGCATCGAGCCGAAACTTATTATGATGGCGCCAGTTCAAGGCGTCCTCAACGTGCTC
>Ga0187892_10008367_pt1 | contig 14195 bp, 13 predicted proteins | sample MA1701073metaG_FD_139345 | JGI IMG/M metagenome (GOLD analysis project Ga0187892, IMG submission 139345) | Bio-ooze microbial communities from a basaltic lava cave in the Kipuka Kanohina Cave System on the Island of Hawaii, USA - MA170107-3 metaG ... | reverse complement strand
TTCCCGACGTTCTGGTTTGAGAACACCCCGCAAGGCAAGTTCATGTTGACGATCGCGTTTGGGCAGTCGAAGTATTACGTGGACAACCTCATCGAGAACATCTGGCGCGGGCTTCGCCAGAAGCTCCGCCGGGGCGAGTTTCCCGGCAAGCCTCCGGTCGGGTATCTCAACGAGCCCCGGCTCCGCACCATCGTGGTGGACCCGGCCACCGCGCCGCTCGCCCGCCAGATGTTCGAGGCGTACGCCTCGGGCCGCTACACGCTCCTGCAGATCAGGACCCTTGTCGCGTCGTGGGGTCTGGTGACGCGCGGTGGGAGGCCTCCGGTGCTCGCCCATGTGAAGCGTCTCCTCATGAATCCGTTCTACATCGGGCTCTTTCGTTTCAAGGGCGAGCTCTACCAGGGCTCCCATGAGCCACTGATTCCCCGGGAGCTGTTTGAACGGGTTCAGCAGGTGATGGCGCGGCGTGGCAAGGCGCAAGAGCCACGCAAGCATCTGTTCCCCTTTACCGGTCTTCTGCGTTGCGGCGAGTGCGGGTGCGCCATCACCGCTGAGCGGCAGAAGGGCCACCACTACTATCACTGCACCAAGAAGAAGGAACCCTGTTCACAGCGCTACGTCCGCGAAGAGGCCCTTGCCGCTCAGCTTCGGCTGGCCGTTCAAACCGCCTCCCTGCCCGACGCCTGGGCGGAGAAGATGCTGAAGCAGATTGAGAAGTGGAAGGAGTCAGAAACCCAGGCGTCGGGCGCTGCCGCTCAACCGCTGAAAGACAAGCTCGCCGCGCTGGAGACGAAGCTCGATCGGCTTCTTGACGCGCACCTGGAGGGGCTCATCTCACGGGAGGAGTACGCCAAGCGAAAGGAAAAGCTCCTGCTGGAGAGGTCCGCTGTCGCGGCGCGGCTCGCGGAGGTTGAACGGCGGGGGAATCATTGGCTCGAACCGCTAACGCGGTTCGTCCGCGCGGCTCACCAGGCCCATTCCGTGGCATCCACGGACAATCTGGACTCGCTCAAGGAGTGGACGATCCGGATTGGCTCGAACCTTCGGCTGGCGGGCCGAACCGTGCGGCTTGATTATGAAAACCCCTGGCGGCTCGTGGCCGCCAGGGGCAAAAATGACAATTGGTGGTCCCAACGGGATTCGAACCCGTGTCTGAGCCTTGAGAGGGCTCCGTCCTAGGCCAGGCTAGACGATGGGACCAGCCGGTCTTCCTGAAGCGCGAATGGAGTTAGATAAGGAAGTCAGGGAGGGGCCGATGCGGCGCCACTCCGTTTCAAAGCGGCTGGAACAGTATCACAGGGCTGGGCGGATTGCAATTGGCTGTCGAGGTTCCAAGCCCATAAGATCGCTCACTTAGGAAACTGGATATTTCCCAGGTGATGGTGTATTTGTGGGCATGCACAGCGTGAGGTGGAGCATGCCTGTGTGGCAAACTATCCTGATCGGTCTCGTCCTGTTCGTATGGGGATGTGCAGAGGCGCCTCCCCAAGACACTGGTCAAAAACTCCAGGCATCCCTGATGACCTGCGCCATCTCAGCGAAGGTGCTGGTGAAGTCCACGAAACCGACTGTGACCGTCTCCTACACGGAGCCAACGACAACCGTGGACGGCATCCCCCTCATCGCGCTGAACAAAACGACTATTTACTATGATCTGGGAAGCGGTCCCGTCAAGGCGATGGACGTGCCTGCGACGAAACCGACAGGGGGAGGGCGGGTGTCTCAGACTGTCAAGATTCCGATTGGACCAAACGAGGAAAAGTCCGTCATGATCTGCGTGACGGCGACCAGCAGGATGCGGAACGAAGGCCCTCAAGCGCGGTAACGCAAATTTGAAACATGCGGTTGTAACAATTATCTTTCCTGCTGGGTTTTCTCGATCTTGGCCCAGGAGTCACGAAGTGCAACCGTCCGATTGAAGACAAGGTTGCGGCCTGACGAATCCACTAAATCCACGCAGAAATAGCCCTGCCGCTCGAACTGATACCGGCTCCCTGGTAGGGCACCCGCCAGACTCGGCTCTACCTTGCAGCCGGTGACAACCTCCAACGAGTTCGGATTCAACAGCTGATTGAACTCGCACCCCTCTTCCTCACCAGGATTGGCCGTGACCAGCAGATGGTCGTACAAACGGACTGCCGCGTCGAGCGCCTGCTTCGCGGAGACCCAGTGGATAGTGCTTTTGACCTTGCGCGCGGCGCCCGATCCCCCGCTCCTGGTCTCCGGATCATAGGTACAATGCAGCTCGATCACCTCGCCGGTGCGTTGGTCCTTCACAACCCTCACACATTGAATGATGTACGCATAGCGAAGCCGCACCTCCCGCCCTGGAGCCAACCGGAAAAACTGTTTCGGAGGATCTTCCCGAAAATCTTCTCGCTCGATGTAGAGCACGCGGGAGAACGGCACCTTGCGTGATCCCATGCTCGGATCTTCCGGATTGTTGATTGCCTCCAACTCCTCGACCAGGCCTTCCGGATGGTTGTCAAGGACCAGCCGAAGAGGCCGCAAGACGCCCATCACGCGCGGCGCCCGTTTATTCAAATCTTCGCGGATGAAGTGCTCGAGTAAGGCCATCTCGACCACGGCATCCCGCTTCGCCACGCCGATATGCTCACAGAAAGCGCGAATCGCTTCCGGCGTGTAGCCCCGTCGCCGCAGCCCCTTGAGCGTCGGCAGCCGCGGATCATCCCATCCCGAGACATGTCCTTGCTCGACCAATTGCAGCAGCTTCCGCTTGCTCATGACGGTGTGCGTGAGATTGAGCCGCGCAAATTCGATCTGCTGGGGATGGCAAGGCGCGTCGGCTCCTTCTACGACCCAGTCGTAGAGCGGGCGGTGATCTTCAAACTCCAAGGTACAGATGGAATGGGTGATCCCTTCGATGGCATCCGAGAGGGGATGAGCGTAGTCGTAGGTCGGATAGATGCACCAGCTGTTCCCGGTCCGGTAATGGGGGACCCGCCGAATGCGGTAGAGGACCGGATCTCGCAGGTTGAGGTTGGGCGAGGCCATGTCAATTTTGGCCCGCAGGACATGGGCGCCATCCGGAAATTCTCCGGCTCGCATGCGCTGGAACAGGTCCAGGTTTTCTTCAACCGATCGCGTCCGGTATGGGCTGTCCTTACCCGGCTCCGTCAACGTGCCACGGTAGGCTTTGATCTCATCGGCGCTCAGGCTGTCCGCGTAGGCCTTGCCCTTCTTGATCAAGTGCACCGCAAACTCATAGAGCCGCTCAAAGTAGTCGGAGGCATGGAAGAGGCGACCCCGCCAATCGAAACCCAGCCATTGGACATCCGACTGGATCGACTCCACATATTCGACGCTCTCCGTGCTGGGATTGGTGTCGTCGAACCGTAGGTGGCAAATGCCGCCGGGATTCTCATTTGCAATCCCAAAATTGAGGCAGATGGACTTGGCATGCCCGATATGGAGATAACCGTTGGGCTCAGGCGGAAAGCGGGTTACCACTCGGCCACCGTGCTTATTGTTCTTCAGATCTTGCGCAACGATCGCGCGAATGAAGTCCGAGGAAGCGGAGGGAGTCCCAGGCATGCTCATCGTGACGACCTCAGTGCCGCCGCGGCAAAAAATGACGAGAGCCGGCCTTTTAGGGCCGGCCCTCTCTTATAGCATAATATGATCCAGTGCGTGGCTGGGGGACTAGGATTCGAACCTAGGTAGTCAGATCCAGAGTCTGACGTCCTACCACTAGACGATCCCCCAAGCGCAGATGCAGCCTAATATAACACCTGTGTGGAGTCAAGGTCGAGCGGCCTTGGCCCGTTCAATTCCTATCCGCAGCCTGGCCAGCGTCCGCTCCCGTCCCAGCAGCTCCATCACTTCGAACAATCCTGGGCTGGCCGTCCGGCCGGTCAAGGCAACCCGGACCGGCTGCGCGAGTTGCCCCATCTTGAAACCGTGCTCGTCCAGCACTTCCTTGAAGGCCTTCTCGAGCGCGGCGTGCGAGAACTCCGCGAGCGCCGCGACGCGATCGGCGAACTCGGATAAAGCTGGCGTGATGTCCGGTGTGAGATGCTTTTTCGCCGCGTCCTCTTCGATAACGATGTCCCGCTGCACGTAGGGCGCCGCCATGATTGCCATCTCGGCCAGTGTCTTGCACCGCTCGCGTAAGGCCACGACCAGTTTTTCCAGCCACCCCTCCGGCATGGCCTTCGTCTCGGCTCCCAGACCGGCCTGCTCCAGGAACGGCTGCAGCAGCATGGCCACCCGCTTGGGGTCGGTGGACTTAATGTATTCCGCATTCACCCAGACCATCTTCTCCGGATTGAACACGGCGGAGGACTTCTGCACGTGTTCGAAGGAAAACTTCTCGATCAGCTCCTGGGGCGAGAAAATCTCCTGGTCGCCGTAGGACCAGCCGAGCCGCACGAGATAGTTAACCACCGCCTCCGGCAGATAGCCCATGTCGCGATAAGCCAAGATCGAGGTGGCCCCGTGTCGCTTGGAGAGTCTCGTCTTATCCGAGCCCATGATCATCGAGAGATGCCCGAATCGCGGGACTGCGTACCCCAATGCATGGAAGATCGGGATCTGCCGTGGCGTATTGGTCAGATGATCATCACCTCGAACGACATGGGTGATGCCCATGAGCGCGTCATCGACGACAACAGAGAAATTGTAGGTCGGATAGCCGTTGGAACGCAGGATAATCAGGTCGTCCAGGAGGTTGTTCTCGAAGACCACCCGCCCTTTGATCAGATCATCAATGACCGTCTGGCCTTCCTGTGGGGCCTTGAAACGCAGCGCAGCCTCGCCGCTTGGGTTCGTGATGCCACGCTCACGGCACCGGCCATCGTATTTTTGTTGCAGCCCCTTGGCTTGAGCCTCCTTCCGACGAGCTTCCAGTTCTTCCGCACTGCATACACACCAATAGGCCTGCCGCCGCTCAAACAGCTTCATAGCATGCTGGCGGTAGAGATCCATGCGTTCTGTCTGTCGAAATGGACCTTCATCCCAGTCCAATCCAACCCACCGCAGTCCTTCGAGAATAGCCTCGATGGACTCCTCCGTCGAACGGTTCTGGTCCGTATCCTCAATACGAAGGATGAATTTCCCTCGCTCGTGCCGCGCGAACAACCAATTGAACAGGGCAGTCCGGACCCCACCAATGTGTAGAAATCCGGTTGGGCTGGGAGCAAATCGCACTCTGACTTCGGTCATGACATTTGCTCGTTCAGAAGTTGGGGAGTGATCGTACTAAGAAAAAATAATGAGTTTCGTCAGCGGGAGGTGCCGTATCTATAGCACGCCTTTTGAAGGGTGTAAAGGCAGAGGGAGACTTTCCAATGCGCTCAGCGTTCTGTTATAGAGAAGCAGCGGTAAGGGACCGCCTGCGAAGAGGTGGTGGACCGCATTCATGGCCCAGCCAACGCAACAAGCCCAGGTGATGAGCGTTCGACCTCTCAGTCCCACAGTGCGGCAGTTAGTTTTCTCGCCGTTGGAACGGAAGATTTCATTCAGGCCGGGGCAGTGGGTATCACTCCAGCTCCCGGTCGGAGCACATCCACCACTGGTTCGTGCCTACTCGATGGCTGAGCCAGAAGCGCCGTCCGGCCAGCTGGTCTTGGCGTTCGACCACGTTCCAAAAGGTCTTGGGTCGGGATATCTGTTTACGCTGAAAGAAGGGGATCGTGTCGTCCTGTCCGGCCCCTACGGTAACTTCGTCGTGCCCGAGCCACTCAGCCAGGATCTGATCTTCGTCGCCCGCTACACCGGCATCGTCCCGATCCGCTGCATGATCAAGCATCTCTTTGGCGGCGCCTTGTCCACCAAGGTTACGCTGTTGTACGGTGGGCCGAGCCGGGCAGAACTTATCTATCACGACGAGTTCACGGAACTGGCCTCACAACACAATTCTTTCCGCTATGTCGCTACTGTTCTGGACGGACGTCAGGAGAGCGACGGTGAGCATCGGCCGGAGATCGAGCTTCTTTCTTCACTGCTTGGGGGCCGGAAAGACATCCTGCCCATGATCTGTGGGACCAAGGCCTTTGTTCGTCCCCTGCGGGCCTATTTGACGGAGTTTGGTTTTGAGCGGCGGGAGATACGGGTTGAGACGTATGATTGAACCACCGTGAAGCGTCGGGCGTGAAGCGTATCTCGCGAAAACATTCCTGCGATTCAGGCTCCACGAGAGACGGACGACGCGCGATGCAACTCAGTGGCCTTCTTTGACAAGATTCTTGTTCACGGCGGGAATCTCGACGACGAGGTCCATGGTCCCGTTCGGCACGCACTGGCAGCCGAGCCGTGACTGCAACGTAATCGCCGGTGCTTCTTCTAGTTGATCGAACTCGTCATCCGTGCCTTCATTGCAGGACTGCAGCCCCTCTTTCACGATGACGTGACAGGTCGAGCAGGCGCAGACGCCGCCGCAGGCATGCTCCAAATCAATTCCGTTCCCAAGCGCAATATTCAGAACGCTGCCGGGCAGGCCGGTCGGGCCGTAGGGAATCTTGTCCGGGTCCACCTGCACCTGTTGAACGGTTTTGTCCGGCAGGAAGTAGGTGATCGTGTACGGCTTGGCAGGTAGTTCGACCTCTGCCTTTTCTATATAGGGATTGGTCCCACCCATAGAATTTTCCTTTATAGCTCAAGCGGTGAGGACACTTTACCACACCTCACCCGCCAAGTTCACTTCTTATTTTTCAACGTAAGTCAATGTATTTAAAAGTATTATTTTGTCTTGACGGCCATAGGGTGTCAATGATACAGTAAGTCCGACTTATTCGATCGGCGATTAATATGATCGCCGATTATCTTAATCGGAGTCAAGCATGCTGCAGTTCTCCAAAAAAGCGGATTATGGGTTGATGGCACTCCAGTACATAGCCTCGGTGCAGTTCGGCGATGTCGCGCGCGCCCGGGTCGTGAACACCAAAGAGATTGCCGAAGAGTATCACATTCCGGTCGAGCTCCTCGCCAAAGTTCTGCAGACGCTGGCCAAACACGGAATCGTCGAAAGTCATAACGGACCGAAGGGCGGGTACCTACTGGCAAGAAATGCGAAAGGCATCACGATTGCGCAGGTCCTCGAGGCCATTGAAGGCCCGCTCGGGATTACCGAATGTTATCACGACAAAGACGCCCCGACCTGCTTGCAGCTTGAGCATTGCAACATCAGGACCCCCCTTCTGAAGGTACAGGACAGTATTTATCAGTTGTTGAACAGCATGACAATCGAGGACATGATGGGGGGCACACCGTTGATCACCGTACAGTCGATCACAGCGGCAGAAGGAGTCGAACGATGAAATTTCCGATATATCTGGACAATCATTCCACGACCCCGATGGACCCACGGGTCTTGGAGACCATGCTGCCCTACTTCGTGGAGAAGTTCGGCAATGCGGCCAGCCGAAACCATGCTTTTGGATGGGAGGCCGAGGAAGTGGTCGAGACCGCGCGGAAGCAGATCGCTCGGCTGATCCATGCCGACCCCAAGGAACTCGTCTTCACCAGCGGAGCAACCGAATCTGACAATCTGGCGCTCAAAGGCGTGGTCGAGATGTATCGCGAGAAGGGCGATCATATCATCACGAGCATGACCGAGCACCGCGCAGTCCTGGACACCGCCAAGGCCCTTGAAACGAAACGGGGTCTCAAAGTGACCTACCTGCCGGTTGACAAGGCCGGGATGGTCAGCGCCGATGACGTTCGAAGTGCGATCACCGATAAGACGATCCTGATCTCGATCATGCTGGCCAACAACGAAATCGGGACCATCAACCCCATCAAGGAGATCGGGAAAATCGCCAAGGAGAAAGGTATCCTGTTCCACTGCGACGCCACGCAGGGTGTCGGCAAGATTCCCGTGGACGTGCAAGAGATGGGGATCGACTTGATGTCATTCACCGCCCACAAGATTTATGGGCCCAAGGGAGTCGGGGCGCTGTATGTCCGAAAGAAAGGGCCGCGCGTCCGCATCGTCCCGATCATCGACGGTGGCGGCCATGAGCGTGGAATGCGCTCGGGCACGCTCCCCGTCCCCCTGATCGTGGGCTTTGGGAAAGCCTGTGAGCTGTGCGAGAAGGAGATGTCGACCGAGTCAGTCCGGCTGGCGGCTATGAGAGATCGCCTCCAGGCTGGCATTATGAACACGCTGGATGAGGTCTACCTCAACGGCCATCCAACCCAGCGGCTGCCTCACAATCTCAACATTTCGTTTGCGTATGTCGAAGGCGAGTCGTTGCTGATGGGCGTCAAGGAGATCGCGTTGTCTTCAGGGTCGGCCTGTACCTCGGCCACACTTGAACCGTCCTATGTCCTCCGCGCACTGGGCGTGGGGTCCGACCTCGCCCATTCCTCAATTCGGTTCGGGTTGGGCCGGTTTAACACCGACGAAGAAGTGGAATACACGATCAAGCGGATCATTGAGACCGTGACGCGGTTAAGGGAAATGTCTCCCCTGTACGAGATGGCCAAAGAGGGGGTCGATCTGAAGTCTGTTCAGTGGGCCGCTCATTAATCATGGACAGCGTAGACTAGGAAACTGATGGAGGAGGGGCAACATGGCGTACAGTGAAAAAGTGGTAGAACATTACAATAACCCCCGCAACATGGGGAGCTTTAAGAAGGACGAAGAAGGGGTCGGTACCGGGATCGTCGGAGCACCCGAATGCGGCGACGTCATGAAACTGCAGATTAAGGTGCAGGGCGAGCGAATCGTGGACGCCAAGTTTAAGACCTTCGGGTGCGGCTCGGCCATTGCCAGCTCGAGCTTGGCCACCGAATGGATGAAGGGCAAGACGCTCGAGGAAGCTGCCAAGATCAAGAACACGGATATCGTGCAGGAGCTGAACCTGCCTCCAGTCAAGATCCACTGCTCGGTGTTGGCCGAGGATGCGATCAAGGCGGCGCTGGCCGACTATAAGAAGAAGGCCGAAGAGCCCAAGTAAATCGGCCATTGTCCAGAACAGAGGAGCGAATTATGGATTCGACGGAGACGACGAACACTCCTGTGGTCACGATCAGTGAGGCGGCGCTCAAGGAAGTCAAGCGCCTCATGAATGTGCAAGGCATCACGGAAGGTGGCCTTCGGTTGGGGGTCAAGGGTGGCGGATGCTCTGGGTTGAGCTACACCGTCAACTTTGACGATAAGATCGGCCAGTACGACACCGTGTACGAAGTGGATGGCATCAAGTTGATCGTGGACGCCAAGAGTGCCATCTACCTGCAAGGCACTCAGCTCGACTTTCACAAGGACCTGACCGGGGGGGCGTTCAAGTTCGTCAACCCCAACGCGCAGAAGACTTGTGGCTGCGGCGAATCGTTCTCGGCCTGACCGTTTCCCCAGGCGTACTCCTTTTCCAATCCGTCGAAGATCTGAACGGGCATGGCGCCGTGGCCATGCCCGTTGTCTGAGAAGGGCCTGAAGGGCTTTATGGAGCAGACTCACAAAACACCGCCTAAGCGTACCGAGCTTCAGATGGCTCGGAGCATGTGCTGGCACTGCCAGTCCGAGGTTCATGGCGAGTATTTCTGCGTGCAGTGCGTGAAGGTCCAACCCGTGTCAAAAGAGCTGGATTACTTCACGTGCTTGGGCCTGCCACGGCTACTGAATATCGATCTGGAAGTCCTGGAGGCCAAGTTCTATGAGCTGAGCCGGACCTTTCACCCGGACTTCTTCCAGAACAAGACCGAAACCGAGCAGGCCATCAGTCTGGGGAATTCGGCATTGCTCAACACCGCCTACCGCACCCTGAAGGATCCGATCCGGCGAGTCGAATACCTGGTTCAACTGGAGGCTGGTGCGGCAAAAGACATTCGGACATCACCGCCCGCTGAGCTGTTTGAGGAGATCCTGGCGCTGCAGGAAGATCTTGAGGAGTTCCGGTTAGCCTCGCCCGACCAGGATCAAGCCCGCATGGAGCAATTGCGCGACAAACTCAAGGCAGACCGTGACCTGCTGGAGCAACGCCAGAAGGACATGGAAACTCGCCTTTTCCAGTTATTTAAGAGTTGGGATGCCTTACAGAGCCAAGCGCATCCTGAAGGCCAGCTCCGGGACAAGAAAGAAGCCCTCTTGAAGGAAATGCGAGAGATCCTCTCGAACCGGACCTATCTCCGCAACATTGTCAACGACTTGGTTGATACCATCGGGTGAGGAGAGCATACCGCGCACATGGCACGAATCGTCGGCATTGATCTCGGCACCACCAACTCCCTGATCGCTTATATGGACGGCCAGACCCCACGGGTTATCGCTGGGCGCAACGGCCGGACGATGGTCCCGTCCGTGGTCGCCATGACGGACAACGGCCTGATCGTGGGGGACCCGGCCAAAGAGCACCTGGTTCGCAACCCGGAGCGCACGATTTACTCTGTGAAACGTTTCATGGGGAAAGGGCTGGAGGATGTATCCGAGGAATTGAAGTACTTCCCGTACACACTCCACGAGCAGGGAGGGGTCATCAGGATTCGCGTTGGCGAGAAAACCTATTCTCCTCCCCAAATCTCAGCCATGATTTTGAAGGAACTCAAGCTTCGGGCTGAGGAACACCTGGGCGAAGAGATTAAGAAATCCGTCATCACGGTCCCCGCCTACTTTAACGACAGCCAGCGTCAAGCGACGAAGGACGCGGGCATGATTGCCGGCCTTGAGGTCCTCCGCATCATCAACGAGCCGACGGCCGCGTCTCTCGCCTATGGCCTCCAGGAGAAGACCCAGGGAATCATCGCCGTGTATGATCTTGGAGGCGGGACGTTCGATATTTCCATTCTCAAGCTCAAAAACGGGATCTTTGAGGTGCTGGCGACGAATGGTAATACCCACCTCGGTGGTGACGATTTCGACCGGAAGATCGTGGACCTCTTCCTCAAGGAGATCAGGGTCCGGCATGGCCTGAATGTGGAGCCGCATCCGGACACGATGCAGGCTATCCGCTTGGAGGCTGAACGGGCGAAGATCCGCCTGTCGGATGAACAGAAGACGACTGCCGTTATTGAACTTCCTGCCGGAAAAGGTGAATTCCGCTTCGAGTTGACCAGAGACCAGCTTGAAGCCTTGACGCGGGATTTGGTGGAACGCACGATCGGTCCCTGCCGCCAGGCACTCAAGGATGCCGGCTTGAAGCCTTCGGAGATCGACGAAGTCGTCCTGGTGGGCGGATCCACCCGGATGCCTCTCGTCCGGCAGCGGGTGCAGGAATTATTCGGCAAGGTTCCTCATAGCGAGCTCAACCCGGATGAGGTGGTCGCGCTCGGCGCAGCCGTCCAAGCCGATATCTTGAGTGGCGGTACTCAGGACATGCTTCTGCTCGATGTCACCCCACTCTCGTTGGGAATCGAAACGATGGGAGGCGTGGTGAGTCCGCTCATCCGGCGGAACACCACGATTCCTGCGAGCGCCAAGGAGATGTTCACCACCTACGTGGACGGTCAGACCTCAGTAGACATCCACATCCTGCAGGGCGAGCGCGAGCTGGCTAAAGACAACCGAAGCCTGGCGCGGTTTCAACTGAAGGTGCCTCCGTTACCCGCGGGGATTCCGCGCGTAGAAGTGATGTTCCTGATCGACGCAAACGGCATCTTGAACGTGACGGCGAAGGATGTCAGAACCGGCCAGAGTCAGTCCATCGAGGTCAAGCCCTCCTACGGGCTGTCGGATGAAGAAGTGGAACGCATGATCGGCGAATCATTCAAGTTCGCGGCTGAAGACCTGAGGGCGCGCCAACTCATTGAGGCGCGGACAGAGGCAGAAGCCATTCTCAAGGCCACCGACAAGGCGTTTCGGCTGGGCGGCCATTTGATCAGCGCCGAAGAGACCGTTGCGATCAGGGCATCCTTGGCCGCGCTGGAGAGCGCCAGGGCGGGCGAGGACCACCGGGCCATCCGGGCCCGCATCGGCGATGTGGAGAAAGCCACGCACCACCTCGCCGAAGTCCTGATGGACACGACCCTGAAGGAAGCGCTCCAAAACAAAAAACTCACGGACCTTTCATAACGCAACACGAATAATATGGCAATCAAGAACATCCCTGTCCAGCCGGTCATTGAGCAGCCCTGTCCAGCGACGGAAAGGGGGACTTTGTTCAAAGTCACATTTCGTCCGCTGAATGTCACCGTGGAAGTGCCAGAGGGGCAGAGCATCCTGGAGAGCTGCGAAACCCACCGCATCCCGCTCGAGCACAGTTGTGGTGGAAACTGCGCCTGCTCGACCTGTCACGTCATCATCCGAGACGGCCTCGACCGCCTCTCGCCCCCGGAGGACGACGAACTGGATCAATTAGACGAAGCAGAGGGGCTGACTCTGACCTCTCGGCTCGGATGCCAGGCTAAAATTTTCGGGGACGTAGAGGTTGAGATCCCGCTTCAGCGGCAGGCCTTCAGTGCAAGCGCCAACTAACGGGGGAAAGGACCGAGCAATGGATTTGACCTGGCATGATGCAGAGGACATCGCGATCCGGTTGGTGGAGACCCACCCGGATACTGACCCGCTGACCGTGCGGTTCACCGACATGCATGCGTGGATCACCGCGCTGCCGGAATTTAGAGACGATCCCAAGAAGTCGAACGAGAAGATTCTGGAGGCCATTCAGATGGCCTGGCACCAGGAGTACCAGGACTCACATTCCTGAGGCGTTTCCTCTCCAGCACTAGCGCGGCTCACCGGCCACCGGCATCTGACCATCCTGCACCTGATCAAGCTTGTAGAAGTCTGTCGGATCAATCCGCACAGGCGCAGACTGAGTCGGCTCGGTCCCTTTCGAGAAAAGCTCCACGACTGCATGATCCCCTTGATCCGATGCCAAGAGACCAGTTTGCGGATCAACCCGCACGAACTGGATGTCATCCGGAATCTCGAACGGCATCACCGGCAGTTGTTTCAGCGCCTCCTTCATGAACTCAATCCAAATAGGCAAGGCCGCATGAGCGCCGGATTCCGTCTCTCCTAATGTCCGGATGTCGTCAAATCCCACCCAGATGCCGACGGCCAGGTTCGGCGTATAGCCGATGAACCAGGCATCCGTGTAATCGTTGGTCGTGCCCGTCTTGCCCGCGATCGGCCTGCCGAGGGACTTCGCCATTTGGCCTGTTCCTCTCTGAATCACATCCTCCAGCATATTGGTGATCAGGTAAGCGGTTTCCTTCGACAGGACCTGCCGCGGTTGGAACAACGTCTGCTCCAGTGTCTGGCCATTGATATCCTGAACGGTCGCGATCGAGTAGGGATCGAGTCTGATGCCCTGGTTGGCGAAGACTCCATAGGCAGACGTCAACTCGAGCAACCCGACGCTGGAGGAGCCCAAGGCCAGCGACAGATCAGGATTGAGCGGACTGGTGATTCCAATCGACTTCGAGAACTCAACGACGGGACGGATGCCGACCCGTTCGAGCAACCGGACCGTAGCGAGATTGCGGGAATGGATCAGCGCCTCGCGAAGGCTGACGACGCCGAAGAAGCGTTTTTCGTAATTCTCCGGTTTCCAGATTTTCTCGGAGTCCTCCTCTTCATAGACAACCGGGGCATCCACCACCACAGTGGACGGGCTCGAACCCTGATTGAGCGCCGTCGCGTAAATGATCGGCTTGAACGCGGACCCGGCCTGGCGATGGGCGATAACAGCCCGATTATATTCGCTCCGTCCGAAATCGTATCCCCCGACCATGGCCCGGATCGCGCCAATGCGCGGATCAATGGCCACCAGCGCTCCCTCGACGACCGGCGTCTGCTCAAGTCGCAACTGCACACCGTCGCGCCCCACCTTTTTGACCGCGACCTCGATCACGTCCCCAGGTTTGAGCACCTGCTTGGGACTGGGGAGCACCGTGACGTCCTTTGTCAGATCCCGTCCCTTCAGCCGGCGGCGCGCCCACGCCATATCGTCGAACGCCAGCCGTCCTTCGGTGGAGCCAACCAACACCAACACATGATCCTTCCCCACCTTAGTGACGACACCCTGCAGCAGGTCACCTTCTTGAGGTGTAGCAGCCGGCACAGGGGTGGCTTTGTCTATCAGCGTCGTGAGATCCTTGTGGTCGAGGGGGCCACGCCATCCTTGTCGCTTGTCCAATTGGCGCAGTCCGTTCTGAATCGCTCGCTCCGCTGCCTTCTGCATCTCAACGTTCAAGGTCGTAAACACTTCAAGCCCCCCCTTGTACACCATGGTCTCGCCGTACTTGGCGACTAGGTGTTGGCGCACATTTTCAATGAAGTAGGGGGCGATCTG
>Ga0187892_10008366_pt1 | contig 14198 bp, 14 predicted proteins | sample MA1701073metaG_FD_139345 | JGI IMG/M metagenome (GOLD analysis project Ga0187892, IMG submission 139345) | Bio-ooze microbial communities from a basaltic lava cave in the Kipuka Kanohina Cave System on the Island of Hawaii, USA - MA170107-3 metaG ... | reverse complement strand
TTTCACGTACGTAAAAACGAGTCGTGGCCCTGGCCCCGAATTAGGTTTTGAGCTCCAGTACGTCGAAACCCGAGTAGCGGTCTACGATGTAGATCAGTCCCCTGGCATCCACGTCCACGTCGTTCGTCTGGGGCGCGGCCTTGCCCGCCGCCGGCTCGGGGATGAAGTGGCCGACCTCCTGCGGCGCGGCCGGGTCGGCGACGTCGACGATGCGCAGCCCGCCGGCGAACCAGGCGCAGTAGACGAGCGTTCCTTCCATGTGTTCCTGGAACTGGTGCGCGCCGAAGCGGCCGGGCGCGGCGCGGCTCCAGGGGGAGTCCAGTTCACTCACCTCAAAGATTGCAAGCGGACGAATGGCGTCCATTTGAGTGACGTCAAAAACCCACAAGCATCCGTGAGGCCTGCCGCGGCGGCGCTCCATCTCCTCGGCGGAGTGCGCGTGGTCCTCCTCGTCGATCGCGACCGCGATGCGCCGGCCGCCGATCGGGGAGGGCAGCGGCATGAAGGTGTGCGAAGGCTCAGGGAAGGGCGGGTGGTAGTTGTACTCACCGACAGTGCGCGGCCTGCGGATGTCGGAGACGTCGATTACGCGCAGGCCCGCGTGCCAGCATCCCGCCCAGAGCTCGTTTCCGAAGCGCAGCGCGTGGTGCAGCCGGTTGCGGCGGCCGGCCCAGGTCGGCTTCTCGCCGCCCGCGACATGCTGCCCCGGCATCCACCAGCGCGAGACTTCCGCGGGACGCGCCGGGTCGCGCAGGTCGTAGATCACCAGGATGTTGCCGACGTAGCCCTCCATCTCGGTGGAGATGTAGGCGTAGCGCTCATCCATGTCGAAGCGGTGCACGCCGCGGCCGTAGGTGCGGTGGTGCGCGATCAGCTTCGGCTTCTCCCGGTTCGAGACGTCGTACAGCTTGAATCCGCCTTCCCGATAGTCATTTTTTTGAGAAGCACCATCTGCCGCCTTGCGCCCGAGCGGCCCCATGTTCTGCTCGACGTTGACGATCATCAGGTCGCCGGCGACGCGCGCCTTGTGGCTGTGCGAGCCGCCGTCGTCGAGGTGGAGCTGCGACACGAGGCGCGGCTTGCGCGGGTCGGACACGTCGAGGATCGAGGTGCCGAGGCGCTGCTTGTTGGTGATGTGGCCGATGTAAGCGTACTTGCCCTCGACGGTCACCTGCCCGGCGCCGGGCAGGTCGAGATGCGACAGGCGCTCGACGTTTCTGCTGAGCCCGGTCACTCGGCCTTCGCGCCGGAGATCCTGACGACTTCGGCCCAGCGCGCCACTTCATCGCGCAGCAGCTTGCCGAATTCCTCGGCGCTGTTGCCGACCGGCTCGGCGCCCTGCTCGACGAGCCGCTGCTTCAGGTCGGGCGCGCGCGCCGCGCGCACTACGGCGTCGTTCAGCGTTCTGACGACTTCGCGCGGCGCGGCGGCGGGCGCGAGCATCGCGTACCACACCGACACTTCGACGCCCTCGACGCCGGCTTCCTTCATCGTCGGCACCTCGGGCATCAGGTCCGAGCGCCGCGGCGCGAGCACCGCGATCGCGCGCAGCCGCCCGCTGCGCACGTGGCCGAGGATCGCCGGAACGTTCGCGAAGCTGAAGTGCACCTCGCCCGCGATCACCGCGGTCAGCGACGCCGCGGTCCCCTTGTAGGGAATGTGCACGATGTACGAAGAGGTGCGCGCCTTGAACAGCTCCCCGGCAAGGTGCTGCGTGGTGCCCGAGCCGGCGGAGGAGTAGTTCATGTGGCCCGGCTTCGCCTTCGCCTGCGCGAGCAGCTCCTTCACGCTTGCGCCGGCGCTCTGGTGCGCGACCAGCAGGTTCGGGCTCTCGGCGAACACCGACACCGGCGCGAAGTCGCGCAGCGCGTCGAAGCTCAGGTTCTTGTAGAGCGACATGTTGATCGCCAGCGCCGAGGTGGTGAAGAGCAGCGTGTGCCCGTCGGGCGCGCTCCTGGCGACGAGCTCGCTCGCGATGTTGGTGGTGGCGCCCGGCCGGTTCTCGACCACGAACTGCTGGCCGAAGGTCTCGGAGAGCTTCGGCGCGAGCATGCGCGCCAGGATGTCGGTGCCGCCGCCCGGCGGAAAGCCGACCACCAGGCGCACCGGCCGCGTCGGATAGGTCTGCGCGGCGGCAGCTGCGGCGAGAAGCGCGCCAAGCAGGAAGGCGAGAAGTCTCACGGTTGCGCAATCGTACGGCGATTGTCAGCCGCCCGACAGGTGCCGCGGTGAACGAGCAGGTACACTGCGCGCTCGGTTCAATCGGCGGCTTACTCCCGCGGCGAGGGCTCGCGCCTTGGCCGGCACCGGCTGAACCGGTCATCCAGGCATAGGAGGCCACATGGAAAAGCACGCTGCGCAGGGGAGTGCGGCGCCGGCTCGGAAGCCGCTCAAGTTCCGCGATATGACGCCGGGTCAGAAGGCCGTATTCGTCCTGAAGCTCACCCTCTCCATCCTCTCGTTCGGGTTCATTTACCCGAACCTGATGAACGACTGAGGGCGCGGAAGCCCGCGCGGGGCCGCAATGCGCGGCCCTTTTTATTTGTAGACTAGCCGGCGTGGAAAGCCGGGTAAGCGCCAATCCTCTCGACTTGCGTGCGTGGTTGTCGGAAATCGACAAGCTCGGGGAGCTGAAAGAGGTCGTCGGCGCCGACTGGAACCTCGAGCTCGGCGCGATCAGCGAGCTCAACGTCAAGAAGGACGTTCCGCCGGCGCTGCTGTTCGACGGCATCAAGGGCTACCCGAAGGGCTTTCGCGTCCTCACCTGCAGCACCAGCAGCCCGGCACGTCTCTCCTCGATTCTTCGATTGCCGGTGCAGAAAACTCATGCCGGACTGGTCGAGGTTCTCCGCGGGAAGCCGGCGCAATGGCAGGCCGAGGCGCCGAAATACGATCCGGTCCCCGTCAAGACCGGGCCGGCGCTGGAGAACGTCCAGGAGGACGCCAAGGTCGATCTGAGCGCGTTTCCTTCGCCGCTGTGGCACGAGATGGACGGCGGGCGCTACATCGGCACCGGCTGCTCGGTGGTGACGCGCGACCTCGATTCCGACTGGGTGAACGTCGGCACCTACCGCGTCCAGGTGCTGGACCGCAACCACGTCGCGCTCGACATGGTGCCGGGCAAGCACGGCCGCATCCAGTACGAGAAGCACAAGAAGGCCGGCAAGCGCTTCCCGGTCGCGATCGTGGTCGGCGGCGACCCGCTCGGCTACCTCATCTCCGGCATCGAGATTCCGTTCGGGATGTGCGAGTGGAACTACATCGGCGCGATCCTGAAGCAGCCCGTTTCAGTGATTCCTGGTGAATTGACGAAGCTTCCCTTTCCCGCCGCGTCTGAAATAGTGCTCGAAGGATTCGTCGAGCCGGACGACGAGCGCACCGAGGGGCCCTTCGGCGAGTTCCACGGCTACTACCCCGGCAAGGCCGGGACCGCCCCCGCCGTGACCGTGCAAAGAATCTATTTCAGAGACAACCCGATCATCGTGGGCAGCCCGCCGTCCAAGCCGCCGAACGACTATTCCTACTCCAAGGCGGTGATGCGCTCGGCGCTGCTGCACGACGCGCTCGCCGCTGCCGGCTTTTCTGAAGTGAAGGCGGTGTGGGCGCACGAGATCGGCGGCGCGCGCATGTTCAACGTGGTCTCGATCCGGCAGCGCTACGCCGGCCACGCGCGCCAGGCGGGGCACCTCCTCAGCCAGTGCGGCGTCGGCGCCTACATGTCGCGCTACTCTGTGGTGGTCGACGACGACATCGACCCGGCGAACCTGCAGGAGGTGATGTGGGCGGTCGCCACGCGCACCGACCCCGCGGTCGACATCGACATCATCCGCCGCGGCATGGGCTCGAAGAACGACCCGATGTTCGTCGCCTACCAGTACGACGCGCCGCTCAGCTCCAAGGCCGTGATCGACGCCTGCCGCCCGTGGGACCACCTCGACGAGTTCCCGGCGGTGGCGGAAGCGTCGAAGGAGCTGCAGGAAAAGACGCGCGCCAAGTGGAAGGACCTGCTCTAGGGCTTCACCAGGTCGCCCTCGGACAGCCCTTCGGGCAGCTCGCCCTCCTCGAGGTAGTTGAAGCCGCAGCCGACGGCGAAGGCCGGCAGGCCGAGCGCGGCGACGAGATCGGCGTGGCGCTCGTTGGCGAAGACGTAGTCGGTCTTTCTCAGGACCGCGTCGAGCTGTTTTTCGCTGCCGGCGCGGCCGAACGCAGCGCACAGCTTGCGCGCATCGCCGCCGTTCGGCGGGTCGCTGCCGCCCTCGAAGTACGCGGGAGCCGAGTTGTACTCGTCGGTCAGCCGGCCCTGGTCGAACAGGCCGCACCAGAGCATGTCGTCGTCGTGGTTGAGAACCGCGAGCACCTGGGTCTTCAGGCTCGTGGACAGGAGCTCGCCGACCTCGCGCACGGCGTCGATCTCCTGCGTCTCGGCGGCTTCGTCGGCCACGACGAGCGCCGCGTCCTTCACCGGGGTCACGTAGGCGTTGCGGCCCTTCAGTGACTTGGCGACGGCGGCCTGATCGCCCGAGCGCACCGTGTAGTTGACGTAGAGGCTTCCCACCTACTCGTCGCTGTCCTGCTTCCGGCCGAGGTCGCGCACCTCGGTGTTCATCTTCACGTCCTTGCGCTTGCGGCTCTCGAGCTGCCTGCCGGTCTCGAAATAGTCGCCCTTGACCGCGGCGTCGGCGGCGCGCTCGAGGTCCTCGGGCCATTCGCCGAGGGAGTAGCCGTACCAGGGCGCCTCGGGCTTGAGCTTCGGCAGGCCGAGCTCTTCCCAGATCGCTTTTGCGCGCTCCATGTACTCGCGCTTGGGGAGCGAGATCGGCGGGAATGGCTCCTTCATGGTGGCGTCGATCAGGACGGAGGCGTCTTCGCCGCGGTTGCGCTTGCTGCGCGGGCCGTGGCCCTGGTCGCGATGCTGCAGGATCTGGATGTCGAGCGCCGGGTTGGCGCGGTAGGACATCGCCCACAGCAGCGCGTTGGCGTCGTCGGGGTCGATGTCGTCGTTGACGGCGATGACGTACTTGCCCGCTGCGCGGTTCCAGGCGATCGCGCCGTAGAGCGCCCGCCAGATCTCGGTCCTGGGGATATCCTTTTCGACGACCACCACGACCACCTTGCGCAGGTTGGTGAGCGGCTCGTGCATCGAGACGCGCTTCACGCCGCGGATCGCGAGCGTGTCGCGCAGGTGGCTGGTGAACATCGGCTCGAGCGCGACGCGCTTGATCAGGCTCGACTCGCTCGGCGTGACCTGCGAGATGATCGAGGTGAGGATCGCGTCGCGCCGGCGCGTGATGCAGGTCACCTCCATGAAGGCGTTGTACTCCTGCAGGTTGACGTGGCCGTGCGACTCGCCGAACGGCGCCTCGGGCTCGAGGTACTCGGTGTCGATCAAGCCCTCGACCACGATCTCGGACTCGGCGGGCACCAGGAGGTCGACGGTCTTCGCCTTCACCACGTTGATCGGCGCGCCGACCAGCGCGCCCGCGACGTGCAATTCATCCAGCGCCTCGGGCACCTTCTGCGCCGAGGCGAACGCGACGCAGGGCGGGGCGCCGAGCACCACCGCGGCGGGCAGCTTCTGGCCGCGGCGCTTCATCTTCTCCCAGTGGGTGTAGATCCCGGGCCGCAGCTCGAGCGAGGGGTTCATGCCGAGCTTGCGCGAGCCCTTCACCTGGCCGCGGTAGATCCCCATGTTCTGCACGCCGGTGTCGAGGTCCCGGGTGATGTACTGCGAAAGCGTGGTGAACGGCGCGATGTCCCAGCCGGGCGTCGAGATCGGGATCGGAAGCTCTTCCAGGCCCTTGACCTCCATTTCGTGGCAGGGCGCGTCCTTCACCACGCTCGGCGCGACCGGATTGGCGATCGCGCGCGTCCAGGTCTGGTTGATCTTGTCGAGCGGGCAGCCGATGCCGAGGCGGTAGATCTCGCGGCTGGCGGCGAGCGCCCCGACCACGACAGGGATGTCGTACTTCCTGTTTTTCGAGTCAATGACGTTCTTGAAAAGGAATGCCTTGCGCTCGCTCTCCGGAATGCCGCCGCGGAACTGCCAGCGCACCAGCGGATGCATCTCGGTGTCCTTATTGATCGCGCGCTCGACGGTGATCAGCAGGCCGGCCTGCTCCAGCGCCTTCAGGTGATCGTGCAGATCCGGGTACGCGCGCTTGAGGCGGGGGCTCATTCGACCGAGATGTTCTTCTCGCGCACGATCTTGCCCCACCTGGCCTGGTCGGAGCGCACGCGCGCGGCGAGCGCCTCGGGCGTGCCGGCGACGAGGTCGCAGCCCTGCGCTTCGAACTTCTCTTTCATCGAAGCATCCCCGAGGTGGCGCACAAGCGTGCCGTGCAACTTCTCGATGACCGGCTTCGGCGTCGCCGCGGGCGCGAACATCGCGACCCAGGACTCGGTCTCGAACCCGGGATAGGTGTCGGCGATCAGCGGCAGCTCGGGATAGAACTTGGAGCGTTCCAGGGAACTGATCGCCAGGGCGATCAGCTTCCCGGTTCTCACGTACTGCTGGATCGAGCCGCCGCCCTGCACCAGCATCACCTGCACCTGGCCCGAGAGCAGGTCCTGGATCGCCGGACCGGCGCCCTTGTAGTGCACCGGCACGGTCTCGATGCCGGCCGCGTCCTTGAACATCTCATAGGCGAGCCGGCTCGACGACGCCGGGCCCGCCGAGGCGTAGTTGAGCTGCGGGCCCTTCTGCTTGGCGAGCGCGACGAGCTCCGCCAGCGTTCTCACGCCCAGGCCGGGGTTGACCAGCAACACCTGCGGGTAGCGGCAGATCTGCATCACCGGCGCGAAGTCGCGCACCGAGTCCCATTTCAGGTTGCGGAACACCAGGGGATTGATCGCGAAGGTGTCGAAGGTGATGAGCAGCGTGTGCCCGTCGGGCGGCGACTCGGCGACCTGCTGCGTGGCAAGGATGCCGCCGTGCGTGACGCGGTTCTCGACGATGATGGGCTGGCCCAGGGTCTCGGTGAGCGCGGGTTGCAGCATGCGCGCGATCAGGTCGCTCGCGCCGCCCGGGCTCGCCGGGATCACGATGCGCACCGGCTTGGTGGGATAGGCCTGCGCCTGCGCTTCGCCGAGCGCCAGCGCGAGGCAGATGCCGACAATCGCCTTCAGATTCATGGCGCCTCCTCCGATTTTCTACTCTACACCGCCGTCACTTCAGAAGCTGCTTGCGCCATACCGCGAGGCGGTCGAGGCACGGCGTGAGCACGTGCGAGACGGCGAGAAACGCGAGGCCGGCGAACAGCGCAATGGCGGGATGCCACTCGGCGGGCGCGAGGCCGGCGAAGAGAAGCAGCGCCACGCCGCAGGTCGCGAAGACGTTGGATACCGCGGTCTTCATGTTGGATATCATCATATATAAGCGCCATGGACTTCAACGACCTGGTCGTCGCCAATCGCATCCTTGCGAACGAGAACGTGGTCGACGCCTACGGCCACGTCAGCATGCGCCACCCCGGGGACCCGAAGCGCTACTTCCTCGCCCGCTCGCTCGCGCCCGAGCTGGTCGAGCCCGGCGACATCATGGAGTTCGACCTGGAGGGCAATGCGCTCGGCGGCGACCCGCGCCAGCCCTACCTCGAGCGCTTCATCCACGGCGCGGTGTACGAGGCGCGGCCCGACGTGATGGCGGTAGTGCACGCGCACGCCGAGGACGTGCTGCCCTTCGGCATCGCCGCCGCGCCGCTCAGGCCGGTGATCCATTCGGGCAGCTTCATGGGCGAGCACGTGCCGGTGTGGGATATCCGCGACCGTTTTGGCGACACCAACATGCTGGTCACCAACGTGGCGCAGGGGCGGGACCTGGCCGGATGCCTGGCCAAGAACAACCTCGTCCTGATGCGCGGCCACGGCTTCGCCGCCGCCGCGCGCTCGGTGATCGAGGTGGTCAGGATGTCGGTCTACGCGCCGCGCAATGCGCGTGTTCAATACAAGGCATTGCAACTGGGCCAGCTGAAAGTCCTGAGCCCGGGCGAGATCGATGCGCGCAACGCGGGCTACAAGCCGCATTCGCCCGAGACCTGGCGCGCGTGGGAATACTGGGCGACGCGCGCCGGCTGCGCGCACCTCGTGTCGAAGAAGGGGAGCCCGGGCTAGGGCCCGCGCACCAGGGTGGCGCGGGTGTAGCGGCGGCGGTTCTGCCACTCGGCGCTGAGCTGGTCCCCGGACAGCCGGTACATCACGTTCGCGCCGTTGTTGAGCGTGCCGCGCAGCGCGCCGTCGTCGTCGATGGTGCCGACGACGCGCTGGAAGCCGGGCTTGCTCGGCCCGCGCCCGTCCTCCGCGGCGCTCCAGCTATAGATGAACATCGCCTTGCGGCCTTCGATCTTCTCCACGATCAGCGTGTGGTCCACTTGGCCGTCCCACTTGCCGATCCAGCTGCCCGAGAACGCCGCGCCTGCGGTGCCGGCGGCGGGCGAAACTACTTCTATGGTCGTCGGCAGTGGTGTGCGCGTCGTTCCAGCCGTCTGTGTCGGTGACGCTGCGGAAGCGACCGGAGCTGCCGCGGCCACCGGCGAGGGCGCTGCGGCGAGCTGCGGTGCTTTCCCGGACAGCGCAAGCGTCGCCGTCCAGAGTTGCTCGACGCACGCCGCGGCCGCCGTCTGCAGCTCCTTCTTCAGGCGCTCGGCGCCGTTCGCCAGGAACTCCTCGTAGCTCGGCGCGTTCGACGAGTCCTCCGGTATGTGCTTGCAGCCCCCTTCGGCCACGACCTGGGCGCGCTTGACGTCGATCAGGCGCGTCCGCGCGGTGTATATCACCCGGTAGCGGTTCCAGCTGGTCGGAAAGTAGACGAAGCTCCAGTTAATCGTCCGCACGTCGAGCAGCAGGTCGAGCGCGGCGTTGTCGCGCGAGGTCTGCGCCACGTCGTCGCTCGCGATGCGCACCGTCTTCGACGAGGAGCGAGCCCGGTAGCTTTCATTCAGGCCGGCGCGGACGGCCTCGGCGATCTGCGACGCCGGATCCTCGACGCTGTGCTCCTTGATGATCTGGTTGCCGGCCTCGATCATCAGCGCCGCGCCGATCAGCCCGCCGATCGCCGCCTTGCCCGGGGTCATGGCCGCGAAATCGGGCTTGTCGCGCACTGCGAGGCTGACCTCGCGGTCGCGCAGGGCTCCGCCGGTGGTCGCGGTCAGCGGAATCTGCTGCACGCTCACGCAACCGGCGAGCAGGGCGGGGGCAACCAGGGTCGCGATGCGAATCATTTGATCGAAGCCTTCTCGAAGGTCTCTGTCTCGGGGGGGATCGGAACCCAGTGCTGCTTCGAGCGCGTCCAGGTGTGGCGCTCGATCTTCAGCCAGCCCGGGTCGTCGAGGGTGCCGCCGGCGATGCCGCGGCCGTCGGGAAAGAGCTCCAGCGTCCAGGTGGCATACGCCGGTGCGGAACGGCGCGCTCTTCACGCGATAGCGCACCGCGCCGCAGACGCAGCCTCCCTCGTGCATGGAACCAGTATATCGCTACTTCTGGCGCCGGCCGGGCTGGGCGACGACCCTCACCTGGTAGATGAGGCGCGTCTCGGAGCCCTGCGGCTCGAGCGAAAGCTCGTTGCCGCCCCAGACGCTGGTCGAGAGCTGGTCGATGCCGTCGGCTCCGGATTCGGCGCGCACGGCGAGGCCCGCAAGCCGCTCGGCCAGCAGGCGCAGCCCGGGAGGATCGCCGTAGATGGAAAGCTCGTCACCTTCTTCCGAGAGCTCGAAGGTGAGCAGATGGCGTCCCGGCATGCCGACATTTGGCGTGTGCCGCATGGACCGCGCCATCCTCCGGCAGACTCATGGCCCCGTCATTCCTGTCAGGAAACTCCCGCGCCAGCGTAGTCCCGCCGGACTACGTGCACTCGCTCCGGGTGCTTGCGCGCCGGGAATGCCGATTGCTCGCGGATCTGCCGCAACCATGCAAATCGAGCCGGCAAAGATCAACCGTCGTGGCGATAGACCTCGACGCGGGCCGGCGGCAGATTGACCCAGACGCGCTTCGCGGACAGCAAAGCCAGGCAGGCGGGCACGCGCTCGTGCGCGAAACCCATCTGGTAGGTGTACTGGACGAGGAGCCCGCCGTGCTCAAGCACGGCGCAGATCTGTGCACCGATGGCGCGCGCATCGCCGCGCGAGAGCGACATCATCGGCAGGCTCGAAACGATGCAGGCGACGCGCGCAGCGGCGCGTCGGCGGGCGAGCAGGCTCGCCAGCTCGCGCGCGTCTCCCGCGATGACCCGGACCTCGCCGAAGCGCCGCTTGAGATGGCTCGCAAGCGACGGGTCGCGCTCGATCACGACCAGGCGCTCCGGCGGCACGCCGCGCTGGAGCAGCGCCGCGGTGATCGCCCCGGTGCCGCCGCCGAGCTCGACGACCAGCCCGCCGGCGGACGGGTCCACGGCCGCGGCGACCGTCCGCGCGAGCCGCACCGAGCTCGGGCAGCAGGCGCCGACGGCGCGCGGGTTCCTGAGCAGGGCGCGCGCGAACGCCGCGGCCGCAGGCGACGGGCCGCGACCGCGCGCGAAGCGGAAGGCGGGCGGCGCGGCGTCGTTCTCGAGGTCCAGGCTCGTTGTGCGCGGATGAAGGCGCGCGCGCGCGCGGATCGCGAGCAGCGCTATCACCATGGCCAGCAAGGTTCCTGCAAGGATCAACGCGTGCATGCGTGCAGTTCCGGTTTCCCCGTCTGTTCTCGTTACGCTCGCCGCGCCGATTGCCCGGCGCGGCGCCCGGGCGCACGCCCGCAAGACGGCGGCCGATGATAGCATTTCGCGCGCGGTCGCAAAAGGGTCTGGTACAGTCCCGTGCTGCGGCGATGAACAATCCGCACCCGCAAAGCGTCGCGCATTGCGCGCAGGTGGCGAGGGTCAAGGCGGTCTATCGCCGCTACGCCCGGGTCTACGATGCGCTGTTCGGCCCGGTGCTGCAGCCCGGGCGCCGCGCGGTGCTCGAGGCGCTGGACCTCAAGTCGGGCGACCGCGTGCTCGAGGTCGGCGTCGGCACCGGCCTCTCCCTGCCGCTCTATCCGCGCGACGTGCACATCACCGGGATCGACGTGTCGCGCGAGATGCTCGAGAAGGCGCGCGCGCGCGTGGCGCGCCGCCGGCTCGAGAACATCGACGCGCTGCTCGAGATGGACGCCGAGGCGATGGCGTTCCCCGACGCGAGCTTCGACAAGGTGGTCGCGATGTACGTGGTGTCGGTGGTGGCGCGCCCGCAGCGCCTGCTCGAGGAGCTGCACCGGGTGTGCCGCCGCCACGGCGAGATCTTCATCGTCAACCATTTCCGCTCCGACAACCGCGTCCTCGGCACGCTCGAGAAGGCGATCGGCGGCTTCTCGCCCCACCTCGGCTTCCACATGGACTTCGAGCTGCGCGACATGCTGCCCCAGGCAGCCAACGGAGACGTCACCATGTCGCGCGTCAACCTGTTCTGGAAAGTCGTGCGGCTGCGGAACGGCGTCTCGCACAAGCTGTAAATTGCGGGGAACTCTCCCCGCGGCCTGCGCTGTCGAACGGGTATGCAGACCACGCCCGAAATCACCTTCCACGACGTCGAGCGTTCCCTCTGGGTCGAGAACTACATCCTGGAGCGCGTGCAGCGCCTCGACCGGTTCGCCGACGGCATCACCACCTGCCGCGTTTCGCTCACGCAGGACCATGCCTCGCACCACAAGGGCAACCGCTACCGCCTGATGGTCGAGGTGCGCATGCCGCCGCACCACGACCTCGCGGCGAACAAGGCACGCATCATCCACGACCTGGCGGCGCAGCTGCCGGCGCTCATCAACCACGGCTTCGGCGCGATCGAGCGCCAGCTGAAGAAGACCGCGGCGCTGCGCCGCTAGTTTTCCTCAGGCGGAATCTGTCGCAGGAAGGTAGGGAGCTTGGCGTCCGCCGGTAGCGGCGCGCCCAGGCGCGCAAGCGCCGCGCGCGCCGCGGATTGCAGCCGCCAGCAGCCCGAGCCGAGGGCGGCGTGCGCCGCGGGAAGGCGCGGCCGCGCGCGCAGCGCGAGCGCCCGCACGCTGCAGCGCGGGTGCTGCTCGAGCAGGCGCGCGACCGACTCGGCCTGCGCCTCGGGCGCGGCGCGCGCGCGCTGCGCGAGCGCGACGTCGACGGCGAACGGCGTCGCGGGATCCGCCGCGAGGAACTGCTCCATATCGCGCCACATCGCCGCCGCCTCTGCGTCGGACGCGTCGCGCAGGGCGCAGTCGAGCGCGTAGCCGAACGCCCACGCGGCGTCCGGCGCGTCGCGCGGCAGCTCGCTCATCGTCGCGCGCAGCCGCGTGGCGAGCCGGCGCCGCAGCTCGGCATACGCACCGGCATCGAACGGCTCGCCGTAGAAGCCGGGCCCGCTGCGCCGCAGGGCTTCGCCGAGCGGCAGCCCCGGCTCGGGCGCCGCCTGCGTCGGCGCCGGGCAGATGCGCGCAGGCGCGACCTCGCTCTGCGGCGGCGAATCGCCCAGCGGTCCGCCGGCATCGTCCTTCGACGAGAGCAGCACGCCGACGCTCGGCAGGCCGCGCAGCCATTCGGCGCGACCCCACCCGTATTTATCCAGTAACTCCATTCGGTTCTCGCCGGCGGTGTCCGCCAGCAGCCCGAAGCCGTTCGCGGTCGCCGCGCCCTGGGCGAGCGAGGACGCGCGGTAAGAGTCGTTGCCGCCGCGATCGACGAGCACGCCCACCGCGAGATCGAGCCCCATGCCCTGGCCCGAGCTGAGCGCGAGCTCGTAGCGGTCGTTGCCCGACTCGTCGCGCAGCACGCCGACCGCCTGGTGCACGCCGTTGCCCTGCGCGTAGCGCACGGCCTGGTAGCGGTCGTTGCCGCCGAGATCCCAGAGCAGGGCCACGCCGTAGTAGTAGCCCGTACCCTGCGCGAACATCTGCGCCTCGTAGTGGTCGTCGCCGGAGTCGTCGCGCAGGATCCCGATCCCGCCGGCGAGCACCCCGCGCAGCCCGAACGCGTGGCCCTGGGCGCCGCTCAGCCCGCCGCCGCGGTTGAACGCGTCAGGCATGCCCGCCGCCAGATAGCGGTCGTTGCCGCCGCGGTCCCAGAGGAGGCCGGTGCCTCCCGCGAGGCCGAAGCCCTGGCCCCAGGCCGCCATGCGGTAGCTGTCGTCGCCGCCGAGGTCGAGCAGCGCGCCGAAGCCGAAAGCCGCCGCTCCTTGCCCGAAGTATTTCGCTTCATACGAGTCGTTGCCGCCGTAGTCGACGAGCAGCGCCGCGCCGGCGATCGCCGCGCCGAGGCCGGGGCCGTCCATCGCGTAGCGGTCGTCGCCGGCGAAGTCCACGATCGCCGACAGCGCGCGCAACGCGAGGTCCGAGCCGAGGTAGCGGTCGTCGCCGGCGAGGTCGACGATCACCGAGACCGCGCCATCGCGTGCCGGCTCGCGCTGGTAGACGTCGTCGCCGCCCGGGTCGAGGATCAGCGCCGCCCCGGGGCCGTGCCGGTCGTTGCCGCGCGTGCCGATCACGACCACGCCGATCGCGGACTGGAAGCGGCTCGACTGCCGCGGCCACTCGGCGGTCCTCGCGGCGCGCGCAAAGCGCGCGGTCGCCTCGATGAAGAGCCGGTTGGCGGCCTCGAGCCGCGCCATGTCCACCGCGTCGCCTGCCGCGAGCAGCGCTTCGGGCGGCGGCAGGCCCTGGGCGAGGCCGGCGAGCAGCGCCGCGTCCGCGAACGGCCGCGTCGCCGCGCCGAGCAGCCGCTGCGCCTCGGCGAACTCGGCGATATAGGTTTTCAGCAGGGTTTCGAAGGCAGCGGGCTTTGCCGGCAGATCGAATTCCCCGAGCGCTGCAGGTACCGATCGCCTGAAGAGCGCTGCGGCATCGGCGGCGTCGAGGGGGCGCGAGAGCAGCTCAAGGACGAGCGGCGGCGCCGCGCGCGGCGGGGGCGCGCCGTGGCGCAGGAGGTTGTCGATCACCGAGAGCGCGTCGCGGCCGAGCCCGCGGCGCTCGAGGGCGGCGACGATGCGCGTCTCGAGGTTTTCCTGATGGACAGGAACTCCCATGCAGCCGGCGAAGGCCAGGGTTGCCGCCGCGATGGTCCGACCAGACCACATGCCCTGCATTATGGGGGCGGCAGAAGTGGGTTCCACCAGCGCCGGCCTATGGGAGCCCGGCCCCTTTTCGAACCCTGCACGGTCACGGTGGCGCGCGGCCGCCGCGAGCTCGCCCGCGTCGTGCCGGGGTGGGAGGAGCTCGCGCGCGCGGCGCTCGAG
>Ga0187892_10008365_pt1 | contig 14199 bp, 8 predicted proteins | sample MA1701073metaG_FD_139345 | JGI IMG/M metagenome (GOLD analysis project Ga0187892, IMG submission 139345) | Bio-ooze microbial communities from a basaltic lava cave in the Kipuka Kanohina Cave System on the Island of Hawaii, USA - MA170107-3 metaG ... | reverse complement strand
ATCCAGAGGTAATTGGTTATCCTGATCCACTCCATAAGGCAGATTGGGGAGCGAAAAGTATGAATAGAAAAGTTTCAAACATGATAAAAAGTAGTGGGAAGTTCCTGAAAATAAGACCTTTATCAAAAACATTGAGACAAGAGAGAGGGTCAAGGCGATAAAATGACTGAAATTAAGAAAGAGATTTTTGATAAAGCTGTCAAGGCAGGAATCCTAATTTTGGTGGAACCTCATGAAACTAGAAAATGTAAATGTACACTATGGTTCGATTTTACTATGGATGCCATGAGACGTATCAAAGAAGGAGATTTAGTAGCCATTCATAATTTCAATACAACAAAGGCATCCAATGTTTACAGTCTGTTTAGATTAACAAGCGTTCAACCGCGTCACTTCGCTTTGGGCAAAGATGATCTAAAAGCATATCCTGGAAATCTTGAAGAATCGGCAAGAAATGTTTTTCCCGACTTCACCGAGCAGGAATCTGAATCAACCGAGGATATCACAAAAATATATTGTGAAGCATTTCCTATCAACTTGCAGTATGTCGATTATAAAGAACTGAAACGTGAGAATCTATCGGACGATGATAGTTTGCCAATCACCGGTTCTGATTTAATGTTGGTTTCAGAAGATTTGATGGAAGTTATTTACAATTACGGAATTAATAAGGAAGCACCAACTACGGTGAAAATAGGTTCTTTAATTAAAACCGAAAGCGTGGGAATTAATGTCAATTCTGAAGATTTGATAAAAGTTCATTTTGGATTATTTGGTTATACGGGAGCAGGCAAAAGCAATCTTGTTAGTACCCTGATAAGCTCAATTCTCATACAAGCTAAAACCAATAACAAGTTTGTTCTTTTCGATATAATGGATGAATATACTGGACTTTTAATTGACCAACTATTAAATGACAATGTCAATAGTATGCTTGTCAGTCTTGGCCAACGTTATTTGCCAGCAACAGTCATAAAGTATTTGATTTCTACCACAAAAGACGATAACCTGTTAGAACAAGCAGCCAAAGATATTCTTAACGGAATGTTATTGCCAAAAAGGCTTAAGCCACATAGAGAAGAATATTTACCTTCTATCAAAAAACTTCTAAAAGAAAATAAGATAAAAGTTATAGATTTAACATACACAAGAACCGTTGAACAATACAGTCAAGAAATTTGGGATATAATTTTTGATGAGTACGTTACTGGTGGAACGTATGCCGACCTTGAAGAAAGAATGAATCATGTATTCAGACGTGGTCACGCATCTAAAATTCTGACGCCGCAGGTAGCACAAGTACTGATAGATGAGTTACAAGCTAGTAGGAAGGGTACAGGAGAAGCAAGAGCAAGTACCGTGAATGATAGAATCAATGCAATACAAACATTACTTAGAACACAAATTATTGAACCCACAGCAACGCCTCTTCCAGCTGAGGTGAGATTCTCAGTGGATCAAATAATAACTGAATTGAATAGTGATGCAAAGAAGGCTTTGTTCATATTAACTTCTGACGACCCAAATGAAATGAGAAGACATGCTAAAAAAATCGGTCAATATATTTACAGTCAAAGAAGTAGAGAGGCAATAATCTCGCCTATTGTTTCATTTGTATTCGATGAAGCCGATGAATTTATTCCACAAAAACCAGAAGGGACTAAAAAAGAATCTCGAGATATTGTCGAGACTCTTTCAAGAAGAGGTAGGAAATTTGGCTTAGGTGTAGGGCTTGCGACACAGAGAATTAGCTATCTTGATACAAACATAATGGGTCAACCTCATACATATTTCATAAGTAAGCTGCCTAGGGAGTATGACAGGACCACGGTGGGTCAGTCGTTTGGATTGACTGATGATGATCTTAAACAAACTCTAAAGTTCAAGAAAGGAGAGTGGATGCTAATTAGTCATGATGCTGCCGGCCTAGAAGGAGAACCAATACCTATTCATTCTGAAAACGCTGAAGATAGAATATTGAAGTTCTTAAAATTAACTTAACTTATCCAAGTTACTTAGCACTTTTTCATTTACTTGAGAAGACAGCTTTGCAGTAATGTATTTGCGCGATTCATTGTTTTTTAGTAACCTATTAAATTCATTAAAAAAACGTATGAATTTGAAAATTCTTCTATGTGTTTGTGGTTTAATCATCATGCCATCCTCATCAAAAATCAACCTTGGGCCAGATCCCATAAAGTCGGTATTTGTGAGTAAATAATCATCGTACATTTTCAGAATCTTATTTGATAGATAGTATTGATTGCAAGGTATTGCGTAGATGTAATTATCAATTATTCTAAAATAGGGAGACAAATATCCCTCAAAAACCATTTTCGAGTTTATCATAGGTGAACTCTGGCCCTGTTCCCTTCTGCAAAATTTCATAGTCAATGATACACATCGTTGGTAAAGCCTCTCGTATTCTTCAAGAGAAATCAATCGAAGGGAATTGAAATTAATCCTAAATGAATAAAGAATGTAAGCGAGAAGATGAGCAATCAAATCCACGGGCCCCGCCGGATAAATATCCTTAATCACTGTATCGACATTATCGCTTGACTGTCTCATAATTAGAAAGTTATTTAGAGAACCCACCCCAAAGTTTTTTGTTAAATCAGTAATTTCCATAGAAACTTTGGCTCTGTAACTTAACCACTCGCCAAATAATGTTGGAATGAGAATTTCTACAAATTTGTCATTTATCGATACAATTCTTCCAATTATGGTCTTCACATCGACATAACTTGTGATATGTCGGATTTGATCCAAATACACTTTTTTGAAATTCAGCGGAGAAACATGAGCTTTAATTGAATCTCCTCCTTCTTTAAGATAAGGAACCAATTTCCAATCATATGCATGTGATGGTTTTGGAACAGTATCTAATTTTAGATCATTATACGGTCTGACTGAATTAGGAAGTTGCAATCCATAATTTTGATTGAACTTCATCACATCTTTATTTTCTATATCGTTCTTCACCATAGTGTAAATTTTCTTGTAAGCAATTTTTGATGTATTGCTCTGTGGCCACAATGTAATACTTACAAAATTTTCTAATTCAGGGCATATTCCATAATATACTACAATAAAACCCATGTATCCTTTTCTTATATGAACTTCTTCACCAGGAGTCTCATGACGATTCAGTATTTCGATAGTTATTGGGAAAGGAGTATTCTTTAACCATCCTCTTTTGTCTTGCTCCAGATTATATTTGATTAATAGACTATTTTGAATTGAAAAGTCAGAAATCAGCTTTCCTATGAATGCTCTGCCTTCGCTTATTCTGGCGAAATCAAATTTTTCATTATTTTGGAGCGATTCGTATGCTTCATCTATAGAATCAGCTAAACTCACTTAAACACATCCTTTGGAAAATTCTTTATGGTATCATTTTTAGACAACTCAGGATTCCAAAACTCGGTAAAATCATCAGAGTATTTTCTGACTTCACTGGGAATTTCTAGAATCTGGATGATTACATTGTCCTTGGCTTTACGAAATGCCGATTCTACCAATGTGTTAATCCCTTTACCAAGTAGAACTACTTTTTTGTTATCTAATATCAGATATCTGTCGTGTAGGATGGTTTCTCTACCGTCTTTTTTGTCGCGATCTAAATACCTAATTAATCCAATTTTATATCCAAGAGGCAGGTATTTCTCTTTAATTTTTTCAATATCTTTTGAACTGACCCTAGATGTTACAATCTTAATTTCAGTACCTCGTTTAAGCCATTTAGTAAGATATTCAAAGAATTTTTCAAGATTTCCCAGATATGGATCCATTATTAAAATAGTAGTTTCAATTTTACCAATCTCTTGAGAAACTTTTTCAATTTCTTCTGAAACCTCGTCGGGTTTTATCGAAATTGTAGTTATTCCTTCGGCAACATACACATCAGCGTCCTCAAGACTCCTTGATTCATTTTCTAACTTCAGTATTTCTTGATGAGTCCCATTAACCCAATTTTCAGCCGTTCCGAAATCAAACGTTTCATGGTTTTTCCACATTTCTGGGGAGAAATTTCCAGAAGTATGTATGGCGTGTCTGTTTTCTTTATTTTGAGGATCCACAACAATTAACTTGGAATGGACAATAGCAGGTAAGATCTGCTCAATTTCTTTCTTGTAGACTTTGACTATGACGCCGGATTCTTTTAGTCGTCTAAGTGCAAATTTATGTGCTGGCGATTGTGGTTCTTTCACAATAACAGTAATTGATACATTATTTGGACCATGTTTGACTGATGATAGTATGTCTACCCAACTTTTACTTCCTTCATCTGGCCAGTCTATTTTACTATCTGTAACATATAGTGAAGTCAATTTGATTTCTTTTTTTGCAGATCTGATAATCTGCTTTAGATCTAAAACACCTGCAAAATCATAAGCAGGAGAATGTACTGTTCGAACTTCCTTCGTTATGTACGTGTTTACTCTCTCTTCGTTTTTGAAGATAGTATTTTCAGCAATCTGAACTTGGGCAGCCTTTAAAAAAGGTACGATGGTTCGCTTATCTATGAGAGGAATGTCGCGTTTTCGTCTATATGACCATAAGCATTTCGGACATCCAGATACGCATTCTTCTTCGAATGTTTCAGATTCCCCAAGAATAATGTCTGCAGCTTGCACAATAATCTCTCCAAATTTTCTGAAAATCTCATCAACGTAACCGACACCACCTTCTATATTATCAAAAAGAATTATCTCGTTATCTTTAACAACTCCATCTATTTCACCGTCTTCTGCTTGAACAATCAGTTGTGCTCCATTAATTATTGCATTCTTTAGTGTTGTGAGAAAGACTTCTCTGTTTGGAGCAACCTCGTTTATCGGAATTCCAAACAACCTTTCATCTATTATCCTCAATGAAATGACATTAGTAGGCATTTGATGGTATATTCCTAATTGTTCGAATTCTCCATTACAAAATTCTTTGTAGTTGCCAAGTGTTTTATGCTTTGTATCAGTAAACTCACCTCTACCTCTGCCGCACTTGGAACATATTTCAATTGGAACTGGAGTTCGAGAGTCGCTAATTCTAATGCTGGATACCACTTCAAAGATAGGAATATTTCCATACTTAGTTAATAGTATGTTGTCGAACTTCTTATTTCCTTTATCTGATTCTATGTCAAGATATATCTCTAATAGTGGTTCTTGATAATCGCGTGGTTCATTGATTCTCTTTCTTGTGTCATTTAGATAAATTAGATCTGGAGCTATTGCTGTAATTTCTTTAGTATGTATTTTTTTCTTGCAAAGTTGACAAAAATCAAAATTCTCATTCTTAATGTATTTGTTGCAAGATTCACAGATGAAAAAAGATTGTTTATCAGGTTTAGCTGATTTGTAATCAACTCCAGCAGATTTGTAAATCTTTTTCATTGCATAAAATTCCATACCTGGAGCATATTCTGTAATTGCAACATTCCTGCTTCTACCCGCGAAGCTATTCTGGCCAAACTCGTCTTCTACATCCACATATAGACCGGGAAAAGCATATCGAGGTAAAACTCCGGTTTCCATAAAATGCATTAAAACACGTCTTTCCTTCTCCAACTTGAGGATCATATCTCCAACATCCAGTATGCGTTTGCGTAGATAACGATGTAGTCCTGGCTCACTGGTTTCTCTTAATTGCTGTTTGATTATTTCATCACGTCTTCTGTATCGTTCTAAATCCATGTGATATTTCTGAATGGATTTTTTGACCGAATCTCGAAATTGTTCTATCATCTCCTCGGCAATATCATCAGTTATGGTAATTGGTAGAGAACTGAAGGTTTCTTTAATTTTTGAAAATATTATTTTCTTTCTCTCAATTGTTTCTTTCAGTAATATTTGATCCGCGTTGTTTTTAACAAATTCACTGAGTTTTTCTGGAAACAAGTGGTGTTTTGGAGAGTCTACTAACAAATCTTCCAAGATTACTGCATTAGCATGTCTTTGTACCATATGACGGTTTTCCAAATTTACAAATGGCGGTCGTACCTCTCCTCTTATCAACTCGTCAGGTTTCCTATAGTAGTACACATCTATGGGATTTGGAAACATGAACGTGTTCACAAAGGATATTCCATGTTTTCTGCCTGATCTACCGACTCTTTGAAGATAATTTACTGGGGATGGTGGAGTTTTATGGAGGCCTACACAAAACAGGTCTCCAATGTCAACGCCCAATTCAAGTGTGGGAGTTGCAACTACCACATCTACTCTTCTTTCTGATAGTTGGTTCTGTTTGAAATCAATCTCAATTTTACGTCTTGCATCTTGATCTAAAGCACCTGTATCTTCTTTTGTCACCATTCTAATCGGGTCTGACGTTGTGTATTTTTGAAAGTAATAACCACGATCTGGATCAGATGAAAATTCATTATAGTCTATCAGTTTAACCTCCCCATCACATCTCCATGTTGGACACTGGTTATTAGGAACATTAGAAAAAATCTTAATGCATCTACTGCATCTAAAAATTTCAGTTGGTAATTTTACTATGGTGTATTTATCATTCACAACATGAGCTTCAAGTTCGCGTCTTCCATGTCGTAGGATTCTGAGAATTATATAATTACATTTTTTCAAAAATTCAAAAGATTCATCTATGATATCCTCAGCTTCCTTTTCATTCACCCCAAATACTTTTTTTGTAAAAACTAACGGTTTTCCCCTTAGAATATTTTTATATTTTATTCTTGGAATTTCTTCTGCAGTAGAACGGTCCCTAGAACTGTAATAACCCACAGGATTCTCTTTTTCCCATGCTTGCCTTATTGTAAGACTGCTGAAGGCACCTTGATTTCTCATATTGCTCAAGAGACTAATTAGATATTTGCGAAAAAGATCGAGTTGAGCATCATCATTGATGGAGATATTGTTGGATTTAAAAAAATTAATTTCAAGTAATTTTTTGAAAGAATCCAACGTTTCTAATTTATTGTAATTTACTTCTATGATGCCAAGATTTTCTAATGACCTCTGTTTTCCAACATAGGAGGTTAATTCTTCATCAATACTACGTTCAATTTCTCTTTCAGAAAGTCCAAACGATTCTATGTCGCCGTGATACCAACTGCGTATTCTGAACATGGTCTCATCTCTTAAGGCGACAAGCGATGTTTTTCCGTCAAAATCAGATTTCAATAGTTTATACAATAGGCTTCTGATTGTGTGTGAAAGGTGTTCATCTTCTAGTATCCCAGCAACTTGCGATGCGGCTTGTCGATTATCTGTAAAAATCAGCATTTTTCGAATTTCGGCTGGAATTTCAGAAAATACAGAATCGAAGAAGGTAACACTGGCAGTGTTAGGACTCATCTTCGTTTCTGATAATGCAGAAGATCTTCCATAACTATTTCCACAGAAAGGACATTGATGCGACGGTGATCGTATTTTACCATCATCTACACTACTAACTAAATACACTGTTCTGAAATTTTTCGAATTACACTGCTCTTGATTCGAATTCATGGCATCACAAATCTTTTTTCCTTCATTTAACAGGGAGCCACATTTCATACACTTGTTCATCTTTTTTGCTTCTGGGATTGGGATAACGGATTGCCATATGCTCTTAATACCAGAAGCTGTTTCTTGTGAATAATCAAGACGAGTTATTATTGCTGTTTTGTTTGCTATTTCTTCTATCATACCTAGTAATCTATTGTTGCTGTCTTCACTCATGACATCAAAAATATCCTGTTCAAGTACACTAGATACAAGGAACTCCTTTCCGCAAAATCGACACACACCTAGCTGTTCTACTATGCTACTACATTCATCGCAATTATTTATTGGAACTGAGAATAATTTATTGCAATTAGAGCATGAAAAAAGTGGGTCAATGGATTTGAAGAAATTATGAACATTAACCCGTATCAATGGTAGAAATGATTTACCATCTACCTCTGGATTAGGTACTAAAGTTCCAAGAAGCAGATAATTCCAAATGATGTCCTCCAAATCATCTGTTTGAGAAATAAGTGGACGGAACTCTTCTATTTCTCTCAAGTGAGCTGATATGTCGAGAATATCTCGCGGTTCCTCCAGAAGTTTTAGAATGTCTTGGAAAAACTTGTTTTTTAGGAGTAAATTAGCAACCATCTTTTTGTCTGGAGTCGTATTCACGATAAAATTAGGATTCAAAATTTTGCAAACATGTGTTAGAGTGTTTTGATCCTGATCATTTAGTTTAGCTACATCTTCAGATGTTAAGAGTTTTGTAGGCATAACAGACTCATCGAAATGCCATTCTTCCTTAATTCCTTCAAAAACATCAGAACTTCGGATTGTTGCCCCGACTAGGTTTTTCGCGAATTCAGCTATCTCTGATTTTCTTTGAGATAAGTCTTCAGATTTTGATAAGGTTGCGCTGGTTCCAATGAATACGATTTCTTTATCCTTTTTTAGTCGTCTCTTTAGCCTTCTTATAAGTAAAGAAACATCAATTCCTCTTGCCCCGCCATAAGCATGTAACTCGTCCATTACCACAAAATGAATCGTCCCATTTTGAAACAATGAATCGTCTTGTTTTCTTAACAAAAGATATTCTAACTGTACATAATTTGTAATTAGAATATCCGGAAGTGATTCTCTTATCTCCTTACGAGTGATTTTTTGAAAATCTATTTTGAATTCAGGGTCTTTACTGCATTGGAGATATGAATGACTACCGTTTGAGGAGACGGTAAGAGTATCTCTATTGCAGTGTGGACAGGTATATGGAACTGCAGCCATCTGTTTAAACTCTTCAAGAGAGGTGTTTTCTGGTGTTTGACCAGTATAGATTCCAAAAGTAATTGGTTTATCTAACTTCTGATTGATGGGGAAAAGAACATTTCTTAACCTATCTACCTGATCATTTGCTAACGCATTCATAGGATAGACGATTATTACTTTAATTCCCTCATCCCTGTTTTTTATGCAATAATCCAAAATTGGTATGAAAAATATTTCCGTCTTACCAGATCCTGTACCTGAAGCTATTATGGTATTGTTAGAATTTAGTATGTTTTGGATTGCAGATTCTTGATGAAGGTGAAGATTCTCAAATGTAAATGCTTCTTTTAAGATTGGGCTCAGATTTGCAATTTTTATGAAATTTTCAAGAGGCCTACCTTTTTTAAAATACTGTGAAACAGCCAAATAAGGCTCACGCCATAGAAGACCTTTAGACTGCAGTGCGGCAATTTTCCGTTTTAAATCAGGATTATTTGGGGCAAGTGAGGTCTGGAAGAAACTTAGATAGTTCCTTTGAATTGATTTCGTTGATTTTAAGGGATTTAACATCTATAGGCCTCAATATTAATAACAGAAACTTGGATTTGGAAAATTTAAGTATGATCTCCAGAACCAAAACTCTTCAAAACATACCGGTAGATTATTTCTTTTAATGAAGATGGATAAACCCGCCGGGTTACTTTCGGTCTAGTTATACATTATTCATATCAGTTTCTTTGAATGTATTTTCTGCTTCTTTACTGAACCATTCTACAAACGAAGGAAAGCTGGGATTGTTTTCAATATCAGAAACTGGCATAACATGTAGTATCCCATGTCGCGAAAAATAAATTCCAATTTTCTTAATCTTATGGTCAGACAAGCCGTCTATTCCTCCCAATTTGCTAAGAATAAAGTAACCTACTAACTGATTGTAATAATCTCGATCAAACTTCAGGTTTTTTGTAGTTTTAATGTCAATCAATGTGTCGTCTATAATAAAATCCGCATCCGCGCCGCCTACCAGATGTGACGCCTCACCAAACGTCGGATTGAGAGCCGAAATTTTACTTGATTTGAAAATGGAATAATCCACAATGGAGATTAAATTTTTCAAGTCGGCGATATCTCCATCATTGATATCAAGAAGATTAGGATCAAGATATCCTGCCCTGTAGATTGCATCCAGTTTTGCCAGCAGAATAGAGGACGCAACAATGCTGTTTGTGAGAATTCCACTTTTGAGGAATGACTTGTGGACCTTCTTCGTTGCGTCAAGAAGCGCATTAAGTTTTTCATAGATTTCGGGTCTTATCTTGGTTAACTCTACGGCATCCTCTGCCACCCATCCACGAGTAATGGAGTTTAGATTTAATCTCTCAATATGAAATCTCAGGAGATAGTCAAACGCTGTTCCTACGAGCGGATAATTTTGAGTCTGTGGAGGCGCCTTAATTTCTGCTGAAAGCTTAGGAGATTCAAATTCAAAAGTATTAAGAAGTTCATTCTTGACCTTTGGAATTTTCAGGAAACTGGTAAGGCTCATATCTTTAATTAATTCATGCATTAAACAATTAAGTTATCGATTTTTTCTCGGCTTCGCTCATTGTCCTTTTCGACACATAGTCAGTTCTCGAATTTATCTCATACATCAAATATTTATGGTAGTTATACCATAATATTATGGTAATAATACCATGATAGGTGACCATAAATGAACGAATTAGAGCACAGAATATTGGACATACTATCCAGAGAGATAGGCAATCCTATGTCAATTAGCGGACTGGCGCAGAAGATTCAGAATATCTTCGGTAGTGGCGATTACAAGAACATTAATGTTGCAATAAACCACATGCACAAAAACAAGCTAATCAAACTTGAGCAGTCCGGGAAATCGTACATAACGAGCCTGAACTTTGAAAACTATCTTCTGATCGATTTACTTGCAGAGATGGAACTTGGAAGGAAACAGAACTTTCTCACTGGCAGACAGGAGCTACAAATGCTCATGCTGGAGATTGACACCTACCTACGTCCGATCCCGCTTTTACGATCAACGATAATGATAAATCCTGAAAGGAACTCTAAACTAAACAGAGCCGAACTCATCATCCACACAGGAAAATCTGACGACAGGAAGTTAATCACGGACAACACACTTGCCATTCATTTGATTATAGAAAATCTACAGAAGATGCACAACATCAAGATCGATTACCTGGTGATGGAAGACAACATTCTTCTTAATCTGCTCAGATCAAACGAAGCAAATCCGATAAGGGAGATGATGCACGACAAAATAGTGATCTTTAACCCACAATACTTTTGGAGTGAGATAAGAGATACAATCCAAAACGGAATCAAGATAATAACAGAAGAAACGGAGACGAGTCCGGCAAAGATATCTGAACAAGATTTAGTGTACGGCCTTGCAAGATTCAGATACAAGGAGATGGGGCCACAAATAAAACAAGGCAAGATGATCTGCATCGAGTACATAATCGCATCCCTATTCTTTCACAAGGATGCAAGGAGGAAGGAAGCCATTCCCATAATACTTGCCAAGAACATTGACAGGACCAATTACTACCTTCTGCTGTTTCTTGCACGAAAATACGGGTTTGAGGGCAAGATGCTTGGGATACTGAAAGCTTTGAGGAATCTTGCAGCGCATGGAGATCTGTTGGGCGAGCCCATAAGGTTGCTTGAGGCCATGAGAATAGAGGAGATAAAGGCCGACAGTAAGAGCATGAAGGAGAAGTTGAGGCTGTACAATGTCACTTGACAACACGAAACTGCTGGATTTTCTTGGAGAGCTGGATAAAGAATTAAGCAGAAAGATCACTGTTGTTGCGGCAGGTGGAACTGCTATGACACTCCTTAACGCAAAACCTTCAACGGTCGATGTTGACTTCACCATTCCAAAAGATGACTATGATGAATTTGGTCGAGTATTGAAAATAATACCACATGGATTCAAAGTTGATTCCTGGCCAAATGGAATGGTTTTCAGCCAGATGCTGCCAGAAGACTATTTGGAAAAAAGCATTCCAATTAGAACAAAAACACGAAACGTGCAACTAAGAGCCCTTCATCCTGTAGATATCGTAGTAACAAAGATTGGTAGACTCAACGAGAGAGACAAGCAGGATATCGAAGCATGCATCAGGAAATTTAAACTCACCAGAAGACAGATAATAAAACGTGCGAAAGAGGTTCAGTATGTTGGAAGACAGGAAAATTATGAAATCAATTTACAATATGTCATCAAGGAACTTTTTGAGAAATGAGACTGACTATTGACTGGATTGAAGTCTAAGATATGTCTGACGATTCTGCTTGGATTAATTCGTACAAGAATAGGAATGTAGAATATGAGCGTCCTGACATCCCCCCAGATAATGTTTTAATTAATTTCCACACAAAATGGTTTGAAGATGACTTTGATGAAGCAGCAGCAACTCTTGCAACTCATTATTCTGTAAAAGCGCCTCTGGTCGTCACTGAACAATTGCCTGAAAATGTACCTAGCAGATATGATATTGTAAATCATGTAATTGCCATATCCAATGTAATAGTCATCAGAACAGAGCAGATAGCAATATTCCTAGAAAGTTTTTTCAGACATGTTGCAGCTGAGAAGAATTGGGCTTACGATAAAGAACTCTCAGAATACGCTAATTATGAAAGATCGGAAGGAGGAAGATTTGCTTCAAGAATATTCCAACGTTTCCATGAATTAGAGCGTAACAGAACTTGAAACGGCTTCGCTCATTGTCCTTTTCGATCCTTGTGGAACCTAGAGATTACCTAGAAATTTAAGCAACCAATATGATAATTCTTTCATGGAACTTGATGATCAGAAATCAACTCAACTTCTCAAAGAGCTATCCAATAAGATAAAACAAATCATTGATGCTGGCTTATCAAAAGGGGATCTAAAGTCAGAAGACGAGGTTTGGTTCAAGTGGAAGGTAGACAGCTTCAAGTATGACGATAATGGTCCTGGCGAACACAGCGCTACCGGTGATTATATTGTTAAAAAATCATGGTTCAGAGCCATGATAAAAATTGAAGGTGACATAGAAAAATCAACCGAATACACAACTACGTTGGAATATTTGACCAAAATTTTCGGAGAGGGGATGAACAATTTTGTTTTGCAAAGATTTACCCAAAAAATAATTTCAGATTATCTGTATAACCAAAAATTTGATGGAGCTGTAGACGAGCTAATAAACAAGTTTTTTAAAAGTGTAAAAGGCGAACCGTTAACATATGGGGCCGAGGTCAAGCTGGAAGGCATAATTCTCAGACCTGACAAAATCGAGATAGCTCACGGAATAATATTAAGAAAGATTGCAAAAGAAGATCTAGAGAAAGAATACGCCTATCACTCGTTAGCTTTCTCTCAAACACGTAATCCGATTCACACAATACCGTCTGCTATCTTAAGAATAGAATTTCTTGGTACAAGGGTAAACGAAGTACAGAAGAAGGTAGGGGAAGCGATAACTATTTTGAGATTGTTTCGTGTAGGAGGCGTAAAATTTGAGTCTTATCAACTGTTTTCGGATTCAATGACTGATTTGATGGCTTCTGGTGGTCTTTTTTCTGGGGAGACTACCACTGCCAACGAAACATATTTGATCGCACAAGAAGATGCAAAAAGTTTGAAGAAATTTTGGGAGAACGTGCACCCGTTAGTTGAGAAGTCACTTCCATGGCCAGGAGTTACTAAAGAGGATCACATGACCATAGCCTATAAACGATACAGCGATGCATTGTTGCAAAATGGCCTCATGGAGAGACAAATTACTAACACCATGATGGGTCTTGAGGGACTCCTATTGAAAGGAGATGAGAAACAGGAACTAACTTACCGATTGGGCATCAGAGTAGCTAAGATATTGGGAAATCTTACACATGATCCGTTAGAAGTTAAGAAGATCATTTCCGATGCGTATAATGTTAGAAGCCTCTTTGCTCACGGCGGTCAACTTGATTACAATGCTAGAGTCAAATTAGAGAACAAATACAAAAGCGTGAAGAATCTGCTGTTATATGTTTTGGATTATCTAAGAATATGTCTGATTGTATATCTTACTCTCCATATTGAGAAAGATGCATTTATCGATATTATTGATAAATCATTCATAGATGTGAAAAGCAATGAGCAATTAACTGGTATTCTTAACCCATCTAAACAGATTCTGTATAGTTAACGGGATATAGATTCACTTTTTGTCCTTGTCAAGAGTCGGGACATGATGATGTTTGTGCTGGTTTTGATTTAACGGATCCGATCGAAGCGCTACTAACTTGTAATTAGATGTTGGAGTTATCGGCTTCGCTCATTGTCCTTTCAGGGTCTTCATTTCTTGCTTTTCTTTGTTTTTCGTTTTCGATTTGTAAGTTCTTCTTTGACCTGCTGCTTAACTTCTTGTCTTATTAGATCGGAAAGTTTGTT
>Ga0187892_10008363_pt1 | contig 14201 bp, 10 predicted proteins | sample MA1701073metaG_FD_139345 | JGI IMG/M metagenome (GOLD analysis project Ga0187892, IMG submission 139345) | Bio-ooze microbial communities from a basaltic lava cave in the Kipuka Kanohina Cave System on the Island of Hawaii, USA - MA170107-3 metaG ... | reverse complement strand
GGGGCGAATCTGAAATCTAAAGTCCGTCCCCGTCTAGCCGCGCAGCGTGATCGCCGCGTTCGAGAGCACGGGCGTGCCGCGCTCCTTGCTCTTCGAGGCGAGCAGGAGCTGGTTCCCCTCGCGCCAGACCGACGTGACCATCGTCTCGCCCGGGAAGAACACGCCGGCGAAGCGCGCCTGGTAGCGCGCCACCTTCGCGACGTCGCCCTTGAGCGCGTGGTCGACTGCGGCCTTGCACACGATCCCGAACGAGCAGAGCCCGTGGAGGATCGGCGTGTCGAAGCCACCCATCTTCGCGAAGGACGGATCCGCGTGGAGCGGGTTCTTGTCGCCCGACAGGCGGTAGAGGAGCGCCTGCTGCGGAAGCGTCTTCGACTCGACGGTGAGGTCGGCCGCGCGCGCGGGCGCCTCGTTCCCCGCCTTCGGCCCGGCGTCGCCGCCGAAGCCGCCCTCCCCCCGCAGGAACAACGAGAAGCGGTTCGTGAAGAGAGGCGTCCCGCCCTCGCTCGTCTTCACCTCGAGCACGACGAGCGCCGCCTTGCCCTTGTCGTAGATCCCCGCGATCCGCACCTGGCTCCCGAGCTGCGCCTGCGTCGGCAGCGGCCGGTGGATCTCGATGTCCTGCTCGCCGTGGAGCAGCATCGCGGGATTGAACTTCAGCCCCTCGACGTTGAAGAGCGAGGCGCCCATCGCCGAGAACACGGGGGTCACGCAGAAGCTCGGCAGCACCTTGAGGCTCTTCTCGTACGTGTACTCGAGCTCGTTTGCGTCGGTGGGCGGGACGCCCGCGCCGATGCCGAGGTGGTAGAGGATCACGTCGTCGACCTCGTAGGACGAGGTGGCGGGCGCGAACTTCGCGGCGAGTGCCTTCTGGGGCTCGATCGGCATCGTCTGTCTCCTAGCTTCCCTGGATCACCTTCGCGGCCATCTTCATCTCGTCCGCGATGCTGGTGGCGATGATGTAGCCCTCGGGGTTGCGGATCTCGTCCATGTGCGCCGCGATCTCTTCGACCGTCGCCGGCTGGCCCGGGCCCTTGATCCAGCCCTCGTTCATGCCGATGAAGATTCGCGCGTAGCGGCCGCCCCCCACGTCGAAGATCTCGTGCGTGAGCTGGCACTGCTCGGAGACGAGGAAGACGGAGAGCGGCGTCACGCACTCGGGCTTGAGCTTCGCGGCCATCTGGCCGAACAGCTGCTCGGTGAGGCGGGTCGTCGCGATCGGCGCGATCACGTTGCACTTGATGTTGTTCTTCGCGCCCTCCACGGCGAGCACGTTCGAGAGGCCGACCAGGCCCATCTTGGCGGCGCCGTAGTTCGTCTGGCCGAAGTTGCCGAAGATCCCGGCGCCCGAGGCCGTGAACAGGATGCGCCCGTAGTTCTGCTCCTTCATCACGCGGAACGCGGGCTGCGTCACGTAGAAGGCGCCCTTCAGGTGCACGTCGAGGACGATCTCGAGCTCCTCGGGTGCGAGCTTCGCGAAGGTCTTGTCGCGCAGGATGCCCGCGTTGTTGATCACGATGTCGACGCGGCCGAAGTTGTCGAGCGCCGCCTTGACGATGGCCTCGCCACCCTGGGGCGTCGAGACGGAGTCGTAGTTCGCGACCGCCTTGCCGCCGGCCTCGCTGATTTCCTTCACCGCCTGGTCGGCCAGGCTGTGGCTCGCGCCGGTGCCGTCGCCCTTCCCGCCGAGGTCGTTCACGACGACCATGCCGCCGCGCCGGGCGATCTCGAGCGCGTAGGTGCGGCCGAGCCCGCCGCCCGCGCCGGTGATGACAGCGACGCGGCCGTCGAAGCGAATCTCCGCCATGGGGGTTCTCCTGTCTCGCGTGGAACACTGAAGGCGGACACGATAGCGGAGGCCCGCGAGGAGAGGAGGCGAGCCGGACGAATCCGAGCGATCCGAGCGAGTCGTTCGCGCTGCGTGCCGAGGCGGCGCGCCGCGCCGGCCCGGCTCCGAGCCCCGAATCCGGAGCGAAGACCGATTTGCACAAGTTATATGATTTAAGTATTGCTTGTCCTATGGCCGGCCGGCTGCCCGCGGAGATCCCGCAGATCCTCCGGGATCTCAACTCCTGGTGGGCGCCGCCCCACCCCGTCCGGCCTGCGCCCCCCGCCTATCGACGCCGTGGAGCGGCGGAGCTGCGCGCTGCCCTGGGCGACAAGCGGCCCCTGATCCAGGTCCTCCGGGGCCCCCGCCAGGTCGGAAAGACGACGGCTCTCTATCAACTGGTCGAGACCCTCTTGTCCGAGAGGCTTCCGCCGACCGACGTGTTGCTGGTCCGCTTCGACCTCCAGCCGCTCCAGGAAGCCGGCCTGCTTCCCCTGGTTCGGTGGTTCGAGCGAGAGGTGCTGGGGCGGAGTCTCGGAGAAGGGGCCCCTCCGCTGCTGCTCCTCGACGAGGTCCACAAGCTCGAACGCTGGGCCGACCAGGTGAAGCATCTCTACGACACGCATCGCACCCGGCTCGTGCTCACAGGATCGTCGAGCGTGCTGGTCGCGCGCGGCACCCGTGAGAGCCTGGCGGGGCGAGCGTTGACGCTCGACTTCCCCCCGTTCCTCTTCCGCGAGGTGCTCGAGTGTTGGAAGCCGGAGCTCGCCGTTCCGCTGCCCGCTCCTGGCGCCCTCTCGCGGCTGATCGGCAACCCCTCTCCGGCGAGATCTCTGTTCCGCGAAACGCATCGACAGCCTCCCCAGCGGAAGCACGCGTGGCGACGGCTTCTCGAGCGCTACTACAACCGAGGCGGCTACCCGCGCCTCTACTCCGAGGAGAGTGGAATCCTCGAGGACCGTTGGGCGGACTATCTCGTCGAAACCGTCTTCGACCGCGTCCTCGGCGTCGACATCCCCGACTTGTTCCCGATCGAGCAGCCACAGCTGCTCCGCCATCTCTATCTGGAGGTCGCCCGCCGGACGGGCAACGAGATCTCCCAGGGCACGCTCACGCAGGACTGCAACGCGGCCGGGTTCCGCACGGCGCAGCCGGTCGTCGGCCGCTACCTCCACTATCTCGCCGACGCGATGTTGATCCGCGAGTTTCGCCGCTACCCGCTGGCTCGCAGTCGCACGGCGCGCGTTCCGCTCAAGATCACTCTCACCGACCTCGGCGTGCGCAATGCCATCTTCCGCGGGGCGCCGAGCCTCTGGGAGTCGACGCCCGAGGTCGTCGGTCCGCTCGTGGAGACGCTGGTGCAGTCGGTGCTCCGAGGCTCCGGACTCCAAGTGCACTTCTATCGGGACTACGAGCAGCCCGGCAATCGACGTTCTCCGATCGAGGAGGTCGACTTTGTCGCTGAAGCCATCGACGGCACCGTGGTCCCGATCGAGGTGAAGTTCCGGCGCCAGATCCGCCCCGAGGACACGTCCACGATCCGGCGCTTCCTCGAGCGCTTCGACGCGCCGTTCGGAATCGTCGTCACGCGGGATCTGTTCCGGGTCGAGAACGACGACCCGGTGTTGTCCGTGCCGCTGCTGGAGTTTCTGCTCGGGTTCTGAGCGTCGAGCAGGCCATGCACGTGGGTCAAGTCGAAGCGTCTCCAGCCCGGTAGAGGCTGCGGACCAGGGGCGCTCTGGCCCCCCAGCGAGACGAGCCTCCATCCTCGGCCCCCATGCGAAAGCCCCCCGTCGCCGAGGCGCTCGGCGACGCGCAGCGCACGGAGGTCGCGCGGCTCGAGCCCGAGCAGCGGATCCGTCTCGCGCTCGAGCTGGGGCGCGAGAGATGGAGCTGCTCAGCAGCCGCGAAGCGGTCTCCGTCAGCCAGGCGTTGCGCGCGCGCGAGCGGCGACGCCAGCGGGAGCGGCGCCCGTCGAAGTGCCTGGAGGCGCTGCTCGCGTGAAGCTGCTCGAGCGCGTGAGGGCACTGCTCTCGCGGGTGGCATCGCGCACGGCGTGGCCCGTGCGACCGCCGACCTCGACCTCCAGCGAGGTCGAGAGGTCCGGCACGGCGACGAAGAGAATCCCCTCGGTGGCGTGGTGCGCGTCGCGTCGCCCGGCGAACGCAACGTCGATCTGATCGTCGGCAGACACACGTGGCAGCGCGGGATCCTCGAGCGCGCGGCGCCGCTGCGCATCGGCTCGACCTCGGTGCACGTGGTCTCTGCGTCCGACCTCGTGCTCCTGAATGACCTTGTGCTCCTGAAGCTCTACGCGGGCGGGCCGCAGGACGTCTGGGACATCGACCAGCTCCTGGCGCTCGATGCCTCCATCGGCGACGAGGTGGAGGCGAGGCTCGCCGCGCTGCCCGAAGACTGCGCGGCGATGTGGCGGCGGATTCGCGGCGGGCGCACGCGCGAGGGCTGAGAACGCCGCGACCATCCGTGGGGTGTGCTGCGACGCGAAGCCGCAAGATCTGCACCCACGGGGGGTCGGCACTTCTTTGGATTGCGAGGCGCCGCAGGCTCGTCATAGGATGGGCGCCTGGCAGCGGCGTCCTGGCTGTGACCGAAGGTGTCACGGCGGCGTGGTGAGGTGTGCAGACGAGGAGGTGCCTCGCGATGGAACGGGCAACGGAAGGCACCCAGGGAGCCCACGTCGAGCACGGCCGCCTCGTGAGGCGGGAGCGGCTCACCCGCGCGGACAGCGAGGCGAGCCGAGCGGCACGGAGCCAACGCGCTCATGGCTTCGTCTCTCTCGCAGGGGCTTCGGAGCACTGGGCGTCCATCACGCCCGTCGCCCTACAGCGCAACCCGGGCAACCTGTTCGCGCCCGATCCCGCCATCGCCGGGCGCGCTCGACGCGAGGCCGAGCTGAGCGGCGAGCACGTTGGGCTCCCGCGCCCCGCGGAGGTGCACGTTGCCCGGCGGCGCCCGTACTCGGCTTGGTGAGTTGTCCAGACGAGGAGGTGCCTCGCAAATGGAACGGACAATGGGAAGCGCCCGGGGAGCCCACTCTGTGCGGGCGCGAGCCCGGAGAACCACGTGGCACCGGTGTGGACCCGATGCCGCAGCAGCACCAGCGGCGCAGAGGCGGTTTGGACCCGCCCACGCGAGCATGCCGCGAGGTACCACTGCTGTGGTTCACCCTGACCACTCCTTTAAGCCTGCTGCCCTCACTTCCTGACGGGCCGTCTTGCTAGCTAGTATTTATGGGTGGTTCCGGTTCGTACAAGGTTGATTTTACGAATATGAATCGTATCATGCCTAGGCCGCCAAGCCTCCCGGCTCAATTGAAGTTGGGTCGCTCCCGTTCGCCTGTTTCCGAAGTCCGGCGGGGCAGGCGGCACTCAATCCCTCCGAGTCGGACTTGGAGAATCCGCCATGCCTCTCACTCTCGATCGTCTTCGCAGCCTGATTCGGACCGACGCAGCGGTCAGGCGGACTCGCCGCCTCCAGCCCATCGAGGGGCAAGGAACGAAGCTCTTCCCACCCACCTATCCCGGGACCCGTCGGGACGATCCGCCGCGTCACATCTTCGAGTACCGCCGGATCGGGGGCGGCGACGTGCTTTGCGTTCTGATCGACAGCGTCCAAAGCCAGGCGAACCGGCTCGAAGAAGCGCTGCGGGAGGTGCGTGGGAGCGGCGTTGCGTTTCCCGCGATCAGCGTCGATTTCTCGGAGACCGAGGTCGGCGACATCGGTCGCATCACGACGCTCGATGCCCCTCACCGCGTGTTCGACGCGATCATCCGCGACTCCGAGCTTGCAGGTGTTCGCTTCCGAGACACCGAGCCGGGAAAGCGCCTTCTCAACAGCAAGGCAACGCACGGGCGCGCCGTCTACGAGCTCTCGCCAACGGCACTCGTCTTCGGAGCTTGGAACAGCACGGGAGAGGGCGGTGGCCTCGGCGCGAAGTTCCCACGCGCCGTGGTCTCGGAGATCGTCGGGATCGGCGTGGCACAGGAGCCGGGTACGGGGTCCGAGGGAAAGCGTCCGTCCGGACGCCGACCGGGAAGCCGCATCGATCCTCTGGGAATCCGCGCGGGCGTGCGCGTCTACAAACTCGAAGGTGGCGAGTGGAGCCTCGACAAGCCCAAGAAAGGCGGAAAGGAAGTGAAGCCCTCGGAGATCAACCACTCCAACATCGCGCCGACGATCCACGAGCTCGGTGTGAGCGTCGACCGCGCGCTCCACACGTTCGTGCTGTCCGCAGCTGCGCTGCGGAGGCTCCGCTTCTCGGATGGCGACACGACAGCTGACGAGGTGGCACGAACCGCTCTCGCAGCGCTCGCGCTCGTCGCTGTGACCGCGCAGGACCGCGCGGGCTACTTCCTACGCTCGCGTTGCGACCTCGTACCGGAGCCCGACTCGTCGGCTGCGTTCGAGATCGTGAGGACCGACGGGAACACGGATGCGGTCGACGTCGACTTCGAGGCTGCAGCCAAGCTCTTGAAGCAGGCGGCGAGCGCCGCGGAGAATGCCGGCGTCCCGTGGAACGCCGAGGATCTGTTGCTGAAGCCGCAGGCGAAGCTCGTCGAGCTCGTCAAGCAGAGTCGCGAACGCGCCCTTGCGGGCGCCGAGGAGCCAGAGGGAGAGTGAGATGCTCACCCTCGAGATCGAACTCCTGACGCATGTGTACCGAGCCACGCTACCGGACGGATCGGCGCCCGAGTGGCCGCCGCACCCGGACCGGCTCTTCTCGGCTCTCGCCCAGGCTTGGGGGGATGGGGGAGAGCGCGAGGACGAGCGCGAGGCTCTGGAGTGGCTCGAAGCGATCGAGGGGCCCCCGCTGATCGAGGCGAGTTCGGAGTGGTTCGTGCGCGATTCCGCTGCGGTCTACGTTCCTCCCAACGACGCCCGGAACGGCGAATTGGCGCTTATTCCGGAGAAGCGCCCCCGGCAACCCCGCTCGTTCGCTGCCTGTGTACCCGCTCATCCCACCGTCCGGATCCAGTGGCCCGCCTCGTCCCCTGTCGCGCACGAAGCAGCGCTGCAGCGGCTCGCGCACCGGGTCGCGAGCCTGGGACATTCATCGTCTCTCATCCGGCTTGCCATCGTCGCCGATGCCACTCTCGCCCCCGAGCGCTCTTGGAGGCCCCACGAGCGTGGCGCGCACTCTTTACGCAGCCTCTACCGGGGGCGGCTCGCCGATCTCGTCTCCTGGTACCGCGCAGGGCGCCGCCCCCGCAGCCCGAGCACGATTCGCTACGCGGGTCCGGAAGAGGAGCCGGACCGTACGACGCCCTCGAGCGTCTTCGGTGGCCCGCGAGACTGGTTCATCTTCGAGGATGTCGATGGAAATGCGCCCGACGTGCTCGGCTTCGCACACGTCGCAAGGCGACTTCGGCATGCACTGATGTCCCTTGCTTTCCAGCCCCCTCCGGAAGTGATCTCCGGACACTCCGCAGACGGAAGCCCCAGTCAACGACCCCACATCGCCGTCGTCCCGCTCCTCGACGTGGGATGGGACCACTCGCGCGGGGGCCTGCTGGGCGTTGCAGTCGTATTGCCCAGCGAGCTCACATCCACCGAACGCGAAGCAGCCCTGAATGCACTCGCGGGATTCGCCGGCATCGAGAAGGGGCCGCAGGCTCTCGCGATGCTGAACTTCGCGCGGTTCCGCTGGCACCTGCGCCGAGCCGCGCTGCCCGAACGTGCATCACTCGATGCGGGACGCTGGTGCGCGACGAGTACCACGTGGGCGACCGCCACCCCCGTCGTGCTCGATCGCTTCGCCGATCACGATGATCCCCTCGATGAGGCATCCCTCATTGCGGAGAGCTGCCGGAACATCGGCCTCCCGGAGCCTGTCTGCATCGAACTACACAAGTACTCGACGCTGCGAGGCGCTCCCGAGGCGTACCCCGGTCGGGGCGCCGCCAGTCGGCCATCGTGGGTGTTCCCTGCAGGCTCGAGGCTCGCCCACCGGCCGCGTCGCCACGTCTACCTCGAGTTCGCCGAACCGGTCACCGGCCCCGTCATCCTCGGGGCCGGCCGCTACCAGGGCTTCGGGCTCTGCCTGCCGGTCACCAGGAGCTCAGGTCGATGACTCGCGAGTCCCTCGACCTCTCCTCATTCCCGCGGTTCTTCGAGGAGGTCCATGGCGGTGACTCTCCGTTCCCGTGGCAGATCCGGCTCGCCGAGCACGTGTTCCGCGCGGGCTGGCCGCCAGCGCTCGACGTGCCCACCGGGGCGGGAAAGACCTCGGCGATCGACGTCGCGGTCTTCCACCTCGCGTGCCAGATCGATGCAGTTTGCCCGGCGAACCGCCGCGCGGCGGCGAGGATCCTGTTCGTCGTCGATCGCCGGATCGTGGTGGATGACGTCTTTCGGCATGCGAACCAGATTGCTTGCGCCATTGCCGAGGGCCGAGGTTCGGTCACGCGCCTCGTTGCCGAACGCCTCCGCATCCTTGCCGAGCCAGAGCGCCGGCCCCTCGAGGTGGTCCGGCTCCGCGGGGGAGCACCCAAGGAGCCGGAGTGGGTGCGGACGCCGGCACAGCCAATCGTGGTCGTCTCGACTGTCGACCAGGTCGGATCGCGGCTCCTCTTCCGAGGTTATGGCGTGAGTCCGTCGATGTGGCCCGTGCATGCAGGCCTCTTGGGCAGCGATTCACTGCTGCTCCTCGACGAAGCACACCTTTCGCAGCCGTTCGTCACGACCACGCAGGCGATCCGCGAGCAGCAGCGGTCGGTCGCACCCGACCGAATTCCGGCCACACCGCTCCAAGTCGTCTCGCTATCCGCGACTCAGCTTGAACGGGTGCCGGAGCTGCTGTCCGCGGCCGACCGAGAGCATCCGAAGCTCGGCCCGCGCCTCTCCGCCACCAAGCCCACAGTCCTCGAGTTGCTTGCCTGCGAATCCGATTCTGCGGAACACATCGATGCAATCGTCGAGCGCGCACGCGCACTTGCGACCGGCGATGGCACGCGCCGACCACGGGCGGTGGCCATCGTCCTCAACCGAGTACGTCGGGCCCGACGCGTGTTCGAAGCGCTCCAGAGCGAGATGGCCGAATCGGATGTGGTGCTCCTGATCGGCCGCTCTCGGCACCTCGCACGCGATGGTGTCCTCGAAGGCGTCCGTCCGCGCATCCAAGCGAAGCGGGACCGCTCTCCGGAGGCTTTGGCCGCGGCGAGGCCGGTGGTCGTCATCGCGACCCAGTGCATCGAAGCCGGAGCAGACCTCGATTTCGACGCTCTTGTCACCGAGATCGCGCCACTCGACTCTCTCCGACAGCGCTTCGGCCGAGTCGACCGGATAGGAACGTGCTCGCCTCCCGCCCGCGCCGTCCTTGTTGCGGCAACCGATCAGGTGAGTGCGCGGTCCAAGCCAGACCCCGTCTACGGATCCGCAAGCGCCGCGACCTGGGCCTGGCTGATGGGTCATGCGTCCACGAAGAAGTTGGGAAAGATGAAGGTTCTCGAGATCGATTTCGGGATCCGTGGGTCCGCCGCATGGCTGCCCTCCGACCCATCCGAGCTCGAGCCTCTCGTTGCGCCCCGGACTGCTGCTCCCTCGATGCTCCCGGAGTTCATCGACCGGCTCTCACGAACCTCTCCTCGTCCCACGAACGAGCCGGATGTTGCGCTGTTCCTCCACGGGCCCGAAAGCACCGGAGAGGTCCAGGTCGTCTGGCGGGCCGACCTCGAGCGACCTGCGAGCCCACTCTGGAGAGAGCAGGTCGCGGCGTGTCCTCCCTCCACTTGGGAGGCTGTGCCCGTTCCCATGTGGGAGGCCCGTCGTTGGATCCAAGGGCTGGAGACTCACCCCCAGCTCGACGATCTCGAGGTCTCGCCTGAGCCTGAGGACGGACGGAGCGGAAGACGGGGGCATCAGGTCCTGCGCTGGAAGGGAACCGCCGAAGAGTCCGACTTGGTCTATGCCACTCGGATACGCGCGGGTGACGTTCTGGTAGTCCCTGCAACCGACGGCGGATGCGATCGGTGGGGATGGAACCCCACCTCACGCGCGGAAGTGGACGACCTCGGGTACGAGGCGAATCGCGAACACCGCGGCCTCGAAGTGATCCGCCTATCACCGCGGCTCCTCGAACGCGACATTCTCATGGAGCTGGCCAACGAACCGACGCAAACGGAAGGAGATCCCGGAGAGTCACGGGAGCGCGACCGGCAGGTGAGAGAGAGCGCGCGCGCCGCCGCTCCCCGTCTGAAGGCGTGTCTGGGTGAGCTCGTCGACGCGACAATGAGCGAAGTGTTGGAGCGACTCCGGGATCTGGCCGGTCTCCCCGAGAACTGGCGGCGCATCATCGACTCAGAGCAGCGAAACCTGCAGCTGCTGCGCGTCGAGGAGGCGCCGGGGGACGGTAGTCCCGCTTCGGTCCAACCTGGTCTCCCGCTGGCCGTCGTGCTCCGCACGGGTCGGCCCATGAGCGATGCGACGACCGAGGACGACGAGAGCTCACGCAGAAGCTTCCGCCCGATTACCTTGACGGATCATTCCAGTGGGGTCTCCGAGCTGGCACGCTCGTTCGCCCAGAAGTGCGGACTCGCCAGCACCCTGATCGATGACCTCGCGCTCGCGGCGTTCTTGCATGACGCGGGAAAGGCGCATCGCGCCTTCAAGCTGTGGCTGTACGGGGGTGACGAGCTGGCCGCAAGCGGACCTCCCCTGGCGAAGAGTGGGCGTCGGTACCTCCCGCCGCAGGCTCGCCGCCTCGCAGGGCTGCCCCAGGGTGCGCGTCACGAGGTGGCATCCATCGCGTTCGCGGAGGCCCATCCCAAGCTCCGGGAGGCCTACGATCCTGGACTCGTCCTCTGGCTCGTCGGCACCCACCACGGTTGGGGAAGGCCCTTCTTCCCGGGCGTCGACTGGCCGCATGGAGGAGACACCTTCGCGGCCGACATCGGCGACGGCAGGGTCGAAGCCCGCGCCCGCTCGCTATCGGAGCTCACCGCGCGCTGGCTCGTACTTCGCGACGAGCTGACACGCCGCCATGGTCCCTGGGAGCTGGCGCGTTTGGAGGGAATCCTCCGCCTCGCCGACCACCGCCGCTCGGAGCACGAGCAAAGGCACCCAGGCGCGGCTACGGAGAGCCCGGACGTATGACCGCTCCGATCTCTCTGTGTTCTCCCGCCAACGGGCCCGTATTGCGCATGCCGGGCATCGAGGTTGACAACCTGCTTGCTCAGCTCGCGAGTTGGGGGCTACTACGGGCGTTGGAGAAGGCTCGACCTGCCTGGCTACCGCGACTCTCCTGGGAGGGTCCACCTTGGTGCGCCCTCCTTCACGTCGCGGAAGCGGTCTCCGAAGCGGAGGTCGCCCGCGCCGCAAGCGAGGGAATCCTCGCCATAGCGAGTCGGTTCGACGTTCGCTCCCACCGCAACGTTAGCTTCGACCAGGATACCTACCTCCAGTACCTCGATCAGGTCCGAAATGACGAGGAGGCACTACAGCTAGCCGCTGCGATGACGGCAGAACACCCTCGTCGCCCGGACGGCTCGCTCAGACCTTCTCCGTTCGTCCTCATGTTCGGTCAGGGACACCAGCACTTCCTTGATCGACTCGTTCAGGTCCCCGTCGGCGATCTTCCGAGAAGACTACAGAAGCGGCGGCCCGTTCCGGACCTCAATGATCCGATCAAGATCACCGAAGCGCTCTTCGCACCGTGGCGCCGGCAGGACGAGACCGACGCGTTCCGCTGGGATCCCCGGGAGGATCAGCGGTATGCGCTTCGCTTCGACGATCCGAGCGAAGCCGGCGCGGCTGCCACCGTCCACGGAGCCAACCGCCTCGCCGCCTTGGCATTCTCCTGTCTGACGTGTGCACCTCGACGGGACGCCCCGGGAGTCGCCGCAGTCCGTCGCCGCCGAGGCGCAATCGAGTTCGTCTGGCCCGTTTGGGAGATCGCTCTCGACTTGGGCGCCATCCTCTCCCTGATTGCGCATCCCGATGTAGTCGAGGGTCGGCTCGAACGCGTCCGCGCCCTTGGCGTCCGGGAGATCTATCGCGCGCGTAGGGTCGCCAACGGCAAATTCGTGAACGTGACGTGGGCTCAACCCTTCGCCGACGACCCTTCCTCGATGCGACGAGGAGGATCTCAGTGAACCTGCCCCGGATTCCGCGGACGGTTGGACTACGCCGCTGCCTCAGGGCTTTCCTGAAGCGGTTCATCACCAGAAGAAGTTCTGCAATCGGGGGCGGAAGCCTCCGACGTCCTAGCCTGCGCTCTCGCGGAAGCGACGCACGATCGAACGCTCGTCGCTCTCGTCTCGCCACGACGCACTCCTACCGCAATTCCGTGCGACCCGAGATGTCCGCGAAGGCGTCGGACTCGCAGGTCGGTCGACAATCGCGCTACCAACGAGCCCATGCAGCTCCCCCTCTTCCACGGCCCGCACCTCCCCCTGACTCGCGCGCGCGCGGCCATCGAGAGCGGCGATCTGCGCGGGGCACACGAAGCTCTCGCAAACGCCTGCGCGTGCGAGGGCAGCGAGGAGGGCCCGCAGCGCCTGAGCATCCTCGAACGCCTGCTGTTCCCGGGTGGAGTGGCGTCACTGGACGAGGTTCACTCGGCGTTCACGAAGGTGCTCCAGGCGAACGCGGATCCCGAGGCCGAGCGCGACCCGATCCCACCCTCCGACTGGTTCCGCCTCTACGCCGCACACATGGCACGCGCGCTCGCCGCGACTCCGGAGCAGCGCTCTCGCGGCTGGTTTGCACTGCACTTCGAGCTGGCCGCGGGGCGGCCGCGGGCGGCGCTCGAAGCCGCGCGTCGGCTCGTCGCCGGAGCGCCGAACCCCTGTTCGTGGCTCGAGGCGGCGCGAGCTGCCCATGCGTGCGGTGAGTCCGCGCTGGACCGCCGCTGGATCCTCTTGGCTTGTCTGTCCTCGCGTGACGCGCTGCTCCCGGATCCACCGAGGCTCGCGCCGATCGACATCGACCCGCTCGACGCGCCGGCCTTCGTCCTTCCCGAGCTTCCGCACCCGGTCGTCGAGCTCTGGAGGGATGCAATCGATCTCCGGCTGCCGAGCCCGGCGAGCGCCTGGGTACCGGTGATCGGTCTGATCGACGGCCACTTCGCGCTGAGCGATCTCCGGGTACCCGAGATCACTCGGGCCTGCGCTCTCGATGACGAAGCGGTTGGACCCGAGGAGCCCCCCTCCCATGCGTTCCTACGGGCGACGCTCGCCGCGCGCGAGGCGCGAGCCAGCGAGAAGCCCGCGGCTCTCGGCTGCGGCACAGCCGAGCTACGTGCCCGAGCTGCGATGAAGCGCATCGCTCCCGCGCTCTTCGAGCGCTACATGAGGCGCCTCGGGCTGGGACTCTGACTGCGAGAAGATCCCACACGGGCCGTGGTCGCAGGTGCTCTCGCCACCGCGCCGAACGAATCGGACGGGCGCGGACAATGGCGTTCGGAGGCGATCGTCTACGGACGTCTCCGTACGACGGGCCGCGCCAAGACCGCTCCCATCTTCCTGTTAGTTGGAGCGCGCTCGCGGCGAGACTTTACTTTCGTCTTACTTTCGTGTAGCGTGGCGATCACCGATGGATCGAGCACGAATCCGAGAACACCACCACGACTGGGGCGACGCGCTCCTCGAAGTCGAGCCGGAGCCCGCGGACTCTTCGTCGCCGCTGCACGCATGGGAAGCCGCGCGGTCGTACCCCGTTTCGGCCGAGTCGCCTCCCGAGCAAGAGCTCTCCGCCCTCGCCGCCTCCGTCGGCCCGCTGCGCCGCGTCCTCGCGGCGATCGCCGCGCGCCTGCTCGCCACCAAGGCTCACGAGCGCCTCTGCTACGCGCGTCTCGGCGACTATGCGCGCGAGCGCGTGGGGCTCTCCGCGCGCCAGCTCCAGGATCTCGCGCGGGTTCACGGCGCGCTCGCCGGGCTCCCGCACCTCGAGCGCGCTTTCGGCGCGAACGAGCTGCCCTGGAGCAAGGTGCGCGTGATCGCGCGCGTGGCCAGCGCAACGGACGAGGAGTCGTGGATCGCGCACGCGCACCGCGTTCCGACACGCCGGCTCGAACGCGAGGTGCGGGAGCACGGCGAGGCCGCCGGGTCGCGCGATCTGAAAGACGACGAGCCTCGAACACGCGTCACGGTGCGCTGTACGCCGGCGGTGCGCGAGAAGTGGGAGCTGGCGCGCGAGATGGCGGAGCGCATGGCCGGCGGGCGCCTTCCGGCCAGAGAGGTGCTCGAATTCGTCGCGGCCGAGGCGTTCTCGTCCCTCGCGATCGATGAGCGGGCTCGTGACGTCGCCGTCGCGGCCGCCCCCCGACGCCGAGGCGGCGCGAGCGGGCCAGATCCCCTGGCGCGCACCGAGAGCGCGCGCGAGCCCGCCCGTTCCCTGCCCGGCGCGATCGCACCGC
>Ga0187892_10008362_pt1 | contig 14202 bp, 8 predicted proteins | sample MA1701073metaG_FD_139345 | JGI IMG/M metagenome (GOLD analysis project Ga0187892, IMG submission 139345) | Bio-ooze microbial communities from a basaltic lava cave in the Kipuka Kanohina Cave System on the Island of Hawaii, USA - MA170107-3 metaG ... | reverse complement strand
GAAGCTGCCTAAACGAAACGTTGCTTGTCGCCGAGACGCTGTGCCGAGCTTACTTCGATTCGGCGGCTCCTTCTACCGACACATCGCAGCTGCCGAACTTAAGTCCGACAGGCTGCTAGCCCAGGAGGTGGATCCGTCAACTCACGCCCTTCGAGTGTGTCTAAGGGAATGTAAAAGAGGGCCTCCCGAGCTTGAGATGCGTTTTTTCCGACAACGATGAGGGACTTGCTATCCGGTGTCCAGGTGCACCACTTTGCAGATTGGAAGTAACTCAGGTGGGCTGATGAAACATCAAACTCCGCGATGGTCCGCTCCGATCCTCCCCGCTGGGGCTTGACGATGTAGGCGATTCTGCCCGGTGACACGATTCGCGCGAAGGCGATGCTGCGGCCATCCGGAGACCAGACTGGGTTCACCTCGGGTGCCGGATGATCGGTCAGCGGAAATGGCTCTTCCACTCCGATCTGTTTGACATAAATGTCGAATTCCTGATCCCGCCCGGCTTTAGCCCAGGCAAACGCAACCTGGTTGCCGTCGGGTGAAAAACTCGGTGATTCTTCCCAGCCCGGATAGGATGTGAGGGGAATGGCGGTCAGCGGGCCGTCCTGAGGCTCCTTCGCTGAGAGGCTGAGCCAGAGCCATGCCGCCGCAACCAACGAGAGTGCCACAACGGTTGTCCACACCGCCGCAGAACGTCCTTTCTTGACTGAAGCTGCCGCCACTTCAGCTGCAGGGACGGAACCGGAATTCACATCCTGCTGGATCTCCTGCAGCACAACTTTCAAATCTGCCAAACTTTGAAAACGCCGTTCCGGGTTTTTTCGAAGACACCGTTGCAGAACGCGATCTAGCTCAACGGGTACGCCGTCCACCAGCTGACTGGCAGCTTTGGGCTCTTCCCGCAGAATCGCCGTCAACGTCGCCAGGTGGGAGGCCCCTTGGAAGGCACGTCGGCCGGTCACCATCTCGTACAGCACCGCCCCAAAACTGAAAATGTCGGATCGCTGGTCAACAGGCTTGCCTTCTGCTTGCTCCGGCGACATGTAGGAGGCCGTTCCCAGGATCACCCCGGTTTCTGTCCTGATTACGCTGCTGGTTTGCGTGCCTTCCTCATCTTTGTCACCCGTCTTCCGCTGAACCGGTATGGCTAAGCCAAAGTCCATCACCTTCACCTGACTGTTGTTTCCCACTATCACGTTGCCGGGCTTGAGATCGCGATGCACGATCCCTGCCCCATGAGCTGCCGTCAGTGCGTCGGCTATTGGTATAGCAATCCTCAACGCTTCACTTAGCCGCATCCCTTTGCGCGGAATCAGCCGGTCCAGCGTCTTGCCCGCCACATACTCCATGACGATGAAATCCCTGCCAATCTCCTTGGCGATGTCGTGGATGGTTATGATGTTGGGATGGTTTAGGGCCGAGGCGGCTTTGGCTTCATGTACGAAGCGCTTTTTGCGGTCGGCATCTGCTACGAGTTCGTGAGGCAACACCTTAATGGCAACAAAGCGGTCCAGGTGCGTGTCGCGTGCCTTGTAGACGATGCCCATACCGCCTTCGCCGAGGCGAGAAAGGATTTGGTAGTGACCGAGACTCTGTCCGACTAAACTCTGCAACGGTTCCAACGGTTTGTGGGTCGTTAAGGCTAGGGGTGGAGAACTGAGAGCACTTCCTGCCTGCTCATGTGCTGTGAGCAGAGATTCGACCTCCTGCCGCAGCGTGGCGTCCCCCTTACAGGCCTGCTCGAGAAACGACTCTCGATGCTCGGGCTCCTGTCCGAGAGCTTGCTCCAAGAGCTTGTCGACTTGTTGCCAGCGTTCGGGAGTCATAAAAGCAGTGACGAGTGCCCCAGCTTACTATGCGCCGGGGTGACGTGAGTCACGAGTGACGAGCGATAAGTAGGTAACGCGGAGCAAACTTTGGAGTGAGGGAGCTTGCTCCAGCCTTCCGGCTTTCCACTCTAGCTCAGCGGCAGCTTGCTGCCGCACGAGAAGCGACTCACTCACATATGCGCGTCAGAACTTTTCGATCAGCCACGCATTGCCCGATGAGGTCTCCACCGGAAAGGCCAGATAGCGACCGTCGGGTGACGGGATTACCCAAAGACCACCAACGCTCATGGGCTGCTCCCGCAGCACCGTCGCACGGCCCTGCTCGTCGACATGAAGAAGCACTTCTGATGCTGCTGAGTGAGCTGTGACAAACCACCCGTTGCCGTCGGCCGACCACTTGTCACTGAAACCACTCCAGCCGGGTGCGACAATCTCAACATCTCTTGAGGTCTTCTCCGCCACAGACAAAATTCGGATTCGGTTCGCGCTCGTGGCTGTCATGATTGCAATCTGTGATCCGTCGGGGGAAAGCTCCCAATAATACTCGGTACGAACAGATGGATCGATTTCGATACTCGTGAGCTCCGGTCCCTTTCCTCGCAACGGATCGAAGGAATAAAGCCTGAGCTGGTTTTCGGTTCGCTGATCGACGACACATCCGCCCGGCAGCCTTTGCGCACAGGAAATTCGGGCAAAGCCCCGCTCATTCAGCACTTCTTGCGCTGGGCCTCCGGAAATTGGGGCTCTTTTCAAGGAGAGAGGGTCTGTAGCGTTGAGTCTAAATTGGGTAGGACGATCGAAGTATAGAATCCAGTTGCCATCGGGGCTCACTGTTGGGTCCAGCTCCCCTTCCGGGCCCGCCATGATGGGCTCCGCAAACCGTTCTCCCAACGTCTGTTTAAAGATGTCAAAATTGCCATTGCGATCTGAGGCGAAGATGATCGCTTTGCTGTCGGGCGTCCAATCCGAAGGCGCATCATAAAAAGTCACTCAGCCACGAACCCGAGAACAACACGCTCGCCGAACCGCCCTTCAGGTCGCACGATTCGATCGCCAGTTGCTGCTTCACGATGCTTTGTCTAAGGTAACCAAGCCGGCGTCCATCAGGAAACCAAAGCACCCGCAGAAAGATATCTTCCTTAGAGCCAGTGATGATCTTATGTGCATTCCCTCCGTTTGCTTCCATCAGCCAGATCTCGTTACCGTTGGCACTGACAAAAACGATTTGTGTCCCATCCGGGGAAACGGAGGTACTCAGAGTGTTATCTCGAAGTTTACGCGGTGTTCCGCCCAAGGTGGAGACACTCCAAAGGCTCGGCAGGCTTTCGCCTCCACTCGTCGCGCAGGCGGCCAATCTGTTTCCGTCAGGAAACCAGGCCAGATAAGAGACCTTGAGACTCGGAGGAAAACCAAGTGAGTGTCTCTCACCTGTATCGATGAGTCTCAAATACGCTCCATCCTCATCGGCAAAGGCCAGGTTCTTGCCGTCGGAGGAGATTGCCGCAACGCTCACCGGCGTCTCGAAGGAGTTGGTCGTGATCTGACGTTGGGTGGGTTCGCGCGGAGGGCCCGTGCGGCCCCAGATGAGCCAGGTCACGCCCACAGCCGCTAGGCCTATCACAGCTGCTCCCAAAGCCAGAATACTCCATCGGGAAGAGGCCGGCGAAGGCGAAAGGGTGCTGTCAACCTTCGCTCCTTGGGAGGCAATCACGCCGTCGGACTCTATTTGACGCTGCATTCGCTTCAAATCAGCCCGCAGGTCGAACGCCGTCTGGTAGCGCAGTTCGCGATCTTTCTCCAGGGTTTTACGAATGATCTTCTCTAGTTCCTCGGGCAGATCTGGCTTGAGCTTGCGTGGCAGTGTCGGTTGCTGATGCAGGATTTCGTCGAAGACTGCCGCAGCCGTGGCGCCTTGAAAAGGCTGCCTACCCGTTGCCATCTCATAGAGGATTGCTCCCAGACTGAACAGGTCGGTTCGGTGATCGACGTCTTGTCCCAGAGCTTGCTCGGGGGACATGTATTGCACTGTCCCCATCACCTGGCCGGTTTCGGTGTAGAGCGTTGCCATATCTGAAGGCTGAATAGACGTTGCCCCTCGATGTGCTTCAATGAGCTTAGCCACTCCGAAATCGAGGACTTTCACATAGCCATCCTGCCGCAGCATGATGTTTTCTGGTTTGATGTCGCGGTGCACAATCCCCGCTTGATGGGCCGTCGCTAGGGCGCTGGCGACTTGAATCGCAATGTCGAGCAACTCAGATAGCTGTAACGCTCCGGCCGAGAGCCGCTGGCGCAGCGTTTGGCCGTCAATGAACTCTGTCGCAATGAAGAGAGTTCCCTGGACCTCCTCGATCTCATAGAGGGTCAGAATATTGGGATGATTCAAAGCAGACACGGCACGCGCCTCTCGCTGAAAGCGGCGCAATCGGTCTTTGTCATGAGCAAAGCCGGCAGGCAATAACTTGAGTGCGACGGCGCGATGGAGATCGGTGTCTTTGGCTTTGTAAACTTCTCCCATGCCGCCAGCGCCGAGAAGGCTCAGAACCTGGTAACGACCCAACTGCTGTCCGACAAGAGACGGAGAGTCACCCGCCAGTCGACCAGCAATTACCTGGAGTGCCGGTCGCGCAAGAAGCTGCTGCCCCTGCTTTTCGTAGCCTAAGAGCGACTCAACCTCCCGGCGAAGTTCTGCGTCACCCGCGCAGGCTTCGTCGAGAAAGGACGGGCGACAGTCGGGTTCTTTTTCCAAAGCCTGTTCAAAAAGCTTGTCAATTTGTTGCCAGCGTTCAGGAGTCATAAGAGCAGTGGCAAGTGGCGATTGATCAGTAGGTTGCGGACTTCGACTACCCCAGTGTTTTCTTTCGAGTGCGGGAGCTCGCTCCAGCTTGTGCCTCTGACTCTTACCCTCAGCGTCAGCTTTGCTGCCGCCTGAGACTATAATGCCGAGGATTGCCCGCGAGACCGGTCTCCGGCAGCATCCCGTGCTTGCCAGTGGCTATCACATCAATCTGCTTCTCGCTTAACCGGCGCCAGCAAGCTGGCTTCAGGCAAAGCGGGAGCAAGCTCCCGCACTCCAAACTCACCGGAAATTCTCCACCAGCATCAGGTCGCTGCCTTCCGACTCAAGCTTTGGATACAGGATCCAGCGGCCGTCAGGAGAGACGCTCAGATCATTGAACGTGGGGTTCTCGACCGAGGCAATAGAACGAATCCTTTTGGTGGCAAAGCTCAAAAAGCGAATGACGTAGTCTTTTTCGGACCTTGGGTAAGGAATGAAGTAGATCCCATCCTTGGCGACAGCGAAATTCCGCCAAAGAATCGGACCTAAGACCTCAGTCTCCTCGCCCCCCTGACTGGGGACTTCCCAAACTCGGTTGTCTTCAAAACCTTTCGTGTAGAACACAACCTTGCCGTCCACTGACTCAAAGGGCACATAGCCGCCATTTCTTGTAATCTGGGTCGGGTTCCCTCCTGAAGCAGACATCTTCCACACTTGGTAGGTCCCGTTTCGGTTGGAGCCGAAATAGATCCATTTGCCGTCTCGGGACCAGCTAGGAACGGCATCAACGCCCGGATTTGTCGTCAACCGCCGAGGCTTGCTTCCGTTGGAATCCACAACGTATGCTTCGTACTGTCCCTCTGCGTTCGAATCAAAGCTCACCCATCGGCTGTCGGGAGACCAGCGAGGGCTGCCAGTGTCCCCGTTTCCAAATGAGGTCAACTGCATCGGATTCGAACCATCGCTGTCACAAACCCAGATCTGGTTCGCTCCTGATCGCTTTGATGAGAAAGCAACCCGTTTCCCATCAGGGGAAAACTGGGGGTTCGAATCATCCCATGTAGAGGAGATGAACCGCTCAGCCATGGTGGCTTTGGCGGGGGAGTTGGAAACTTTCACACGCCAGATGTTCGTGTCAGAAACCGCGCGCGAGTAAACAAGGCGGCGTTTCTCCCGAGAGACAGAAAGGTCAAAGCCATTCTCACCCACTGCCAGTCCTTGCGCTTGACCTGATTCAGCGACAGCTACTCTCCAGAGGCTCCCAGAGCCAGGATAACCAGAGGAAAAGATGATCTCGCGGCCTCCTGGTGCCCAAGCTACATTCGCTAGCGAGCGACCGGAAGTCAGCTTTCTTGGTTCGGCCACCGGCTTCAAACCCATTCCTAGAGTTAGGAGATACAGATCGGCGAATCCGTACTCGACAGTTCGAGCAAAGGCGATTGAACGGCCATCGGGGGAAAAAGCAGGGCTGCTGTCGCCTCTGGACGATGCAGGGGGTGAAGTCAATTTGCGCTTCTCACCCGATTCAATAGATAGGACAAACAACGCATAAGGCCCATCGTCAGCCTCTTTGTCGACGACAACCAGCGAGTCGCCTTCCGGAGACCACGTTATCGGGAACCCGATGAAGAAGAAGAAAGGTTTGCGGATTTCGCCGAGCTTCTTCTCCTGGCCCCCGATTGGCGGGACTAACAAGACCGCAGCCCTCTCTTCACCCAAATCTCGAAGAAATGCGATCCATCGGCCATCAGGAGACCAAGCCGGACCCGAATCCTCTGCTGGGTGGGTTGTGAGACGCAAGGGACGTCCGGCACCGATCAATTTGACGTAGATGTCAAAGTTATCTTGCCTTTCGCCATTCCAGGAAAACGCGACCTGGTTGCCATCCGGCGAAAAGGAAGGGGAACGCTCATGACCCGGATAGGTTGTCAGAGGCACGGCGGTGAGCACACCTTCTGGTTGCCCCGTGGTCGAGCGGGAAAACCAGAACCATGCGGCCACGGCCAGAGACACACCCGCCACGGCAAGTGTCACCCACCGTAGTAGCGAGACACGCGTGGGCTTTCCTGAAGAATCGATACCTTCTTTGATGCCGAGCAGCCCCGAGTCGGATTCCTGCTTGAGTTCCTCCAGTGCCACTTTCAAATCAGCCATGTGCTGGAAACGGCGGTTTGGGTCTTTCCGTAGGCAGCGAGTGATAATCTTCCCCAGATCCTGCGGAAGAGCCGTGGAGATTTCACTGGCCGGTTTCGGCTCCCGGTTCAGGACTGCTGCCAGAATCGACATCTTGGAATCGCCCTGAAACGCCCGCTGGCCGGTGACCATCTCGTACAGCACCGAACCGAAACTGAAAATGTCCGAGCGAGCGTCAACCGGTTTGCCTGCGGCTTGTTCCGGAGACATATACGAGGCTGTGCCCAAGATTGTGCCTTCATCTGTCCAAGGTGGTATAGACCGTGTCGACTCCTCTTCGCCGATCTGCAGCCTCTCAGTCAGTTTCGCCAGACCGAAGTCGAGCACTTTCACCAAGCCACCTTCACCAACCATCATGTTTCCTGGCTTCAGGTCGCGATGGATGATCCCGGCGGCTTGGGCTTTCGCCAGCGCATCGGCGATCTGGATGGCGTACTTCAGAACTTCGTTCAACTTCATCCCGCGACGTGGAATCAACTGGTCGAGGGTCTTGCCCTCCACATATTCCATCACGATGAAGTCGCGGCCGTTGTCATTGAGGATGTCATAGATGGTGATGATGTTGGGATGATTGAGTGCGGAGGCGGCCTTGGCTTCCTGGACAAATCGTCGGCGGAGATCCGCTCGGTCCGACAGACTTCGCGGTACAGCTTTGATCGCCACAGTCCGATTCAGTCGGGTGTCGCGGGCCTTGTAGACTTCTCCCATTCCGCCAGCACCAAGCAGGCTTTGGATCTGATAAGGCCCTAAGCTCTGTCCAAGCAGCGAGGGTGGCTCGGCCGCCAGCTTTTCGGCAGTCAAGTCCAGTGCCGGTCGATTCAGAAGCTGCTCAGCTTTCGTGTGGTAGATCAACAAAGACTCTACCTCCCGCCGCAGCTCTGCATCTCCCGCACATGCTTCGTCCAGGAAAGCAGCCCGCTGGCCTGGTTCGTGCTCCACAGCCCGACCAAGCAACTTGTCGATTTGTTGCCAGCGCTCAGGAGTCATAGAAGCAGTGGCGAGTGACTAGTGACGGGTGACAAGTGGCAACGTGCCAATTCTGTTGCCGCCTTTGGAGTGCGGGAGCTTGCTCCCGCTTTTCGGCTTTCCACTCTACCCCAGCGGCAGCTTGCTGCCGCCCTTATCGCAAATGATTTTCGGTTGGCATGTTGTGGTGGATAGGCTTGAATCAAGCATCCGCAATGTCATTCGATTCAGGAAACTCCGAAACTTTGAAATTGTCCCGTACCTAACTTAGTGCTAAATTCAATACCGAATACAGTCCGAAAAAAGGATCACAATTATGCCCGTCAATCTGATAGAAGATATTCGATCGGTTACCGATCTTAAGCGGCATACGCGAGAGATTCTCGATCAGGTCCGCCACACAGGGCGCCCCGTGGTGCTAACGGTCAACGGCAGAGCTGACGCGGTCCTCATAGACGCAAGAACTTACGAGAAGCACCTGAAAGTCGCCAATATTGCCCGGTTGCTGGTCGAAGCAGAGGAGGACATCACTGCCAAACGAACCCGCCCAATGCGGTCCTTCCTGAAAGAACTCAAGCATGCCCGCAAGCTTCAAGGTTAGGATCACCCAGGCTGCTGAAACAGACATTCAGGACATCTGGAGCTACATTGCTGCAGACAGTCCTGCAAATGCGGATCGATTTATCCTTGAAATGGAAAAACAACTCCATACTCTGGAGCATTTCCCTCAGCGATGTCCGCTGATTCCTGAGAACGAGCACTTAGGGACGCACTACCGTCACCTTCTGCAAGGTGATTATCGCACTCTGTTTCGAATTGCCGGGAAGACCGTTTATGTTGCGCGTGTAATTCATGGAGCCAGGCTCCTCGACGATTCGTTGCTAGAAAAACCCAAATGACTGAGGCCATTTTCCTGAGAGAACAGGTGAAACCAAATCGGTTCTATCAGGTTCACTACCAACCTCGAAAAACCCCTTGCTCGAGCGAGTTCACGAATTGAGCGACAAGTGACCAGCGGTAAGTCGAGTAATTACATTGCAATCCTGTAGCGCTTTTTGGAGTGCGGGAGCAAGCTTCCGCTTTCGACTTTGACTCCGCCACCACCGGCAGCTCGCTACCGCGTCGCCGCACAGACTTACGATATCAGACGCATCCGCCGCAGAAAGTCGGTGCAGCGTGGGTCGGAACGCAGGGTGTCCCAGCCGGGCTCCACCTTTAGGAAAACGAGAAAGGCCGCGCGTTCCTCATAGGCTTTCTGGAGCCATTCAAACATGGAGTCCTTGTCTCCAAGGCCTATATAGATCACGAGCCTATCAAAGGCTGCGACGTAGCTTTGCTTCGACAGTTCTTCGAGTTGAGCCAGCGTCTTCAGCGCGCCAGCCCTGTTGCCAGAGTCGCCATACGCCTGACCCAGAAGCGCCAGTGGACCATGGTTCCCCCCGGAAAGATTCACTGCCGTCTGCAGCTCTGCGATGGCGTCGCTAAACATTTGCTTTCGAGAATAGGCCTCCCCCAGATGGATGTAGGCCTGAACAAAATTGGGGTCTAACTCAATCGCTTTCTTGTACTGATCGATGGCCTGATCGAATTGCCTGGCGAAATAAAACGCCCATCCTGCACTGCGATTGATGACCAGCGAAAGAGGATCTAGGGCCAGCGACCGTTTCTTCTCTGCAATGGCTTCATCGTGGCGTTCCATCGTCGACAGATAAGTGCCGTACCATTGGTGGGCGATTGGATAGTTTGGATTGAGTTCTATGGCTCGCCGAAACTCCCTTTCAGCGGCAGGCCAATCCCAATCGTGGAAATACAGGGTAAAAGCCAGGGAGGCATGAGCCTCGGCGAGCGTCTCATCAATCTTCAATGCCATCGTGGCAGACTGCTTTGCCTTCGGAAATGCGTCTTTAGGGGGCAGGTCTCCTTCACGCAACCCACGCAGGCCGTAGCAGTCGGCCAAACCGGAATAAGCGAGCGCGTAGGCGGGATCCTTTTCAATTGCCTGCTCAAAGTAGCGGATGGCTGTCTTGTAATTTTCTATAGTTCTCTTGTTCCAGTAGAAGCGCCCATGCAAGTAGTCTCGGTAGGCTTCGCTGTTCTCTGTAAAACGTTTGGCCAGTCGCTTCCTGTCTGCACCGCTGAGCCTCAGTCGCAGCTTTTCCGAGATCTCCTTGGAGATCTCCTCCTGTACCGCCAGTACATCTGCCAGCCGGTGGTTGTACTGCTCTCCCCAGATGTGGCTCTTGTCATGGCCGTCGACCAGCTCGGCACCGATGGATAGACTGTCTCCGCGCTGCACAAGTCTCCCCACGAGCACGGCTCGCACGCCCAGATCCCGAGCCACTAACTGCGGATCGGTTTCCCGTCCCTTGTAGCGCAGGACAGAGCTGAGAGAAATCACCTTGAGATTCGGCAACTGAGAGAGGCTGTTGATCAGGCTCTCCGCAATGCCGTCGCTAAGGTACTCCGTACCGGGATCGCCACTCACATTGACAAAGGGCAAGACTGCCAGCGAATCGATTGAAGTACCGCCTGTTGTCCACAGATAGAGCAGAACCGCTCCGGATAAGACCACTGCAAGAGCAACAGCCAGGAGGACGTTTCGCCGCAAAGGGCGAGGCGATTCTACGGTTTGCTGAGCTGGCGCAGATCGGGAATCTGTTTCCCTTTTGAGATTTCTGAAATCCACGAGAAGTTCCCGCGCGGATTGGTATCGTCGTTCACGGTCTTTCTCTAAACACTTGCGTATGATTCTTTGCAGCTCGTCGGGTGCTTCATAGTTGAAACGGACGATGGCGTCCGGCTGCGCGTGCACGATGCGATCCAGGGTTTCATTCGGACTTTTTCCTGAGAAGGGCAAGCGCCCTGTTGCCATGTAATACAGAACGACACCCAGGCTGAAGAGATCAGTGCGGTGATCGACTTCCTTGCCCAACACCTGTTCGGGGCTCATGAAGTCCAGCGTTCCCATCACGGCTCCCGTTTCGGTGTGCGCCTCCGTACTGAGTTCGCTACCCAGAGTCTGACCTTGCTGCCGAACCACTTTGGCCAACCCAAAGTCCATTAACTTCGCCTGGCCCCGCTTCGTCATCATGATGTTTGACGGTTTGATGTCTCGGTGCGTGATGCCGTGGCTGTGAGCTTCATCCAGGGCGTCCGCGATCTGGCTGCCGACCTCCACAATCGCGGCAAGCTCTAGCGGCCGGCTCGCGGTCAGTGTCGCACCTTCGACGTATTCCATCGCGATGAACTGGCCGGTATCGCATTCCCCAATTTCGTAGATGTGAGCCACATTGGGATGCTTTAGCGCTGAAGCTGCCTTGGCCTCCTGAAGAAATCGCCTCTTGCGATCTGGATCTGCCACCAGCCCTGGAGGAAGCACCTTGATCGCGACGAAGCGGTCCAGATGTTGATCGCGCGCCTTATAGACAATACCCATCCCACCATCCCCGAGGCGAGAAAGGATTTGGTAGTGACCAACGCGCTGTCCTATCAAACTCTGCAGCGGGTCCTGGATCGTTACGGCCAGGGGAGGAGAACTGAGAGCACTTCCCGCCCGTCCATGGGCAGCAAGGAGTGACTCGACTTCGCGACGGAGTTCCTGATCGCCGCCACAGGCTTGGTCCAGGAACCCACCGCGCCGATCAGGTTCTTGCTCGAGTGCCTGCTCCAATAACTTGTCAATTTGTTGCCAGCGTTCGGGGTTCATAAAGACAGTGACGAGTGCCCCGGCTTACTATCCGCCGGGGTGACGTGAGTGGCGAGTGACGAGCAGTCAGACGGCAATTCTGTAGGATCCTTTTGAGAGCGCGAGCTGGCTAGATCATCGTTCGCTAATTGCCATACAACAGTGTAAAGCCGCTCTCAGAGCGGCCACTACAACTGCAGGGTCGCCCAGCGATTTAACGCTCATCCAGGGGCATTCAGGTCCCCGATCTACCTCAGCGGCATCTGCCACCTTAACGAAATGCGAAAAGGCTGGGGCCCGCGACAGCCTCTCGGCATCTAACTGCCGAGTTTCCGCCATCCGAACGTCAGCAGCAAACTAGCGGCGACCAAAGCGGGAGCAACCTCGCGCACCCCAAAGCTCACCGGAAATTTTCTGCCAGCATCAGATCGCCGGTGAGTCGCTCATCCACTTGCGGATACAGAATCCAGCGCTCATCCGGTGAAACAGCAAAGCCATACATGACCTGTTTGTGGACGGCTGCGAGGGTCCTCCGTTTGCCCGTCTTCGGGTCCAACAACTCAATGGGATTTTCAGTCTGGCCGCGCCGACCTGGCATGAAATAGATGCCTTTGCTGCCGACGGCAAAGTTTATCGCCTGGACAGAATCCGCGATCTGCTCTTCCTTTCCGTCTTCGATCCGCCGTCTCCAGAGGCCGCCGTAGCTGTTTCTGAGAACGTAGAGCCACTGGCTGTCCCAGGACTCCAAGGCCATCCGTCCCCCGTTTCGAGTGATCTGGCTGGTCTCTCCTCCCTGCGTCGCCATCTTCCAGATTTCCTGGCGCCCGCTGCGGTCAGAACAAAAGTAGATCCAGCGTCCATCCCGCGACCACGTTGCAGTCGAATCATTGCCTGGGTGGTCAGTCAGCCGCTGCGGACTTCCACCGTTGGCGCCAATCCAGAAAACATCACCCTGGCCCTTCACGAAGCCTTCAAAGACGATTCTGCTCCCGTCCGGCGACCACTGGGGAAGGTCGACTTCGGGTCCTTTGAAGGACGTCAACGGAACCAGGTTTTGGCCGTTGCTATCGCAGACCCAGATCTCCGAGGCGCCGGATCGATAAGAAACGAATGCGATCTTTCGCCCATCGGGTGAAAAAGCGGGCGTGTGATCCAGCAGCGTAGAGGCTATTAGTGGAACCGGCGCCTCGCCGGGGCCGCTCCCTCCTGCCGCATTGACGCGCCAGATGTTCACGTCACCACGGATTTGAGTGAAGGCGAGCCGGTGCTTCTGTCGAGAGAGAGCAGGATGAACGGCTAGGTTAGAGATGGAGAAGGATAAGGCCTTGTGATCAGTGGGGGAGCCAGGGTCCATCCTCCATAGTCGCCGATAGTGCTTGGGACCCGAGGAATAGACGATCTGGCGGCCGTCTGGAGTCCAGGCGGGGTAGTCGTTGCGCCACTCCTCGAAGGTCAACTGGCGAGGTTGGCCAGCCGGCTCTAGCGTGGCCGTCAGTGGCTGGATATAGAGCTGCGCAATGTTGGAATGAAACTCTCGGCTGAAGACGAGGGCCCGCCCATCGGGAGAGAATGCCGGGTAGATATCGCCAGACCGATTCTCCTGGGGAGGAGAGGTCAGCCTCTTCCTCTCTCGTGTTTCCAGGGAAACCGCGAACAAACTAAATGGTTCCTGCGGTGCTGGCCTCTCCGAGTAAACCAACCACTTGCTGTCTGGTGACCAGGAGAGACAGGCATTGCTGAACACAGTAATAACGAAAAGGCTGGCCTGGGCCAGCTCAAGTTCTGCGCCTCCCAATGGCGAAACCAGGCGGATGCTGTAACGGTCCCTTTCGGTGCGCATAAAGGCAATCCAGCGTCCGTCGGGCGACCAGGCGGGAGACTGGTCGGGAGCCGGATCATCGGTGAGACGACGCGGCGAAACATCGCCGATCAGTTGAACATAGATGTCCCAGTTTTCTTGACCTGGACCGTTCCAGGCAAATGCGACCTGATTGCCGTCTGGGGAAAAGCTAGGGGAAACCTCAAGGCCAGGATAACTCGTGAGCGGAACGACGGATAGAGCTGGCTCAGCACTTCTGGCGTACCAATAGAGCCAAGCCGTCAGCGCGAGTCCGGCGAGAATTGTCACTGAACTAACCGCCACCGGCCAGCGCGGCTTCCTGGAGGTTGCCAAGGAATTTGTCTGAATGGGCGTTTCCCATTCCGTTCTCAAATCCTCAAGAGTCAGCTTCAGATCGTCCACGTGCTGGATGCGCTGTTGTGGATTCTTGCGAAGGCACCAGTTGATCAGGCGGTCCAATCCAGGAGGCAAGCCCGGAACAATTTCGCGAGCAGGCCTGGGCTCCTCGCGCAGGATGGCCGTGAGGATGGAAAGGCTAGTGTCGCCCTGAAACGCACGCCGTCCCGTGACCATCTCGTACAACACTGCCCCAAAGCTGAAAATGTCCGAACGATCGTCAACGGGTCTTCCATCCGCTTGTTCGGGGGACATGTAGCAGGCGGTTCCGAGAATAATCCCTTCTTCCGTCTGCGGCTGAAAGCTGCTGCTTGACGACTCCTCCTGACTCACCTGCGAGCGCTCAACCAGTTTTGCCAGTCCGAAGTCGAGTATCTTTGCCAGGCCTCCCTCGCCAACCATAACGTTTCCGGGCTTGAGGTCTCGGTGGATGATTCCGGCCGAATGTGCTTTGGCCAGGCCGTCGGCGATCTGGATGGCGTACTTCAAGGCGTCGTTCAACTTCATCCCGCGG
>Ga0187892_10008361_pt1 | contig 14202 bp, 12 predicted proteins | sample MA1701073metaG_FD_139345 | JGI IMG/M metagenome (GOLD analysis project Ga0187892, IMG submission 139345) | Bio-ooze microbial communities from a basaltic lava cave in the Kipuka Kanohina Cave System on the Island of Hawaii, USA - MA170107-3 metaG ... | reverse complement strand
CCAGGAGCATTCCGGCCGCGTGCCGGGCCGCTGCACGGTAATCGACTCGCAAGTACGGAATCAGGACGGCATCGGGAGTTGCGCCGACGCCCATGCACGGGATTTTGTGCTGGAGAAACCAGCGCTGCACGAACGAATTCGGCCCGAGCAACACCCAGCAGACGGCCCCGACCAGACCGGCGAGCTTCTCCAATCCGCGCACGGAGTGGCGCGTGGCCATGGGTGGATGCGTGACCACTTCGATGCGATAGCCGACTTCGTGCAACGACCCCTGCAGTTCATTGATCAGAAACAATCGGAACGGCGACAGCGCGTGCGGTTGGAGTCCGGTGAGAATGGCGACGGTGCGCTTGTGGCTGGGCGGCGAACGCGACGCGGACCGCTTGCGCACGCGGCGGCGTTGTCCCTGCGTGACCGCGAGCCAGCCTTCGCGTTGCAGCACATGGAGCGCGGCGCGAACGGTGGACCGACCGACCTGGAGACGTCGCGCGAGCGGAATTTCGCCGGGGAGAAAGTCTTTCCAGACGCCCTGTCGAAGATCCTGGCGCAAAATTTCCGCCGCTTGCGCGACCAGCGAAAGACGTTTGGGTAAGTCGCTCACGCGTCGTAGCTGACGCTTCCTGTAATAATCGGACAAGGATCGACAGACAAGTCGGAAGGCGTGGTCGTTGCCAGCGTCTGCTTTCTGAAGCACTCAAGCGAAGATCGATCCATGACGAACACTGTTCCAATGAAGGCAAACGCGGAATTGGTAAGACAAGATGATGGCTGGCAAGATGATTGGATAGAATTATCTTGTCCTGAAAAGCGACGACAGAAATTTACGTTTTGGAGAGGTCATAGCATGGGGAAGATACTTCGGCATGGAGGAAGTGTAGGGAGTACAAGCTTTAGCTTGCGGACGCACGGAGACTGGGATTCACCCGGTCTGCTGGAGGTCTGCACAGCGAGGCAAAGCCATGCGCGCGTTTGACTTCCATTTGGACACGGCTTATTAGAGGGCACCATGCCCAAGCTGTCCGTGCGCGACCTGAACCTCCGCGGCAAACGTGTGTTCCTGCGGGTCGATTTCAACGTGCCACTGGATGAACACGGGACCATCACGGACGACACACGAATCCGGGCAGCCCTCCCGACCATCGAACACCTCTGGCAAAATGGCGCGCGAGTGATCTTGTGCAGCCACCTTGGACGCCCCAAAGGCAAGCGCGATCCCAAGCAGAGCCTCCGCCCGGTGACTCAGGCGCTCGCCGAATTGACCCACCGGCCCGTCGCGTTCATCGACGACTGCATCGGGCCGAAGGTCGAGAATACCGTGGGAATCATGAAGGAAGGCGACATCTTGCTGCTCGAAAACGTCCGCTTCCATCCCGAGGAAGAGAAGAACGACCCCGAGTTCGCGCGCAAGCTCGCCACCATCGCCGATGTGTACGTGAACGACGCCTTCGGGAGCGCGCATCGAGCACACGCTTCGACCGAGGGCGTCACGAAGTTCGTCAAACAATCGGCGATGGGGTTGCTCATGGAGAAGGAACTGAAGTACCTTCAAGGCGAACTGGCCAGTCCCGCCCGGCCATTCCTCGTAATCCTCGGCGGAGCGAAGGTCTCCGACAAGATTGGCGTGATCGACAATCTGATGAAGAAAGCGGACGGCTTCGTCATCGGCGGGGCCATGGCGTACACGTTCCTCAAGGCGCAGGGCTTGTCCGTCGGTGCGTCGCTCGTCGAGGACGACAAGCTCGATGTCGCCCGCGATGCACTCGACCAGGCGAAGGCGAAACCAATCCGGTTTCTGCTTCCGAGCGATCACGTCGTAGCAAAGAAACCGTCGGCGGGCGCCGAGAAAAGGACGGTGGATGGAGGCGCCATCGAAGAAGGCTGGTGGGGCGTGGACATCGGTCCGAAAACGATCGCCGCGTACAAGGCCGAGATTGTCGCGGCCAAGACGATCTTCTGGAACGGTCCGATGGGCATCTTCGAGGTCCCCGAGTTCGCCACCGGCACCTTCGAGATTGCCCGGGCGGTGGCCGCCAACGGCAACGCCAGGTCCATCCTCGGCGGCGGCGACTCCGTGAAAGCAGTCAAGAAAGCCAGGGTCGCGGACAAGATCACGTTCATCAGCACCGGCGGCGGCGCGAGCCTCGAACTGCTCGAAGGAATTGACTTGCCGGGAGTGGCAGCCTTGTCGGATAAAGTCTAAAACGTAAAACGTAAAACGAGACCCGCAGTCGGCGGCATTTTTACGTTTTACGTTTTGCGTTTTCCGAGTCCTATGAACAAAGACCGCAAACTCATCGTGGCCGGCAACTGGAAGATGAACAAGACCGTCTCCGAATCGCTGGCGCTGGTCGAAGACCTCAAGGTCGAACTTGCCGGCGTCAAGGAGGTGGACCTCGTGGTCTGTCCGCCGTTCACGGCGCTCAAGCCGGTGTCCGACGCAATCACCAACACCAACCTCAAGCTCGGCGCGCAGAACTTGCATTGGGAAAACTTCGGCGCGTTCACGGGCGAGATTTGCGCGGCCATGCTGCGCGACGTCTATTGCACCTACGTGGTGCTCGGCCACAGCGAGCGCCGGCAATTTTTCGGGGAAACCGACGAGACGGTAAACAAGCGCGTCAAAGCCGCCCTCGCCGCGCGCTTGCGCCCCATCGTGTGCGTCGGCGAGACGCTTGAGGAACGCGAATCGGGTCGCACCAACAAGGTTTTCGACCGGCAACTCCGCGGCGGACTGGCGGGTTTGACAAACGAGGAGATCAATGATTGTATCGTCGCCTACGAACCCGTTTGGGCCATCGGCACCGGCAGAAATGCCACGCCGGAACAGGCCCAGGAGACGCAAGCGTTCATCCGCAGCGTGCTCGCGCAACTGTTCGGCGAGATCGCGGCCAAGGTCCGGATTCAGTACGGAGGCAGCGTCAAACCCGCTAACGCGCGCGAGTTGATGAGCCAGCCCGACATCGACGGCGCGCTGGTCGGCGGCGCGAGTCTGCAAGCGCGTTCGTTTATCGACATTGTGCAGAATTCGATTTGAGCCCAATGACCAACAACCAATAACCAGTAACCAATCACGACCCCATGGGCATATTCATCGGAATTCTAACGGGCATCCTGGTGATCCTTTGCATCTTGCTGGTGCTGATCATCCTGATGCAGAAGTCGAAACAGGACACCGGCTTGGGCGCGGCGTTCGGTGGCGCCGCCACGGAACAACTCTTCGGCGCGGGCACCACCAGCGTGCTCACCAAGGCCACCATCTGGGGCACGGCCCTCTTCTTCGTCATCACCCTGATCCTGGCGATGTACTACTCGCATGAGCACAAGAAGTCCGGAAAGAGCCGAATCGGCGCCCCGCCCGCTTTGAGCGACTCGGGCGCGACCAACGTGGTGGACCAGACAACCGGCGCCGCCGACACAAACGCTCTCCCGGCCTCTCCCGATGCGACCGACGCCGACGAGCCAGCCGTCGCCAGCGAGACCAATGCGCCCGCGACGTTGACAGACACGAACTCGCCTGCCACAAAATAGCGGCGAGATGATCGACGCCGCACGCAGGCTGGTTTGCTCAGTCCTCAGTCTTCAGTCCCCGGTCCTTCTATTTCTGCTTCTGCTCGCCGGCTGCGCGCCGCAACGCAAGGCCGACCTCGTCATCATCAACGGCACCGAACCCGAGACGCTCGATCCCGCGATCATGACGGGCCAGCCGGAGGGACGCCTGGCCATCGCCTTGTTCGAGGGACTCACCGCCAACGACCCAAAAACCTCCAGTGCCATCCCGGGTGTGGCTGAACGCTGGGACATCTCGCCGGATGGCAAGACCTACACGTTCCATTTGCGCCGCTGTCAATGGAGCAACGGCGACCCGATTACCGCGCGGGACTTTGTGTGGTCCTGGCAGCGCACTCTCTCACCGAAGACCGCCAGCGAATACGCCTACCAGCTTTTCTACGTCAACAACGCCGAGGAGTTCAACAGCGGCAAGCTCACCGACTTTTCGCAGGTCGGCGTCCGCGCGCCGAACGATCACACGCTCGTCGTCGAACTCCACGACCCGACGCCATTCTTTCTCGACCTGTGCGCCTTTCCGACGCTGTCGCCGATCCATCGCGGTTGTTTCGAGCGCTGGGGCGACGATTGGATCAAAGCCGGCAAGCTGGTCAGCAACGGGCCGTTCGTACTCGATTCCTGGCGGATCAACGACAAGATTCGTCTGCGTCGAAATCCGAATTACTGGAATACTGCCAACGTTCGCCTCGAAGTTGTCGATGTCCTTCCGGTCGGCTCGGCGGCCACGGCCCTGAACCTCTACCTCACCGGCGACGCGGACATCATCTGGGACAAGGGACTCATCCCGTCGTATCTGCTCGACGAACTGCGCAAGCGTCCCGATTGCCACACGTTCGGCTACCTCGGTTCGTACTTCTACCGGTTCAACTGCACACGCAAGCCGTTCGACGATCCGCGCGTCCGCCGCGCGCTGACGTTGGCGGTGGACCGCGAGCGGATCGTGACGAGGATCACCAAGGGCGGCGAGAAACCGGCCACCCATCTCACGCCACCCGGCATTCCCGGCTACGAATCACCGCCGGGACTCGGCCACGATCCCGAGAAAGCGCGCGCCGAGTTGGCGGCGGCGGGATTTCCTGACGGGAAAGGATTTCCACGGTTCAAGATCCTTTACAACGCCTCCGGCGGCGGCGCGGCAAGCGTGAACGAACAGGTCGCGGTCGAGATCAAGGACATGTGGCAGAAGACGCTCGGCATCCAATGCGACCTCGTGAACCAGGAATGGAAGGTCTATCTCAACTCGATGAGCAACCTCGATTACGACGTGTGCCGCGCGAGTTGGATCGGCGATTACAATGACCCGAACACGTTTATGGACATGTTCGTCACCGGCGGCGGCAACAACCGCACCGGCTGGAGCCACAAACGCTACGATGAATTGATTCGGGCCGCGGGACGCGAACTTGACGTAGCCAACCGCTGGAAGATTTTCCAGGAAGCGGAGGCTCTGCTCTGCCGCGAGGAAAGCCCGATTCTGCCCATCTATTTCTACGTCGGCATCAATTTCTTCGACGGCGCGAAGTGGGAGGGCATCTATCCCAACGTGCTCGACGTGCATCCGATCCATGCGATCCGGAGGAAGAATGGAAGGATGGAAGAATGGAAGGATGGACCGAGAAGCTCGCAGTCTTTCCCAGCCTTTCAATCTTCCAGTCTTCCAATCTTCCACTTCCTCCCATGACCGCCTACATCGCCAAGCGCCTCTTCTTCATGGTCCCGCTGTTGCTCGTGATCAGCCTGATCGCGTTTCTGTTGTTGCGACTGGCGCCGGGCGGGCCGTTCGACAAGGAACGCAAGATGCCGCCCGCCATCGAGGCGAACATCCGCGCGAAATATCATCTCGATTGGCCACTGTGGAGACAGTACGCCGGCTACGTCGGCGACCTGTGCCGGGGCGATCTCGGTCTGTCGCTGACGTACAAGAACTGGACCATCAACGAAGTCGTCGCCCAAACGCTGCCGGTCTCGATGGCGCTGGGCTGGCTGGCATTCTGGATCTCGCTCGGAATCGGCATCCCGCTCGGCGTGTACGCAGCCGCCCGGCAGAGCCAGTTGGGCGACTACGGCGCGACGGTGCTGGCGCTGCTCGGCATTTCGGTCCCCAGCTTCGTCATCGGCCCGATTTTCGTCCTCGTCTTCGCGGTCAAGCTCGGGCTGTTTCCCGTCGCGCTGTGGGACACCGTTCTCCACGCTATCCTCCCGTGCTCCGTGTTATCCGCCTACTTCATCGCCAAGATCATGCGCATCACGCGCGAAGGGATGATCGGCGCGTTGCAACAGGAGTTCATCACCGCGGCGCGCGCGAAAGGTCTGTCGGAACGGACCGTTCTGGCCAAACACGCGCTCAAGGTTGGATTGCTGCCGGTGGTCTCCTATCTCGGCCCGATGCTCGCGGACCTGTTCACAGGATCGTTCGTGGTCGAAAGCATCTTTCAGGTGCCCGGCATCGGGACTTTTTTCGTCAACGGCATGTCGAACCGCGACACGACGATGGTCCTGGGCCTCGTGCTCGTGTATGCAGTCTTGCTGCTGCTGCTGAACCTGATTGTGGACATCGCCTACCACTTCCTTGACCGGAGGATCAAGCTGCATGAGTAAAAGCCCTGCGCAGATGGCCTGGCAGCGTTTCCGCCGCAATCGCGCGGCGGTCCTTAGCGGGGTTTTCCTTTTGTTCTTAGTGGCGGGCGCGGTCATCGTGCCGACGGTGAAACGCGACGCGCTCGAAGCGATCTCGGACGCGCAATTTCATCCGCCGAACGCGCAATATCTGTTCGGGACCGACGTGCATGGCCGGGACCTGTTCGCCCGGGTGTTCTACGGCACGCGCATCTCCCTGGTCGTCGGCGTCGTGGCCGCGGTCGTGAGCCTGGCGATCGGCGTGGTGTGGGGCGCGGTCGCCGGCTACAAGGGCGGGCGCACGGATTCGATCATGATGCGGTTCGTGGACGTGTTGTACGCGCTTCCGTATCTGCTGTTCGTGATCGTGCTCATCACCACGCTGGACGAGTTGTTGAACAAGACCCTGGGTAGTTGGGGCATGCCGGGGCTCGCGGCACAGAGCCGCATTCTGTTGCTGTTCGGCGGGCTGGGCGCGGTCTCGTGGCTGACCATGTCGCGGATCGTGCGCGGCCAGATCCTTTCGTTGAAGGCGCAGACGTTCGTCGAAGCCAGCCGCGCGCAGGGGGCCTCGACAGCACACATCATCGCGCGCCATCTTTTGCCGAACACGTGGGGCATCGTGATCGTGTATCTGACACTCACGATCCCGAGCGTGATGCTGATGGAATCGTTCCTGAGTTTTCTCGGTCTCGGCATCCGTCCGCCGCAAGCCAGCCTCGGTTCGTTGATCGCGGATGGCAAGAACGCGATCAACCCCATCAAGATCTACTGGTGGCTGATCGTGTTCCCCGGCTCGACGATGGCGTTGACGCTCCTCGCCTTGAACTTCCTCGGCGACGGCCTGCGCGACGCGCTCGATCCGCGGACGAAGAAGTAGCTCTTTCCTTTGCGCGATGTTCGCGGCCGGTGCTTGCAAACGACTCAGGGTCGCATAAGATCGGGGCGATGAGTTCACCTCAAACGCCCGCACAGATTTCGAAAGAGTGGCTGGAGGAATTCGAAGCGGCGGCCAAACGTCCGCTGCAAACCCGGTGGCGGTACGCATTCATCCATACCTACAAGCCCGTCCTCGACGACGCCCCTTTCCGTGCCTTCGATACGATGGAGGAATACCGCCGCTGGTGCGAAGAGAACCTTCCCGACTGGCTGGGCTATGCCCGCGTTTGAATACCGGCAAGCCGAGGAAGTGCGCGACGCGTTTCGTCGCCATCACGTGCGATACCTGTTCATCGAGCGGTTTGAGGACGCATGGAAGCGGCACATCGAGGTAGAAGGTTTCCCCGTGTGCCATATCGACGACATCATCGCGAGCAAGGCCGCCACGAACCGGGTGAAGGATCGCGAGTCACTCCCGCGACTCCGGTCGTTCCGCGAGTATTGGTTACAGCAACAGCGGAAGTCTTGACCGAACTTTCTGTTGCCCGACTTCGCTGCTTTGCTAAGATGCGCCCCACTTTTCAGGAGAGAACTACCATGACAGACAAAGACGTGAAACCGCCCCAAGGCGGCAAGATCTCGATCCAGAACGGCAAACTCAACGTGCCTGACAACCCCGTCCTCCCGTTCATCCGTGGCGACGGCACGGGGCCGGACATCTGGCGTGCGTCGGCGCGCGTGTTCGACGCGGCGGTAAAAACGGCCTACGGCGGCAAACGCAAGATCGTATGGTTCGAGGTCTATGCGGGCGAGACGGCGTTCCAGAAGTTCAACAACTGGCTGCCCGATGACACCGTCGAGGCGTTCAAGGAATACCTCGTCGGCATCAAAGGCCCGCTCACCACGCCCGTCGGCAAAGGCATCCGCTCGCTCAACGTCGCGCTCCGTCAGATGCTCGACCTGTACGTCTGCCTGCGTCCCGTGCAATGGTTCAAAGGCGTGCCGTCGCCCGTCAAGCATCCCGAGAAGGTCAACATGGTCATCTTCCGCGAGAACACCGAGGACATTTACGCCGGCGTGGAATGGGCCGCAGGATCGCCTGAGGTGAAAAAGGTCATCGCGTTCCTGCAAAAGGAAATGGGCGTGAAGAAGATTCGTTTCCCCGAGACGAGCGGTCTCGGCATCAAGCCGGTGTCGAGTGAGGGCACGGAGCGACTCGTCACCGCGGCGATCGATTACGCCATCGCGAACAAGCGCAAGTCGGTTACGTTGGTGCACAAGGGCAACATCATGAAGTTCACCGAGGGCGCGTTTCGTGACTGGGGTTACGCGCTCGCGAAAAACAAGTATGGCGCGAAAGAAATCGACGGCGGCCCGTGGAGCAAGCTGCCTCAGGGAATTATCATCAAAGACGCCATCGCCGACATCACGCTCCAGCAGGTGCTCACCCGTCCCGAGGATTTCGACGTGATCGCCACGCTCAACCTCAACGGCGATTACCTCAGCGACGCCCTCGCCGCACAGGTGGGCGGTATCGGCATCGCGCCCGGCGGCAACATCAATTACGTCACCGGCCACGCGATCTTCGAGGCCACGCATGGCACCGCTCCCAAGTATGCCAACCAGGACAGGGTCAACCCCGGCAGCGTCGTGCTCAGCGGCGAGATGATGTTGCGGTACATGGGCTGGACGGAAGCCGCCGACCTGATCCTCAAGGGACTCGACGGCGCGATCGGGGCGAAGACCGTCACGTACGATTTCGCCCGCCTGATGGAAGGCGCTAAGGAAGTGAAGTGCTCTGAATTCGGCGACGCGGTGATCGCGAAGATGTGAGATTCCTTATGTACGAGGATGGGACCAACGTTCTGACCGGGACGGAGTTTCGGACTCATTCATCGAGAACAACGGATTGGTACTTGCCGTCCGAATCGCGAGCCTCCGCCAACTGGGAGGAACGATGGAACAAACTCAAAGCCCGCTTCGAAACAATCGTAGACGAATGTCGACCGGTCGAGACAAACCTGATTCAAACACGCATTCCCGCGTTTGCTCGCGATTCGATTGTTCCACCAGCGATCCCTCCCGGACTTACATTGTTTCAATCTGGTGGGAGTCTCTGGTTGGAGCCCTCCTCCTTATTCGGTACCGACGAAAAACCTCTCATCGGCGCTTTCACTATTAGGGGCTATTAGGGGAGCTCACGGAAAGCCTTCTCCTCAACAACGACGGGACACCTCGTGCACTGCGATTCGGTTTGTTTCGCCAGCATTCACTCTTTCGAGAGTTACGTGAAGAGACAGATACAAAGTTGAGAGAATTGGCGCGTGACGCAACCGCCTTGCTCTATACCCTGCCGGAAACTGTTGCGCTTTCAATCTGGCGAAATTGGCTGTCCGGTTTCTCCCGAGGCCAAAATGCAACTGACGCCACTGCGGTAGATGTTTCAGTCCAGATTATCGCAACCTTCATCACCAGCATTATTGCTCGAAGCCCGATTGTCGGAGGACTAGCAGCCTGTCGGACTTAGAAAGCGCGACGCTCTAAAATCGTCTGTAGCAACGCCATAGGCTCGTAGAATAGTTTCGAGCTTCGGCAGGGTTCGATCTCTCTCTTTCTCGATCAATGCCAGGGCTACTTCTTCATTGTTAAACGCAAGTGAGATCGAAAGGGTAGTGTCGCCCCTTTGTGATAGACGCGGCATGCCTTGTCAAGACGGCAAAGTGCTTCGTCATAAATCTCCGAAGCAGTTGCGGGCTCTTGATGATTCCTCGATGTGGGCCGAATCCGTATCTCATCCCTCCTTGCAGTTTTCGCGTTTTCTGTTCAGGATCATTACACAATGAATTCAGAGAGATGTATCAGTTTGGAGTGCGGTGGCTTGACTCCGCCTTCATCGCCGCGGCTTGACGCGGCGAGCACGACAACGAAATGGGCGTCAAGCCGCCCAACGGCAAAACTGCGTCAAGCCGCAGCACCCGAAACCATCTCCGCTAGCTCCGTTAGGAGCGTTCTGCTTATAGAAATCCGCCATCAAACAAGTCTAACTCCGTCTGGAGCGACACGGGCCAGTACATGCCGCTCGTAGCGGAGCTTTGCGATTGGAACGGTATCTCCCATGAACGAATACTACACCGGCACGCCTCTCAAGATCGGCAACGAAACCCAACTCCTGATCGACGACACGATCGTCGAGGATCGCTGGCGGTTGACGCGCGTCATGCATCATCCCGACAAGTTCGCGCGCAATCCCGTCGTGCTCCGCGACAAGCCTTGGGAAAGCGACACGGTTCAAGGGCCGCACGTGGTCTGGGACGAGGAGTACGGCAGGTTTCGCATGTGGTACCTCTGCTTCAACAACTCGACCTACTATCACGGCAGCGGCGCGTGCCAGTACATGGCTTACGCCGAGAGCGATGACGGATTTAACTGGGTGAAACCGCTCTTCGATCATTGCCCGTACGGCCCATACAAGAAGACCAACATCGTCTATTACGGCACGCACGACCAGGGCACATACGTCAATCCGAGCAAGTGGCCGGGCCTGCCCATCACGCGTATCCAATCCGTGGGAGCGAGCCAGGTGTTCAAGGACTCTCGCGAACGCGATCCCGCCCGGCGTTACAAAATGCTCACACTCGAAGGGCGACCACGACCCGAACTCGGCGAGGTGCACGTCGGCGTCGAGATGTCGTGTTCGTCTGATGGCATTCACTGGAAGTTGGCTGGCGACCGGCCGCTGCTCGATCATTCGAGCGATTGCAAGAACCACGTGGTTTGGGACGAGAAGAACCAGCAGTGGTTGATGTATTGCCGCCCTCCCGTCTGGCATTCGGGGCGCCAGCACAACGGTCGCAACATCCGTCGTCGCGTCGCCGTGATGACGAGCAAGGATTTCCTCAACTGGACCTATCCGCGTACGGTAATGGTGCCCGACGAGTACGACACGCCCGATTACGATCACGTGCAGGTGTTCCGTTACGGCAATCTCTTCCTCATGTTCTACGGCGCGATGGAAGGCGACACGACGGGCCGGTGGGAGTTGCGTCTCGCGACGAGCCGGGACGGCTTTCATTGGGAGCGGTATCACACGCGCGAGACCTATCTCGCGCGCGGGCCGGTAGGCTGCTTCGACGGCGGCGGTGTGCTTCCCTCGTGCGAGCCGATCCGGCAGGGAGAACATCTGTTGCTGTATTATTCAGCGTTCGTCCGCGGACAGGAGGAGCAGGGCGATTTCAGCGGCTCAGTCGGTCTGGCGACGATCAAGGTAGATCGCTTCGTCGAGCAACGCGCAGGCGAAACGCCGGCGTATCTGCTCACGAGAGAATTCATTCTCGAAGGCAAATCGCTGCGTGTGAACGTCGAATGCCACAAGAGCACGAACCTCGCGGTCCGTCCGCGCCTGCGCGTGGAAATCCTGAAACATCCCCGCCACGGCGAGCACTGGGATTTTAAGGAAGCCTACGATGGCTTCAGCCTCGACGATTGTGATCCGTTGAACATTGATCACACCGACGCGGCGGTGACATGGAAGGGCAAGAGCGACCTGTCTGCGCTTGTTGGGAAGCCGGTGTACGTCCGTTTCGAGTTGCAGAACGCGGGGATCTTTGCGTTCCGCGTCGCGAAGGAGTAGTCCGCCATGGGAGTGAATGATCGTAAGCTCCGTTAGGAGCGAAATGTTATAGCTCTTGCCTACAACGGCGACGTAGCTCCGTCAGGAGCGCCATGTGGCTGTTCATGCCGCTCCTACGGAGCTTGGGCCGATGAAGAGCGCGATTTTTATATACTTGCCTCTCCTCGCGGAGCTATTTTGCGTCACAAGGGACAATAACATGGACGATTTCCAACCTTGGCAACGTGTCAGCACATTCTCCATTTGCGCTGTGAATCCCCGGACGGGCGAAGCCGGTGTGGGCGTGGTGTCGAGCCACATCGCCGTCGGTGCGCTGGTTCCCTACGCGGAACCGGGCGCGGGTGCAATCGCGACACAGGCGGTGATCAGTCCGATGTACGGCACGCGCGGCATGGAACTGTTGCGCAAGAAAGTGTCGGCTGCGGAAGTGATCCGTCGGTTGACCAACGAGGATGTCACGATCACACCCGACGACGAAAAGGTCTTCGCGTATTACGCGACGGAGAACATGAACAAGGAGGGCGTTCATTTCGTGCGCGACAAGCAACACCGCCGCGTCCTCTGGTTTACGCACTATATTCGGCAGGTCGGCGTGGTGGATGCGCAGGGACGCGGGGCGGTCCACAGTGGCGACTGCATTTTCCCCATTGTTGCGTCGCGGACCGGAGATGGTTTCGCCTGTCAGGGCAACATGCTGCTCGGCCCCGAAGCCGTGGACGCGATGGCGTCAGCTTTCGAGAAGGCACGTCGTGAATCGAAAACGATGTTGAAAAGTCTGCTAGCCGCGCTGCAAGCCGGCGAAGCTTCCGGTGGAAACAAGCGGGGCAACAAGGCGGCGTCCGTGTTGGTGGTGCGCGAGAAGGGCCACTGGTCTGGGACGGATCGCTTCTGCGACGTGCGGGTGGACCACGACGACCAGCCGGTGGCCAAGTTGACCAAGATGGCGTTGCAATACGAGGAAACGTGAAGCAAACAGATCCGAAATCCGAATGATCCAAATCCGAAACCTGAGACGGCCTGTGTTCCAAGTGTTTCAGAGATTGCTTATTCGGATTTTGAATTCGTTTCGTGCTTCGGATTTCGGATTTCGGATTTCGACTCCATGACACCCCATCAAGCACAAGAACAAATTTGGCCGTTCCACAAAGCGCAGATTGACGCCAATGTGATGTTCAGACGGTGCCGGGCCGCGGGTGTTTCATTTCGACCGAAGAAGTGGAACAAGGCGTACAACGCCGACCGCATGGAGGCTTTCTTCCGAAAGGCCGCACGCGAAAAGCCCGATGTGATCGTCGCACCTGAGGGAGCACTGGAAGGATACGTGATCAGCGACGTGACGTGGCACCGGGAACGAGTGAATGCCTTCCTCGATCTCGCCGAGCCGCTGAATGGTCCTTACATCGCGCGCTTCCGAAAGCTAGCCGGGAAACTCCGCACCTGTCTCTGCTTCGGCTTCGCGGAACGGATCGGACGCGATGTCTGGAACAGCGCGGTCTTCATCGCCCACACCGGCGACATCTGCGGCGTGCATCACAAAGTGACCGAGACAACCCATCCCACTTGGAATTTTGCCCGGCAAGCCAACCACGTCCGCGCGTTCGACACGCCACTCGGCCTCTGTGGGATTCTCATCTGCTCCGATCGCTGGATGCCGCTGCTGGCGCGCACGCTCGTGCTCGACGGCGCCCGCTTCCTCCTCATCCCGACCTACGGCTCGAAGGAACACACGCAGACGAAGGCGGTCCGCGCCCGCGCCCGCGAGAACGGCGTCCCGATTGTGCAGGCCAACGTCGGCATGGCGCAAGTCATCAGCAAAGGCGAAATCGTAACGTACAAATGGGGCCTGAATCAGATCGCGGTGGGACTCATCGACATACCGGTGGCGCCTTCGAAGAACGCCGTGCGCGCCTGCGACCGGCAATTGCAGAGCGTACAGCCAAAGATGCAGCAGGACGACTATCGCCGAGTGATGGCCAGGATGCGGAAGAACAAGCCGTCGCAGGACGTGCGGAAGGCGTTTTTGTCGGAGCGGGAGTTTCGAAGACTCAAGGAGACGAACTGGGGCGAGTGCTGACCCCGCTGAAAGCGCGCTACTACAAACGTGCCCGGCATGAAACTGGAATCCATCAAACCCATCCCGGCCAAGGCCATCCGAGTCAGCCTTGACAAGCCCGTTGTCGTCTCGATGGCCGACCCGGCCGAGCGCACGTGGGGTTACTGGCAATTCCCGACGATCTCGCGAATGCCGGGCGGCGAGATCCTACTTACCGTCAACAACAACCAAGACGACGATCTCTGCTACGGGCACGCCGCGCCGGCGTGGCTCTCGCACGATGATGGACAGTCATGGCATCCGGTGGACCTTGACGAGAAGGGGCTGACAATCACGCATTCCCCGATCACCGAGGTGTTCGATGGCGAGTTTCTCTGCGTCCCGATGCCACTGGGGTTTCGTCCGTCCGAGCTTCCCAAGCGGTCGCTACAGCATCCGGTATCGCGCTGGACGGATT
>Ga0187892_10008360_pt1 | contig 14203 bp, 15 predicted proteins | sample MA1701073metaG_FD_139345 | JGI IMG/M metagenome (GOLD analysis project Ga0187892, IMG submission 139345) | Bio-ooze microbial communities from a basaltic lava cave in the Kipuka Kanohina Cave System on the Island of Hawaii, USA - MA170107-3 metaG ... | reverse complement strand
TGTGTTGGATGAGCGTAACCATAAAATCAACCCTCCCAGCCCATGGCACGGACAGGGAGAGAATTTGTAAACCATGTGCCCGGTTTAATTTGTAAACGATGATCGGCTTGCACATGAGGGGATACAATTAAACAGTTGCGTCGATTTCGGTCCCCTCACCCTAACCCTCTCCCAGAGAGAGAGGGAACAGTAGTCTAAATGCATAAATTTCAAAAGTATGTTTGCCTAGGTCTCACTCAGAGACCGGAGCGGTGGCCGCCGACAGCGGTCGCGCCGGGCGCTGTTCGGGCCGCAGCGCCTGCCCCTCGATCGGTTCCGGGAGACCTTGCCGCACCAGCCGCACGAAGTAGTTAAAGCCGGCGCCGAAGACGACGATGTACACCGCGATGTAGGTGAGGAGCGACGCCAGGACGTCACCGCCCGTGAGCGTGGGCGTCACCGCGTCCGCGGTGCGCAGGTGTCCGTAGACTACAAAGGGCTGCCGGCCGACCTCGGTCGTGATCCAGCCGGCGATGACGGCGACATAGCCGGCCGGGATCGCCCAGGTGGCCGCGCGTAGGAACGCCGGGCTGTCGAAGAGCCGGTTGCGCCAGGCGAGCCACCATGCCCAGAGCGTGAGTGCGAACATGATGGCCCACATGCCGACCATCACCCGGAAGCCGAAGAACACCGGCGCCACCGGTGGGCGGTTCGCACGCGGAAAGTCCTTGAGCCCGCGGACTACGCCGTCGAAGCTGTGGGTGAGATAGAGGCTCCCGAGCTTGGGGATCGACACCTCGAAGTGGTTGGCCTCGGCCGCCTCGTCCGGAAGCGCAAACAGCACCGCCGGCGCCCCGGCGCGCGTCTCCCACAGGCTCTCCATCGCCGCGAGCTTCTGCGGCTGATGCTCGCGCGTATTCAACCCGTGCAGGTCGCCGAGCAACGCCTGCGCGGGCACCAGTATCGAGGCGAGGATCACGCCCATCGCGATCATGACCTTCGCCTCGTCGAGGTAACGGCCGTGGCGCAGATACCAGGCCGCGACTCCGATCACCGTGAACGCGGTGGTGAGATAGACGGCGGTCACCGTATGCAGCAGCCGATACGGGAACGACGGGTTGAAGATCACCGCCATCCAGTCGGTCGGCACGAACCGTCCGTCGATGATCTCGAAGCCGGCAGGCGTCTGCATCCAACTGTTCGCCGCCAGGATCCAGAACGCGCTGAGGAGCGTCCCGATCGCGACCATGAGCGCCGAGAAGAAGTGCGCCCACTGCGGGACGAGCTTGCGTCCGAAGAGCAGCACGCCGAGGAATCCTGCCTCCAGAAAGAACGCCATTAGGGCTTCGTAGGCCATAAGCGGGCCGACGATGTTCGCGGTGGCGTCCGAGTAGCGGCTCCAGTTGGTGCCGAGCTGGTAGGGCAAGACGATCCCCGATACCACACCCATGCCGAACGCCACGGCGAAGATCCTGATCCAGAAGGTTGAGATCCGTAGATAGACCTGGTTCTTAGTCGCCAGGAGTAGCCCTTCCAGCACCGCGATGTAGGACGCTAACCCGATCGTGAACGCCGGCAGCAGGAAGTGAAAGGCGATGACGAAGGCGAATTGGAGACGCGAAAGAATAACGGGATCCAAGCTCATTGGCATCTAAGCTCAACGTAGTCCAGGCGAACGTCCCAGCCGAGCAAGGGCTACTGTATCACTCGCGACGCCCGGCGGCTCGCATAGTACACCAGCGCGGCAGCGGCCGATGCCGCGTGACCCGGTCAGTCCCGCACCCAATCCTCGATCACGCGCCGTGGGAGGTGGGGTGTCTCCGTCAGCGGCGGGTGCCGGCGCCCAGTCAATACCGCATGACAGACCCGCAAAGTCTCGATCACGAGCACCCACGTGGTAAGGAGGAATAAGGCGGTCAGAGCGGCGTCCAATTGGTCATTGAAAATAAGCTGCGGCGCCTGAGCCACTTTGTCGGGGGCTAGCAGGCCGCGGCTCAATTGCTCACCGAGCTCGCGCGCATGCGCGAGGAACCCGACTCGCGGCTCCGGACTGAAAAGCTTTTCCCAAGCGGCGGCGCTCGTCACGGTAACAAGCCATGTCAGAGGCAGCACGGTCACCCACGCGTAACGCGCCCGTCCGGACTTGACCAAGATGGTAGTCGCAACGCAAAGCGCGATCGCGGCCAGCATTTGATTCGAGATCCCGAAGAGCGGCCAGAGACTATTGATGCCCCCGAGGGGGTCAATCGTGCCGATATACAGGAAATAGCCCCAGCCGCCGACCACGAGCGCGCTCGTCAGCCAGACACTCGGATACCAACTGGTCCGCCCTAAGGCCGGAATGAGGTTCCCCAGGAGATCTTGGAGCATGAAACGCGCACAACGGGTGCCCGCGTCCAAGGTGGTCAAGATAAATAGCGCTTCAAACATGATCGCGAAGTGATACCAGACGGCCAGAAGACCGCCACCGAAGGTGCTGGAAAAAATGCTGGCCATGCCTACGGCCAAGGACGGGGCGCCGCCGGTGCGTGCAAACAGCGTCGCTTCCCCCATCGACGCCGCCAGGGATTGCATTTGTTCCACCGTCACCGGAAAACCCCAGCTCGTGATCGTGGCCACGGCTCCGGCCGCCTCCACCCCGACGATACCCGCCGGGCTATTGATGGCGAAATACACCCCGGGCTCCAATACGGTGGCCGCCACCATCGCCATGATCCCGACGAAGGACTCCATCATCATCGCGCCGTAGCCGATGAAACGCACATCCCGCTCGTTGGTGAGGAGCTTCGGCGTCGTCCCCGAGGCGACAAGTGAGTGAAACCCCGAGATCGCGCCGCAGGCGAGCGTGATAAAGACAAATGGGAACAGCTTGCCCCCGAAGATGGGGCCCGTCCCATCGATAAATTGCGTGAGCGCAGGCATCTTGACCTCGGGCTGGAGCACCACGATCGCCACGGCCAGCGCCAAAATGGTTCCGATCTTCATAAACGTCGATAAGTAATCGCGCGGCGCGAGCAACAGCCAGACCGGAAGAACCGAGGCCGCGAAACCGTAGGCAATGACCATGAGTGCCAGGCTCGGAGCGTCGTAATCGAACCAAGCGCGTAGCCAGGGCTGGGCGTCGATCCATCCTCCGCCCAGGACCGCGAGCAGCAGCAAGAGCACACCGAGGCAGGTCCCTTCGAGCACGCGTCCGGGCCGGATCCCGCGCATATAAGCGCCCATCACCAAGGCAATCGGGATCGTCGCGGCGACGGTACTGGTGGCCCACGGGCTATGTTTCATCGCGTTGACGACGACCACCCCGAGCACTGCGATGAGAATAATCATGATGGCCATGACTCCCACGAGCGCCACCGCTCCACCGACTGGTCCAAGCTCATCGCGGGCCATCTGTCCGAGCGAGCGCCCGTCGCGACGGGTCGAGAAAAACAAGATCACGAAATCCTGTACGCAGCCCCCGAGCACCGCTCCCACCAAAATCCATAAGGTGCCGGGCAGGTAACCGAACTGGGCCGCCAGAGTCGGCCCGATGAGGGGGCCCGGACCCGCGATGGCCGCAAAGTGGTGCCCGAAAACGATCCATTTATGGGTGGGGACAAAGTCCCGGCCATCGTTAAGCCGTTCAGCCGGAGTAGCACGAGTGCCATCCAAAGCCAGCACCTGGGCGGCAATAAAGGCGCTGTAAAAGCGGTAACCTAATGCGTAAATGCATAGTGCGGCGACGATAAACCAAAGGCCGTTGATGGTTTCTCCTCGATGCAGCGCGATAGCGCCCACCGCGCTCGCCCCGAGAATGGAAACTCCCAGCCACAGGCATGCCTGCAATATCACGCGCGCAGAGGGTGTACGGTCGCGATTCTTTTTCTGGTTCATGAGGTTCAGTGGTTTAGTCACCGGCGTTTTAGCGCCGTTAGAAACGCTACGCCAAGACCGCAATGAGATAGGCGGCGTAGAGGCTACCGTTAACAATGGCGAGCTGCCAGACGTAGAGCCTCCCCACCCGGACCGCCAGCCTCAGCCATAGGGCCGCGACGTAGGCGACCAGCACCCCCGTGAATACCTCCAGGCGCAAATCCCAGGGTGTCAACAGGATACCGATGGCCGGAAGAATCGTACCCTGAAAGACCATTGCACCCGTGATGTTTCCGAACGCCAGTGTATCTTTGTTGCGGCGGATCCAGAGAATGCTGTTCACCTTCTCGGGAAGCTCGGTCGCGATCGGGATGATCAAAAGCGACAGCAGCAGCGCTGAAATACCGATCTCGCGCGCCACTTCATCTACATTATGAATAAACCCTTCCGCGCCGGCGACCAATAACCCGAGCCCGATAGCGATCTGAATTAACAGGACCAGCATGTGGTCGGGCAACCCGAACCGGCACAGATACATATCCGTATGTGCCTGCGTACCGTGGCCATCCATAACCAATTGCGCCGACACCCGCAAGGTCAGCATGACATAGACGAAATACACGAGCACCAGGGTCATGCCCAGCACAACCTTTGAAGTGACAAAATACTGAGGTTCTCGCGGGATAAAAAGCGCCCCGGCAGCGATGCCGAAGGCCAGCAGAAAGAAATTTAGGTCCCGTTCGAGCCCGGTTTTTTCGGGCGTGAGCCCACCTTTTAACCCGCGCTGCCGGACGACCGACCAGCCCATCAGGCATAAGGACAGCGTGGAGAGCATTAGCGGTGCGCCGATGATCGCCCCGACTCCTATCTCTTCGTTGACGTGCGCATGTTCAGTCCCGGCGAAGATAGCGAGAATGGGGACCATGCTCTCCGGCATGGCGGTGCCGACAGCGGCGAACAGCGAGCCCGTGACTCCTTCGGAGATTTTCAGTTTTTCACCCAGATGTTCCAACGCATTGGTGAAAATCTCGGCGGCCAGAAAAATAACCAACAGCATGCCCACTAGTTCCACGTATATCATGACGTCTACCGTTCCCCTCTGCGGATTTCAAACCGTCGTGACGCGCGGCGACGCCTACCCGGTAACACGAGACGCCGCTCCTTTTAAGCGACAGCATAGCGATAACGAGATGAGTTTTCAGCCGCTTGACAAACGAACGTCGGTCGTATTTGCCTCATAACGTGGTTAACACGGTTACCGTGGCGCGGGGCATTGAACTTTGTCAGGCGTCCAAGGCCCAACTAGGGAAATTCGCCGTGATGACCGCATTGCGAGCTGAGATACACTAGTAATTACGCACCGCTACCATCTGACGAACCCGCCCTTTGGCATATTCGATCCCCTTTTGCGGTGCTTATGGTCATAAAGAAGATGCCCGAATTTGACCGATGCAGCACCGGCCGTGGTACGCAGGCAACGAATACCACTTGAGCGGCGTTCATGGAAGAATGTTGCGGAAGCGCAGTTTGATACTGCGCATGCGTTGAACGGCCCGCTATCGAACAGGACCCCGATTGCGGCCGGCTTATCTATCCACCATCAGGAGACCATCGTATGAAAAATACCAAGGGCGTTTTATTGGCCACGGCTGCCGCGGCGTTATTTGTGAGCCAACCCATACTGGCGGAAGACGTCCACCCCGTCGCCGAAGGTAAGGTAAGATGCGGCGGCGTTAACGCGTGCAAAGGCACCTCGGAGTGCAATACCAAAGCCGATGTTAACGCCTGTAAAGGAAAGAACGCGTGCTCCGGACAAGGCTGGGTATCCTTGACCAAGGAGGAGTGCGATGCCAAAGGCGGCAAAGTGACCGAATAAGGACCAGAGAGGTTGAGGCGGGGCCGGTTCGGCCCCGCCTGTCCGATGCTCCCCACTTTGGAAAAGCGATTTCCGGCGCTCGGTTTTGGCCTCGGTCTCCGCAAGGAGCATTACGAAGCCGTCCTCGCCACCCGGCCACCGCTCGGGTGGTTCGAAATAGTCTCTGAAAACTTTATGGTGGCCGGCGGCAAGCCCCTCGATTGCCTCGAACGCATCCGCGCCGACTATCCGATCGTGATGCACGGCGTCTCGCTCTCCATCGGCGGAACCGATCCCATCGATGTAGGCTACCTCAAGCAACTCAAGACCTTGGCCGATCGCATCGAGCCCGCCTGGATTTCCGATCATCTGTGCTGGACCGGTGTGAAACCCGTTAACCTGCACGATTTAATGCCCTTGCCTTACACCGCCGAGGCTTTGCATCATGCCGCCGAGCGCGTGCGGCAGGTTCAAGAGTACCTGGGACGGCGGATCCTGCTGGAAAACGTGTCGAGCTACCTCGACTACCGCGCCTCGGAGATGCCGGAATGGGAATTTCTCGAAGCCCTCGCCGAGGAATCCGATTGTCTGCTCCTGCTCGATATCAACAACGTGTACGTCAGCGCTTGCAACCATGCGTTCGATCCGTACACCTACATCGAACACCTGCCACGCACACGGGTACAGCAATTTCATCTCGCGGGTCATCGTGATTATGGAGCCTACCGCATCGATACGCACGACCAGCCCATAATCGATCCCGTGTGGGACCTTTATACCAGGGCGATTACGCTTTTTGGCAAGGTGTCTACCATGATCGAGCGCGATGATAATATTCCCCCGTTCGAGGACTTGCTCGCGGAGCTGGCGCAGGCTGAGCGGATCGCCACGCAAGCGCTCCCGCCGCACGATTCCTCGGCGGGCCGTGGCGACCGGCTAGGCTATCCGATCCATGCCGAACTTGCGTGAGCTACAGCAATCCATTCAAGCCTATGTGCTTGCGCGCCGCCCGGGCGCGCAAGTCGAGGTGCTGGCGAGCCCCTCGGTAAGCGCCGAGACGCGCCTCGAGATTTACGCCAATGCCTACCGTGTACGGCTCCAAGAAGCCTTGGCGATCGACTTCCCCGCGTTGCGGGCCATGGTCAGCCCGGAGCGCTTCGCTCATTTAGCCGCGGCCTATACCGATGCCTATCCCTCCGGGCATTTTTCCATACGCTACTTCGGGCAGCACCTCCACGCTTTTCTCGCGTCGTCCGAAGATTTCCGCAATGAACCTTGGCTTTCGGAACTCGCGGCTTTTGAATGGGGGCTGGGCGAGGCCTTCGATGCCGCGCATGCGCCGCCCCTGACGGCGGAGCCGCTCGCAGAGCTTCCGCCCGCCGCGTGGTCTAACATCGGCCTCATCCTGCACCCATCGGTGCGGCGCTTGGACTTGGGCTGGAATGTAGCCGAGATCTGGCAGGCCGCCGATCGCCATGAGACTCCGAGAAAACCCCTCGCCTACCCGCACCCGCTGACGTGGCTAATCTGGCGTCAAGAACTGAAAACCTTTTTCCGCTCGCTGGAGCGCGAAGAAGCCTGGGCGCTCGATGCGGTCCAGAACGGCACGCGCTTCGGTGATCTCTGTGAAGGGCTGTGCCGTTGGCTGCCCGAGCACGAGGTCGCTCAGCGTGCGGCAGGGTTTTTAAGATGTTGGATTAATGATCAGCTCGTGACGGCCATCGACGCCGGTCCTGGCTTGCGGTCGGATCACGCCCCGGTATAATCCCGGTAGATAGAGCCAGCGGGAAAGGAGGCTACGGGCCACCATCCGGGTAATGAGCGCGATGTCTTTGACCGCGCGGAAATGACTGGGACGGGCATTGCCCGCGTAGAGGGCCGGAATCGGCAAGAACAAGCTTAGGCACCCCTGCTGCGCACCCTGAATCAAGATCTCGCTTTCCAGCACAAAGCCCTCGGATCGAAGATCTAACCGCCGCAGAAGACCGGCAGGGTACAGGCGGAAACCGCATTGACTGTCGTCGACGGCGTAACCGGCGGCCCACGAGATCCAGAAATTGGCGATCTTGTTGGCGATATAGCGCTTACGGGGGAAGGCGGCCTTTTCCGCGAGGCGCGAGCCGGTGATGATCTCCCGCGGGTGGGCTTGCGCCAGGGCCAGGAATCGCGGAATATCGTCCGGCCGGTGCTGGCCGTCGGCGTCCAGGGTAATCACCGCCGAGGCCCCGTGACGGAGCGCCACCCGCATCCCGGCCCAGAGGCTCGCGGCCTTTCCGAGGTTGCGCGGATTGCGTACTAGGGTGATCGGCAGATCGGCGACGCTGGCCGCCGTGCTGTCCGTGGAGCCGTCGTCAACGACAATGACCTGGGGACAATGGCGCAAAACCCCCACGACGACGGCGCGCAGAGTTCGCACTTCATTGTAGGCAGGAATGACGGTAACAACCCCGTTCATGTCGGGAGGACCGTGTTCACCGGCATCTTTATAGGGTAAGGCCATTCGTATGAACTGACTAGAGGATCTTGGCCCAGAGATCCATCATCGTTACCCATGACAACCTTACCCGACTACCGCCGCTGGCGTCCGGCTCCCCTGATCAAGGCGTCCGCGCTTTTGCACGCGGGCGCGGTGGTGGCGACGATCCTCCGCCCAGAAGCCTGGCCCTGGACCGCCGGCGCCGTTGTCACTGACCAGGCGATGCTGACCATCGCTGGACTGTGGCCACGGAGTAGTCTACTGGGGCCGAACTGGAAGCGACTACCGCTCGAAATCGCGGCGCGGCGTGAGATGGCCATTACCATCGACGACGGCCCGGAGCCAAAGGTTACACCTGCTGTACTCGACCTGCTCGACCAGCACGGTGTGAAAGCCACCTTCTTCTGCATCGGCGAGCGGGCGCTGCGCCACCCTGATCTATGCAGGGAAATCGTCCAGCGCGGCCACGCAGTGGAAAACCATAGCCTGCGTCACCGGCGCGACTTCGCACTGTTTGGACTTCGCGGCTTCGTCCGAGAGATCGAAGCCGCCCAGGACACATTGGCCGCGATCACCGGGATGCGCCCCCTATTCTTCCGCGCCCCTGCAGGCTTGCGCAATCCCTTGCTCGATCCGGCGCTCTGCCGCCTCGACCTGCGCCTGGTGAGCTGGACCCGCCGCGCGTTCGACACCTTCGACGGCAATGCGGAATCGGTTTCTTCGAGACTGCTGCGCGGACTGAACGGGGGCGACATCTTGCTGCTCCATGACGGCAACGCAGCCCGCACCACCGGCGGCGATGCGGTTATTCTGGATGTCTTGCCACGGTTGCTCGACACGATCAACGCTGCCAAGCTCCGTCCGGTCACCCTTCGTTCGGTAATTACATGAGCACTGCATTCAGGCGCGCATTGCTTGATACCGCCGCCCTGCCCTACCGATCCGCCGGCCTATTCGCCTGGTGCTTTGCCCGCGGCAAGCTCGGTCGCGACCCGGTATTTCTCGGCCTGCTGGAGCTAGGTCTGATCCCGGACCACGCACGTATTCTCGACCTCGGCTGCGGCCAGGGCTTGCTGGCTTCATGGCTGTTTGCGGCGCGCGCCCTGTTTGAAGCGGGCCAGTGGCCGGCACGCTGGCCGCCGGCCCCGAAACCGTTGGCATATCGGGGTGTCGAGTTGATGCCGCGCGACGTGCGGCGGGCCAGGCGGGCGCTCGGCGAGCGGGCGGAGTTTGTCCTCGCCGACATGCGCACCGCCGACTTCGACGAGTCCGATGCGATCGTTATCCTCGATGTACTGCATTACCTCGACTACTCCACCCAAGACGACGTGCTGCGGCGGGTGCGGGAGGCACTGGTGCCCGTGGGCGTGCTGCTGATGCGGGTGGGGGACGCCGCCGCCGGCCTGCCGTTCAGAATCTCCCACCAGGTGGATCACCTTGTGAGTTTCACCCGCGGCCATCGGCTTTCCAGACTCTATTGCCGCTCCCTGCAAGACTGGCAAACGTCGCTCTGCCGGCTCGGCTTCACGGTTGAGCCGGTACCGATGAGTCAAGGTACGCCCTTTGCCAACGTGTTGCTTGTCGCTAAGCTCGGCTCCACCGGCTGAAAGATCCCGTCGTGTTGGCGACCGTCATCATGGCGGTCGCGAGCACGGACGTGACGATACCGTGCCTGCGAGCATAGCTGCCGCGTACTGGGATGATTTTGAAGCAGCTCATTCATTACGTTTTCTATTGTCGACTCCAACCCCATTATTTTCCGGCTCAGCCTTTTCGGTGCGATTTAACTTCGAGAGCCGATTGATCGCCTCCGTGGTCTTATCAGGAAGGCGACCGCCGAGGTTTTCCTTGCCCAAGCTTTTCTGCAAGCTACTAAACGTCGTAAGGGCACCGGCATAGTCACCAGCAAGTTCTTGAAAGCTTCCGACGAAGAACCGGTAAAGGTCTCGCTTGTCCTCGGGGACGGTATCCTCAGGAAATAACCATTGGAAAGTCGCCAAGTGGTCCGTCGGCGGCAGGGCAGCGAAAAATGACTGCTGCTCTGTCGCGATAAGCATGCGCGAGTAGTATATGTGCCACAAATTTGACCACCGAACCGAATAATCGCGTTCGTCGGGCGGCAGTGATTCGCTATTGAGGCGCATGTCGTTGACAACGCGAATCGCCTCGTCCTCTAAGGCTCCGATCCGGTAGTTCAGGAACGCGGCGAGCTGCATCCGGCGAACATATGGACGTTCGTTACCAGTCGCAAGCGCTCGCTCGAAATGTTGTTTCGCTTCGCCGAGCGATCCGTGTGAGGCCAAGATGTGAAATCCCGACATCGCATGGGCGTAGGTGTTCTCGGGATCGAGGGCGAGCGCCCGCCGATAAAATTGATCTGGGTTGAGTCCGCCTTGACCCTCGCGTGACTTGAGAAAATCCCCCCACCCCATGTGGGCAAAACAGTCAGCCGCGGGTAGCTTGTCCGGTGAGACCGCACATCGGGACAGCGCCGGAAGGACCTTGTCCACAATCGCCGAGAAACTGCCCTTGCCGACGGTGATACGCGCATTCTCCAACCATGCCATGGCTAGCTTCGCTTCGTTCTCGTGGACCTCGGGATTTTCCGGCGCTAGCGACCGGGCTTTTTCGAAAAGTCGCCAGGCGTCCTGGTAATGCCCGTTATCTTGTTGGATCTGCGCCTCACTAAATAAACGCCCCAATGCCGTACGCTCCACCTGGACTCGCTGATACCACCAGAGAGCCCCAGCGCCGACGATAGGCAGCGCGAGGAGCACGAGCAGTTGCGCTCGATATCGCTGGACAATTCGAAGCCAACCCGATTTAGGTATTCGGTAGATCTCAGCTGCAATCGTCGCTGCAACGTTTCCTGATGGCTGAAGGACTGTCCCCGCACGAAGGTAAGCAGGGATATCAGCCTTTGGCGTCGGCGTCACCATTACCGAGAGCACATAGCCCCAAGGTCGAGGCCACTTACGCTCCGCGAAATCCACTTCTGTCAAGGTATAACGGCCCGCGGCGACGGCGTGAGGGCTAATGAGAAAAACAAGGAGTTGACTATCTTCGATCGCCTCGCGAATCTTCGCGTTGTAAGCTTCGCCAGCAGCGAGAGCCGAGCGGTCGAGGAAGACCGTGTGGTTTTCTGCCCGAAGCGCGAGCGCGATCTCCTTCGCAAGCTCGCTTTGTTCAGAGGCGTACGATAGAAAAATCTTCATTTCGATAGACCTGCCGAGAGCTCACCGAGCATTCTGATCAAATCCAACCGGAGACGCTGACAGGCCCCGTCGCGAGTCTGTTCAAGCTCCGGGTCGGTGACTGGCGCGTGCTTTACACCACCGATCCAGCCCGGCACACTCGGACGATTCATGTTATCGCTCACCGTTGCAAAGTTTATAAGTCGTGGCTGCAACATTCGGCGGAGAACCGACAACGCCGATGGTACGGCATTTACGCTCCCCCTGCTCAGTCAACCTTCCCGCCCTGCTTGCGCACCAGTTTCTTGACGGGTTGCCCGGACGTCGATGACGCTACACATTAGGCCACCCAAATGACCCCTTCCTGCCCCCGCGCGGACCGCCGCATCACCGCCCTGCCCGTCCAATGAAGCAGGGTAGGTAATGTCCGTTGTTACCCGTTGCGCTGCTACAATAACGATTTTGCGCAACCATCCTCCGCACCCTGCCGATAGGAACAAGGATTCGATGAAGCATAGAACCAACACGGAATGGCTGGAGGAGCTAGAGGCCCTGGACCCGCTGCGGGAGGATGCTCTCAGGGACCTCCGCGAGGGTATCTTGCGGGCAGTGCGAGCCTACCTCACAAAGCAGTTCGTGGGACGCGGCTCTTTGGCCGCCGAGGAGGCCCACCACCTCGCCGAGGATTGTACCCAAGAGACGCTCCTTGCCATCCGTAGCAACCTGGCCGGCTTCCGCGGCGACAGTCAGTTCACCACCTGGGCCTATGCCATCGCGATACGCACCGTGCTGGCGGATCTGCGCCGCAGGCGCTGGCAGAAGGTCAAGCGGGACCCGGAGCTCCTCGGAGAACAAGTTCCGGCGTGGCCCCTGGACGCTTCGACGCCAGGCCCAGACCGCAGTTTTCAACAGCTGGAGGCATGGCGGATCTTGACGCGTCTCATCGAATCGGATCTCACGCCCAGGCAGCGCGCCGTGCTCGTCGCTCACGCCTTCGATGAAATGCCGCTCGATGAAGTCGCCGCCTGGCTGGGCACCAACCGCGATAACGTGTACAAGCTGCTGCACGACGCCCGCAAGAAGCTGAAACGTGGCCTCCTGGCGCGCGGCCTCACCTTGGCAGAGGTCTTGAAGATGTTCGCTATCGATTGAGCCAGTCAGGCCGCTGCAGTCACCCCGAGCCGTCAGTGAATATTGCACTGCGAATCTGTGACATTTTGCATAGAAATCGCCATCGCGAAAGGCTATACCTGCGGGAAAATGTCCGTCCCTGCAAACCAGGATTTCTATCCCTGGGCGGCTCGTCTTTAAAGAGTGGCACGGGCACCAGCGTGATGAGTGGGGTTAGCGGCCCCGGGGGTAAGAGCAGGGGCGGTCAAGACATCCTATAATCGAGATCGAGGACCCTTGTTATGAAAAGGGAAGTATTCAAGCGATTGGTTCATACCATCTTCGGCGCGGAAGAGGAAGAGTTAGTCTGCTCGGAATTCTTTCGCCAGCTGCCCCGCTATGTGGATCTCGAGCGATCGGGTCGGGACGCCGCTGCACTGCTCCCCAAAATCAGCCACCATATCCATCAGTGTCCCGAATGCGAGGAGGTATACAAGGCCCTTCGCGACGTCGCGGATAGCTGAGGCACTCGGTCCATCACGTAAGATCCGTCCCTTTCATCGCATCTAATTGACAGCGGGAACGACCCGCGGTCGATTCTCGACAAACGGAGAAAGATGCGATGACCAGAGCAACGGTCGCGTTCGGGATCGCCTTCCTCGCGGCGCTGTCACTGACGGCCGTGCGTACCGTACCGTCGGCACAGGCGGCCGAGAGCGGCGACATCCACCTCATTACTATCAAGGCTAGCGCCCTGCCCTCTGGCCAACTCGCCTATCAGATGGTCAGCCACAAGATCAAGACCGCGCGGGGCGGCGAGGCCGATCGCACTGATCGCTACTACGCCGGTCCCACAATCCCTGGCCCAACCATCGTCATTAAGGAAGGCGATACCGCGGAGGTAACGCTGCAACACGGTATTGGCGACTCGCAACTACCCGTTAGCGTCCACGTCCACGGGGTGCATTACAAGGCCGACAGCGACGGCACGATGAAGGTCTTGAACGGCCTCAAAGATGAGGCCGCCTTCCCTGGCCAACCCTACACGTACAAGTGGACCGCTGCGCCGGGCACCGCCGGCACCTGGGCCTATCACGACCATGCCTTCGGTAACCCCATGATCGGTGCCGAGGACAAGGGGCTATACGGCACGCTAATCGTCAATCCCGCCGACGGAAAGGTGCAGGCCATGCTCGACGGCAAGCTCGTCGACGTCGATGTGACCAATATCAAACGCGAATTCATCCTGTGGATGGACGAAACCACCTTCTGGGGCATGGAGGTCAACCACATCCTCAAAGGCAAGCAGATCCCGCTCTGGACCAACCCGACGGTGGGCGCACGTTTAGGCGAAAAGATCAGATTCCACGTCATCGGCGTGGGCACGGCCTTTCATACCTTCCATCTGCACGGACACCGCTGGCTGGAGCCCGGCACCACCAGCGTCATCGACACTGCCACACTCGGCCCCATCAGCCGCCAGAGCTTCGTCGTCGAGGCCGGTGAGGGCGTGGGGCCAGGTGAATGGCACTACCACTGCCACGTCGTCCAACACATGCAGTCCGGGATGATGGGCAACTTCCGGGTCGTTGAATAACATTACTGATCAACTAGTCGGAGTAGGAATGATGGTTGCCCATAACCCCCTCCACAGATCCGGACTGGCGGCTTTCCCGCATCCGGCTCTTGCCTCAGGTGATGACGCCAAGACGGCGCAGTGGGTAGGGATGACAT
>Ga0187892_10008358_pt1 | contig 14204 bp, 5 predicted proteins | sample MA1701073metaG_FD_139345 | JGI IMG/M metagenome (GOLD analysis project Ga0187892, IMG submission 139345) | Bio-ooze microbial communities from a basaltic lava cave in the Kipuka Kanohina Cave System on the Island of Hawaii, USA - MA170107-3 metaG ... | reverse complement strand
TTGACCGCTCGACGGGAACCGGCTCCCCGGTCACGAACGACTGGTCGACGGCCGAGTGCCCGTCGACGACCTGGCCGTCCACGGGAACGCGCTCGCCGGGCCGGATGCGCACGAGGTCGCCGACGACACCCGAGGCGATCGGCGCCTCGACCTGCACTCCGGCGCGGGCCACACGTGCCACGTCCGGCTGCAGGTCGAGCAGGCGCTTGATCGCCTGGGAGCTGCGGGTCTTGACCAAGAGCGACAGCCACTCCGAGAACAGGTGGTAGGTGGCGACCAGGACGGAGACGCCGAAGAACGGCCCGGTCGGGTAGTCGTCGGGGCGGAACACGAGGCCGATGGTCCCGCCGATCAGCCCCGCGAAGGCCGCCGCCTCAAGCATGACGTGCTGGTTGAGTATGGCCCGACGGATCGACTCGACCGACATGTGGAGAATGTGCCGGGCGAGGCCGAACACCATCGCCACGGCGAAGGCGGCGACGATCCACGGCACTACCGGCTCGATGACGCCTGTGATCTCAAGGGCCAGGGTCACTCCGGAGACCACCGCGAGCGCGGCCGTGCCGCCGACGGCGGTGGCCTGGCCGCGAGGCCGCAGCAGCAGGTACGCGATGGCGAGGAAGCTGAGCGCCACCGCGGCGCAGATGAACCACACGCCGGCGACGGACATCAACACCGAGATGGTCTCGAGGCTGAGGGCAACGCCCCAGAGCAACCGGCGACCTTCGCGGACGAGGTCGGCCTCTTCCTCCTCGTAGGGCCGGACCTTGGCGGGGTCCCTGGCGCTGTAACCGATGTCCCGGAGGGTGTCGACGAGGTCCTGCGGCCGGACCTGCGCAGGGTCGTACTCGACCAGCGCCTGCTCGTGCGTGAGGCTCACCGCGACCTTGGCGACACCCGGCTTGCGGCCGAGGGCCTTCTCCAGCGTGCCGGTGCAGAGGGAGCAGTGGAGCCCGCCGATGCGGGCTCGGAAGCGCGCCAGGCCGTCGGGCCCGACCGTCTCGTCGAGCCACTCGGCGGTCGTCGGGGGCGCAGGTGTCGATGTCACGGGGACGAGTGAACAGCTTCCCGCCGCTGGAAGGTCAAGCCCTAGACCTTCCCGTTACTGGAAGGTCTATGCTGAGACGGTGATCACCCGAACGTTCCACGTCGCAGAGATCCACTGCGCCAACTGCGAGAACACCATCAAGTCCGCGCTGTCCAAGCTCCCGGGCGTCAACGTCGTCGTCCCGTCATCGGCCAGCAATGACGTGAAGGTGAGCTTCGACGACACGAAGGTCACCGAGCAGGAGCTGCGCGACCGGCTGGAAAAAGCCGGATTCGCGCCGGTCGCGTAGGACGACAGGTGCGCATCGGCGAGCTTGCCGACCGCGTCGGCGTCAATCCCAAGGCCATCAGGTACTACGAGGGCATCGGGCTCCTGCCCTCGCCGGAGCGGCGTCCTTCGGGATACCGCGAGTACACCGAGGATGACGTCGAGCGCCTGCGGTTCGTGAAGACGGCCCAGCGGCTGAACCTGTCCCTGTCGGAGATCTCCGAGATCCTCGGCTTCCGCGAGCGCGCCGAGCGACCCTGCGGATTCGTCCTCGACGTCTTGGACCGCCAGGTTGCCGACCTCGACCGACGGATCGCGGAGATGGTGGAGCTGCGCCAGGAGCTGATCGGCCTGAAGGCGAAAGCCGACGATCTGCCGAGCGACGAGGGGTGCTACTGCGCCGTCATCGAGCACGCCGGGGCCAGGCGCGAGAGCAGTCGAACTCGACCCTCTCCGCCATCCCGCGGCAGGGTCACGCCGCTGGCTCCTTGACCTTCCCGCCGATGGAAGGTGTAGAGCAGCGCTGACGGAAGGGGAAGCCGGGTCAGTGAGCGCGACATCGATCAGGCGCCTGCGGCGGTGGGGGGCCGCAGGATTCCTTCTCGTCGCGCTCACCGGCGCTTGCGGAGGGGGCGATGGCGGGGGCGATGATGACCCGCTGGCGCTCGCTGGCAGACCGTCGGACGCCTGCGGCCAGGCCATCGTCGATGGCCACAACATGGAAGCGGCAGGCAGGCCCGCCCCCTTCCTGCCGTCGGTCGAGAAGTGCGGCTCCCTCGCCGAGTGGACGGCGGCCGCCAAGGCGTTCGGCATCGACCTCAAAGGCCGGGAGGCGCAGTTCGTCGACAACACCTGCAACGCCGCCAGCAGCGAGGTCAAGGCGCTCAAGATCTGCCAGGAAGCGAAGGCAGCGGCGAGCGACCCACGTCGGATCCCGTGAGTGTCGTGAGCCCGGGCCTCTCCGAACGCGAGGCCGCCGCCTTCGCCGCCATCGTCCGAAGCCTCGGCGACCCCGAGCGTCGCCGGTTCCGACGGGTGGCCATGGCTTCTGCCTCCGCCTTCCTCGTCGTGGCCGTCGCGGCGCAGCTTTCCGTCCTCCGCTGGCCGTGGGCCGCCGCCGTCTCCTTCGTGATCGCGTTCGTCGTAGGCCTCGCGACCGGGTTGATGCTCGTGGCCCGGCTCTCATCGTCCCGATCACCAAGAGGAGATCGGCCATCGCAGCAGCCTTTCTCGTGCTGGTGGCGTGTGGCGGTTCCGATGCGCCGTCGGAGCCCGCGCCCCCGCGGCGGTCCAACATCACGGCCCTAAGCCTGAGTGCATGGGGAGCCGCCTGGCCGTAGTCGCCGCGGACCTGGCGTGGCTCACGATCAGGCCCGTGATCTCAGCAGGCGACGTATCGCTCGCCAACGAGCGCCCTCGCAGTCAGCACCGATGACCCAGAGCGCCCTGACGACTGACGTCACAACGGAGGTTTCGCCGGGTTGACGGGTTCGACGATGGGCGCCGCGAGCGAGACGTAAGGTCGACGGGATGAGCCTCGGCCGGTGGAGGGGCTGGCGTGGACGTCTTTAGCGTCCGTGAGCAGCTCGTTCGCGACTACAGGTCGTTCACGGCCGCCTTCGTCGAGCCGCGGGACGATCGGATCGCGGCGTTCATCGTCCAGCGGCTGGCGGAGGGGTCGCAGTGGCCGGAGCCGTGGCTGTCGGTCAACCCGAACTTCGCCGGAGGCGGCACAGTCGACGAGCTGGCGGACGCCGGTGTCCTCCACGACGAGTGCCGGCGCATCTTCCGCGTCAAGCAAGGCCTCGACGACCCGGGGTCTCGGTCGATCACGTTCCATCGTCATCAGCGCGACGCGATCGAGGCCGCCGCCACCGGCCAGTCGTACGTCCTGACGACCGGCACCGGTTCGGGGAAGTCGCTCGCCTACATCGTCCCGATCGTCGACCGGGTCTTGCGGGACCAGGTCGCCATCGGCCGGCGGGCGCCCGGGGTCAAGGCGATCGTCGTCTACCCGATGAACGCGCTGGCTAACAGCCAGCGGTTCGAACTCGAGAAGTTCCTACGGTACGGCTACGGCCGCGGCCGTGAACCGGTGACGTTCGACCGCTACACAGGCCAGGAGTCGCCCGACGAGCGCCGCCGCATCCTCGCCGAGCCCCCGGACATCCTGCTCACCAACTACGTCATGCTCGATCTCGTCCTCACACGGCCGGACGAGCGCCGGCACCTCATCGAGGCCGCACGTGGCCTGCAGTTCCTCGTGCTTGACGAGTTCCACACCTACCGCGGCCGCCAGGGCGCGGACGTTGCGATGCTCGTCCGCCGGGTCCGTGAGGCGTGCGAGGCGCCCGAGCTTCAGGTCGTGGGGACCTCGGCGACGGTGGCGTCCAACGCGGGCACGCCCGACGGGCAGCGGGCCGAGGTTGCCGCGGTGGCGACCCGGCTTTTCGGCGCTCCGGTCGCCCCCGAGCGGGTGATCGGCGAAACCCTCGTGCGGACCAGCCGCGCCGGCAGCGCCCCGACCCGAACCGACGTTGCCGCCGCGGCAGCCGGGACACTTCCATCGTCGTACGACGAGCTGGCGGCCCACCCCTTGGCCGCGTGGGTGGAGTCGACCTTCGGCCTGGCGACCGAGCCGGCCACGAACCGACTCATCCGTCGACCGCCGACCACGGTCGCGCTGGCGTCGGTCGAGCTCTCCGAGACGACAGGAGCGGAACCCGAGACCTGCGCCGCGGCCATCCGGACCGTCCTGCTGGCCGGCAGCAACGCCCGCCACCCCGACCACCGCCGTCCCCTCTTCGCCTTCCGCCTCCATCAGTTCGTATCCAAGGGTGACACCGTTCACGCCAGCCTCGAGCCCGAGGCCGATCGGTACCTCACCGACCACTACCAGCTGCGCGTTCCCGGCTCACCCGAAAAGGCCTTGCTCCCCGTCGGGTTCTGCCGTGAGTGTGGCCAGGAGTACTACGTCGTGGCCCGCGTGAGCGACGGCGGTCCCAATCGCTTCGTCGGCCGGCGGGACGCCGATGCGTCAGGTGGCGACACCGTGACCGGTTACCTCTACGTCTCCGCCGATCACCCGTGGCCCGCGGACCCGGCTGCCGAAGGAAGGCTGCCGGACCACTGGCTCGTCGAGGACGACGACGGTGGCGCGCCCGGCATCGTCGCCGCCAAGCGGAAGTACCTCCCGACCCCCGTCTGGCTCGCCCCCGACGGGGAGCAACGTGACGAAGGCAAAGGCGGAGGCGAAGGCTTGGCGGCATGGTTCATGTCCACGCCGTTCGCCTTTTGCTTGCGCTGCCGAGTCTCCTACGAGCAGGTGCGGGGCAACGACTTCTCCAAGCTGGCCACGCTCGACCAGGAGGGCCGCTCGTCGGCGGTCACGGTCCTCTCCGCGAGCATCGTGCGATCGCTCCGCGCCGTTCCCGCCGCCGACCTCGACGCTTCGGCCCGCAAGCTGCTCACGTTCGTGGACAACCGCCAGGACGCGTCGCTGCAGGCCGGGCACTTCAACGACTTCGTCCAGGTAGCGCAGCTCCGCGGCGCTCTCAGCGCCGCCCTCTCCGCCGCACCAACGGGGCTCACCCACGAGGTCGTGGCGCAGGCCGTCACCGCCGCCCTGGGACTCGACCCACCGCAGTTCGCCGCCAACCCGGAGGCGAAGTTCTCGGCGAAGGAAGCGGCTGAGCGGGCCCTCCGCCAGGTCGTCGAGTACCGGCTGTACGCGGACCTCAAGCGCGGTTGGCGGGTGACGATGCCGAACCTCGAACAGACGGGACTGCTGAAGGTCGACTACGCGGACCTTGCCGAGGTTGCGGCCGACGAGCCCACCTGGAAGGGCCGCCACCCGGCGCTCAAAGCAGCCGATCCCCACGTGCGAGCAGAGCTGTGCCGAATCCTGCTTGACGAGCTGCGCCGGGTGCTGGCGATCGACGTGGACTGCCTCACCGAGTTGGGCTTCGAGCGGCTCCAGCGAGACTCGCGCCAACACCTCCGCGAGCCATGGAGGATCGAGGAGGGCGAGCGCCCGGACCTCGTGGGCACCGCCTTCCCGCGCTCGGGGACGCCTGGCGGCGCACGCGCCGACCTCAACGTGTCCGGGCGGACGGCCTTCGGCCGGTACGTGCGCAGCCCCTCGGGCCTCGGCCGCGCGCTCACGGCCGACGACGCCATGGCGGTCGGCGCCGACCTCCTGGCCGCACTCCACGAGGCCGGGGTGCTGGCGCAGGTCGCGACCGACGCCAACGGAAAGCCGGGCTACCGCCTGAAGGCCGCCGCGGTCCGCTGGATCGCCGGCGACGGCGCCAAGGGCGCCGACGACCCTCTACGCCGCCGGCTCGAGAGCGAGGCGGTCGCGCGGGTCAACCCGTTCTTCCGTGACCTCTACCGTGACGTCGGCCTCAGCCTCGCCGGGCTGCACGCCAAGGAGCACACCGCCCAGGTCCCCCCCGACCAGCGCGAGGAGCGGGAGAACGACTTCCGGGCCGGCGTGCGCCTGCCGCTGCTCTACTGCTCGCCGACCATGGAGCTGGGCATCGACATCGCCGGCCTGAACGCGGTGGCGCTGCGCAACGTCCCGCCCACGCCGGCCAACTACGCCCAGCGCTCCGGCCGGGCCGGGCGGTCCGGACAGCCGGCCTTGGTCACGACCTACTGCTCGAACGGCAATGCCCACGACGCCTTCTGGTTCGGTCGCAGCCGCAACATGGTCGCCGGCCTCGTGCAGCCGCCACGGCTCGACCTGGCCAACGAGGACCTGGTGCGCTCCCACGTCCACGCCATCTGGTTGGCCGAGACCGACCAATCGATGAAGTCGTGCCTGACCGACGTCGTCGACGCCGCCGGGGACCGCCCCACTCTCGCCTTCCTGCCCGAGGTGTGGCGGGCGCTGACCGACGAGGGACCCCGCCGCCGCGCCGTCCCCCGCGCCGAGAGGGTCGTGGCCGATCTGCGCCGAACCTGGGCGCTCGGCGGCGACGCCGCGCCCTGGTGGTACGACGGGTGGGTGGCCGGCGTCGTCAGGGTTGCCCCCGAGAGCCTCGACCGCGCCCTCGACCGATGGCGCGACCTTTACCGGGCGACCCTCGCCGAGTACACCGAGCAGGGGCGCGTCGCCGTCGACCCCAACGCCCCCCGCCGGGCTCGGGAGGCGGCGGCGAACCGGGAGCGCGAAGCACGCGACCGCCTCAAGCTCCTGCGCAACGAAGACGCCGAGGTCGGCCAAACGGACTTCTACTCCTACCGGTACCTGGCGTCGGAGGGCTTCCTGCCCGGCTACTCCTTCCCCCGTCTCCCCCTCGCCGCCTACATCCCGGGCGGGCGGGCCGGCCGCGGCGCTCGCGACGGCGACTACCTGCAGCGGCCCCGGTTCCTGGCCATCCGCGAGTTCGGCCCGGGCTCACTGATCTACCACGAGGGCGCCCGCTACGAGGTCGTGCGCATCCAACTGCCCCGTCGTGCGGAGGGCGCCGCCTCCGTCGACACCGAGGACGCCCGCCGGTGCGACGATTGCGGGTACCACCACCCCGTCGGCGTCGGCGCCGACACCTGCGAGGGTTGCGGACACCGGCTCGGCGCCAAGACCTACGGGCTCCTACGCCTGCAGACGGTGCACACCCGCCGCCGGGAGCGGATCTCCAGTGACGAGGAGGAGCGACGGCGCTCGGGCTTCGAACTGGAGGTCTCCTACCGGTACGCCACGCACGGCGACCGACCCGGGCGCATCGACGCCACCACGGCGGCCGACGGCGAGCCCGGCCGTCCGCTCCTCGAGCTCACCTATGGCGACGCCGCCACCCTTCGCCTGGCCAACGTCGGGCGCCGGCGTCGCAAGGACCGTGCCGATCGCGGCTTCTGGCTGGACACCCTCACCGGCCGCTGGCTGTCCGACCGCCAGGCCGCCGACGCGCCCGTTGACAGCGGCGGCCTCGACGACCTGGCCGACGTGACGACCCGCGCCAAGGTCATCCCGTACGTCGAGGACACCCGCAACGTGGTCGTCGCCCGCCACGCCGAGCCCTTGGACGAAACGGCGGCGACCTCCCTGCGCTGCGCCCTCGAGCGAGGCGCCGAGGCGACGTTCCAGCTGGAGGACTCGGAGCTGGAGTCGACCGCCCTTCCCGACCCCGGACGACGAGGTCGATTGCTGCTCACCGAGTCCGCGGAGGGCGGCGCAGGGGTGCTCCGCCGACTGGTCCTGGAGCCCGACGCCATCGCCCGGGTGGCACGGGCTGCGCTCGACCGGTGCCACTTCGATCCCCAGACCGGCGAGGACCTGAACCACGCCCCCGGTGCTCGCGAGCGCTGCGAGCGGGCTTGCTACGACTGTCTCCTTTCCTATGCCAACCAGCTCGACCACGCCCTCGTCGACCGCCACCGCGTCCGCGACCTCCTGCTCGACCTGGCGCGGTCGACGACGGCCTCCGGCGCCGGGGGCCGCACCCGGGCCGCCGCCCGGGGCCTGCTTTCGGCGTTGGCGGACTCGTCGCTCGAGCGGGCGTTCGTCGACTGGCTGGACGAGCGGGGCTACCGCCTGCCCGACCGGGGACAGGTGACCGTCACCGAGGCCCGGGCGCGTCCGGACCTGGTCTACGACTTGGCCCAGGGTCCCGTCGCGGTCTTCGTCGATGGCCCGGTGCACGACGGCGCCTCGCAGGCGCTGCGTGACGCCGAGGCCGAGGAGCGCCTGATCGACCTCGGCTGGGCCGTAATCAGGGTCCGCCACGACGGGGACTGGGCCGCGCTGGTCGCCCGTTTTCCGTCGGTGTTCGGACCGGGAAACCGGCAGTGACCCCGGCCACCGGCTACGCCCCCGGGGCGCTCGTTCGTGCTCGTGGTCGCGAGTGGGTAGTGCTTCCCGAGAGCGAACCTGACCTGCTCGTGCTGCGTCCGCTGGGTGGCGGCGAGGACGACACCGCAGCCGTGCTCCCGGCTCTCGAAGAGGTAACGCCGGCGACCTTCCCGCCGCCCACGGCGGCCGACCTGGGCGACGCCGCCAGCGCCGGCCTTCTTCGCACCGCCCTGCGGATCGGGTTCCGGTCGTCGGCCGGGCCGTTCCGGTCGCTGGCCAACCTGGCGGTCGAGCCACGCGCCTACCAGTTCGTCCCGCTCCTGCTCGCCCTCCGCCAAGACCCGGTGCGCGTTCTGATCGCGGACGACGTCGGCATCGGCAAGACGATCGAAGCCGGCCTCGTCGCGGCCGAGCTGCTGGCCCAGGGTGACGCTCGCCGCCTCGCCGTCCTGTGCAGCCCGGCCCTGGCCGAGCAGTGGCAGCGTGAGCTGCGCGAAAAGTTCGCCGTCGACGCCGAGCTGGTCCTGCCCTCCACGGCCACCCGCCTCGCCCGCGGCCTGATGCTCAACGAGTCGCTGTTCACCCGCCACCCCCACGTCGTCATCTCGACGGACTTCATCAAGTCGCCGGCCCGTCGCCACGAGTTCGTGAACCACTGCCCCGAGCTGGTGATCGTCGACGAGGCGCACACGGCGGTCGCTGACGGCGCCGGCGGGGGGGCGCGCGCCCGCACCCAGCGGCACGATCTCCTCAAGGCCCTTGCTGCCGACCGGGCACGCCACCTGGTGCTCGTGACGGCCACGCCCCACTCCGGCAAGGAGGAGGGCTTCCGGAACCTGCTCGCCCTCCTCGATCCCGACCTTGGCCGCGTCGACCTGGACAGCGTCCGGGGAAGGGCTCGGCTGGCGCAGCACTTCGTGCAGCGGCGCCGGGGCGATATCCGCCGCTACATCGACGAGGACACCGCCTTCCCGTCGGATCGGCACAGCCGTGAGGCGCCCTACGAGCTGTCCCCGGCCTACGCCGCCTTCTTCGACCGGGTGCTGGCCTACGCCCGCGAACAGGTCACGGACGCCACCGCCGCCGGGCCGGCGGTGCGCCAACGGGTGCGATGGTGGTCGGCGCTCGCCCTGCTCCGCACCCTCGCCTCGTCGCCCCAAGCTGCGGCCGCCACCCTCCGCACGCGGGCCTCGGCCAGCGAGGCAACCAATGCCGACGAGGCCGACGAGCTGGGCCGGGCCGCCGTCCTCGACACCGCCGACGACGAGACGCTCGAGTCCCTCGACGCCACGCCCGGCGCCGACGCGGTGGAGGGCGTCACGATGGGTGACCCCGACCCGGCGGCCGGCGCCGCCGTGTTGAGCGAGAAGCGCCGGCTGCTCGGTCTGGCCCGCCAAGCGGCCGAGCTGGCCGGGCCCAAGCTCGACCGCAAGCTGGCCAAGCTCGTCGACGAGCTCAAGGGCCTGCTGGCCGCCGGCTACGACCCCATCGTGTTCTGCCGTTTCATCGACACCGCCGAGTATGTCGCCGGGCATCTGGCCGCACCCCGGGTGCTCGGGGCGAAGGTGAATGTCGCCGCCGTGACGGGCCGGCTGCCACCGGAGCTGCGGCAGGAACGTATCGCCGAGCTGGCCGGCCGGCCCGGGCGGCGCGTGCTGGTCGCCACCGACTGCCTGTCCGAGGGCGTCAACCTCCAGGAGCACTTTCAGGCCGTCGTCCACTACGACCTGGCCTGGAACCCGACCCGCCACGAGCAGCGCGAGGGCCGGGTCGACCGCTTCGGGCAGCCTCGCGACGTGGTGCGGGCTGTCACCATCTACGGCCGCGACAACCGCATCGACGGCATCGTGCTCGACGTCTTGCTGCGCAAGCACAAGGCCATCCGGGCCGCCACCGGGGTGTCGGTGCCCGTGCCCGACGAATCCGACGGCGTCGTCGAGGCGCTTATGGAGGGTCTGGTCCTCCGGGGCAATCGCCAGGCCGACCAGCTGACGCTCGACCTCGGCCTCGAACGCCGGCGCGACGACCTCCACCGAGCCTGGGAGTCGGCCGCCGAGCGGGAACGTCGTTCCCGCACGAAGTACGCCCAGGAGGCGATCCATCCCGAGGAGGTCGCTCGGGAAGTGGCAGCCGCACGCGATGCGATGGGCAGCCACGCGGACGTCGCGGCGTTCACGATCGAGGCGCTCCGGGCGCTGGGAGCTTCGGTCACGGGACGGGGGCCGACATGGGAGGCGGTCACGACCTCCCTGCCGGTCGGCCTCCGCGACGCCCTGCCGCCGGGCCACGCCGAGCCCCTGCCGCTCCATCCGGATCTGCCCGTGGCGCGGGGCCACGCCCTGTTGGCCCGCACCGACCCGCACGTCGAGGCCGTGGCGCGCCACGTGCTCGACGCCGCTCTCGACGCCGGCCGCACGCGCGTCGCCTCCCGCGCCGGGGTCGCCCGCACCGGGGCCGTGTCGCAACGCACGACGCTGCTGCTGGTGAGGTTTCGGTTCCACCTCGACCTGCCGGGCCGCGACGGCACGCGCTCGCTCATCACCGAGGACGCCCGGTTCTTGGCTTTCGCCGGCTCCCCCGACCAGGCCGCCTGGCTCGAACCGGCGGCGGTCGACGCCCTCCTCGGCGCGGAGCCGGACGCCAACGTCGCCCCAGACCTCGCCGCCCAGCTCATTGAGCGGGTGGTCGCCGCCCTGCCCGCTCTCGGACCCGCCCTCGATGCCGAGGGCGAGCGCCTGGCCGCCGAGCTCCTCGATGCCCACCGCCGAGTCCGTACCTCGGCCGGCGCGCCGCGCCGTGGGATGAGCGTGGTCGCGCAGCGGCCAGCCGACGTTCTCGGGCTGTATGTATGGCTTCCGCTGACTGGCGCCCAACCGTGACCGTCCACCGGGCCGCGTCCGAGCAGCTCGGCGGGCTGATGACCGTCCGCACCGTCGGGGGCGTCGTCCCGCCCGATCTGCTGGCCCGGATTGTCGCGGGGGACGACCTGGCCGGGCTGGGCTCCGACGACTACCACTTGGAGTTGGGAGTCAGTCCCAGGGAAGCCGCGAACCGCGCTTGGTCGGTGCTCACGGGCGCCTGGACGGCCTTTCGCGACGCCCTGGCCGTTCGCCCCGAGGGCGACCGGGCCACCGGCCTCACGCGGGACAAGTGGCTGGCCGTGCTGCTGCGGGAGTTGGGCTTCGGGCGTGTCCCGGTCACCCCCGCCGGTGGGATCGCGGCCGACGGGCGCAGCTTCCCCGTCAGCCACGTGTGGCAGGACGTCCCGATGCACCTCCTGGGTTGGGGCACCGACCTCGACCACCGCACGCCCGGGGTCGCTGGCGCCGCCGAACGGGCGCCCCACGCCATGGTGCAGGAGCTGCTCAACCGGTCGAGCGATCACCTGTGGGCGCTGCTGGCGAACGGTTCGACGTTGCGACTGCTGCGCGACTCCTCGAGCCTCGTCGGGCAGGCGTACGTCGAATTCGACCTTGCCGCCATGTTCGACGGCGAGGTGTTCAGCGACTTCGCCGTGCTCTACCTGCTGTGTCACCAGAGCCGGTTCGAGCCTGTCGATCCCGAGGCCGGTCCCGAGGACTGCTGGCTGGAGCGGTGGCGGACGCACGCCGTCGAGTCGGGCATCCGGGCCCTGGGCGCACTGCGACTGGGCGTGCAGCGGGCCATTGAGGCGCTCGGGACGGGCTTCCTCCGCCACCCTGGCAACGCCGATCTCCGGGATCGGCTCAGCCGCGACGGCGACCTCAGCCTCGCCGATTACCACCGAGGCCTGCTCCGTTTGGTGTACCGCCTGCTGTTTTGCTTCGTCGCCGAGGATCGGGGCTTGCTGGCCGATCCCACCAGCCCGGCGGACGCCCGCCGGCGCTACCTCGATTGGTTCTCGACCGCCCGTCTGCGCGGGATAGCCACTCGCCGGCGTGGCACGCGCCACGGCGACCTTTGGCAGGCCCTGTCCCTCGTGCTCGACGGGCTGGGCTCGCCGGGCGGGCGTCCCGAGCTGGGCCTGCCCGCCCTCGGCGGGCTGTTCGAGCCGTCGGCCGCCGACGTGGTCGACGGCTGCCTGCTTTCCAACGAGGCGCTGCTGGAGGCGCTCCGGCATCTCTGCGTCGTGCAGCCGCCGGGCAGCGGGCCCCGCCGGGTGGTCGACTACCGCAACTTGGGCGCCGAGGAGCTGGGCGGCATCTACGAGGGGCTGCTGGAGTTTCTGCCCCGTCACGACCCGGCGACCCGCACGTTCACCCTCGAATCGTTGGCCGGCAACGAACGCAAGACGAGCGGCTCCTACTACACGCCCACCTCGCTCATCGACTGCCTGCTCGACTCCGCTCTCGACCCGCTGCTCGACGAGGCCGAACGGGCGGCCGAGCCCGAGGCCGCCCTGCTGGCGCTGACGGTCTGCGACCCCGCCGGCGGCTCCGGCCACTTCCTTGTGGCCGCCGCCCGGCGCATCGCCGCCCGCCTGGCCCGGGTGCGGGCCGACGGCGGCGAGCCGACCGTGCTCGAATCGCAGGCCGCCATGCACGACGTGGTCGGGCGGTGCATCTTCGGCGTCGACCTCAACCCCATGGCGGCGGAGCTGGCCAAGGTCAGCCTCTGGCTGGAGGCGCTCCAGCCCGGACGGCCCCTCTCGTTCCTCGACGCTCACATCAAGGTGGGCAACGCCCTGCTGGGAACGACGCCGGCCCTGTTGGCCGCCGGGATCCCCGACGAAGCCTTCGCCGCGCTGGAGGGCGACGACCGCAAGACGGTGGCGGCACTACGGAAGCGGAACCGGACCGAACGGGAAGGCCAGGGCGTGCTCTTCGGTGGCAGCGGGATCGCGGTCGCCAACCGGGCGCTGGCCGACGCCGCCCGGGCGGTCGACGCCGCCGGAGACCTGTCGCTGGCCGACGTGGCCCTGGCTCAGCGCCGCCTGCGTGAGTTCGAAGGATCGCCCGAACTGCGCCGGGCGAGGCTGCTTGCCGATGCCTGGTGCGCGGCGTTCGTGATCGAGAAGCACCCCGGTGCTGCCGATCTGACCCACGCCGTGCTCGAACGCTGGCAGCGCGCTGACCTGGCCTCGCTCGAGGCCGAACCGGTCCATGCCGAGGTGCAGCGCCTGGCCGCCCGGTTCCGCTTCTTCCACTGGCACCTGGAGTTCCCCCAGGTCTTCGGCGTGAACGGTGGGGCGGTGGCCGACGGCCCCGGCTGGACCGGCGGCTTCTCCTGTGTCCTCGGCAACCCCCCGTGGGAACGAGTCAAGTTGCAGGAGCAGGAGTTCTTCGCCGCAAGGGACCCCGACATCGCCAGCGCCCCCAACGCCGCCGCCCGCAAGAGGCTGATCCGTGAGCTGGCCGACCGGGACCCTGCGTTGATGGCCGAGTTCGAGGCGGCCAAGCGGCAGGCCGACGGCGAGAGCCACCTCATCCGCACCAGCGGCCGCTACCCACTCTGCGGTCGGGGTGACGTCAACACCTACGCCGTCTTCGCCGAAACCGACCGCATCCTCCTGGGCGATCGTGGCCGCCTCGGCGTCATCCTCCCCACCGGCATCGCCACCGACGCCACTACGCAGTACTTCTTCAAGGACCTCGTCCTGGGCCGGAATCTGGCATCGCTCTACGACTTCGAGAACCGAAAGCCGCTCTTCGAGGCCGTCGACTCCCGCGTCAAGTTCTGCCTGCTCACGCTCAGCGGCTGGGCCTCGCCCGTCGATGCCGCGACCTTCGCCTTCTTTGCCCACGACCCGACCGACCTGGCCCGGCCCGACGCCCGCTTCCAGCTGACACCCGAGGAGATCACGCTCCTCAACCCCAACACCGGGACGTGCCCGGTCTTCCGCACCCGCCGCGACGCCGAGATCACCCTGGGCATCTACCGCCGCGTGCCTGTGCTGATCCGCCACGGCGACCCCGCCGGCAACCCCTGGGGCGTGTCGTTCATGACGATGTTCCACATGTCGAACGACTCCGGCCTCTTCCGCACCCGAGCCCAACTCCAAGCCGCCCGCTGGGAGCTCCACGGCAACGTCTTCCGCCACGGCGACGAGACGATGCTGCCGCTGTACGAGGCCAAGATGATTCACCACTTCGACCACCGCTGGGCCACCTACGA
>Ga0187892_10008357_pt1 | contig 14205 bp, 11 predicted proteins | sample MA1701073metaG_FD_139345 | JGI IMG/M metagenome (GOLD analysis project Ga0187892, IMG submission 139345) | Bio-ooze microbial communities from a basaltic lava cave in the Kipuka Kanohina Cave System on the Island of Hawaii, USA - MA170107-3 metaG ... | reverse complement strand
GTCGAACCGGTATGGGCAACCCGGCGCACCCCGCGAACCGTGCTGGCACCGACCCCTAACCCGTAGTCCAGCTCGGTCCCGTCATTGAGCTTGCCCATGCGCTCCAGCGAGTCGCGGACCGCGCCCCACGGATCGCCGCCTTGCTGCATGGCGGCCAGCCATTTCAGGAAATCGTCCACCGTCACCAGCAACCCGCCGCTCCCGATCACCCGCGTGAACGGGTGGTCGTTGCGCCACACCGTGCCGGCGCGGGTATAGGCCGACGCGCGCCCCGGGACGACGGCCCGGTGATCCTCCCGCCAGACCGCGGTCATGCCGAGCGGCTTGAAGATCCTGGCGTCGGTGAAGGCTTGCAGTGACTTGCCGCTGGCGCGTTCCAGCACGGTGGCGGCCACGATGTAGCCGGTATTGCTGTAGAGGTAGTCCTCGCCGGGGTCGAAGTTGAGCTCCCGAAGCCGCGACACCACATCCATGACTTCGGCGTTGTTGTGATCGACTTCGCCGGCCGCCCGCTGCTCCATGGCATGCAGGGTGTAGCGGTCCGGTAACCCGCTGGTGTGAGTGAGGAGGTGGCGGATGGTGATCCGCTTTCCGATGCTCCTGGTCTCGGGAATCCACTTCGCAATGTCGTCATCGAGGGAGAGGACCCCGTCCCGCGCCAGCAGCACGAGCGCCGCGGCGGTGAACTGCTTGGCCACCGAGCCACTCTCGGAGAGCGTGCCCACCGTCCACGGCGTCATGGTCTCCAGGTTGGCCATCCCGTACGCCCGCCGCACTACTGCAACGCCGGCCCGATCCACCCCGACTGCGCATCCCGGCGTCGTGATCCTGTCTACCGCTGAGAAGATCGAATCGATCCGCCGCACCAAAGCGGGGTCAGCCTGGGCCGAACATGGGAACGGAGCGAGTGCGACGGTCAAGCAGAGAATAAGACGCGGCAACGTTCTCATGCCCCCTCCAATAGCCAATAGCAAATAGCCAGTAGCCAGTAGCCAGCCAGCCGCTACCCCTCAGGCACCAATGTCACCCGTACATATCGCGACCGATCGAGATACTTCCGGGCCGCCGCTTGCACCGACCCGGTCGAGATCTGTTGCAGAATCGGATCGAGCGCCGGCGCCGCGGGGTCGCCGTCTCGCGCCTGGACCACCAGCTGCTGGAGCCACCAGCCGTTTTCGCGCACGGCGGTCTCTCGGCTCCGCACCATTGCTTCCTTCACTTTGGCGAGGTCCGCAGCCCGGGGACCATTCGTCTTGATCGCTTCGATCTCGGAGAAGATGACCCGGGTAAGCGAATCCGCCAGGTTGGGGTCCGACCCGAAGCTCAGACTCACCGAGTACTGCTGCCGCGGAATCCGCGAAAGCGAGGCGCCCACTCCGACGCTGTAGGTTCCGCCCAGCTCCTCTCGCAGCTCCTCGCGAAGGCGGATCTCCACTACGTCGCTCAGCGCATCCAGGTTCCACCGCTCCTGAGGCGTCACCACGTCGGCAGGGCCGGTAAACACCAGCGCCGTCTGGCTCTTCGCCTCGATTCCCTTCTTTACGGTCCGCTCGACCACGCCAGGCGGAGGCCGAATCCCCGGATCGCGCGGCGAGGCAGCAGGCTGTGCTCCCGGCAGGTTCCCGACGTACAGCTGCACCAGCGGTCGGAGCGAATCGGGGTTCATCGTGCCGACCAGCACCAGCCGGAGACCCTGCGCCGTCGAAAACCGTTGCCGATAGAAGTCGAACGCGGCCTGGGGCTTCACCGCGTCGATCATCGCCGAGTTGAGTGGCCGGGTCCACGGATGATGCTGGGAGAGCGTCTCGGAGAGCGTGTCCTGAAAGGCCGCCTGCGGGCTCGCACTCCGATTCGAGAGCGCTGCCCGCAAGTTGCCGAGGAATGCCCCGATGGCCGCGCTGTCGAGTCGCGGAGCAGTGAAATAGAGGTAGGCGAGCTGAAACAGCGTCTCGGCGTCCTTGGGAGATGCCTGCCCGCTCACCCCCTGCTCGTACGAACCCAGGTAGGGAGAAACACCAACCGCTTTGCCCGCGAGCTTTTTCTGAAGGTCCACCGCGCTGAACGACCCCACCCCGCTGATGTTGATGATCTGCGTCGCAAAGCGCGCATGGGTGAGGATGGAGTCTGCCGCCTGGGAGAGCCCCCCAGGGCTCCAGGCGTGGAGCAACAACTCGTCTTCCTTGAAGTCGGTCGGTTTGAGGGTTACCCGGGCGCCGTTGCCAAACGACCACTCGATGGTGCCCAGAGCGGAATCCCTCCGCTCCGAGATGATGGGCGCCGGCGGGAGGGAACCGGGAACCAGGGCTCCTTCGGATACGGTCTCCGTGTACGCGGCGATCTCGCTCTTCTTGACCGTCGTGAACAGGCCAAGCAGAGCGATCGGCGATGGAATCGCGGCGCGGTTCTTCTCGGGGGTATTCACCAGGATGACCGGCGGGCTGCCTCCCAGCCAGCTCCGTGCCGCCGAGTCGAGGCTGGCCACGGTAATCCCCGGCAGGGTCACCTGGGCCCTCGCGAATTCGTCCGCGATGTCGGGGATCGCCTCCCCCGCGAGGAAATGCTGCACGTAGAAATCGGCGAACACCACCGACTCCGTCTTGTCCCGCTCCAGGTACGCCTGCTCGAGCGCCCGGAGGTGATCGAGCCTGGCACGGTCCAGCTCACCTGGCGTGAAGCCGTGCCGGCCGGCCCGTTCGAGCTCGGTCAGGATCGTCTCCAGCCCCCGGCCCACACCGCTATCTGAGACCACGGCGCCGAAGCTGAAGGCGTCGGCCGAGCGCACAACGTTGGACTGACCAACTCCGGCCCGCAGGAACGGCGGGTCCGTCTTTTGACTGAGCTCCCATAACCGCTCGTTGAGGATGCCGAACGCGATCTGTTCGACGAGGTAGGAGCGCCAAGCCTTTACCGTTCCGCGCACACCCGCGGGCCGCAGCAGATAGACCGAGACCTGCGACCCGGTCGCCTCCGGGTCGCTCGCCACCGACACCTCGGCGTCGGAGCGTGCCGGCACCGGCACCAACGGGCGAGGTCGCCTGGCGTTGGGGTCGCTCGGCGGGAGATCCCGGAATCGGTCCCGAATGAGGCCCTCGATGATGGACGGGTCAAAATCGCCGACCGCGATAACCGACATGAGGTCGGGCCGATACCACGTCGTGTAGAAGCGCCGGATCGCCTCCGGGGTACACTGCTGGATGCAGTCCTGCGTCCCGATCGGCAAACGCTCAGCGTAGCGCGACCCGCGGAAGAGCACCGGGAGCTGCTGATCCTGCATCCGCTGGCCGGCTCCACGCCCCATACGCCATTCCTCCAGCACGACACCCCGTTCCTTTCGAATCTCGGCGGTGTCGAACGTCACCCCGCTGGCCCAATCCGCCAGGATCTGGAAGGCTTGATGGAGAATTGGCGCGCTGTCGGTCGGGACCTGCAGTTGATAGACCGTCTCGTCGAACGAGGTGTACGCGTTGAGGTCCGCCCCGAACCGCATGCCGATGGACTCGATGTAGTCCACCAGCTTCTGCTTCTCGAAGTTCCTGGTGCCGTTGAAGGCCATGTGCTCCACGAAGTGAGCCATGCCTCGCTGATCCGCATCTTCCAGCACCGATCCGGCATTGACCACCAATCGGAGCTCGGCGCGGTTCTCCGGCCGCTTGTTGGGCCGGATGTAATAGCGGAGCCCGTTCGACAACGTGCCGATCTTGATCGCGGGATCGATCGGCATCAGCGAATCGGTCTGCCCGAGGAGCTGCATCGGCGCCCCGAGGAGCATGACAACCAGGATGTGTTTTCTCATCAGCCTTCTCAGTCCCTAGTCCCTAGTCCCTAGTCCCTCTATCGAAACAACTGTCCATACCGCCGCTTGTATTCGGCCTTGCGGGCTTCTTGAGAGGTTCCCGGAATTCCCCGGCAACGCGTGGCCGCGTGGGCATCCCACCCTTCGGGCCATGACCGGAAGACCAGCATTCGACAGGCGGGACAACGAACCCGTTTCCCCACTACCTGATCTACGGAAAGCTCCTCCGCATTGAGAATAACCCCTCCCCCGTCCTGCCGGGGAAGCAATGATCGCTGGCTCGGCCCCGGCTCGATCGGAACGTTCTTGAGCAGCGCTTCGAGCCCGAGCGCGAGCACTTGCTCGGCGACTTCGCGGGACACCTCGGGATAGGCTGCCAGAAAGGGCTCGAGACCCTTCCCGCGGTCCAGGTGCTCGACCAGAGAGCGCACCGTCACCCGGGTGCCGGCAAACACCGGCTCCCCATTCTTCACCTCACGGGTTCGATTGACGACGTGATGAAGAGCGCGCATCGACCCCCTATCCCTATCCCTCTATCCCTCTATCCCTCTATCCCTCTGTCGCGCTACTTTGTCGCGCCATGCATCACGGAGTGTTGTTCGAGGCCTGCGTGGACGGGGCCGAATCCGCCCGCCGCGCCATCGACGCCGGTGCCGGCCGCCTCGAGCTCTGCGACCTGAGTATCGACGGCGGTGTCACCCCCAATCCGGGGGTGATCGAGGTGGTCCGGAGATTCTGTACTATCCCGCTTCATGTCCTCATTCGGCCTCGCGGCGGCGACTTTCGCTACACCGCCCCGGAGCTGACCGTGATGCTGCAGGATATCGCCGCGATGAAGCGGCTCGGTGTGAACGGAGTCGCGGTTGGTGCGCTGACCCAGGCTCGCCGAATCGCTCGTCGGAACACTCGCCTGCTGATCGATGCGGCACGACCGATGGCGGTCACGTTTCATCGCGCGTTCGCTGCTACCCCCGACCCGCGGGCCGCCCTGGAAACGCTCATCGGACTGGGCGTTGAGCGGGTGCTCACCTCGGGCGGTGCTCCTGACGCCGAGTCGGGGATCCCGGTGCTTCGCGAGCTGGTGCGGTGGGCCGGGAATCGGATCGTCGTCATGGCGGGAGGAGGTATCCGGAATCACAACGTCGGCAGGATCATTCAGGAAACCGGGGTTGTCGAAGTTCACGCGCGAGAAATCATCCACCTGCCGATAGCCAGTAGCCAGTAGCTAGTAGCCAATAGCCTTCTTCACTTCCGCGCTTACCTCCGGAAATCGCGGCAAAGCCACATTCCCGATGTATCCGAGGTCCTGCATTCCTTCCCGGGTGGTGTAGAAACCCACCGCCGTCAGGTCCCGGACCTGATCGAAGAACCGCGCTGCGGCCTGGTGCTCGGGCTTGGCCCTGGGGAGGTAGCAGATGTCGTCGCAGATCGCCGTCCGCTCGGTGGCCGTGAGGCGCGCGTACGGTTTTCGGAATCGCGTGTTGCTCTCGAGGTTGAGCCAGGCCAGGCCACCACGGATGCGGACCAGCGCATTCTGATTCCCGTCCATTGGCGCGCTCACGAACTCGTTGATCCAGGCGGGGACGCCGACCGCACTCGCGCTCGGACTCTTGGCGTCGGCCGGGATGATGGTATCGCAGAGCGCCGAAAGGGTGATCAACTCGCCCGGCGTGAGCTTCCGGGCCCAGGTACCCGGGCGCGGATGAATGAGGTCCGGATCCCACGCATCGCCGCGGGGGCGAGCCGCCGGAGCCGGGCCGGTTGCCTGGTTGGCCTGCGCCGCCTGAGCTTGCATCGCCGCCGCATCGAGCACCGGCAATGCCCCGGCCGCCGCTGCCATCACTTTGAGCGCCTCTCTCCTCGGTAACTCCCCAAAGGACCCGTTCATAGTTCACCCCGGCCGAGCTGTTCCACGATGTAGTCCGACGTCCGCCATGCCAGCGCCAGAATGGACAGCGTCGGATTCTTGTCGGCGTTGGACACGAACGACGCTCCATCCGCGACGAAGAGGTTCTTCACTTCCCAGGATTGACCCCACTGATTGAGCACCGACGTCCGGGGATCGTCCCCCATCCGGCAGGTACCCACCTCGTGGATGATCTGGCCGCCGCGGGCGATCGCCCGGGCGCCGTCGGTCGGTGGAGTCCCAACGACTTTGCCGCCCATTGCTTCCACGATTTGGGTGAACGTCTTCACCATGTGGAGGGCCTGCCCGGTTTCGTGCGGGGACCACTTCCAGTGGAACCGGAGCACCGGAATGCCCCACTGATCGATCACATCCGGGTCCAGCGCGCAATACGAGTCTTCGTTGGGGATCATCTCCCCGCGGCCGTCGAAGAACACGAAGGAGCCGTAGTACCGCCGGGCTTCTTCCTTGTACTTCCGGCCGTAGGCACCGCCGGTGAAGTTTTCCAGCCCGCCGAAGATGCCCGGCCCGGGCATGCCCTTCCCGCCGCCGAATTCCACGTGGTACCCCCGGGCAAACCCCAGCTTGCCGGCCAGCTGATCCTTGTAGAGCCACCACGGCATATACATATGGATGCCGCCGGCCCCGTCGTAGTGATAGGGCGGCAGGTTCTCGAGGGCCGGGATCTGGCCCTGGAGCCCGGCTCCGACCGTGTCCATCAGGTACTTGCCGACTAACCCGCTGCCGTTGGAGACCCCTTGGGGGAATTGGCTCGACTTGGAGTTGAGCAGGATGCGGGCGGTTTCACACGCGCTCGCCGCGAGGACCACCACTTTCGCCGTCGCGTGCCGGTCGGTGCGGGTCCGCTTGTCGATGTAATGGACCCCGGTCGCCCGGCCCGCGCGGTCCACCGAGACCGCGCGCACCATGGCGTCGGCCACGAGGTGACAGTTGCCGGTCGCCATTGCCGGAGGCAGCAGGACGGTCGTCGTCTGGAAATTCGCCCGGATCGAGCAGCCTCGGCCGCACTCCGTCGCCCAGAAGCAGGCCGCGCGACCGTTCATCGAAGCGGCGAGGACCCGCCGGGCCAGCGCGTTGTCCGGGTGAATCTGCCGGGCCAGAGCGGCGCCGTTCTGCCGGACAGTGAGGACCGCGCGGTGAGCCGGAATCACCGGAATCCCGAGCGGCTCGCACGCTTTCATCGTTACCAGCTCGGAGGGGCGCGGCGCCGGTGGCGGCTGTAACACGCCAGGTGAGGAATCCGGCGTGTTCTCCAGGCCTTCGGTGCTTCCGTAGATCCCAACCAGCAGCTCCGTCCTGTCGTAGTACGGAGCCACGTCCTCGTAGGTCATCGGCCAGTCGGCTCCGAGCCCGTCGCGGGTCTTTGGCTTGAAATCGTAGGGACCCATGCGGAGGGAGATTCTGCCCCAGTGGTTGGTCCGGCCCCCGAGCATGCGAGCCCGCCACCACCGGAATTCATTGGCGGTGCCCGCTGCACCCGGTGCCTGCGTGTATGGCTCGCCCGGGACCTCCCACCCGCCATCTACGGTGGCGTCATAAAAGCCGAAGGGTTTTTCGCGGGTACCGGCGCCCCGGAGCGGGGCGTCTTTGGGGAGCTGGAACATCGGGGTCTCGGTGACCGGATCGTACCGGCGGCCCGCCTCGAGGACCAGAACCTTGAGGCCGGCGACGGCGAGCTGATACGCCGCCATCCCGCCGCCGGCGCCCGAGCCGACGACGATCACGTCATACGCCGTGCCCGCCTGAGGTTCCCTTAGAAACACCAAGCCCCCCTATACGATGGTCTTCGTTCGAGAATCTACCCCGCCTTACCAATAGCCAATAGCCAATAGCCGATAGCCTTATTCTCCAAAGGGATTCCTCACCTGCCTCGCCGTGCGCGCCGCACTCTGATCAAAGAGGCTCTGCAGCTCCTCCTTGCTCAGCTCGTAGGGATCTCTTTCATAGCCCGGTGGCCGCACCGCTCGCGCCGGAAACACATTGTCGCCCGCGGGAGCAAACTCCCATTCGTCCCGGGAGATCGGGCGGATTTCCCAGCGGTTCCCGTCCCGGTCTGAAAACGTCCTGAACCCCATAGCGGTATTATAGCCCAAAGCCCAAAACCAATAGCCAATAGCCAATAGCCAATAGCCAGTAGCCAATATGCCCACCTACGCCCGCAAACTAGGCCTGTTTAGTGCCACCATGGCCGTCATCGGCGGCATCATCGGCTCGGGCATCTTCCTGAACCCCGCCGTCGTCGCCGGCCGCGTCGGCTCGGCGTCCCTCACGCTCACCGCGTGGATCCTGGGTGGCGCGGTGGCGTTGCTCGGCGCGTTCATCTTCGGGGAGCTGGCGGCAAGAAACCCGCGGGTTGGTGGGGGCTACGCCTATCTGCGGGACGCCTTCGGGAGGCTCCCGGCCTTCCTCTACGCCTGGGCCTTGCTCCTGATGGTGGCGACCGGCGCCATCGCCGCAGTGGCTTTCACCTTCGCGAGCTATGCCGGCGCTCTCTTCGGACTTGCGCCCGATGCGCTCCCCTGGGTGGCGGGCGGGGCCATCCTGCTGCTGTCGCTGCTGAACTACTTTGGGGTGCAGCCCGCCGCGTGGACCCAGAACCTGCTCACCGTACTCAAGCTGGCTGCGCTGGCCATCCTGATTGTCGCCGGTCTGCTGCTCACGCCTCAATTCACCCTGGAGCCATCCTCGGTCGCCTCCACTACGCCGCCTGTCGCAGCCGCTGGAACGCTGGCCGTCACCCTCGCTCTGGCCAGTGCCTTCGTACCTGTGCTGTTCGCGTATGGAGGCTGGCAGCAGACCAATTTCATCGCCGAGGAGCTGGTGGACCCGGAGCGGAATCTTCCCAAGGCGCTGGTGGTTGGGGTGATCGGGGTGGTCGCCGTCTATCTCCTCGCCAATGTCGCCTACCTTCGGGTTCTCGGTGTCGGTGGCCTCGCTGCGAGCGGCGCTCCGGCGGCCGATACCATGTCGGCGGTGCTCGGTCCGAACGGCCGCACCCTGATCAGCGTGGGCATTCTCATCTCGACCTTCGGATTTCTCGACCTGGTGATCATGGTGTCCCCCCGCGTGTACCAGGCGATGGCGGCGGATGGACTCTTCTTCCGCGCGTTCGCCGGGCTGTCCCCGAAGTTCCGGACCCCGGCGGTTGCCATCGCGGCGCAAGGGGTGTGGGCCTGCGGGCTGCTGGCCACCCGCACCTACGGGCAGCTGCTCGACTACGTCACCTTTGCAGACTGGATTTTCTTCGGCGCCACCGCGGCGACCCTGTTCGTGTATCGCCGGGGCGATGGTCCCGGATCCCGGCCCGGGTTCCGGGTTCCGGGGTATCCCTGGACCGTGTTCCTGTTCCTGGCTGCTGCGGGTTATGTGGTGTTAGGCTCGATCCAATCGAACCCGGGGAACGCGCTCCGCGGCGCGGCACTCCTCGCCCTTGGGGTTCCCGTGTTTCTGTACTGGAGCCGCCGAACCGCCAGCCGCCCCTGATCCCCTATCCCGCCCTATCCCCCTATCCCACTATCCCACCTCGGCACTGACCAAGTTTTGCTCCCTTTGGTGTATTCCCAATAGAGGAGCAACATCGAGGACCCCCCCAACCCTGGAAGGCGTCATGGGTCGTTCCATCCATTCCTACCATCTTGGCCTGACTTTCCTGGCCCTGCTGGCTGTGGCAGGGTGCGGTGGCGGGGGGACCGAACCGGGGCCGAACCCAGCCATTTCACTCTCCGTCAACCCCACCAGTGCGACGGTCGTCCAGGGGGGATCTACCCAAACCACCGGCACCCTCACCCGAAGCGGCGGGTTCACCGGTGCGGTGACGTTCACGGTCGAAGGCGCCCCCGCGGGTGTCACCGGTAGTGTCGGGAACATTCAGACCAGTGGGGGGACCTCCACCGCTACCGTTACGATTCAGGTGGGGGCCTCGGTCGCGCCCGGGACGTATACGATCACCGTGCGCGCCACCGGCAGCGGGGTAAGTCCAGCGACGGCAGCGTTCCAGCTCACGGTGACGGCCATTCCCAGCTTCAGCCTTTCGATCAGTCCGGCGGGCGCCATCTCGTTGCTGCAGGGGAATCAGGACAACAGCCGAACCATCAACATCGCCCGCACGAACTATTCCTCGGCGATCACGCTCACGGCCGAAGGGCTGCCCAACGGCGTGACGGCCGCGTTTGCGGGGAATCCCGTCACCGGGACCAGCTCGGTGATGACGCTCACCGCAACCGCCGGCGCGGCACTGGGCGGGCCGGTGACGGTGACGGTCCGCGGTACCGGGCCGAACGCCGTGGTGGTACCGGGAGGAGCTGTGAACCTCGAAGCCACTGTCACCTTCCAAATCACCATCACCGGCTTCGCGCTGGGGATCACGCCCGCGGGTGCGATTTCGCTCCAGCACGGCAATCAGGACAACAGCAAGACGATCACCATCGCGCGGACCAATTACGGCTCAGCGATCACCCTCACCGCCGAAGGGCTGCCCAACGGCGTAACTGCAGCGTTCGCGGGCAACCCGGTTGGCGGGACCAGCTCGGTCATGACACTCACCGCCACCGCCGGGGCGGCCCTTGGAGGGCCGGTGACCGTGACGGTGCGGGGAACCGGGCCCAACGCCCTGGTGCTGCCGGGAACCAACGTCAATCTGGAAGCCACGGTCACGTTTCAGCTCACTATCACCGCTGCTGGGAGCTTCACCCTGGCGATTACCCCGCCACCCGCGACGCTGAGTGTGCCGATCGGGACATCCAACAACAGCAAGACGGTCATCATAACCCGCACAAATTACACCCAGCCGATCACCCTCAGCGCGGAAGGGCTGCCGATCGGGGTGACCGCGGACTTCGCCGGCAATCCGGTGACCGGGACCAGTTCGGTGATGACGATTACGGCGCAGCCCAACGCGGCGACCGCCGGCCCCGTCACCATCACGGTCCGGGGGACCGGGCCGAGTGCGCTTGTCGTGCCGGGCGGAGTGGCGCATCTGGATGCAACCACCACGCTCGCCCTCACCATCGCGCCGCCGATCTTCACGGGTGTGGCCGTCGGGGAGCACCATGGCTGCGGCCGGGCTACCGATAACGCGATCTATTGCTGGGGCCGGAACACCAGCGGCCAGCTCGGGATCGGGACCATCACCACCGGCTCGGCTGTTCCGGTCAAGGTCGCGGGCGGCCACAGCTTCAAGGCCGTTCACTCCGGGGGAGATTTTACTTGCGGCATCACCACCGATGACCGGGGGTTCTGCTGGGGAGACAACGACCGCGGCCAGCTCGCCGACGGCACCGCGCCGGTCGACCAGTCCCTGCCGCGGGAGATCGGAGGTGACCATCGCTGGGCAACACTCGGGGCCGGAGAGGACTTCATGTGCGGAATAACGACCCCACCGTTCCCGTTCACTTATTGCTGGGGTGAGGGGGACAACGGCCAGATCGGCGACGGTGTGGGGACGGACCGGGCGATGCCGACCATCGTCGGCGGGGGCGCGCACGTTTTCGCCTCGCTTGGCCGCTATGGCGGCGACGAGAAAGATCACATGTGCGGAATCCGCACCGATGGCTCCCTGTATTGCTGGGGTGCGAACGGCGATGGCCAACTCGGGCTCGGGGGTCTCGGTGGCAACATCGCCGCGCCTACCCTGCTCGGCGGTGGTCCTTACGTCCACACCGCACAAGCTGAGGGCCACAGCTGCGCCATCAGGACGAGCGGAACGACCTTCTGCTGGGGGAAGAACACGTTCGGCCAGCTCGGTGACGGAACCACGACAACGAGAACAGTGCCGACCCAGGTACTAACCGTCCAGATGTTCAGCGTGCTCGGCCCTGCCGACAGCCATACCTGCGCCGTGAATACGGCCGGAGCCGGCTTCTGCTGGGGCTTGAACGACCGAGGCCAGCTCGGCAACGGCACCTTCGCGAATAGCCTCACTCCGGTGGCGGTGTCCGGCGGGCACGTGTTCACCGATATCCGGGGCGGCTGCGATGGATCGGAGGGCCGGCTCCCAGCCGGCCCTTTGATTCGGTCGGACCCGACCGCCACTATCCCTCTATCCCTCTATCCCTCTATCCTCTCACATCCCTCCACCAGTTTCTCGTCCCCAGGATCGCGAGCACCAGGAACACCGAGTATTGCGCTCCGGTCGGATAGTTCCCCCGGAGCAGGAAAAACGGCACCGACACGCAGTTGATCGCGACCCACACCGGCCAGCACTCGAAGTACTTCCGCGCCATCATCCACTGCGCGATGAGGCTCACCGCGAAGAAAAACCCATCGATCAGAGGATCGGGATCATCGGTGTGATGCTCGAGCAGGAACCAGAGGGCCGCCGTCGCCGCAGCGGCGAGCACGATCAGCGCCGCCCCCAGTCGCAGCGGGATCCGCGACACCCTGAGCTCGGTCTTGGCCACTCCGCCGAACAACCACTTGTACCAGCCATAGATCGCGATGACGCCGAAGAACGCCTGCAACGCCATCAGCGCGAAGAGCTGCTGCTGCATGAAGAATACGAAATACATCGCGTTGTTGATCAGCGACGTCGGCCAGGCGAGCACGTTCTGCCGGGTGCTGAAGTAGACGCTGATGATGCCGAGCGCCGCGGCAATGATCTCGAAGGGGCTCACGGGCTGCCCAAGGCGTTGCGCCGGGTTTCCGGCGGCAGGTACTCCCTGAGCGCACGAACCAGCTCGACCGGATCACGCTCTACCACGAGCCGGCCCCGCTGCGATTCCCGGGCGAACAGCTCCACCACCCGATCCTCAGTGGCCTTGAGGAGGTCCGAGAAGTAGTTGCCGGTGTTGAGCAAGCCGCACGGCTTGTCGTCGGCGGAAGAACCCTCGAGGCAGCCCACCAGCAGATCCCCGAGGGAAACCCGACCTCCCGGAAGCGCGATGATCCCGTCTGCCGGGTCGCCCGGGCCCGCGATCGCGATGCCCTGGTCCGTCAACACACTTCGGAGTTCCGCAGCGGCACGGGCGTGATCGTCCCATCCGTTCCCTCCCCCTCCCTCGGGTCCGCCGATTACGGCGACGCGGGTCAGCGACATGGCGCGTATTATAAGGGATGCCTACTCGACGCGAATTCCTCGGCGCGACCTCAGCGGGCGCGATTGCACTCACCCTCGACGCACCAAGCGCTCTCCCGCAAGCACCGTCGCCTCAGCTTCCGCCATCCATCCAGGCGCTGACTTCGATGAAGGGCCGGGCGACGCCGATCTCGGTTGCCGAACGCGAGCAGCGGCTCGAGCAAGCCCGCCGGCTCCTCGCCACGAACCAGCTCGATGGCCTTCTTCTCACCGGCGGAACCTCACTCCGGTATTTCACCGGCATCGAGTGGGGACTGAGCGAGCGCCTGCTGGCGCTCGTCCTCCCGGTGAATGGCCGGGCCTTCATCGTCTGTCCGGCTTTCGAGAAAGAGCGCGCCGAAGAGCAGATTGCCGGAGGGCCGCTCAAAGGAAACGCGGATGTGCTCACCTGGGAGGAGCACGAGAGTCCGGGCCAGCGCGTCGCCGAGGGCTTGAGGGCCCGAAGCATCTCGACGGGGAAGCTCGGCGTCGAGGAAACCGTGCGCTATGTGTTCACGAACTCGGCAGCAGCCGCAATGCCCGCGATGGAGCTGGTGAGCGGCACACCGGTCACCGCCGGTTGCCGGATGGTGAAGGATGCGCACGAGCTCGCCCTCATGCGGCTGGCGTCCGAGGTCACATTCAAGGCCTACGAGGCCGCCTGGAAAGCGCTAAAGGATGGCATGACCCAGGACGAATTCTCCCGGCTGGTCTCCCAGGCTCACGATCGGCTCGGGTTCCGCGGCGGCGCCAACGTTCAGGTGGGCGAGTATTCCGCCCTACCGCACGGCTCCGCGACGCCGCAGGTGATTCGGGAGGGAACCATCCTGCTGATCGACGGCGGCTGTTCGGTGGAGGGTTACGCCAGCGACATCAGCCGCACCTTTGTCCTGGGCAAGCCCACCGACCGGATGAGGCAGGTGTTCGAGATCGAGCAACGCGCCCAGCAGGCCGCGCTCGCCGCGGCGCGTCCCGGAGTCCAGTGCCAGGCGGTGGACGCCGCCGCGCGAAAGGTCATCGTGGATGCCGGCTTTGGGCCCGACTACAGGTATTTCACCCACCGGGTAGGCCACGGCATGGGAATGGACGGCCACGAGTGGCCTTACCTGGTGAGGGGAAACACGTTGCCGCTCGCGCCGGGGATGACGTTCAGCGACGAGCCGGGGATTTACATCCCGGGAGAGTTCGGAGTTCGGTTGGAGGACGACATGGTAATTACCGAGACCGGCGCGGAGTTGTTTACGAAAACCTCGCCGTCACTGGAGCAGCCTTTCGCTTAGGGTCCGCCGCATCATCCCGGTTTTCTGAGCCGGTACACCCGCACATGCTGCACGTCATCGTCGGGGTCACGCCACACGCCGATGATGTTGTCGGTACTCACCACCAGGGGCCGCATACGGTCGGGGCAGCGCACCGTGGCAATCCCGCGGCCGG
>Ga0187892_10008356_pt1 | contig 14205 bp, 11 predicted proteins | sample MA1701073metaG_FD_139345 | JGI IMG/M metagenome (GOLD analysis project Ga0187892, IMG submission 139345) | Bio-ooze microbial communities from a basaltic lava cave in the Kipuka Kanohina Cave System on the Island of Hawaii, USA - MA170107-3 metaG ... | reverse complement strand
GTTCGGCGGAGGCGGGATCGTATCGTTGTCGGCGATCGTGACGGTGGCGCTCGAAGCGTTCCCCACCGTATAGGCCGGGTCCGCCGAGAGCGTCACGATCATCGTCTCGGACCCTTCGACCAGCGTGTCGTCCACCGGAGTCACCGTGATCGTGACCGAAGCAGAGCCGGCCGGAATCACGAAGGGCGAAGGCAGGGGAGTGTAGTCGTCCGGGCTGACCGCCGATCCGCTCCTCACCCGCTGCACCGTGAGGGACGACGCCGTCGGGCCCGTCCGAGTGACCGTGAAGATCCCCACGTCCCCCGACTCGGACGCGTTGGCATCCGTCGCCGCGATCGTCACCGTCGGGACGTTCGGCGGAGGCGGGATCGTATCGTTGTCGGCGATCGTGACGGTGGCGCTGGAAGCGGTCCCGACCGTATAGGCAGGATCGTCCAGGAGCGTCACGATCATCGTCTCGGACCCTTCGACCGCCGTGTCGTCCACCGGAGTCACGGTGATCGTGACGGACGCCGAGCCGGCCGGGATCACGAAAGGCGAAGGCAAGGGCGTGTAGTCGTCCGGGCTCACCGCCGACCCGCTCCTCTGACGCTGCACCGTGAGGGACGAGATGGTCGACCCCGTCCGCGTCACCGTGAAGACGCCCACGTCCCCGGACTCCGACGCGTCCGGGTCCGTCGCCGCGATCGTCACCGTCGGGGGCGTCGGCGTCGTCCCTCCGACTTGCGACCTCAGGTAGGCGACGCGGAGAGACCACCAATCCTTGAGCCATACGACGCCGGCGTCGAACTCCGCGTTCGTGTGACCCTTGAGAGGGTCCGCGTAGGCGTGGTCCCGGATCTGGTTGTAGATCGAATCGATCCGCGATTGAATGCCGGCGACCGGCCCGTCGAGGATCTCAACGATCTTGGTCTTGTAGGTGGCCCAGGCCGTGGCATCGCCCTGAATCCAGGAGGTCAGGCGGTTCCGGTCGTAGTGGAAGGCAAGAGGAGTTTCTCCCTTGGGGAACCCGGCATCGGCGTCCCGCCCCTGCGAAACGTCGGCGTCCCATTTGATGACCTCCACCCGGTTCGTGCCGGCCCGGTGGTACCAGAAGTGATTGTTGGTCGTCGGCCACGCGGCCCCCCAGTGGCAGAGGTCGTCGCCGTCGCCGTAGACAGTCGTCATCGCGCAGTGTCTGAGGAGCCCGTCCACGTTGATGAGTTGAGCGAGACGTCCCCGGATCTGATCCGCAGGCAGGTTGTTCAGCGCGTCGATCAGGTCCACGACGTCGCGGTAGTCGCCCCCCGGGTAGTTGGTCTCGGGCTGGAACAGGAAACGGTCCAGGCCCACGTAGGAGGCGGGGTCGGTGGTCCCTCTCCAAGTATAGTTCTGGCTGTCCCCGTATTCGATCTTGTACAGGTTTCCGCCGTCCTCGCCCCACCGGTACCGGACGAAGTCCTTCCGCACGGGTTCTTCGACCGTGTAGAGCCCGTTGTAGGCCGGACCCGATCCGGTGTCGACGTACAGCCGGGCGTGGCACGCTCGCGGCGCCGGCGCGCCGGTCGCGCGACACACCCCGTAGGCCACGCGGTCGCGCATCATGGCGTACTCCCACATCGCGTCGAGCTTGATCCGGTTCACGCCGCGCCACTTGCGGCCGGGCGACCCAGGCCCGGCGGGATTGGCGTACTCGAACTCGTTGAAGCTGAGGCGCACCGATGGTTTGGCCGCAAACCCCAGGCCGCCAAAGCCGCCGCCGCTCCTCCTCGCGCCCACCCCGTCGACCGTTTCCCCCTGCCAGATCATGGTCGCGCGCCGCCAAGTCTGATCGTCCCCGTTCTGGATGGCGTCCCAGTCGGCGGCGCTTATTCTCAGTTCGACGATCGGGACTTGGCTCTCGTCATAGATGGCATCCGAGGGATCCTGCACCGCCGCTTGCGCCTCCGAGGCGGCGACGACGACCGTCCCCACGATCAGGCAGATCCGCATGCGCTTCATGATCTTCTCCTCGCTCTCCGAGCAGACCCCGAGCCCGGGACAGACTCTGACTGGGATTCATCGCGGCCGGTTTTCCTCGGCCGCTCCGGACAGACTTTGAGCGCGGCTTGGCTCGCCTGCTTTGGGGCGCGGACTACCTTCTCAGACCCTCGGGCCCCCTTGCGTTGCTGTCGGGGCGCGTCTTCTGCGTCGTCGAGAGCCAGATCGTGTCGATCCTCATGGGGGTCTCGACCCCGAAGACGTGAAATTTCTGCGGCCCCGACTTGAGGAACCGGATCCGCACGGGAACTTCGTCCGGCACCCGGCCGTTAGGCTCCGGATCGGCGTTGCCTCCCACCCACCAGTAGGGCTTGCGGTTGGCAAAGCCGTTGAAGGACGTCATGTGATTCGGTCCCTTTTCCTCTTCGCTCCAGACCGCGTTGAATGCCCGGATCATGATCGCGTCATAGATCCGCAGCAGGACCATGTCGTCGGGATTCAGGTTCCCTTTTGGGACGTTGCGGCCGCGGACCCAGACGTGATAGTCTCGGTTCGCGTCCGCATAGAACGTGTACTCCACGTGGCCGAGTCGTCCGCTCTTGCTCCGCGCCTCCGTCACGTCCAACGTTCTGATTTCTTCAGCCTCCAGGGCCTCCCCCGACCCCGTATTCTCGTCCGGCACCAGCTTCCAATCGGATCCGATGATCTTGCCGTGCCTGGGCAGAAGGAGAATCTCCTCGATGCGAAGAGGACGCGCGACCAGGTCTATGCCGGTCGCCCCGACGGCCACGTGACCGCTCTCCACCGCGACGGCCTTTCCGGCAAGGTTCCTGAATTCGACCTTGCCCGATTCGACCTCGAGGCGCGTCCCTTTCTTCGGGTCCGGGTCCACGACGATTCGCAGGGTCGTTCCAAGGACGGTGGCGTCCCCGTGGGGGGTCGCGAACACCATGGGCTCGCCCTTGGGCTGACGGGCGACCTCTGCCCGCACGATGCCCCGTGCCACGAAGAGCCGCTTTCCCCCTTCGACTGTGACTTCTCTCACCTCCGCGTCGTCCTCGACCTCGACCCGGGTCTTGTCAGGATAGGTCACAATGGCCAGGCTTCTCGTTCCCACAGTCTCGAGGCCCTGCCCCGCGCGAAGTTCGTCCCCCTCCTTCGCCGGCGTCCGGCCGGAAGGGGCCACGACGTAGACTTCCGCTCTCACCCGTTCCAGCTTCGCCACGCCGGCCGCGGTCACGGGCTTATCCTGGGGGATCGGCGTCGGCGGGGCCTTTTCAATCTTTCGTTCTTCGTCCTTCAGCTTCGCCAGGCCTTTCTCTTCCGCCTTTCGCTTCTCCGCGATCTCCCGGAACGCCTCGTCCGCCTTTTGCTTCAGGTCGTCCATCGTCGTCTCGCGACGGGCCGCGTCCGCCCGCCTTTCCTCGTCCCGCAGCTTCTCCAACCTCGCCTCGGCCTCCCGCCGGGCCCGGGTGCGTTCCTCTTTCCGCGGCCCCTCTTCGGGAACCGTCTCCTCGCGTACCGCCTCCTCGCGCACGCTTTCCAGCTTCCGAGGTCCCTGGCGCGAGGGCGCCGACGGGGAGAGACTGAAAAGAAGGGTGAGTCCGACAAGGATCCCCGCCGCCACCAGCGCCAGGACGAGAAAGCGGCCGCCCGGATTCTCGCCCGACGGCCTGAACCACCGTCGTCCCGAATGAGCGGACCGTCCTCGAACTCGTGAGTCCGCCTTGACCTCCAGGCGGGTCCGGAACTTCCTGACGAACCCCGTTTCCGCCCGCTTGGCCTCCAGGCAGTCCAGGAAGGCGCGCGCGAACGGCTTTTCTTCGCCTCGGCCCCAGCCCAGCGCGCGGAGCGAGCCTTCGAGCTGAGCGTCGTCCAGAATCTCATCCCGAAGCGCCGGGTCGGCGTCGAGGGCGCTCAGGAGCTGCGCCTCCTCCTCTTCGGACAGCGGCTCGCCGGAGAGGAAGTTCGACCAAAGCTCCCTGGCCTTTTCCGGGCTCATGGCTTGGTCCCCACCGTCGCCAACCGGCTCTCGATGCACCGGCGCAAGGCCTGGCGGATTCGGAGCAGGGTCATCGAGACCGCGCCGACCTGCCGTCCCGTTTCCCGGGCGATCTTGCCCGTCGTGCGGCCCTTGAAGTAGACATCCACGACCAGGGCGGCGCTCGTGAGGGACAGCCCGCGGATGCAGTCCTCGAGCGCCGAAAGCCGCTGCGCCTCTTCGGCGGGACCCGAGGGTTCCGTCCGGGCGCGGTCCGCGAGCCAGCCTTCCAGGGCGGACTTCAACGTCCTTCGTTCCCGGGCCCGACGCCGCTCCTCGTCCCGGAGAAACGCGAGCGTCTCGTTGCGGGCGATCCCGAGAAGCCAGACGCGCAGGGACGACTCCTCGCGGTACGTCGCCAGATGGCGGTGCGCCTTGAGGAACGTTTCCTGGGCCAGGTCTTCAACGATGTCTTTGCTTCGGACGGTGCGGCCGATGTAGGCGTGGACCTGCGCCTGATGAAGCTGCAGCAGCTGGCAGAAGGCGTCGTCGTCGCCCCCCCGGGCGCGCGCGAGCAGTTCCGCTTCGGTCCCCACGCCTCTATGATGCCACCGGACCCCCAACTTCACGGGCGATTTTGATTCCCATCTCTTGGCAATAGCTGTAGAAGTGCCAGCTCCTGAAATCGCTCGGCTCGACCTGCGTGATCCAGCTCTGGTTTCCCTCCGGGCGCCCCTCCCATGGCCCACCGGCTGGGCGGGTTGTAGCCCCAGAACCCGCCGCCGCCGTGGTGGATCGGCGCATTCGGCGGCGGCCACACGATCAGCGCCGACTGGACCTACGACTTCCTCCACAAGCACCTGCGGTGGCCCAGGACCCGAGTCGACGCTTGGCGTGTAACGCCTGGGGAGGATCGGACATACTCTCCCGTGATCTCGCTCGAGGGCGTGAGCAAGTCCTTTGACGGCGGGGCGACGTACGCCGTGCGCGACGTCTCACTGGAGGTCGCCGAGGGGGAAACGCTCGTCCTTCTGGGGTCTTCGGGCTGCGGGAAGACCACCACGCTCAAGATGATCAACCGCCTGATCGAGCCCACCGCCGGGACCGTGCGGGTCGGCCGGAAGGACGCCCGCGAACAGGATGTCCTTTCGCTCCGGCGCTCGATGGGGTACGTCTTCCAGGGGATCGGCCTTTTTCCCCACCTGTGCGTTGACCGGCACGGCGACCTCGATCGCTATCGGCATCGGCATTCCGCTGGGCGTCGCGATCGCGCGGCGGGCATGGGCGGCCGGAGCGGTCCTGGCGGGCGTCGAGATCCTCCAGGCCGTCCCCGACCGGAGGGCCGACCCCCGCTTCCGGCAGTGGGCGGCCGAGATAAGAGCCGTCCTTCGCGGGTCGGGCGCGCAGGGGGCCGCCTCGGGGTGGATACCCTGGACTTCTACGGCTTCCGCGCGCTCGAGGGCGAGGGGCTCGCGCTCGCCGACGCCGACGAGGCGATCCAGGCCGCCCGCGAGATCAAGACTTCCGACGAGATCGAGCTGCTCAAACAGTCGGCGGCCGTCTGCGAGGCGGCCCTTTTCGACCTGGAAAAATCCATCCGGCCCGGCGTGACGGAGAACGAGCTGCTCGGGATTTTCTGGCACCGGATGCTCGCCCTCGGCGGCGAAATCACTGTTCCGCCCGCCATCCGGAGTTCTGCAGGGCGAATTTCGACCTCGGCCTCCCGGGCGACGGCCGGTCCAGCCCGGAGTACGAACGGGTGTTGCGGGAGCGTCGCGCGCAGTGGCGCTCTCTGGGGCTGCCGACCGAGCCGGTGAGTTTTCCGAACGGCGGGGGGTATCGCGTGGAGCGGATGCCCCTGCGGGACGGTTTCGTCACCGAGAGCATGGATGGCGCCCCCGTGGCTCCCGTCATGGGAACGCTGCCGGACCGGGACGTGGGCAGCCTCCGGATGATCACGTTCCCCAACGCGTGGTTCCATGCCAACAGCGACTATGCGGACTCGACGCAGGTCGTGCCGGTCACGCCCACCCTTACCCGGATCCGGGTCACCTGGCTGGTGGCCGCACACGCCCGCGAAGGCGTGGACTACGATCCGGGCCGGGTCACGGAACTTTGGAAGGCCACCAGCGAGCAGGACTGGGAACTCTGCGAAAACAACCAAGCCGGGATCCAGTCCAGCCGATACCGGCCCGGCCCCCTCTCTCCCATCACGGAACAGGGCCTGGAAACCTTCATCCGGTGGTACTTCCGCCAGCTTGAAAAGTAATGGATTCTTCTGTAACGCTCCCCGCCTCGGGATCATGATCTCTTGAGGAAGAACTGATGAAGACGATCTTGATCTGCGTCGTTCTCGCCGTGGGCCGACAGGAGACGAAGGGAGAGGTGCGGGCCTCCGACTCGCTGGACGGTTTTCCGGCCGCCGGGGCCCTCGACGGCGATCGGTTCGCCGCCGAGCCGGGCCGCGCCTGGAAGGGGAAGAAAGGGGCGGACCTTTGGATCTGGGAGATCTCCTTCGCCGAACCCCGGGCCGTCGGCTCCATCCTCCAGGTCCATGGCGAAAGCGGCACCATCCTCCGCAACGCGCCGAAACGGTACCTCTGGCGCGCGAGCGAGGACGGGCTCCGGTGGTCCGATCTCAAGGAGACCGAAACGCTCCAGGAGCGCCGCCTGTTCCGGCTTCACCGGCTCAGCCAGGCCAGGCGCGTGCGCTTTCTTAGGCTCGCCATTTTCGAGACTGTGGGCGAGGCGCCCACGCTTCGCGAAGTAGAATTCTTCGCCGAGACTTCCGCGCCGGTGCGGTTTCCGGAATGGGCCGTCGTGGTCAGCACCGGGACGACCTCGACTCAGCTCTACGGAGACCTGTACATCAACATGGTTCGCACGTGCCCCGACTGGAAGGAGCTGATGTTCCAGCAGGTCTTCCTGGACGCCTTTGACGAGGCTCTCGTCCGGGCGGAGCCCCGCCCGCTCTGCGCGTTTTTCACCGGGAATTCCAGGGACTGGTGCGAAGTGCACCGGGAGCCGTGGCGTGGAGTGCAGGAAGTCCTTCGCAATCGCCATCTGCCGATCTGGGCCGCGTGCGGCGGCGCGCAGGGACTGGCCCTCCTGGAGGACACCGGCGTCGACAAGGAGTGGGACTGCCCCCGGTGCCGGGACCCCAAGAACCCCAAATCCCCCATCTACGGACACATCGGCCACACCGGGCCCGCCAAGTGCGGAGAGTACCACGCCAACATCAATGAGATCGGACCCTTCAACGTCCGAAAAGTGACCCGGGACCCCGCCTTCGCCGGACTGCCCGACGAGTTCAAGATCATGGAGAGTCACTGCGGCCAGATCGAGTACCTGCCAAAGGGATGGGTGCACGTGATCACCAAGGGCGAGGGAGCCAAGACGGTCCACCAGTGCATCCGCGTGAAGGACCGCTACATTTACGCGGCCCAGTTCCACATGGAATCGCCGGGAACCCCGGAAAACTCCCGGACGATCATGTCCAACTTTCTGTCCCTCGCCCGGGAGTGGGGAGGGTATAACCCGGCAGGGCGCATTCGCGCCGAGTAGGATGGACGAGACACCGAGGGTCACGCCGGAGGCCGTTCGGCGACGCGATCCCCAGGCGATCGCCGCCCTGGTCCGGCCCCACCACCGGGCGCTGCGGGGCTACGTCGCCGCCCTGAGCGCGGACCTGGCCGCGGTCGACGACCTCACCCAGGAGGTTTTCGTCCGGGCCCTCGAGAGGCTGGACCGCGTCGACGCCCTGGAGGACTTCGCGGCGTTTCTACGCGGGATCGCGCGCAACGTGGTCCGCGAGCACTCCCGTCGCCGCGCCCGCCGGGCGGCGCGGTACGAACAGTTCGTCGAAGAGGCCTTAGCGGGGACTGAGCCGCCGCCCGGAGATCCGGGCCTGTCCCAGGCGCTCCGCCGCTGCGTCGACGCGCTGCCGTCGCGCTCCCGTCGGCTCCTGGACCTGCGGTACGTGGAGGAACGACGGGCGGAGGACATCGGCCGGGAAATGGGAATGGCCGCCGGCGCGGTTCGGGTCGTCCTCCTGCGGATCCGCGATGCGCTTCTCAAGTGCCTGCGGTCGCGCCGGGGCGTCTCGCCCCAGGGGGCCGGAGGATGAGGCCCGAGCGGCGGGAGGAACTTCTCGCCCTCCTCCTGGACGGATCGATCGGCGAAGCCGACCGCCTCGAGATCCTGAACGAAGCGGCCTCCGACCCGGAGTTCGGCCGCGCCGTGGTTTCACTCCTCCAGCTTTCGGCGAACCTGCCCGACGTCCTGGCCGGAGACGACCGTGGTGACGGATTCGTGCGCAGAGTGTCTCATGAATTCGTCCGCCCCTCCGACTCCTCCGTGTTCATCCGAACGCTTCTCAAGAATGTAGCCGTCACCGCCTCGTCCCGCCGAATCCGGGCCTCCGGCCGCAGGCGGACGGCGATCTGGCTGGGGAGCTTCGTGGCCGTGCTCGTCCTGAGCGTGACGGGCTGGGTCGTCGGGACCCGGCGGCCCCCTGACCCGGGCGTCTCCGCGCCCGTCCGCACCGTCGATGCGTCCGCCCGAAAGGAGACCCCCTCGTCCAAGCCGGCGGGCGAGATCGCGAAAACCGGCACGGCCGAGCCGCGGCCGGCTGCAGGACGACCTCCGGAAGCGCCCCCGCCGATCCCGGTTGCCCCCGTCGCCCCGATCGCCCCTTCGGCCCCGCGAGCCCCCGAAACCACAATGGCTCCCGAAAAACCGCCGTCCCCGGCGCCGGCGCGGCCCACGCGGGTCGTCGTCGCTCGGATCGAGAGCGGGAGCGGCGAGGTCTTCGTGCGCGCGCCCGGGTGCCCCGAGCTTACGCGCGTGGAGCCCGGCCGGGAATTGACCGGCGGGGACGAGGTGGTCGTGGGAGCGTTTGGCAGCTCGGCCGTGCTGGCCCAGGGAGACTCCGCGCGCCTTGACCTCGGCCCCGGGGCGCGACTCTCGTATGCGGTGTCGGGGAATGCCGCCGTTCTCGCCGAAGGCAGATTGGGGGTCGAGCTCCCCGCCGCGGCGCGTGCCAACGAACTAACGCTCCGTACGCACCACGCCGAGCTTCGCGCCGATGCCGGCCGGTTCACGGTGACGGCCGGCAGGAGCGGCACTCGGATTGACGCGCACCAGGGGGCCGCCGCCGACGTCCTGGACCTCGCCACCGGGAAGGTGGGTCGGCTCCGGTCCGGACAGGTGGCGGCGTTCCACGGTAACGCTCAAGTCGACCCGGCCAAGGTCGACGCGGCCATCCGGAAAGGCGTGGCGTACCTCAAGGGTCAGGTCGGCGCGGTGAAGCCCTTCGAGCACATGGGCGGGGCCATGCACTCGGGCGAGCTGGTTCTCTGGACGTTCCTTCACGCGGGATTGGCGGAGAGCGACCGGGAGTTCGACGGGCTTCTTCGGGACATGATGGCGCGGCCGATGCTCTCGACATATTGCGTCTCCCTCCAGGCGATGATCCTGGAGGAGCTCGACCGGGTAGCGCATCAGGGGAGGATCGCCGCCTGCGCCCAGTTTCTCCTGGATAACCAGTGCAAGAACGGCCAGTGGGGCTACGGGACGGCGACCGCCTTCGCGATCCCGCCGGCCGACCCGCCCGCCGTACCGTCGAGGCGCGCCGTGGCGGACTTCGGCAAACCCGGCCGGCCGGTCAAACCGAAGGTCGTCCGGAGGATCGCCGTACGCAAGATGCGGGACGGCCCGGAGGTCGGCGACAATTCGAACGCGCAGTACGCGGCGCTCGGGCTACGGGCGTGCCATGACGCGGGGATCGATTCTCAGCGCGAGGCGGTCCAGCTCGCCCTGAAATGGTGGAAGGACACGCAGCACGCGGACGACCGGTCGCGGCCGGACCCCTATGCGGGCAAAGGCTGGTGCTACGGCAACAAGGAGGAAGGGTACGGGGGCAACTTCTGCGATCCGTTCGCATCGATGACGGCGGGCGGCGTCGGCAGCGTCGCCATTTACGACTTCATCCTGGGCCGCGACTGGAAGCGGGACCCCTCGGTCACGGCCGGCTTCGAGTGGCTGGCCCGGCATTTCAGCGTCAGCGAAAACTTCGGCCAGCCGTGGCGCGAGGTCCAGTGGAAATGGTTCCACTACTATTACCTGTATTCGCTGGAGCGCGCCGGGGCGCTCGCGGAACGCGAGAAGATTGGCCCCTTCCAGTGGTACCCCGAGGGCGCGAGGTTCCTTCTGGAGCAGCAGAAGTCGGACGGCCGCTGGGAAGTTCCGGACGCCCCCGGGACGAGCGTCTGGAATACCAGCTATGCCATCCTCTTCCTGCGCCGCGCCACCCAACCTCTCGACGTCGCCAGCCAGGATCCCCGCCTCAAAGACCGCTAGCCCCGGGCTAGATCTTCGGTTACTCCTTGAGGGGCGTCAGGGGGCCGACGTACTTCTTGGCCACCACCAGGTGATCCCACCAGACTTTGCTCGTGCCGGTCTCCGGCTTGCTCATGTACCGGTAGAGCCAGATCGCGTTGACGTTCAGCTCCGGCACGCTCCTCCAGTTGAATCCCGGGAACGGCTTGCCGCCCTCGATGGGGATGCCCTTGCCCTTCCGGTAGTCCCAGGCAATGCCTTCTTTGGTCACGCCGGGGTAGAACCTGCCGTAGGTCCAGGTCCCGACCGACGGGAAGCCTTTCCCCAGGTAACTGGTGATCATGTCGTCCTTCCGGCTCAGTTTGCCGTCGAGCCAGTAGGCCTGTTCGCCGTTGGTGTCGCCGACGTCGTTCATCTTGACCATGAGTTCCAGGCAGATCCACTTCTCCTTTTCTACGGGCCGGGGCGGGACGTCGTACTCGAACGTGTTGCCCCAGGTTTGTCCCTTGGGTGGACTGCCGCCCATCTCCTGCCAGTAGCTGTAATAGTGCCAGCTCTTGAAGTCGCTCGGCTCGACCTGCGTGATCCAGCTCTGATTTCCCTTCGGCCGCTCCCCCGCCCCTCCCATGGCCCACCGGCTGGGCGGGTTGTAGCCCCAGAACCCGGCCCCGTAGTGGTGGATGGGAGCGTGCTCCTTGTTGAATTTCATGTAGAAGCGGAAGAAAAGCTGATCGTACCCGTACCCGCCCTTGTCGTTCTTCAGCCGGCGGTACAGATTCCCCCCGTCCATGTACCCGGCGGTGCCGCCGGCCACCCGCGTCAAAAGCAACGACTGCTTCGCGCCGCTCCCCGGGGGGACGTCGTCGGACTTGGACATGATCGGCTGACCCGCGACCTGCTCCCAGCGTCCGGAGATTTCGTCCACCGAACCTTCGAAATCTTCCGCAAAGACGACGTCGGGGTCCTTCTCGAGGCCCACGTCGCCGGGGTACTTGGCGGCGAGGCCCGCATTCCCCTCCGCGATTGCCGGCGTGGGCTTAGGTTCGACCGCCGGGGCCGCCGGCGCTTCACGAACCGCGGGCGGCTCCTGCTCGAACGCCTCGACCGCAACCCCCAGGCCCAACGCGGCTGCGACGATCAGCGCCTTTTTCATCGTGCATCCCTCACGGCTCTCCAGATTCAAAGCCCCCCGAGGCAAAACGTTGCCGGGGACGAGATCGTATCGCCTCGAATACGGTCCGTATCTTTTCGGATACGCGTTCGCCCCGGAGGTGCCTTCATTCCCCCCGGCACGAGAATTGCTCAAGATGGGCTCATGATTACACGACGCGGGTTTCTGGCGCAGACGGGGCTGGCGGCGACGGGCCTTCTCGCAGGGGCGCGGCTTCAGGAGAAGAAGCCCCTCTCGCCCACCGAGTCCAACATCGAAGGCCCCTACTACCGCAAGAACGCCCCTTTCCGGGCCAAACTGGCCGAGGGGCTGAAGGGCGACCCGCTCGCCATCTCGGGAAAGGTGTTCTCCGCGGACGGCACGCCGCTGAAAGACGCGGTGGTCGACGTCTGGCAGGCCGACAAGGAGGGCGCCTACGACGACACGAGCGAGAAGTTCGTCCTCCGGGGCCGCATCCGTACCGGGAGGGACGGCGTCTACGCCTACGAAACCGTCATGCCCGGCCAGTACGACCTGGGGGAGGCGAAGCGTCCCGCGCACATTCACTACAAGATCTCGGCCGATGGGCACCGGACGCTCACGACGCAGCTCTACTTCAAGGGAGACGCGTGGCTGGAGCGGGACCCCTTCGTGCGGAAGTCCCTCATCATCGAAGTGTCCGGCGCCAAGGGGGCCTTCGACATCGTGCTCGCGAGGGTCTAGCCGCCACCTGCCCCGCAAGATCGTGGGCAACGTGGCGGACGCCGCGGGCATCTTCGCGTTTCACTTCTCGCCGCTCTGGTTCTTCGCGCCGGCCGGAGACGCCGCGGCCGGGTCGCAGGAGTACCTGAAGCGTGGAGGACATCCAAGGCCTGATCGCAAAGCTCGATGCCGAGGGTGAGAAGGGACCCCGCCGAGCCATCCAGTCTTTGGCGAGGATCGGACCACCGGCGCGCAGGCTTTTGATTGAAGCGGCCGCGAGTCCGAAAATCCGCCTGCGGAGGTGGGTGATGGAAGCGCTTGCGGAAGTCGGAGGGCCTGGCACGCGCGAGGCCGTCCGCAAAGGAGCCCGAGACCCGGCGATGAGCGTGCGCCTCCATGCGCTCGCAGCCCTGGTGAGAATGCGCGACCCCGAGGCCACGTCCATTCTCATGGGTCTCCTCAAAGATCCGAGCGGCGGCATCCGTGTCAATGCCGTGGCCGGTTTGGCCCGGTTGGGCTCGAAGAGAGCGATTGCGGCCCTTCGGAAGTGCCTGACGGACCCGAAAGATTACGTCAGGCGGCAGGCAAACGCAGCCTTGGAGAATCTCGAGGGCTCGTTCCAAGGCCGCCCTCAATGAAGGGATTCCTCCTCGTCGCCGCCGTCGCGGCGCTGGTCCTGATGACCGGGTGCCTGCCCTACTGCCAGGACGGGTCGGGCCGTACGATGGGCAATCCGGGATACAAGCCCTGCTCCAATCAATGCAACAAGAAGGGCAAGCAGTGCGGTTGCAGTGCCCGATGCCCCTGCTGGAAGGAGCATTGAGGGTCCAAAACTCACGGCCGCGGGCCGTACACGGGCACCGGGCGGCCCCGCTCGAGGGCCCCCAGGTCGGGCGCGGCGCCCGTCGCGTCGTCGTTCAGGTTCGCCAGCCGGCAGCCCGCGTCCACCGCCGCGCTCCCGGCCCGGAGCCGGAAGTCGACGCCCTCCGCGCGGTAGATCGCGTGAGGCTGCCGCGGGTCGGGAGGCCGGACGTTCTCGAAGACGTCGTAGTCGACGACGATCCCGTGCGCCTCCTGGCCCGTCGCCTTCCGGAACTCCTCGAGCGTCCCGAACTCCAGCGACCCGGCGGCCGTCAGCGCGAAGTCGCGGAGCGTCCCCGGCGCCGGCGCCTTCCAGACGAACTGCGGCCTCCCGCCCCGGTTGGGCCGGTAGCCGTTGTAATCGAGCGTCGTGTAGGACGTGTACGTCAGCTTCCCCAGCACCGGCCGGTCCGGGTGGTCCGTGCCCATGAAGAGGTTGTTCCGGTAGTGCATGTTCGAGTTGCCGCGCGCGTTGGAGTTCTCGGCGACGAAGGTGTTGTGGTAGACGAGCACGCCCGCCGGGTTCGCGCCGCCGTTCTTCACCGCCCCGCCGAAGGGAACGTTGTAGCAGACGTTCCGGTAGAAATAGGCCGGGCCCCCGAAGACCGGCTGGGCGCTCAGGCCGTGGTGCGCGGCGTTGAAGCCGCGGTTCCTCATCACCCGGATGTTGTGGACGCCCCCGTCCGCCTCGACGAAGTCGTCCACCATGAGGAAAACGTCGTTGTTGTAGATGTCGATCGCCGCGGCCCGCTCCAAAGGGTCCCGGGGCGGCGTCCCGTGCGTGCAGACGCAGATCCCGTCGTGGAAGAACGAGACGGAGTTATGGCAGATCACGTGTCCCTGCCCGTATACCTTCACGCCGAAGTACGACTTGAGGGGCGACGGCTTGTACCGGCCCACGCCCGTCCCCGACCACCCGACCAGCCGATGCGGGTCGTCCCGGCCGACCATCACGTTGTCGGCGATATAGAAGTTCTTCGATCCGGCGAATTGCGTGACCACCCCGATCCCCACGTCCTCCATCCGGCAGCGCCGCACCACGAGCCCGCTGCAGCCGATCACGTCCTTGAGCCCCGCGTAGACCGCAATGTCCGTGTTGCGGATCGTGATACCCTCGAAGTGCGTGTAATCGGCCGCCGTGACGTCGAAGAGCCGGAAGCAACCGGCCCCGTCGAAGATCGCCTCCCCGTCGCCCGCCCCCTTGATCACGATC
>Ga0187892_10008354_pt1 | contig 14209 bp, 15 predicted proteins | sample MA1701073metaG_FD_139345 | JGI IMG/M metagenome (GOLD analysis project Ga0187892, IMG submission 139345) | Bio-ooze microbial communities from a basaltic lava cave in the Kipuka Kanohina Cave System on the Island of Hawaii, USA - MA170107-3 metaG ... | reverse complement strand
GCCTGCCACGGCTGCGCGCTGGTAGCGGAGACCTCCTGCGAGATGCGTAACGACTATCTCGATCGAGCGCTGGTCATACCGGTACTTGGTGTCGCCGACGCTGCATTCTTCCGGGCGGTGCCGTGATCGAATCGTTGCTGGATCTGCCGACACACCTTCGGAAGCGGCTTGCGAACGCTCTCGAATCCGGAATCCTCGCGGGAGGGTGTTCCGCCGCCTCACTGCGGTCTGTCCTGGGGATCCAAGAGCGCACCGAAGAGATCGGTAAGGCGTTGTCCGAGCTCGCGCGATTGGGAGTCTCCGGGCCGGCTGCAGCGCTTTGGCTTCAGTCGATCGAGCAGGCGACCGCCAGAATTCCGAGGCCGGACCTTGTTTGGACGGGCCCGGAGGTCCCGGGCTTGCACGCGCGCAATACGCGCCGGGTGTATGAGGAGCTGCTCGGGTCTGCGGAGCGGTCGGTCTGGGCGAGTACCTATGCCTTTTTCGATGGACCCAGAGCGTTCGAGATTCTGGCTCGGCGGATGGACGCAAACGCCGAGCTTCGCGTCACGCTGCTCCTCAACATCCAGCGAAAGAAGGGTGACACGACGGTCGAGCAGCAGCTCGTCCGCAAGTTCGCCGACCGATTTTGGGCGACGGAATGGCCGGGCGCATCCCGGCCCAGGGTGTACTACGACCCGCGCGCGCTCGAAGCGGACGGTCCTTCGGGCGTGCTCCACGCGAAGGCCGTGGTCGTCGACGATGTGGCGGTGTTCGTCACATCAGCGAATCTCACCGAGGCTGCGCTCGACCGCAACATTGAGCTAGGGCTGCTTGTCCGTGACCGAGCCCTGGCTGCTAGCGTATCGAGCCATTTTCAAGGGCTCATTGATCGCGGGCTGCTGAGGCCGCTGCCGACGGCCTAGGATGGGGCAGGGTACGGGGGCCCAAATCGTTAACTACGGCACGTTAACGCTTATTCGGCGACGGTTGGTCGCATATCGTCAGTCTAGGTGGTACCAGCCAGCCGTACGTGGCTCCAGCTTAACAAGGACGGAGGCGGTCGACTGCCTGAACAAGAGCACATCGAACACCCTTCCGGGCTCATTCACTAGCTCCGGGGCGGGGGAGTTCCCGAGTCCCTCTAGAAGCCGCGTAGCGAAATCGCTCCAACACCGGCCCAGAAGAAAAGGTAACCGTGTGATCTTCTTCCCGTCGGCGCGACTTGAGTCAGATGGGAGCAAGTACTGCTCCTTCTCCATACCAGCGAATCCTCCGCGCTGAAGACCAGTTCGGACTTGCCGATCAAACGCGGGCATTAGACCGGTAATCAGTAGCACCGCTTTCATCGGGTACGTCACGTTGGTGTTTTGGATGAATAGACGTTCGCCGAGCGTGTGCAGTGCCAGGAAAAGCGTGGAGTCGAACAAATCGAGTTCATTTTCCGAAGCCGGCTGCCCGTTGAAGGCTCGCCGCCCGCCCACAATCCCTAGAGAGGAGAGAGGCCTGCGTCCGAGGGCCTGGAGCACACTGTGTAGTTTAGGGTCACCGAGTACGCGCACGAACTCGTCGCGCCCGAGAAGTTCAGGTGCCTCACGCTTTCCAGCTCCCCAGCTCCCGAGGACGCATCGAAGCTCTCGCGCCAGCGGTGCAATGGTTCTTTCGCTCGGAGGCGACTCATTTAGATACTGTTGCGCTAGTGGCCTCACCTCGCGAAAATCGGCGTGAAAGGCCGCTGGAAAATCCCTTACTGCATTCGCTATTTGGCTAGCTTTCCCGACTATTCGGACGCGCAAGACGATCTCCCCCAAGCGTTCGGCTCAGACCCGGGTCGGCTGTAGTCCGGGCGTGCCTTCGACCGTGAATCATGACCCGCTTCGCAGAACGCGAACAACTTCCGCGATGAGGACATCGATGTCCGCGCGGAACTCGACCTGAGTCTTGGTGGGGACAGATTCGCGCCCGCGAATTTGCGAATGCAGATATGAATCGGCGACCTTGCGCGATGCATTCTCGAGGTGCTGCATCGACTCCCGAAACGATCTGCCACCGCCTGCATAGTTATTCGCGACCTGTGTGAAGGAAGTTAACCCGAAGATCGGTGGAACGTGATCAAGGATGGCTCGAATGAGCAGTGTGCACGAAAGGAAAGAGTGACCAATGTAGGCGCGGTCCAACTCTGCGAGCATTTGCGCCAACCTTGTAGCGTCGAATCGATCCTTTGAGATAACCTCAAGCTCCGCAATCCGGCTTGGCGCGACGGCGATCCGCCGACCGTTCGCGTACAGTTCCACGATCTGCTGTCGGAACGCCGCCGCGTACGGCGGCCTAGTCTTTCCACCCATGTCGGACTCCTTTCAGTTCGCATCATAGAAAGTGTCCGGAAATTCGGGGTAACTTCAGTGCGCGGCGCCGACTACGGCTTTGGAATCGTAGAGGTTGCCCTGGGAATCCCGGAGCATGTACTCGCGGGCTCGGCCAAAGCCATACTTGGCGAGAAAAGCGGTGCGACCGAGCCGATTGAATTCCTCTATTGCACGGTCTACAGCGCTTGGATCAGTAAGGTCGGCAAGGGCCATTGCGCTGTCTTCGAGTGGAAAGGAGACTTAGGTCGTATCCCTCAGACAAAGATGATGGCTGTGATCGGCCAGACCGCGTGCCGGACGCCGATTTCGACCTCTTCCGGAGAAGGCCGACGAAGCTCATCCACAAGCCCACGCTCGGCTTGGATGAGACTCTCCACTACAACTGTCTCGACTGGATCGCGAAGGCGCGTCGCGACGAGAGCGGAGCGCGCCACGGCTGCCCGCTGTTCGCTTGTGAGAGCTTCGTGCGCCTGACTGGCGCGTACGCGGTACATGTGCAAAGAGACGGTTTGTTCGGTCGATCGCCCGAGGTCTTGCCGGAGCGTCTGTCGCATAAACGCTAGTACGGCGACCGGTTCCTTGTCGTCGCGCAGAAACTCCAGAGTACCCGGAAGCCGCAAAAGAGCCGGCCCTGCATGCCTCGCGTCGAGCAAAGCGTCCCTGAGAGCCTGCTGAACGCTTGGAACGTTTGTTCCGAGCGCGGTGACCATGTGCCCGTCGACTGGGTCAATCGGCAACCCGCCGGTATCGCCACACGCGTAGACACCGCCTCGATGCGAAATCGTAGGGAGCGCCTCGTCGACCGCCACGATCTCGTCCTCGCGGTACTCGAAGGCAGTCACCGAAACATCGGGGCCTGGGGTCGCATTGGTGACCTTCAGGAGAAACTGCGCCAGGTCTGTCCATGTTGCCTCGCCTGGGTTCTGCGCCCGGATCTCCTCCGCCTGCCTCCTGTATCGCTGGTCGAATGAGCTCCAGGCGTTGAATCCCTCGACGACCAGGCTTGCGATCTTGTTCTCCGCGGCGGGCGGGAAAGGACCGCGAGGAAGCGAACCGATAAGCTCCTCCAGTTCGCGCGGCGGCACGAGCGACATGACTCGGCTAAAAAGGAGCTCAAACTGCTCCGGGTCAAGTTGGCGCGCCACGAGGGCGAGCTTCTCCCTTGCCACCCGATACATGTCGACTTCTCGGCTTCCCTCGGCGACCACCGTGTCGACGATGATCGTCTTCTTCGATCCGAACCGGTGAATGCGCCCGATTCGCTGCTCGAGGTCCATGGGGTTCCAGGGGACGTCCAGGTGAATCAGCCGCCGCGCCCGTTGCATGTTCAATCCTTCTCCGCCCGCGCGGGACGACACGAGGAAGCGCGGACCGTGCTCCGACTGGAACGCGCTCACGGCGGCTTGACGATCCTCCTCGGACTGATCGCCGATGATCATTGCAGGGGCCTGACGGTAGCGACGCTCCAGGTAGCGGGCGACGACGGTCACCGTCTCGACCGGCTGCGCGAAGAAGACGATCTTTTCGGTCCCTGCGTCGTCGATTAGGCGTGCCAGCGCATTCCATTTCGCTTCGGCCACCGCGGTGCCCAACAGGGCAATCCCCGCGCCTATCAGACGGCGTAACTCCTCCGGGTCCGGGCGCCACGTTTCCTCCTCGATGTCTTCGGCATCCTCCAATGCCTCGCCAAGTATCTCGTTCGCGCCGATCTGCTTCACCACGCGCTCGAAGAGGGAGGGAAGCGGCTCGTCGGCTGCCCCGCCGCGATAGGGACGGAGCGCTAGGAGAGCTCGAGAAAGCGCGTCATTCCGCACGTCCCAACCCAGGCGTCTGATGCCAAGCCGAGCAAGAAAGCCCAGCCCCGCCTGAACGCTCGATGCGGCCCACTGGAGGGCCTGTCCCTTTGCCCATCCGGCCGCCCGAGCCTCGCTCCCGCTGGAACTGGGTCGATCGTAGAGCTCGCCGATGCCGAAGTACCATTCGCGCCAGGGCTCGCCGAGCGAAACGACGATCGGTTTGTGGATCTCGCGCGCCGGGAACAACGGTCTCCCGCGCCAATCCCGCACTCGGTCCTTGGTTCGGAAGATGACCCGGCCAGCGGCGCTGTGGAGGTCTTTCTCGTCGTCGGATAGGAGGCGTAGGAGATTGGTGAAGCGAGCTTCGCTGCCCTGATGCGGCGTGCCGCTCATCAGCACCAGGCGACCATCCTCGGGGAGCTTGCGGGCGAGGTCGCGAATGAGCTTGTATCCCTGATTCGGCTTCCCTCCGTCGATCTCCCAGTCGGAGAGGTGATGGCATTCATCGGCGATCAGCACGTCCCAAGGGCCGCTTCGGACCACTAGGTCGAAATTCTGGCTAAAAACGGCTTTGTGAATACTCGCCACGACGATCTGGTCAGCGTCGAGCCGGGCGTCGCTGTTCGCGCCGGCCACCCAGCGTCGAGCGTCGAGGTCGAGCTTGTTACGGAACTCGCTGATGACGTTCGACACCAGGCGGGCAGGAGCAAAGTAGAGAATGCGAAGATGCGGCTGCTGCGCCAGCAAACGCTTGATGAGCAACCCTGCTTCGATCGTCTTGCCGAGCCCGACTTCATCGCCGATCAGGACCTTGCGGAGGTTTGGGCTGGTGAGAATGTGCTGCACGAGACTCACCTGATGCATGAGCGTGGCAGCCTTGCTGGCCTCAAGACGTCCCTGAGGATCCTCGCCGATGAGGAACGCAGCCGCGAGGCGCCCGACGCTCCTCGCCGAAATGGTTAACCACGGCTCGCCTTGAGCGCCTGGTTGGTGCAGGGCCGCTGGCGTCGGCAGCGTCTTCACCCGCCGCGAGTCAACCGCCTGCTCCACAAGCGGAATGGGATCGCTGGGCGGAACGACGCGCCGGGGCGCTCCGACGAGATCAAAACTCACAAAACCAAAATCGTTTACGACCCGGAGAACCGCTCGCGGGGTGCCCCCGTGTTCGACGAGTACCGGTGTTGTCACCTTTCACCCTTTACGTCGCGGGAGTGGGGTCAAGTGCGCAGGCAGGGGCGTTCGCCAGCACTACCTGCACGTCCGCCAGAACGCGGTTGCGCTTTTGAGCATCTGACCGCTTTGCCCTATCTTTGTGGCGCGCAACAATCAGGTCTGCAGTCTCTTCCAGCGGATTACCCCATTGTTCGAATGCGGCTCGAATCTCCTCCCGAACTTCAGAAAAGTTCTCCCGGAGAACCTCGATCGCGGGTTTCTCGGCTGCGGTCGTGGCACCTACCGCGAGCTCACCGAATAGCTCCAGGATGCGATTCTTGACCCCTTTGCCGTATTGTTCGCCCTTCTCCACAAACGCCTTGCACCGGGCCTGGATGGGGCGCTTAATCACCTGTGTGAGCCGCTGCTTGACAAGTGCGCGAAGCTCGTCGACCGCCTCCTTCCCCACCTGGCGTAGCTGCACCGTCTGGTCGGCGATTCGCGTGCGCTGCTGATCCAGAACACGCTCATCGATGTGCGCCCCTCCATGTTCGCTCGCCCAATCGCAGAGCTCTCCAACCATCGCCGAGATGTCTTCGGATAACTGGCCGGTCCGCGCGCGGATCGTTCGCAGAAGCTTCTGGCCCCAGAGTGCGGCCATGGGTTCCTGGAAGTAAGTCGCGATGTCATCCGGGAGGTTGAGCGGGCCGCGCGTTCCGCCAAGCCAAACGCCACCTCGAGTGACGGCGGCTTTCAGGGTTTGCCAGTGCAGCTCCCGAAGTCCCAACAGATAGGTGTTCACTTCTTTCTCGGCCACAGCGCGCGCTTCCAGAACGAGTTCTCGGATTCGTACCTCCATGGTCGACTCGAGGAACTCCCGAAAGCCCCCGACCCGAAGGTCGTGGTCCTTTCTTTTCTGAGCCAGGATCTTCTCCAGTGCATCTCGTAGTCGATCAGCCTCCGCGGCGGCCCGATCGCTCTCGCGCCACTGACCTTCGATGATCTTTAGTTCGGCGAGCGCCGCCCGAGCCAGACGGAAAGTGACTTCCTGAATCGCCGCCTGACGGGCCGCGCGCTCAGCCTGCGCGAGCTTAAGCATGGAATCTTCCAGGCTGGGAATTCCAGTTGCGCGAGGGTCCGCCAGAAAGGGTCGATCTTCCTCGTCGTCTCGCAGCGCCTTCACGTACTGAGGTGCAGAGACGGGATGGACCTCGAGAGATGCCAAGACCGCCTCTTTAGCGGCGCGGCGCGCTTCATTCACTGCATCGTTATCGGTTGCGCCGATCTTATCGAGCTGTTCGGCGATCTGCGTCTTCATGCGCGGCTTCATTTCTTCGACCAGCCGGGCGAAGACCTCGCGCTTCTTGGGCACAGGATTTCCGTTGGCGAGCTGTTTCTGCTTCAGCCATTCGGTGTCTGCTACGTCGTCGACGCGCGTGACAGCGATGAGGATCGAGCACGGGTCGGAGCTGGGGTCGTCGGCGGCACCGACTACGCGGTTCCAGTAGCCGCTAGCTCTTAACAGGTTCATGGTCGCATCCGTGGGACCAGCTCGGTCCACTACAAGGACGACGGCGCGAGCCTGCTCCCGCACGTAGCGCTGAGTAATCTCACGATAGGCGTCCTGCGCGATACCGATGCCCGGGAGATCGACTAACGTGATTCCGGCGCGGAGGAGGTCGGAAGGCCAGCCGACCTTTATTTCACGGATCAGCGGTGCCAGGAACCCGGCTGCATGAATACGAAGATCCTCGAGAAAGCCGCCTGGATCCTCGCTTTGAGACCGCTCATAGGGCTTGCCATTGGCCGCGAATTCCAGCGCTCGCCGTACCCTTTCAATGCGAGGCAGGTCGGTCGTCGTTACGGTGGTGCCCCACTTCGGTTTGTGGCCCGCGACGATGCGTAGCGCATCGACAAGGTAGGAGAGCTCCCGCTCGCCGAATTGGTCGCCCGCGACAATCTGTCGAGCCTGCTTGATGAACTCGTCTCGTCTGCGGGTTTCGGGGTGCTCGCTGTCGGCCTCAGGGGAAGGCTCGCCAATCTCGTCACGTGCCTCGCGCATCTCGTCTTCGGTGAGGCCGAAGTCGTCTGCGGCAGAAGAGCTCTGACGCGCCGCGTCGTCTGCCTTCGTTCCGGCACGGAGCTGCTGCTCAAGCGCGAACACGAGCTTCCAGAGCTGACTGCGTGCGTGATACGCCACGCGGAATTGGGGGACCTCGCTGTAGTGCATCTCGGTGGCCTGCGCGGTGAGCGGGCCGATTCCTCCTGCCGGCAGCACATGGAGGTCCCCGACCGCAAGGGCATTCAACAAGGTGCTCTTGCCGATTCCGGCGTTACCGACGAAGCAGACGGTGACCACATCGGACCGCCTGTGGAGGCGCGTAAGACGCTCCCGATCGTTCTCTAGCGCTGGGATCTTCTCCTGCGCGTGCTTTTCTAGAAGCGGGCGAACGTGGTTCGCATACCACGCTAGTACATCGAGATCGGACATTCCCTAATCCCCCGCTTTCTGCTCCCTCGCACTTGCCCTGGCGGAGGGCCCTCCCTCAGTGAGGGTCTCTTCGTGTCCAGAGGCAAGCCTACCGCCGCCGACTAGAGCGGCCATCAACTAAATTAGCAACATCCAAGCCGAATGCTTTACCACGATCGAAAGCCCGCAATCGCGCCACACGATTAACTTATGGAAGCGTTCCCGATGGAAACCAGTCTCATTTCTTCATCAAATCTTGGAATGCAAATCCGGTCGTCTCGCCCCGTGTTAAGGGTACGAATCCTTGGGGACTTCTCGCGCGCGTAAGGAGCTCACCCCCCGAGATTCTTCGCGCCTGTAGTGGCGAGCACTTCTTCCAGCGTCATTCCAACCGCCACGTCGTACTCGGAAACGTGATCACGGTTCCCGGTAGTCGGTGGATTTGCCCCAACGACTGCAGGCGTGATCGACTCGATTCGATACATGTAGACACGGCGCCGCGGGCGCCCGACATGCCTTTCCACTCGGGTGAAGAGGTCACCGACGCGCAGACGTCGGCTGACGATGCTCAAGCTGGCAATTTCTTTGGTCTTGCAGAACGCTCCGTAGCTCAAGACGAAGTCGCCTCTCTTTGCGGCGCCCACGAAAGGATAGGTCTTTCCGTCGTCGATGACTTTGCCAAAGCATTCGCCAGCGTCAACGGTGTGATCGGCTCGTACGGGAACGACGACCACCACGCGGTCGCCTTGTGGCCTCCCGTCTTCGAGATACACAGCAGCAATTTGGCCCCATATGGCTTGACGCCTCCCAGATCAATTTCGGTCGGTTCCGCAGATGCTGATCGCTATCTTTGCTTTTCGCGCTTTAGTGGGGTGCGCTTGAGCTGCCCGACGAGCTTGGCCTCCGTGCTGAGACCGTTCGCGTTGCAGTACGTAAACAGCAGGTACTCGAGCAGATTCGTCTGACTTCGCCGCTCGCGCGCTGCGGCAGCAGCGAGGCTGCGCTTAAACCGCGGCGAGACGCGAAAACTCACGGCCACGGTCTTTTGCTCTTTCATTGGCCTCTCCCTCAGTGGTTTGTATAGTAATTGCCGGTACAGAGAGCCTGGGCCCTGCCGTGAATGCCCCACGGCACTTTCTCACTACTGGGGTCTGAGCCTCCATGTCGGTTGTGAACTAATAGACATGACCGCCACTTCATGGTCTGGTGCCATCGCGACCGACGACGTATGGAAAGGCTCGAAGTTGGATGCACCTGCAGCGAGCGTATCCGTGCCGGTCGTTGACGAAGCCGGTGAGCGGCAGCGGTGTGTTGTGGTCTTTTCCCGGTAGCCGTCTTGGCCGCCCCGTAGCGTCAACTCGTTCCCGCTCTGGGGTCCGGGCATACTCCCGCAGCCGGCGGGAATGGGGGAGGGGTGTTGCGGGGCAAGAAAGGAAGCAAGACCGCAAGGCCGCTTCGGCAGATCACGAGTTCACGAGCGTCTTCGGCCGCTCACAGAGGGAACTCGTCACGCCTGAAGCGTTCGGTTGTGAGCTGGGGGGGGGGGACGGCGTGAAGCGGTCGCGAGGTCTGCCAGCGCTCGCGCGGCCATCGGTCAACGCGCGAGCCGGAATCCGACCAGGGAGAAGTGGCGATTGAACGTGAACGCAAGGCTGATGCGCGCGCGCCTCATGATGACGAAGCTCGTCGCATCCCGAGCGGTTCAAGGCAGCCCTTTCTCCAAGAGTTGCTACTGGTCCGAAGAGCCTGGGCAGGTATGGATGTCGAATCGGGGGAGGCCTAGTCGTATTCGGCTACGTCGGCAGTAATTGGGATTCAAGGAGGGACGTGTGAGGAGCGCGAGCACCCCGCGTTTTGCACGTTGGGGGGCACCGTCGGTGACGTCACCGTCGATCCCGTTGGTTTGGTGCTGAGCGGCGTCAAAGGCGCTTGGCGGCACGAAGACACGGTCGGCGTCGTATGGACCAACGGCATCATTTGGGGGGACCTGCTACTGAAGCGCGCGGACGGGCGCTCGGGGAAAGCAACCCTGTCGAAGGACGACGGACAAGGAGTTGCCGCCGCGATCGCGCAGGAAGCGCGAAAGGTCGTGCAGGCGCGACTGGTCGAGTTGACGCGGCGCTACCAACGCGCGGCGAATGATTTGCGAGAGCGCCTGAACGGCCAGCAGTACCTACGCGGAAGCCAGACGCGCGGCCTTGCGGGAGAGGCGGGAGGAGCGTTCGCGCCGTGGATTGCGCACCCGATGCTTCGAACCGAGGACGTTCGGGGCCTGCCGGATGAGGCGCAATGGTGGGTGGGCTTCCTGCAGGACCCGCTGCGGGCGTGCGAAGACAACAACGAGCGCTGGATGCAGCGCGAAATTGAGCAGTACAAGGTCTTCTTCGACCGCATCGGAAAGAAGGGGCTGACCGAGGAACAGCCGGGGCGTTGCCGCCAGCGTTTAAGGCGCTGGCGGGCGGGCTCTGATCTCCACGTTGAGGTTCTCGAGCGAGACCAGAGCGTCGCGGCGCTCGGCTGAGCCCGGCGCGCTGCGGGCGATCGCGTTGAAGACATCACGGCGCAGCGCGTAAAGCTCGCGCTTCGGCCTGGAGGCCAGTTCGAAACGTGTGATGAGTTTCAAGAACCGCGCCGAGAGACTCGCCGAAGGCCGGAACCTGCGGCGGGGCAGGGGCTACGGCCACCGGCGCGGGAAGAAAAAGGACGACGGGTTCGATCAGAGCCGGTAAGCGATCCGCCGGCAATTGCCGTTTTCTTCCTTGCCGGAGAACCTGAAAGTCGGCTAACTATCTGCCGGCATCAAGGCCTCCACGAAAGAAGGCAAATGGCAGCCGACCCGCCGCATATCGACCCTGTTCTCTTTCAGCGCCACTTCGACGCTTTCAGGGCGTTCGTTAAGGAAAAGTCGGGCATCCCCTTCGTCTCGTTCGCGTCCAACCCGTACACCGAGCGAGAGGAAGGCTACAAGTACGAGATATACACCGCCGGTCGGGCGAAGCTCGGCTTGGAGGCGTGGAAGCCGTCCGACCTCGGCAGCGGCAGGATTGCCAAGGCGGCGATCGCGGCCATCGAGCTCCCGAAAAGCAATCTCGTGCCGTGGCAGGGGCGCTTTGGCAAGGAAGCCCGGCCGCACCATCCCCTCTTCGAAGCCGAAGGCAAAAAGGACGAGCCGCGAAAAATCGAGCAGTGCCTGTTTGCGCTTTATCGCGAGGAACAGGACGAGAAATCCTTTGCCGGGCTCATCGATGTATTCGGGAGAACTTACCCGCTCCTGGCCTATTTGCTCTTCCTGAAGGACCGCTCCCGGTATCTCCCGATCGCCCCGACATTCTTCGACCGGGCCTTTGCGCATCTCGGGGCGGATTTCAGGACCAGTCAGCGCTGCTCGTGGGAGAACTACACGTCGTTCCTGGCTCTTATCGGCGAGGCCAGGACGATGCTCGCCGAGTGCCTTCCCGCTGAAGTAAGCCTGCTCGACGCTCACTCCTTCGTGTGGATGCTGGCCGCGCAAATGGAATCCGAGAACAAGCTGGCCGACGTCAAGGAATATCTTGATCTTTCGGCGTCCGAGCGCGAGGCCATCGTCAAGGCGCGGATCGGGCAGGGCAGATTCCGCCAGAGCCTGATCGACTACTGGTCCGGCTGCGCGGTGACAGGCTGCGCGGAAGCGGCTCTGCTTGTGGCTTCTCACATCAAGCCGTGGGCTCAGGCCAACCTGGCCGACCGCCTGAACCTCTATAACGGCCTGCTGCTATCCCCGGCCCTCGATGCCTGCTTCGACGAGGGGTACGTCAGCTTCGACGATGAGGGAAAGATTCTGATCTCCGGCAGGCTGAGCGGCCAGGATGCAGACGCTTTGGGCATTCACGCCGGTATGCGCCTGCTCCGGATAGACCCCGAGCACAAGGGCTATCTGGCGTTTCACCGGGAGCAAATATTCAAATGAAAGGAAGTACACCCCATGCCCCGCCTATTCACCTACTGCGTTCGCGTCGACGACGGCGCCGCTCCCAATCCCTACTGGGGCGTATGCACCCTGACGATTTGCAAGCCCGTCATCCGGCGCACCGCAAAGGTCGGCGACTGGATCGTGGGCACCGGTTCAGTGGAGCGCGGTCTTGGTGGCCAGATCGTATACGCGATGGAAGTCTCGGCGGTCATGCCCCTCGCGGAGTACGACAAGTGGACACGCGAGCATTGCCCCGAAAAGATTCCCGACGTCAACCATCGCGATCTGCGCCGCCGCGTCGGGGACTCTATCTACGACTATTCAGTCTCCGACCCGCCTGTACAGCGGCCCGGAGTGCATCTCGCCGGCAACATCAAGACGGATCTTGGTGGAAAGAACGCGCTGCTCTCACTGAATTTCTATTACTTTGGCAGGGATGCTGAGCCGTTGCCGGATGATCTGCAGTGCATCGTTCACCAGACGCAGGGGCACAAGGTCAACGCCAACGACCCGCACGTCGACAGATTCCTGTCGTGGTTTCGTAAGCAGGGATTTGAGCGCAACTGCGTTCGTACAGAGCCTGATCTCCTTCAGGAAATCGCCTCCGGGCTTTCCGGATGCGCTGAGCCGAGGCGTCGTTGCGACGAGGAGGACGAAAAGACTCCGGTCTGCTGAGAAGATCAAACCGGTCTGACCTGACCGAGGAGGCCCGATGACATTGACCCCGCTCAAAACGCCTATCACCGCCGATGTCGCCAAGGCGCACATCGATCAGCATTCTGTCTTCCTGACCGATGTCGAAGGAGCGCTTCCACTGGGCAAGGGAGCGGCCTCGCGCAGCGAGTTTCCGCGAAATCCTGGGGTCTACTGCGTCTTCGAGGACGGTGACCTCATATACGTCGGGGAGACCGGTGATCTCAATGAGAGAATGCGCGATCTTCTGGACACCAGAAGTCACACCCTGCGCCGCAGCCTTGGCAAGGCGAAGTTTGGGGACCATCCGGCCTATCAGCCGGCCAGTCCCTCGGTCAAGTTTCCACAAGAGATCGAGAGTCTCCTTACCCAGTTCATGCTGGAGCACCTGAAGGTCAAGGCCGCCCCGGTGATCCTTGGCCGCAAGGAGATCGAAGAGAAGCTGATCGAGGACAAAAAGCCGAAGTACAACACCAGGGAAAGACGTGGCGAGGTAGTCGAGGAGTCCGGGTCGTAGAAACCAGGGCGCGCGCGCCTCTATTTCAGTTTGTCCGTCAGGGCGTCTCCGTATCCCCGATACCTGATGTGCCACATTTGCCAAAGCGACACGCACAGCGCCGTGTGAGCCGCCAGCAAGGCCGTTCTTGCGTGCTCCGGTTCTTCCAGGCGCAAATAATCCGCATCTGCCAAGGCGTCGTAAAACAACCACTTAGCTTGCCCGGGGCTCGTGGGTTCAAGTCCTGCCGGGCGCGCCGGTGTCACCAAAGCCCCTCAAACCTTTTCGCATTCAAGGCCGTATACCTCACGGTGTTCTGAATCTGCCGGTGCCCGAGGTAATCCTGGATCAACCTGAGATCGCACCCCTTATTCGCGAGGTAGTAGCCCGTCGCGTGTCGGAGCATGTGGGCGTAGACCTTCATCGGTAGTCCTGCCCGTTTCCCCGCCTCCGACACGATCCGCCAGAAGGCGTACCTCGTAAGCTTCTCCCCGCGCTCCGAGCGGAAGACGTAGTCCCTGGGATCGACCTCTCGATCTCGCAGCACCCGCTCGATCGCCTCGAGCTCGTCGCGCTTCATCGGATGCACGGTCGACTTCGAGCCCTTGCGCCGCCGGCAATGGATTGTCCCCGCGCGGAAATCAACGTCCGCGACTCTGAGCTCCACGAGTTCACTCGCGCGGAAACCATGTCTATACGCGAGGAGGATCATCGCGAAGTTGCGTGCGCCGTAGCGTTTTCCTTGTTTCGCCGCGCGCAGCAACCCCTGCACCTCGTCCTTGGTGAGGTACTCGCGCAGCCGTCCGTTCGTTGCCATGATGGCAACGTACCGGAGGCGGCCGGTTCTTCAACCCCCGCGGCGGGCGCCGAGGGGTAGGCTTACGTGGCGCTCGAAGGAGGGGAGGGTGGTTCCGCAGGACTTCGCCCGCCAACGCGTGTCCTTGCCGGCGCCTTCAGCGCCTCCAAGGGAAAACTCGCCACACTTCAGGCGTAAGGTGGCGGGTGCGGCGGCCACGACGTCCCGACCGCGATGCAAGACGCGGGCGGCGCAATCCATTCTCGGAGCCCGACCCTGGCTTCGGTACGAAACACGACCCGACATCCTTCCCGCCCGGGACCCGCCAGACCGTCACAACCCCCTCGCCTCCGCAAGATCCACAAACCTGCACAGCGCATTGACGAGCCGCATCTGCTCGATCGTCCGGGCGCGAGACTCGAGCAGCAGCGGGCTCGCCACGACGAACGCGAGGCACATCGCGCGGGACACGGCGACGTTTAGGCGATTGCGCGAGAACAGGAACTCAAGCG